>ERZ772978.218-NODE-218-length-23373-cov-19.4941_pt1 | contig 23373 bp, 18 predicted proteins | sample MGYA00511675_ERZ772978 | MGnify/ENA primary metagenome ERZ772978 (study PRJEB29015, sample SAMEA2738092) | human oral metagenome | biome: human oral; feature: human-associated habitat; material: saliva | place: China | collected 2156 ... | reverse complement strand
GGGTCAGTGACCTCGGCGGTGAGCACCCGCCACATCGCCCCGCGACGCTGCCAGGTCTGCCCGTCCTCGTCGACGATGAGGAGGGACTCCTCGGAGCGGTCGGAGATGACCGAACGGGCCCGACGCACCCCCACCAGCGTGTTGACCGCCCCGCCGACCTGGACCAGACGCACTTCCGGCACGCCCCCGCCCTCGGTGCCGGCAGCGGCCAGGACGCACACGGCGTTGGGGGCGCACCAGGACAGCCCCCGCGTGCCCGTCCCACTGGCGCGGGGCATCTCCAGGGCCGGCCCCAGCCCGGTGGGACGGCCGTCCTGGTCCCTGATGATGATGGCGACGGCGACCCGCCCGTCGGTTCGTCGCACGGCGATCCGCTCGGACTCCACGGACAGGTCGAAGGCCGCGACCGTGCCGTCCTGCAGCCAGGAGGACTCCAGGGTGGCGCGCTGCCCGGAGCCGTTGACGGCGGTCAGACGCCCCTCGGCCAGCAACCAGGCCCAGCCGTGCCGGTCACCCATCGGAGCTCCCAGCCCACCGGCGCCCGCGGAGGGGTCCCCCACCGAGAGGATGACGCTGGCGGAGCCCTGCCCCCGGGGCAGGCGCAGCAGGCTGGAGGCCGACAGTGCGTAGACGGCCCCGTCGGCCCCCAGGCTCGGGCTACGCGCGTCACTGGTCCCCAGGACCCGGTCACTGGCCAGGGTGACGCGCCTGGCCCCCGTGCCGCGCACGACCGAACCCTCCGACATCCCCACGATGCCTCCGACCTCGGGGGCCATCGGTGTCAGCTGGGCAGCGGCGCCGAGGTCGACGGTGCCGGCGAGCACGCGCACGTGGTCGATGCCGCTGATCTGGATGAGGCTCTGCTCGATCTGGGCCACCATGAGCCCGCGGGCGTCCTCCGAGGCGGGGTCGGAGTCCGCGCTCAGGTGGACGGTGGCGGTGCCGCCCTCGACGACGACCCCCCGCCCCGCCCGCTCGGCATTGCGCGGGATGAGGCTGGAGGCCCCCTTCGCAAGCCAGTCCGAGGGCCCGGCCAGCAGCCCGGAGACCAGGGAGTCGGCCTGCGAGCTGCGCGGGTACCAGCGCAGCTCGGGGACGAACCTGGACCGGTCCCGGGACAGGAAGGCCAGGGAGCTGACCGCGAAGTTCTGCATGAGTCGGGACAAGGGCAGCAGGATGCCGTGAGGCAGGCCGACGATGCGCCACTGGCCGGTGGAGTTGGTGGCCAGGGAGAACTCGCCGGTATAGGTGCTCCCCTCCGGGGCGGGGGTGAAGACGCCCAGGGAGTTGAGCACCCCCACCTGTCCGGAGGTCACCGTGAAGGAGCCGTTGGCCGCCACCGAGACCTGCGGCTCGGTCGACCCGCTGTAGGCGCTCACCGTCTCCAGGGGCTTCCACTGCGCGACGGCGTGATCGCTGAGGAACTGCTTGGCGGTGGCGAAGTCGTCGGAGAACCCCGCGATGGTGGCGCGCAGGAAACCGTTGACGATGTCCTCGGCCGAGTCCCCCTCACCCGGTCCGGGAGCGGTCTCGATGAGGGCGTTGGTGTCGGAGGCGGCCACCCCGGAGCGGGTGACGCGGCTGGAGCTCGGAAGCGCCGTGCAGCCGGCCAGCACTCCGGCGGCCGTGGCCGAGAGCAGCCCCAGCGCGCCGCGTCGCGACAATCCGACCGGAACCGTTCCGAGGATCCCGGTGGGCTCAGTGGACCCGGTGGGCCCGGTGGGCCCGGTGGGCCCGGTGGGCTCTGCAGCCTCTGCGGATCTGCGCCCCTGAGTGGGCGCGTCGCGGTTCATCGGCTGCGTCATCGGCGCCACCCCTCTTCCTCGGTCTCCTCGGGTGTGCGGGTGGCGGGCTCCTGACCGGGAAGGACGACGACGACTCGGCCGACGTCCTCGGTGACCGCGTCGTGGCTCTCCCCGGCCAGGGGGATGTCGCCCAGGACGACGCTCTGGCGGGCCCGGCGGGTGGCGGGCGCGGGCCCCAGGGGGCCGACCGGGGAGAAGGAGGACTCCTCGTCGATGGGGATGCCGGCGCGGGCCACCGCGGGCGCGTCCTGCGGGACGAGCTCGAGGGGGCCGGGGCCGCTGAGCCGGCCGGGACCGCCGTCGGCCCCCTGGGTGCGGGGCAGGACCAGCAGGAAGGAGGAGCCGTCGGCCGGCCACCCCCAGGCCGAGAGGCGCCCGCCGTGCAGACGGGCATCCTCCATGGCGATGGACAGCCCCAGTCCGGTGCCTCCCAGGCTGCGCTTGCGCGAGGGGTCGGCGCGGTAGAAGCGGTCGAAGACCTTGGTGACGACGTCGGGGCTCATGCCGATGCCGTGGTCGCGCACCCGCACCGCCACCGCATCGGCATCCACGGCGACGGTGACGTCCATCGGCTTGCCCTCACCGTGCTCGAGCGCGTTGACCACGAGGTTGCGGATGATGCGCTCGACCCTGGTGACGTCGATCTCCGCGGTGGCCGGCTCCTCGGGGAGATGGAGGCGCAGCTCGGTGCCGGTGGCGTCGAAGTGGAACTGGGTGGTCTCGATGACGGTGTCGACCACCTGGGCGAGGTCGATCTCCTCCAGCCGGAGCTTGACGTTCCCGGAGTCGATGCGGGAGATGTCCAGCAGGTCGGTGAGCATGGTCTCGAAGCGGTCCACCGAGCTGGACAGGACCTGGATGCTGCGCAGGGCGAAGGGATCGGAGATCTCCTCGCGCGCGTCCTGGATCTGCTCCGTGGCCAGGCGGATCGAGGCCAGCGGGGTGCGCAGCTCGTGGGAGACGTCGGAGACGAAGAGGCGCTGCACCTTGGACAGGGACTCCAGGCGCTCGATCTGGTCCTCCAGCGAGGTCGCCATGTGGTTGAAGGATCTGGCCAGGGTGGATATCTCGTCCTCCCCCTGGATGCTCAGCCGCTCGGCCAGCAGTCCGGAGGCCAGCCGCTCAGCGGCCCGGGCGGTGTGCCGCACGGGGCTGAGCACCCACCTGGTGAAGGCCCACACCACGACGATGAGGATGGCCAGGAAGCCCAGCCCCCCAATGGTGATGTTGCGCGAGGCCAGGGAGACGATGCGCTGCTCGCTGGCCAGGCTGTAGACGAGGTAGAGGTCGTACTCCCCTGCCAGGGGCAGGCTCACCCGGGTCCCCACGATGAGCCCCGGATCCGTGCCCCCCTCATCGTTGGGAACCGCCACCGACTGCCAGTACTGGGCGCGCGCCCCGCCCTCATCGAGGGCCCGGGTCATCTCAGGGGTGATGAGGGAGCGCAGACGGGTGTCGGTCTCCAGGTCGTTGACGACCGTCGTCGAGGTCTCCTCCTCGTTGCGCAGCATGAGGACCCCCACTCCCCCGGAGGAGGAGATCGAGTCCTTGGCGCCGTTGACCTGCCGCTCGGCGGCGGCTGAGACCTCGTCGACAGTGACTGCCGTGGTCGAGTCGAACTCGGCCTGAGCGACGCTGGCGCGCAACGCGGCATCGGCGAGGATGACGTCACGCTGATCGGCGAACACCTCGGAGCGGATCCGGTCGGTCACGAAGGTCAGCAGCAGCACAATGAGAAGCAGACCAATGACGGTGGCGGTGCACACCATGCGCACCTCGAGGCTGCGGCGCAGCAGCCCCGGCAGAGGCAGACGCCGAACCAGCCGCTCCTCCGCGGTGCCCACCGATGACCCCATCGACGTGCCCCCTGAATTACGCATCGGGTTCATTGTATGGCGCCCGATGCGCCGTCGCTCACGCGGATTCGCCGACCCTGTAGCCGACACCGCGCACCGTCACCACGATCGAGGGACGCTCGGGGTCCTTCTCGATCTTGGCCCGCAGGCGCTGAACGTGAACATTGACCAGTCGGGTGTCGGCCGGGTGCTGGTAACCCCACACCTGGCTGAGGAGCTCCTCACGGGTGAAGACCTTCCACGGCGACCGGGCCAGAGTCACCAGCAGCTCGAACTCCAGCGGCGTCAGGGAGATGACCGACTCGCCGCGCTTGACCTGGTGACCGGCGACGTCGATGTCGAGGTCCCCGGCACGCACGTGCTCGGCCGCACCGGGGTTGGTGCGACGCAGGCGGGTGGAGACACGGGCCAGCAGCTCCTTGGACTTGAAGGGCTTGGTCACATAGTCGTCCGCACCGGCCTCAAGACCGGCGACGACGTCCTGGGTGTCGGTGCGCGCGGTCAGCATGATGATCGGCACGTCGGACTCGGAGCGGATGAGCCGGCAGATCTCGACGCCGTCGAGCCCGGGAAGCATGAGGTCGAGCAGGACCAGATCGGGGTTGACCTCGTGGAAGGCGTCCAGGGCTTTGGCCCCGTCATGACAAAGTGTGGGCGTGTAGCTCTCCGACTCCAGCATGATGCCGATCATCTCGGCCAGGGATGCATCGTCGTCGACGACCAGAATGCGCGTGCTCATAGCCCGTATCTTGGCATGAGCCCCAGGACCCGAGGGACACCCGGACCACCGAGGTGGCGCCCACAGTTTCTCCAGGAAATTAAGAGAATCCCCTCAGTTACGGGAAAAACCGGCGTCATCGCGCCCAGAAGCCGGGATTATTGCGGCCGAACCGTGATCTTCGCTGCGCCCCCTGAACCTGGCTCAGGGCACACGCAGAGCTCCAGAGGCACGATTTCCTCCTCCAGGGGGAGGGCCAGATGACGGCCGGACGTGACAGCATGGGCTTATGAGTACCGACTTCCCCCCTGACGGCAGCGGTCCGAGCGGAGAGCCGGACCGCGAGGCTCACGGCACCTCCGGCAGCGACTTCGTCGGAGGCGATCAGGACGGATGGCAGGCCCCCGACGCCGGCGCCTTCACAGGAGCTCCCTCCTACCCGGCTCCGGGCTCAGCAGCGGGACCCCAGTACCCCGGCTACGGCGGCTACCAGACGCCACCGGTGGGTCAGCCGGGCTACGCAGGCGGCTCAGTCCCCGGAAACGCCCCCTATCTCGGAGCACCGGGGTATCCGGGAGCTCCCGGCGGCCCCGGATACCCGGGCTACGGCGGCTACACGTCGGCACTGGCCCCCAAGCCCTCGATCATTCCGCTGCGGCCGCTGTCCATCGGGGAGATCCTCGGGGGAGCCTTCGAGTCCCTGCGCGCCAACCCCAAAGCCATGTTCGTCCCCTCGCTGGTGGTGATGAGCATCGTGGGGCTCTTGTCCGCCGGCAGCTTCGCCCTGTTCCTGTCCCGGCTCGGCCTGCCGAACCTGACGTCCGGGAAGGTTGAGCTCTCCGACGCCGACCTGGACAAGATCGGGGCATCGTTGGTGGGCCTGCTCGTCCAGCTCGGCGTGACCAGCGTGCTGAGCATGATGGCCACCTCGATCATTATCGGCCTGCTCATCGTGACCGTCTCACGCACCATTCTGGGCCGCAAGGCGTCCCTCGGCGACGTGTGGCAGCGCACCCGGCCGCGAGTGTGGGCGCTCATCGGCCAGACGCTCCTCATCGAGCTCATCCTCGCCGTCATCACCGCCGTCTTCGCCGCAGTCGCCGTCGGCATCGGCTGGGCCCTCCTGGGGAACGTCATTGCCAACGGGGCCGCTGAGGACTCCGCCGGGACCATCATCCTCGCCATCCTGGCGATCCTGGCGGTGATCGCCGTGCTCGGGCTGGCGATCTTCGCGCTGATGTGCAAGCTGTGCCTGGCGCCGGCGGCACTGGTCCTGGAGAACATCGGCGTCATGGAGGGGATCTCCCGCTCCTGGACCCTCACGCGGGGTTACTTCTGGCGGATCTTCGGCATCCGCCTGCTCTCCTTCATCATCGTCTTCTTCGCCTCCCAGATCGTGTCCCAGGGCGTGTCCATCGTCATGCAGGGGCTCCTCTACGCCGCCCCGGACATGACCCTCGCGATCCTGGTGGCATCGACGCTTCTCAGCAGTCTCGTCCAGGCCGCGATCCTGCCCTTCGACTCCGCCGTGGTCGCGCTCATGTACACCGACCTGCGGATGCGCTCCGAGGGCCTGGACGTCGAGCTGCGTCACGCCGCCGGAGTATGAGCCGGCCGTGACACCTCTCAGGACGATCAGCGCGCAGGCCCCGGCGACCCCCGACGCCGACGAGGCCCGGCGCGCCGCGGGTAGGGAGCTCTCCCGTCCGATCTACCACGACCATCACGATCTGTGGGACCGGATCTGGAGCTGGCTCAGGGGGCTCTTCGATGTCGGCAGCATGGTCCCCGGGGTTCCCTCCTGGGTGTCCACGCTCATCGTGGTTCTCGTCGTCGCCGCCGGTATCGCGCTGCTGACCCTCCTGCTGACCAGGCTGTCCTCGGCCCGCCGGGTAGCGACGCCGCCGTCGCTGTCGGTCTTCACCGACGACCGCGATGCCGACGCTCTGACCCGAGCCGCGGACACGGCGGCCGCGCAGGCCGACTTCACCACCGCCGTCGTCGAACGCTTCCGCGCCATCATCCGCTCCCTCGATGAGCGCGGGATCATTGACGAGTACCCGGGCATGACGGCCCTGGAGGCGGCCACACTCACCCACCAGGCCCTCGGCGAGCACCGGGTCGTGGCCGCGCTGTACGAGGCCGCCCACCTGTTCGACGCCGTCCTCTACGGTCGAGTGGTCTCCACCAGCGCCCAGGACCAGCAGATGCGCGAGCTCGCCGATCAGATGACCACGGTCCGCCTCCCCAGCGGACACGCCCTCGTCGGCGCCTCCGCCCACGCCCCGGGGACGCCGGCATGAGCACCCCCACGACGACGTCGCAGCCCCCGCCTCCCCCGGACTCCCCTCTCGAGGCCGCCCCGCCCCAGGTGACGGGTCCGCACTGGTCCCGGCGCTGGCGCCGGTGGCGCCCGGGGGTCATCGCGGTGGCCCTCATGCTCATCCCCGTCCTGGTGACCGTGTGGACTCGGACCATCACCTCCACGACGCCGCTGGCCATCGACAACCCCAAGGACTGGGGAACCATGGCGCTCGCCGAGCTGCTGCGCGACGAGGGGATCTCCGTGAGCAAGGCCGGCAGCCTCTCCCAGGCCGTGGACGCCGGCCGCCAGGGCGCAACCATCGCCGTGGTCAACGCCGACCGGCTCAGCAACCAGGACCGGCGGGCCCTGGCCGAGTCGGGCGGCGACGTCGTCGTCGTCGGAGCCGAGAGCGGCAGCGACGCCCTGGCGGGGCTGACGGGCATGACCGCCAAGGGCACCGCGGCAGCGGCCTCCTCCACCCGGGCGCCACAGTGCAACGACGCCGATGCCCAGGCCGCCCGGAGCCTGGCCGGCACGCGCGCCTCGGTGTCCCTGCAGGGCGATGGCGACGCCGTCGGCTGCTTCCCGGTGGGCGAGGACCGTTACGCCTATGCCACCGACTCCCTGCCCAGCGGTGCCACGCTGCGAGTCCTGCCCGATCCCGCGCCGGTGACCAACGTTCACCTGGCCCAGGAGGGGCACGCAGCCTTGGGAGTGCGCGCACTGGGCCACCACAGCCGCGTGCTGTGGTTGGACGGAGAGCACACGGAGGCGCCCTCCGTGTGGAACTCCTCCTCCACTCCCCCCTGGCTTCCGGTCCTCATCTTCCAGCTCCTCGTCATCGCCGGCGTGCTGGCGATCGTCCAGGGGCGTCGCTTCGGCGGCATCGTGAGCGAGGACCTGCCCGTCGTCGTGCGCTCCATCGAGACCACGGTGGCCCGCGGACGTCTCTACCGTCAGGGCTCGGACCGGCCCCGTGCGGCCCAGGCCCTGCGCTCGGGTGCCGCGCTGCGTCTGGGCGCCACCCTGGGCCTGCCCCCCGGGACCTCGCGCCGTGACGTCATCGCCGCCGTCTCCCTGGCCTCGGGCATCGCCCCGGCCACGGTGGACTCTCTTCTTTACGGCCCGCCGCCAACCAGCGACAACGCCCTGGCCACCCTGGCAGTTCAGCTCGACCAACTCGAGAGCGAGGTTCACTCCACATGAGCACGGACAGCACCGACCCCACCCGCACCCCGGGCATCGCAGGTGACGCGGATACCGGCGCACCCCACTCCCAGGCCCCCGAGGGCCCGGACGCCTCGGGAACCCACAGCGCCCCACAGGTCTCACCGTCCTCCCCCCGCGGGGAGGACGGCTCCGACCCGCGCAGGCGCCTGGTGTCCGTGCGCAGCGAGGTGGGCAAGGCCGTCGTCGGTCAGGAGGCAGCTGTGACCGGGCTGGTCATCGCCCTGCTCGCCGGCGGGCACGTCCTGCTCGAGGGGGTTCCCGGCGTGGCCAAGACCCTCCTGGTGCGGTCGCTGGCCACCGCGCTGGATCTGGAGACCAAACGCATCCAGTTCACCCCCGACCTCATGCCCGGGGACGTCACCGGCTCACTCATCTACGACTCCCGCAGCGCCCAGTTCTCCTTCCGGGCCGGTCCCGTCTTCACCAACCTCCTGCTGGCCGACGAGATCAACCGCACCCCACCCAAGACGCAGTCGGCGCTGTTGGAGGCCATGGAGGAGCGTCAGGTCTCCATCGACGGCGAGCCCCGGGCCCTGCCGGATCCGTTCATGGTGATCGCCACCCAGAACCCGGTGGAGTACGAGGGGACCTACCCGCTGCCCGAGGCCCAGCTGGACCGTTTCCTGCTCAAGCTGGTGCTGCCCCTGCCCGAGCGGGCCCAGGAGATCGAGGTGCTCTCCCGCCACACCTCAGGATTCGATCCGCGCGACCTGCTCTCGGCGGGGCTGCGGGCCGTCGCCGGGGTCCAGGAACTGGCTCAGGCCCGGGCCCAGGTGAGCACGGTCGGAGTCACGCCGGAGGTGCTGGCCTACGCGGTGGATCTCGTGCGCGCCACCCGCTCCATGCCCTCGGTGGCCCTGGGGGTCTCACCGCGTGGGGCCACGGCGCTCCTGGCCGCGTCACGGGCCTGGGCCTGGCTCGCCGGCAGGTCCTTCGTCACTCCCGATGACATCAAGGCACTGGCGCTTCCGGCTCTGCGCCATCGCATCAAGCTGCACGCCGAGGCCGAGATGGAGGGCATCACCCCTCAGTCCGTCATCGAGGCCGTGCTGCGAACCGTGCCGGTCCCGCGCTGAGGCATCGGCCGCCGAAGACCACGAGCACAGAACCGATCAGCTGACCGACTCACGACAGGAGTGGCATGTTCCTGACGATGCGCGCCGTATGGGCGATGCTTGCGGGGATCGCCCTGGTCCTCATCGCGCCGCGCCCGGCCACCGTGCTGGCCTGGGCCGGCGTGGTCATGGTCCTCGTCGTGATCGACGTGGTGAGCGCCCCCTCGCCCGCAGTGCTGCGGGCCTCGCGCTCCGTGAGCCACGGCGTGCGGCTGGGCGAGTCGATCACTGCGACACTGACGCTCACCAACACCGGTCGGCGCACGGCCCGCCTCCTGCTGCGCGATGCCTGGCCCCCCAGCGCCGGGGCGACCCACGATCGCGGGGCGATGACGATCCCCCCGGCCCAGCGCCGTCGTCATTCCACGGTGCTCACGCCCCGACGCCGGGGGGAGCGCCAGGCGGGGCCACTGACTGTCAGGGTGATGGGTCCCCTGGGCATCGCGGGGCGGCAGGCGTCATTGGACGTCCCTGCCTCCGTCCGGGTCCTGCCGGCCTTCCGCTCGCGCCGCCACCTGCACTCGCGCCTGGCCCGGCTGCGGGAGATGGACGGACGCAGCGCCGTCATGGTGCGCGGGGAGGGGACCGAGTTCGACTCCCTGCGCGAGTACGTCGTCGGAGACGACGTGCGCTCCATCGACTGGCGCTCCACTGCCCGCCGGGGCGAGGTGCTGGTACGCACCTGGCGCCCGGAGCGCGATCGGAGGGTTCTCGTCATCATCGACTCGGGTCGACTGTCCGCTGCCCGGCTGGGGGACGCCCCCAGGCTCGACGCCCAGATCGAGGCCACCCTGCTGCTGGCGGCCCTGGCCTCCCGCGCCGGCGACCGGGTCGACGTCCTGGCCATGGACGACGCCGTGCGCGCACAGGTGCGGGGCAGCGCCGGACCGGTGCTCATGACCGAGCTGGCCGAGCACCTGACCGATGTGGAGCCGCGCCTGACCGAGCTCGACTGGACCCTCGTGGCCTCTCTGGTGCGCACCACGCTCTCGCAGCGCGCACTGGTGGTGGTCATCTCCGCCCTGGACGGCAGCGCCGGGGACGCGACGATGATTCGGACGCTGGCGGCTCTGGCCCGGGAGCACACGGTTGTTCTCGCCTCGGCCCTGGACCCCGAGCTGGAGGAGCTCAGGTCGACGCGTGACGACACCGACTCGGTGTACGTGGCCGCCTCCGCGGAGAAGGACCTGGTGGAGATGCACGCCGTGCGCCGCCGCCTGAGTCACGGCGGGGTGGAGGTCGTGGAGGCACCCGACCAGGGGCTTGCTCCGGCACTGGCTGACTGCTACCTGGACCTCAAGGCCGCGGGGCGTCTATGAGGCGCACTGCGACGACGCCCGGTTCAGCCGGCCTCGGGCTGGACGTAGCCGGCCTCATCCTCCTCGAGGTCACCCGTGGACCCTGCGGCGACGGCGGAGCGGCCCAGGATGAGGGTGTAGGCCCACAGCAGTGCCAGCGCACCGGCTCCGATGGCGATCTTGACCAACCAGGGGATGGGGGCCGGAGTCACGAAGGCCTCAATGAGTCCGGCGACGGCCAGGGCGACGGTCAGGCCCACGGCCACCGTGATGAGGGCCCGTCCCTCGGCGGCCAGCGCGGCCGTGCGGCTGCGCCGGCCGGGGACCAGCATGGTCCAGAAGAGCTTGAGTCCGGCCGCGCCGGCGATGAAGATGCAGGTCAGCTCCAGCAGGCCGTGCGGCGAGATGAGCGAGAGGAACACGCCGAGCATGTCGTGGTCGGCCATGATCGCCCCGGCCTGTCCCACGCCGACGGCGTTCTGGTACAGCATGTAGAGCGGCAGGAACCCCGTGATCCCTCCGGCCACGCAGATCGCTGCGATACGGGCGTTATTCGTCCACACCGCAGCGGCGAAGTCGGGGGCGGAGTACGTGGAGTAGTAGGACTCGAAGGCCTCATGGGCGTAGGTGTCCAGCTTCTCGGGGGTGCCCAGAGCGGCCATGGCCTCCGGACTGCGCAGGGTCCACGCCCCCACCACCAGCGCCAGGGCGATCTCGGCAACCATGACCCCGCAGGTCCACCACCGGATGCGGTACAGGGCCGCCGGCACGGACTGGAGAGTGAAGCGGCGCACCGAACGGCTTCTCACCTCCCGTGTTCCGGTCAGGCGGCCGCGAGCCGCGGCCACTCGGGAGGACAGCTCGGCGATGAGCTGCGGATCCGGCGCGGCCGAGCGCACCCGCGACAGATGGCGGGCGCAGGTGCGGTAGAGAGCCACGAGCTCATCGGTCTCAGCCCCGCTGAGGTGGCCGCGCCCCACGAGCACATCGAGACGTTCCCACTGATCGCGGTGCGCCGCGGAGAAAGCATCAAGATCCACGCAAGGAGTCTGTCATGACGGCCGCATCCCCCACATCCTCCGAGCGGATGATCGAGCCCGAGCTGCTCATCACCGGGGAGGCGGTCGCCCTGGAGATCACCCCGGCGACGGTCGCCAACCGCATCACCTCGGGACTCATCGACTACACCGTCTATGCCCTGGGGGCAGGGCTGTCCGTGGTCGTGGTGATGGTGCTGGCCATCTCCACGGGCTCGGAGTTCCAAGAGAATCTCGCGTTGACCCGGGCGATGCTGTCCCTGGCCCTCCTCGCCTGGCTGGTCGTCATCCCTCTGCTCGTCGAGCTCCTCAGCGGGGGCCGGAGCCTGGGCCGCATGGTGACCGGGGCCCGGGTGGTGCGCGACGACGGCGGTACCGTCAGGCTGCGCCACTGCCTGGTGCGCACGCTGCTGGCCGTCGTCGAGATCTGGGGCACCTGGGCCGTGCCGGCCCTGTGCGCCAGCATCGTCTCCAAGCGTGGGAAGAGATTCGGGGACATGCTGGCCGGCACCTACGTGGTTCGAGAGCATCACCGCTCCCACATGGCGCCACCGCTGCTGATGCCCCCCGAGCTGGCTCAGTGGGCGGCGGGCACGGACCTGCGCGCCCTGCCCGGGAACCTGAGCCTGACGGCGCGCACCTTCCTGCAGCGCGCCTCCTCCCTCGTGCCCTCCTCCCGCCACCAGCTGGGACTCGAGCTGGCTTCTCAGGTCCAGGGATACGTCTCTCCCCCGCCTCCCGCCGGCACGCACCCCGAACGGTTCCTTGCCGCGGTTCTCACCGAGCGCCGTAACCGTGAGCTGGTGCTGGAGAGCCGCGACCGCCGGCTGGAGGAGGACGTGCTGCGGGACATGGCCCGCCCGCCCTATGGGGTGGGCGGAGAGACCCGACGGCGTTGAACCACCCCGGGCTCGGCCCCACGACGGGCCACCCGGGTCGCAGCGGGGGCGCGGCGCCTCAGCCCTGAGGGTCGGGACCGGGAGCGGGCACGCGTGATGCCTCGTGAACCAGGAGGATCGGAACGCCGTCGCGCACCGGGTAGGCCAGGCCCGTGCCCCGGGAGACGAGTGCGGGGCGACCGGCCTCGTCGAGGCCGTCAACGAGCTCCTCGCCGCTGAGCGGGCAGCGCAGGGCAGACCTCAGTCCGGAGGGGAGGACCGCTCGCTGCTCAGGCACGGGAACGTCCGACCGGCTCATGCGTCCCCCTTCTGTCCGCGCAGGACCCGCAGGTGCCCGCGCCGCAGGATCTCGTCCTCGGCGATCTCCGGCGGGGGCGGCAGCGGGGCCGTCAGGGAGGCCGGCATGATCCCGCCGGGGCGGGGCCGGTGCTCGGCCGGCGAGGCGACCGGGCGTGGGGCGCGGGAGGCCTCGCGCACGGCGTCGGCCAGGGCCAGGAGGTCGTCCTCACTGGGGGGAGCCGGCTCGAACTCGGTGGCCAGGCGGATGATCTGCCAGCCGCGGGGGGCCGTGAAGGAGGAGACGTGCTTGTCGCACAGGTCATAGGCCTCGGGCTGGGCCTCGGTGGCCAGTGGCCCCAGCACGATGGTGGAGTCCGCGTAGACGGAAGTCAGGGTGGCCACGGCTGGGCGCTCGCAGCCGGGCTTGCGGCAGTGTCGGACTCTTCTCACGCTCGCAGGTTACCGTGCCGTTGCCCGCCGGTCATCCACACGCCGCCTAGGCTGGCCGATGTGACCGACCTGTTCCCCTTCTCGCCCGGGCGGATCCCCCCGCGCTCCGCCGCGGCACCGGGGCAGCGCCCGAGCAGTCGTCGTGACCGCCACGGCCGGGGGCTGCGCGGTCCACTCCTGCCGCCACATCTGCCGGCTTGGCGCACTCGCGCCGAGCGCTTCGACGAGCTCGTCGTGGACGCGGCCCAGAACCTGGCCAGACGCTGGCCGTCGGTGGATCAGATCCAGTTCGCCGTCGAGGAGGTCCCGCCCTCGGATCCGGCGCCCTGGGAGCGCTCGGTGGTGCTGGGACGCGGCTTCACCGCTGAGCCCCGTGCGGGACTGCCGGCGCGCGTCGTCATCTACCGCCGACCGGTGGCCTCCCGGGCCACGAACGATGCCGAGCTGGCCGACCTGGTGCACCGTGTCGTCGTCGAGCAGGTGGCCCTCATGCTGGGGCGCCGCCCCGAGGAGATCGATCCCGGCTCGGCCCTGTGAGACGGACTCCCCCGCCCGGGGCCCGGTGTCGTCAGTCCAGCAGGATGCGGCGCTGGGCCTGAACGGTGGCGTCGGGCTGAGCCGGCACGGTGGAGATGAGCGTGCCGGCCAGGTCCCCACCGGCCTGCGCGGTCACGATGGTTGCGGCGGCCAGGCCACTGGGGGTGTGCGAGGTCCCCGATGAGCCCTTCCGACCGGCCGCGTTCAGGCGGACGGCGGAGACCTTGGCCGGCACCTCCACGACGCTGGAACTGCCCTTGGCGACCTTGACGTCCTGCTTCCAGGAGCCGTCGAGGGAGGACAGGGTCACCGAGGTGGTCTCACCGCTGTTGGCCACGGTGACCGCCGAGCTCAGGGAGGCCGCGCGCGGCACCGCCAGCAGGCCGGAGTCCGCGGCACCGGGCAGCGCGGCCTGCGCCCAGGCCTGGTCGTGGACGAGGGCCTTGGAGCGCGCGGGGTACTCGCCGCCGCTGCGCACCATGCGGACAGCGGCTCCCACCGGTGTGTTCGAGGTGACCTGCACCCCGTAGGTGCCCGCGGGCACGCCGGCCAGCTGGATGTCGAAGACGGAGCCGGCGTCGATGGTCACGGACTGCGCCCCGCTCAGCGGGCGGGCACCGTCCTTGCCGAGCATGGTCACCGACACGGTCGCCGGGGCGGCACCGGGGTTGACGATGCGCACGGCCGGGGTGTCGGAGGAGTCCGCACCGGTCTTGGCGTCGGGCACCTCACCCTGTGCGGCCGGCTCGGTGATCTCCACGCCGGGGATCACGAGGTCGGTGGCCGGGGCGGCTCCCGGGGTGATGACGTCGGTTCCGGCGGGGGTCTCCCCGTCGAGGGACTCGGTGACGAGGGTGGGCACCACGGAGCCGCCGTCGGCCTCGACGGATACGGCGATGCGCGGGTCCTGGCTGCCCTTCGTCTCCAGGGCCAGGGAGGAGGAGCCGCCCGCGGGCACGGTGATCTCCCCGTTGCTGGGCAGGCTGAGCCGGCCGATGGAACCGTAGAGGGTGACCTTCGCGGTGGCGGGGGTGACACCGGGGTTGACCAGTCGCAGCTCGGCCGAGGAGCCCGCCGCGATGGAGCCGCCCACGATCCAGGACATGGCGGACGGCTGGGTGCAGGGGGCGGCGGTGAGCCCCCGCAGGTCACCGCTCTTGGTCAACGTCGTCACCGCCCCGACGGCGTTGGCCACCCGGCCGTCCGCGGGAGCGAGGGTGAGGATGCCGCCCTCGGCGGTACTCATGGAGGTGGCCGTGTCAGTGGGGATGCTCCGACCGGCATAGGTGGCCGACTTGGCGGCCCCGTCCCCCTTGGCCGGGACGATGGCGGTGGCGGACTCCATGGCGCCCACGTCGGTGCCTCGCAATGTATTGGTGGGCGCGTGCGGGCAGACGTAGGTGGTGGTGCCTCCGGGCTGGGCCAGGCTCAGGGCCTGCAGCTGCGGGGTCGGTGTGGTCGGTGCGGTGTACCCCCACCAGGTGACGCCTCCGACGGCTGCGGCCAGCGCGAGGGACGTCAGGACACCGACGCCGCGGGAGACCGTCTGCCCCAGTGACCGGCGGTGCCGCCTGGTGCTGGCGGGGCTCCTCCGCCGCTTCGTGGAGGGGCTGGTGGAGGGAGTGTCAGTCTCATCCACCGTCTCAGCATCGGTGTCATCCGACGCCTCGGCATCGGTGTGGGGGGCGTCGTCAGCGGCCTCGTCGGTGGAGGCACTGCCTGAGCCCTGTTCCCGGCCGGCGGGGCTGTCATCGCCTTCCTCCGCCTGCGTGTCCGCCTCCTTGTTCACCGCCTCGTCCGCGATCTCATCCGCGGTCTCGTCGTCGGTCTTCTCCGCGGAGGCGGTCTCGTCGTCGGCCTGCTGCGGGTCCGGCCTGGTCGACCTGTGCTGCGGGGGCTGGGTCTCGGCCTTCTCCTCCGACTCCTGCTGGCTGTCGGCGTCGTCCTGACGGGGCTGCGTCATGAGGCCATCTCCTTTCCGCGTCGCAGGGGCAGTGCCGCCACCAGGGTCAGGGCCCAGACGGCCCAGATCGTGTAGGTCGCGGCGGCCGTGGACCTGCGGGTGTGGGTGACCACCAGCTCCCCGCCTTCAGAGCCGACGGTGAAGCCCTGCTTCCAGCTGCCGTCCTGGGCGCGAACCGTGGTGGCCTCAAGGCGCCGGCCATCGAGGGTGGCGCTCCAGCCGGCGTCGGAGCGCTCCACCATGACGAGGGTGCGGGGGCCGGCTCCGGCGGGGATCTCGGTGCGGGTCCCTGAGCCGGTACCGGTGGAGGCGACCGGGGTGACCACACCTCCGGCGTCCAGGAGGCTCAGGCGGGCCGAGTCGGGGTGAGCCGAGGACGTGACCCTCCAGGAGTTGCCCGAGGCGGTCTGGGCGAGCTGCTCCAGTCCCGGCGTTGAGGCCAGGCCCACGCGGGCCTCGGCGGTGACGGCGTCGCCCTCCTGATGATCGAGCACGACGACGGCGATGCCGTGGGCCGCCAGGGCGTCGGCGGCTCCCTTGTCCTGTCCGGCGGTGGCGCGGGTGACGATCTGGGCGAGCTCGACGTCGGCGGGGTCGTCCAGGACGAGTGCCTGACCTGAGGCTCCGCTGTTGGGCCTGGCCCTCTGAGCGTCCTTGCCGGGCTTGAGCCCGGGGTCGGCCAGTGCCGCGGCGGCACGGGTGCGCGCCTCGACGTTGACCGCTCCGGGCAGGACGTCGCTGATCTGGGTGCCGGGCCCGCGCCAGATGGTGGCCTGGAGCCCCTGCGGCGTGGAGGTGAGTCTGAGAACTCGTCCGGCCGCCTCCGAGCCCTGGAACTGCTCAGCGATGAGCGGGATCTGCTGGGGCGTGGAGTGCAGCGCCAGGACCCGCGGGTTACTGGCGCGGTGAGCCTGGTAGGACCAGATGCCACCGACCACCACCGGGGCGAGCAGGACGAGGCAGGCCGCGGTCGTGAAGGCCGCCTTGAGGCGGCGCGATCGCTTCCGCCTCACCGTCGGGTCTGCGGCCGAGGAGGAGGCCACGTCGGCATCCTTCCGGCTCCTGCGCTCCAGCGCTCGACGGCCGCCTCTGGACCGCTGCCCAAGCAGGTCCCAGATGGTCTCGCCGGCGGTCAGGGCCGCCGCGAGGAAACCGCTCAGCGCCAGGGACAGACCGGCCCCGGACCATCCGTTGACGGGAGCCAGGCCGCTTCCGGCAACGTCCGGTCCCAGCCCGGTCGGGGTGCGCAGGCAGAGCCCGGCCAGGATGAGGCCGCCCAGGGCCAGGAGGATGCCGGTGCGGGCCACCCGGACGCGCCGGGAGACGAAGAGCCCGACGACGCCCAGGACCGGGACCAGCGCCAGCAGCACCCGCAGCAGGACACTCAGAGCCCCGGAGGAGACCAGGGCGTCCAGGTCCATCGGGGAGCCGACCAGCAGGTCGAGACTGCTCGGCGCCGGCGCGGAGACGGGCAGGCCGATGTCGGTCAGCAGCAGCCGGACCCCCTCGGCCCAGCCCGCCCGGTGGCCCAGGAGCCAGGCGCCCCACCAGGCCGGGGCGGCGGTGACCAGCATGGGGACCAGGGTGAGGACCAGCTTGAAGCCGCGTCGCGTGGTCACCGACAGCAGAAGGATGATGACTGCCAGCACGGCGGCGGTGGCCGGGACGGCCGCGACGACGACGCTCAGCAGCAGCCCTGCGACTGCGGCAGCCGTCGCCGACCCGTAGCCGTACTTCTCCGTGGGGGGCACGACCTCGGGTTCGCGAGCGGCCGGGGCGCGGACGACAGGGTCGGTCTCCGCCTCATCCTCACCGCGGTCATGATCCTCATCGTCCGAGGCATCCTCCCGGGCGGGGGTCGTGTCGGCCTCCCCATCCTGGGCGGGTTCGGCATCACCCGCAGTATCACCCTCAACATCCACTGCATGCACTGCATGCACTGCATCCTCGGTGGTCGCGGCGTCGTCGGTGTCCTCGGTGTCCTCGGCCTTCGACTCGGCCTGTGCCTCCTCATCCAGGTGGGCGAGGTCGGTGACCTTCTCGGTGGAGAATCGGTCGAGCTCAGCGCGCTCCTCGTCGGTGAGCAGGTGGGCACCCACCAGTCCGGACAGGACGAGGTCCCGCCGGTCGGCGCCCACTGCGCGGGCCAGCGCCAGCAGCGCCCAGGGCAGGACGAGGTGGACCAGGAGGGCACCGAGGCGCCCTTGGCCCAGGGCGAGCAGGAGGCTGGGAGACAGGGCCCACACGAGTGCCGCCCAGGCCCGCAGCACTACCTTCCGGGTCATCGTGCCGGCGGCGAACCATGCCCCCAGCGCCGCCAGGGGCACGGCCAGGAGCACCAGAGCGCTGATGAGCGCACTGGTCTCCAGCCCCACCAGTCTTCCCAGAGCCGCCGGTAGCGCCAGGATGCCCAGCAATGGGGTGACGCCACCCGGATAGCCGTCCGCGGTCGCGATCCAGGTGCTCCAGGCGCTGTCCCACATCTGACGCCAGCCGCCGCTGAACAGGGGCAGGGCCCCGCCGGTGATCGAGCGGGTCAGCAGCAGCCGGGACAGGCCGTAGGTGCTCAGCGCCAGCACCAGCACCATGACCGCACTCAGGGTGCGGCGCCGGCTGCGGGCCAGTGCGGCGAGCTCGCGCAGCTCGAGCTCACTGGGGGCCGCCGCACGGGCGCGACGCTCGCGCTCCTGGCGGCTGCGATCACGGCGCACCCCGCGGATCTCGGCCGCCGTGGCGTACAGACGCCCCAGCGCGGATGCAGGCACCTTGGTGTGCTGGGCGAGCCGGCGTCTGGCGGCCCTGACCCGTCGGCCGCGGCCGGCCACGGCCAGAGCCGCCCCGAGCTCGTCGCGGGCCAGCCCCGGAGCCTTGGAGGCCAGGCGCCATACGAACCGCATCAGTCCGAGGACGACGAACCAGGTCAGCAGCAGACCGATGGGACGGGTGGAGAAGGCCGCCCAGTTGGTGAGCTGGGCGCTGCGCCGAGCCCGGAAGGATCGCTCCGGGTCGGGCTCGGGAAGGGTGACCTCGATGGCCTCGGCATCGGTGCGGGGCGGCGCGTCGGAGGAGTGCGAGACGGATGCGGGACGACGAAGCCCCTGGTAGGAGGCCCGTCGGTGGCGGATGACGGCGGTGGGTTCGACGATGACGCGGTATCCGGCCAGGCGCGCGGCGCGCGAGAGCTCCAGGCCGTCACCGAAGGGGCCGAGCCACGGGGCGATGCCGCCGATCTCCTCCCACACGGCCCGGTCGATGAGGGCGCCGGCTGTTCCTACGGCAAGGACGTCACTGCGGTCATCGTGCTGGCCCTGGTCGACCTCGCCGGGGACGATGTCATTGGCGCGGCGGGCCGAGGCGGTGGCGCGCAGCCCGACCTCCAGGAGCAGCTCGGGGTTGTCCCAGCCCACCTGCTTGGGTCCGACGATTCCCACGGAGCGGGCGTTGGTCGCGGCGGTGAGCAGCCGCTCGAGGCAGTCCTCAGCGGGCGCGGAGTCATCATGGAGCAGCCAGAACCACACCTGGTGCTCCGGCATCTCCGGGGTGGCCTCGGTGGGGGCCACGAGCCGCTGCTCGTAGGCGGTGATCGGCGAGAGCGCGCCGGTGGGACCGGTGATGGGACCCGAGCCCGACAGCAGCAGGTCCCGCACCGAGGTGCGCGGCCCGCTCGAGGTGGTGTCAGCATCTGAGCCCTCTGCGCCGTCGAGGGCCTCGGAGCTGCGGCGCTTGCGGTTACCGGCGGCGACAAGCCCGGCGTAAGCGGTCAATCCCCGTGAGACGGCGTCGCCGAAGTTCTTGGCCTCCTTGGCCCTGACGACGCGCACGGCGGTGACGGCGTCCAGCCCCGACCTCTCCACGAGCTCCTCGATCGGGGTTCCGTCCCCCAGCCCGTTGGCTCGCGAGGCGACGTCGACGACGAGGACGACGTCGGGCGCGCAGGTCTGTGAGGTGATCGCGGACAGTGTCTGCGCCAGAAACGGGCTCGCCCCGGCCGACACGACGACGGCCAGGGCTCCTACCCGACTGGCTCCCTGTGTGGAGCCGGCGAGGGTCATACTGCGCGACGCTTGAGCTTGCGCCGCTCGCGCTCCGACATGCCGCCCCAGATTCCGAAGCGCTCGTCGTTGGCGAGGGCGTACTCGAGGCACTCCTCACGAACCTCGCAAGTCGCACAGACTCGCTTGGCCTCACGTGTGGAACCACCCTTCTCAGGGAAGAAGGCCTCAGGGTCCGTCTGGGCGCACAGAGCGCGCTCCTGCCACGCCAGAGGACCTTCATCGACGTCGTCACCGCCACCGAAGAGGAGTGACAGCACCTCCGCGTCAGGCTCCTCTGGGTGCTTCAGTGGGCCGTCGCCGAGGATGTTCCACATGCCGGCCTCCCTTCGATCCGAGCTTCTTGCCAGTAAGAATTACATGCGTGTGAGACAAGGCCAGTCAAGCCAGCGAGGGAAAGTTCACCCTCTCGTGACCGTCGACATCATTCCTTGATATATCAAGGAATATCCCCATCTGGATGGAACCATATGTCGACTTCCTACAAAACCCCTGAGAGGCTCCCACTGCCTGGCTGACAGCGGAAATACCCACGGCATTGCAGAGGATTTCAGGACGCCTGACGCACGTTCACATCATGCCCCTACCGACTGGACACCACCAGGGAAGTTCCTGAAAGCCACAGGATCTGCTTCAATCGGGGTCATGCCAGATCCCCTGCTCCCACTGCTCCCCGGTCCTCAGGACGCCGACAGGCCATGGCTCGTTTGTTATGGAATCGACGAACGAGTCGAGCTGACAGGGCACGTCCTGTCCATGTGGCTGGCGAAGATCGCGGGATTCGTCACATCGGAGTCGACGCCCGGTGACGGAGTCCATGTGGGCCTCCCTCCGCACTGGCGGAGCGTCGCCTGGGCCTGCGGTACGTGGCTGGCGGGGCGCAGCGTGCTCCTGGGAAGCAGCGCGCACATCCACGCCGCCGGCCTCCTCCCCGAGCTGAGCGTGGCCTTCGCCCCGGAGAGCCTCTTCGATGAGGCCGAGGCGCAGGCGCTGGTCCCGCCCGCCTCGCTGGCGCTGCGCTGGCCAGGTGAGCTGCCTGCCCTCGTGCTCGACGGCGCCGCCGACCTCATGCACTATCCCGACCGCTTCACACCGGTGAGCACTGCGGCTGATTCGGTGTGCCTCAGGGACCTCGCCGCCGAGGGGGCAGCGCCTGCGGCTCCGGGCACCACTGCGGCCACCGTCCCCTCAGGCGAGCGGCCCTCCACCCTGACGCGCGCCCAGCTGGCAGCCCGGGTCGAGGCGGCAGGCGCATCCACAGGGGCCGGCAATCGCTCCGCCTCACGTGCGGTCCTGGTGCGCAGCCCCGACACGGCCCAGATGCTCCAGGAGGTACTGGTCGCCTGGCGCGCCGGGCGCACCGCGGTGGTTCTCACCCCCGAGGCGGATGACGACGTCGCCGCGGCCGCCATCCGGCAGGAGGGCATCACCGCCTGAGTCGGCGGGGCTCAGCCTCGCCGCCCCCACCGGTGTCAGGGGACGTCGGCCTGGACGAGGGTGCCCTCCCCCTCGACGGACAGGCTGCGTTCGTCGGCACCGACGAACACGGCCTCGCCCTGGGCGAGCGTCTGGGTGTCGGCCTGGGTCACCAGGGTCATGGCTCCCTCGACGGCCAGGAGGATGCGCGGCCCCCGTCCGGGGACCGGCAGGCGCCCGTCGGCGGCCACCACGGTGGTGACCATGAGCTCGAAGTCATCCACCGGCGCGTAGTAGGCGCGGGTGGCGCGAGAGAGGTACTCGGGGGCGGGGCGCACCGGCGGCGCCGCCACGTAGTCGACGCAGGCCAGCATCTCGGGGACATCAATGTGCTTGGCGCTCAGTCCGGCACGCAGCACGTTGTCCGAGGAGGCCATGACCTCCACGCCCAGACCGGAGATGTAGGCGTGCACGCTTCCCGCCGGTACGAACAGCGCCTCACCGGGCTGCAGGGTGACGGGGTTGAGCAGGAGCGCGGCGGCGATGCCGGGGTCCCCGGGGAAGGTGTCGGCCATCTTCACGACGTTGGAGTCCACTCGCAGCGACGGGGAGGTACCGGCCTCGAACCTGGCGGCGATCTCAGTGACGAGGGCGTCGATCTCCTGGGGGCTGGGACGCGTGGCGGCCGAGACGACGTCGGAGAAGACCTGCCGGATGCCGTAACGCGTGGGGTTGAGGCGCAGGGTGCGACGCATCCGGCGGGCCAGGGGGCTGTCCAGGCCGGCCAAGACCTCGACGGCGCGGCGCGGGGCGCGGAAACCGGCGACGGCCTGGAAGCGGGTGAGGGCTAGGACCATCTCCGGCTTGTGGTTCGTGTCCTTGTAGTTGCGGCAGGGGTGGTCCAGGGCGATGCCCGCCTCGTCCTCCAGGGCGTAGCCCTCGGCGGCCTGGGCCTGACTGGGGTGGACCTGGAGGGACAGGGGCTGCTCGGGCGCGATGAGCTTGAGGAGGAAGGGCAGCCGGCGCCCGAAGCGCCAGATGATGTCCTCCCCCAGGAGGCGCTCCGGCTCGGCGTCGATGAGCTCGGAGAGCACACCGCCCTCGGTGACCTGGGCGGGCCCGGCCGGGTGGGAACCGTACCAGGCCTCGGCCCATGGGTCGCCGTCGTCAGCCCTGCCCAGGAGGGCTGGGATGGCGGAGGTCGACCCCCAGGCGTACCGCTGGCGCGCCGGCTCAAGTCGTCTCATGGCGCCTCACCGTACCGGTGCGCGGGCACGTCCTAGGCCTCGGCTCCGGGAGCCGGGAAGGGGGTGACCTCGGCCAGGCGGGGGTGCGCCCTGTCCTTGTCAGAGAGGATCGCCTCACTCAGCGGGATCGGCCAGGGCACATTCACCGTCTCATCGGCCAGGTTGAGGAAGGTGTACCGGGCGTCGGCCGACCAGTGGTCGTTGACCAGGTAGGTGTAGGCGGTGTTGGGCTCCAGCGTCTGATAGGAGTTGCCCACGCCTCGAGGCACGAACACCGCCACCGACGGGTCGATCTCGCAGGTGTAGACGGCTCCGAAGGAGGGTCCCTCGCGCAGGTCCACCCAGGCGCCGAAGACGCGGCCGGTGGCCACCGAGACGAACTTGTCCCAGGGCTCGGCGTGGATGCCGCGGGTGACCCCGACCTCGTTGTTGAAGGAGATGTTGTTCTGCACCGGCCCGAAGTCGGGCAGCCCCAGGGCCAGCATCTTCTCCCTCTGCCAGTTCTCCTTGAACCAGCCGCGGTTGTCCCCGTGAACAGTCAGGTCGATCCGCAGGAATCCCGGAATCGGCGTCTCCTCGACGGCAAGCGGCTTGCCCAGCTCGATCTGCCCCATTGATGGCCCCTTCTGTGCGCACAGGTCTTGGTCTCAGCGCCCCGTATCCGTCAGGCGCCATTGCCCGAGTCTATCGGTGTGGCCCGTCGACACCCCGAAAGACGAGGCCACCAGGGGCGGAACGTGCCGGGAAACACGAACATGAGCTCCCGATCCGCCCGATCCTGGCGCCATTGAGGGCCTCAATAGGTCATGCTTGGAGCATGCGAGGAATCATTCTGGCCGGAGGCTCCGGCACGCGACTCAACCCGATCACCCTGGGGACCTCCAAGCAGCTGGTGCCCGTCTACGACAAGCCGATGATCTACTACCCGCTGAGCACCCTCATGCTCGCCGGGATCCAGGACGTCCTGGTCATCACCACCCCCCACGACGCCCCCTCCTTCCACCGTCTCCTGGGCGACGGCTCCCAGCTCGGCGTCAACCTGTCCTACACGGTTCAGCAGGAGCCCAACGGCCTGGCTCAGGCCTTCGTCCTGGGCGCCGACTTCATCGGTGACGACAGCGCCGCCCTGGTCCTGGGCGACAACATCTTCTACGGCCCCGGCATGG
>ERZ772978.213-NODE-213-length-23695-cov-24.1557_pt1 | contig 23695 bp, 19 predicted proteins | sample MGYA00511675_ERZ772978 | MGnify/ENA primary metagenome ERZ772978 (study PRJEB29015, sample SAMEA2738092) | human oral metagenome | biome: human oral; feature: human-associated habitat; material: saliva | place: China | collected 2156 ... | reverse complement strand
ATCTACATATAGGGTATGATTACCTCCAATAATATAGTTTTATAAAGGCTCAACACCCAACAACCATCACCCAACACCAGTATGATTACCCCCTATTGGATGGTTTAAGAACGGGAGATAAACTACATGACAAATATAATTAGGTGCGATGTCTATCTGCTTTCTACAAACAACTTACTCCCTCATTAGTTGAGTTTTGTAATTTATTTTCATGCAGTTCAAAATCAATACATGCTCTTTTAGCTTCTTAAAGACGCCCAATTGACTTGCAAAAGATGCCCTTTAAGCCTCTTACTAACGCCCTTTTGAAGTCCAATTAAGCACCTTTTACTTTACTATTTTGTAACTAATTGATTTCCTGCTAATTACAAACCTACTTTTTGTATGTGATTTTGCCGTTATTTATTGATGTTTCGTTAGAAATTGTGTAATGATTTTTCAAACGCTTGTCTGTAGGTTTTCGAAGTCTTAAATGAAATGGTTTTCAATGTTATAGGATGATAATAGGATAGATACTTGACTGTCTTAGCTATGTTTTTGTTTAATGAGTAACTTCAGTTTTTCCTTTAAAGCAATACGAAAAGCGTCTAAGCATTTAATGGAAGAACCTCTTTTTTGTTTGTTGGTAAGGACAAAGAACGATTATGATTGTAGTTTACATAAATTCACTAAATAAACAAGTAGGTTTTAATAAATCTAAAATTTATAAACAGAATGAATCTTTTTTGCAGTTGAAACTTCTTTTTTCATTACCTTTGCGCCCATAAGGAATTATATCCTTTCCGAGTTTTATAGATATTAATGTGTAATTTTTAAACAGTAAAAGATTATGGATTTTAAGAAAATAGCATTGTCATTTGTAGTAGCATTTAGCGTATGTTCACTTAGTGTACAGGCACAGAGTCAGTGTTCAAAGAAGTGTGATAAGGCTCCAAATGAGCAGGTAGAGAAGGGCAAGCAGTGCGATAAGGCAGGTAAGGCTTGTGATGAGAAAGCTGAGAAGGCTTGTGATAAGCAGGCAGGTAGCTGCTGCAAGAAGCAAGATAAGGCTTGCGATAAGTCTGCTAAGTCTTGCGACAAGGCAAAGAAGGACTGCAAGAAGGCACAGGCAGGTAGCTGCTGCAAGAAGCAGGCTCAGCCAAAGAAGAAGTAATAGTTTAGCTTTAAAAATAAGAAAGTCGTGTCGAAAGGCACGACTTTTTTGTTGTTATCAGAACTTTATCGTACTTTTGTAGTAACAAAACTGCATGTAGTAAGATGTGATAAGTTACATCTTTGTTTTAATCTTATTACATTTGCAGATAACAATCATAGCTATGGGTGTAAAGATAGAACCATCGTGGGCACAGCAACTGAGTGGAGAGTTTGAGAAACCTTACTTCCAGCAGTTGGTTGAGCAGGTGAAACAAGAGTATGCACAGTTCTCTTGTTATCCTCCGGGAAACTTGATATTCAATGCCTTTAATCTTTGTCCTTTTGATAAGGTGAGGGTTGTGATTATTGGGCAAGACCCTTATCATGAGCCTGGACAGGCGATGGGATTAAGCTTCTCCGTGCCTGATGGGGTACAGCTTCCTCCTTCATTGCAGAATATCTATAAGGAGATTGCGGCAGATTTGGGTACACCTATCCGTCAGTCAGGCAACTTAACACGTTGGGCAGAGCAGGGAGTTCTCCTGTTGAATGCAACGCTTACTGTTCGTGCACATGTTGCCAATAGTCATCAACGGTTAGGGTGGGGAACCTTTACCGATGCAGCTATCAAGGCACTTAGTGATGGACGAGAGAACTTAGTCTTTATGCTTTGGGGTGGTTTTGCGCGTAGTAAGAAGGCACTGATTGACCAGCAGCGACACTGTGTTATAGAGAGTGTACACCCTTCGCCACTTTCTGCTAACCGTGGAGGATGGTTTGGGCAGCACCAGTTCTCACGTTGTAACGCCTACTTAACCGCTTGTGGGTTTCAGCCTATTGAATGGTAAGTAGGCAAGTTGACGAGTTTAGGGGTTGACAAGTTAGTTGTTATTAGGCTTATGGGACGTATTAGCCTAATTACTCTAATAAGAATAGCATAATAGTCAAAGCTCTTTGACACTCTAAAATCATGTTAGGAGGGAATTATTTACGTGAAAATAAATTGGAAGGGAGTTCCGTTTTAGTGAGAAGATGCTGTTGAGCGAACGGCAAGATATAGTTAGAAATGAAATAATTTAGCGTTAAGAAAGATGGGTAATACGTATGATCATATATTCATGGTGGGTGATGTTCTTGTCTCACCAGATATAATCAATGTGAAGTTTTGCTGCGACCTTGATAAATGTCATGGTCAGTGCTGCATTGAGGGAGATGCTGGTGCACCTGTGACCTTGGACGAGACAATGGAGATAGAGAACGTTCTCGATACAGTTTGGGGTGATTTGTCTGCCTCTGGTCAGGCGGTTATCGACAAGCAGGGCGTTGCTTATACTGATGAAGAAGGCGAATTGGTGACGAGTATCGTTGGCGGTAAGGACTGTGTCTTCACTTGTTATGAGAATGGATGTTGCCTTTGTGCGTTGGAACGTTCCTATCGTAACGGTAAGACAGGTTTTGTTAAGCCCATTTCTTGTTCGTTGTATCCCGTTCGAGTGAAAGACTTTGGGAATGGTACTTGTGGTATTAATTACCATCACTGGCGCATCTGTGCTGATGCAAGAAAAAAAGGAGAAGAACTGAATCTTCCCCTTTATAAGTTTTTGAAGGAACCCCTTATGCGCAGATTTGGTAAGGAGTGGTATGATGAATTGTGCGAGGTAGCTGAGCAGTTGTTGGGGTGATTAGGCTATTAGGCCAATTAGCCTAATGAGGCTAATAAGCCTAATAGCTTGTCAACTTTTTCTAAACTGCGAAGGACTCATGCCCACATGTTCCTTGAAGTATTTACCCATAAAGCTCTGATTGGCGAAGTTTAGTTCATCAGCAATCTGCTTAATGCTCATCGTACTGTTTCTAAGCATCACGCGTAACTCACGTGTAACGTAGGAGTCAATCCAATCACTTGGTGTACGTCTGCTGACAGTACGCACGGTTTCAGAGAGATATTTAGATGTGATACACAGTTGTTGTGCGTACCAACTGACACGCCTTTCCGTACGATAGTTCTTTTCCACAGTCTGAATGAAGTCGCGGAAGATAGCTTCAGCACGTGTCTGTCCTGCTTCTCCTACTTGTTGGAAGCGATAGATGATATCACTCATATCGATGATAAGTGCCTTTAGCATTGTCATAACTAACTCACGACGGAAGCGATGACCAGTATCAATAATCTTCTCCTTGATATGCTGAATGTCGTTTTCTAATGCCTTTGCCTGATTGTTATCAAGGTGGAAAACAGGATGGGTACGGGCAAAGAGGAAGAGAGCAGACAGTTCGTGAACTCCGCTTACAATGTTCTGAAAGAAGTCATAAGACATGATGAGGGCAATTCCCTTGCAATCACGTGAGAGCATATAGTCGGCAACTACCTGTTCTTCGCTGATGATAATGACGTCCCCAGCACCCACCTCGTGCATCTTTGTATCAACAGTATATTGCGCATGACCGCTGGTACAGAGGGCAAGAAAGAGAGACTTCATGCGAGAAGGATTGGTAGGAAGTGGTACTTGCGTAATATCCTCGAAGAGAATAAGGTCGTTATCAATAAATTTACCTTCAGGATAGACAGCTTTTGCTTGTGCTACATTAACTTCGAGAAGCCTTATCTTTTTGTTCATTTTCCTATTGTTTTGAATTTGCAAATATACTCATTTATTTCTTCTTTCGAAAAGTTTATGTGGGAAAAAGAACAATATTCATAGTAATAAAAGCGATAATAAGCGATTATAGGTTATAATTAGGAGAAAATAAAAACTCCCTTTCTCGTTTTGTGAGAAAGGGAGTCTCTTTATGTTTTCAGCTTTAGAAGCTGTGTAGAATCTACTTAGAAAAGCTTATGCATCAATGTTAGCATAGGTCGCATTCTTCTCGATGAACTCACGACGAGGCTCAACATCATCACCCATCAGCATAGAGAAAATCTCATCTGCATCAGCAGCATTCTCGATAGTAACCTGCTTCAAGAGTCGTGTCTTTGGGTCCATAGTTGTCTCCCAAAGCTGTTCTGGGTTCATCTCACCAAGACCTTTGTATCGCTGTGTGTGGATAGCCTTTGCATCTTCAACACCATTAGCGTACTTATCGATGAAAGCCTGACGCTGTTGCTCGGTGTAGCAGTATTCGCTTACCTTCTTATAAGTACACTTGTAGAGTGGAGGTGTAGCGATATACAGATGTCCCTGCTCGATAACCTTTGGCATATAACGATAGAAGAGCGTCATAATCAGTGTGTCGATGTGAGAACCATCGACGTCGGCATCGGTCATGATGATAATCTTGTCATAGCGAAGTTTATCAGTATTTGCCTCAAAGTCGCCTTCTCCCTCAACGCCAAAGCGTACACCGATAGACTGAATGATATTCATAACAGACTCAGCCTCGAATACACGATGACGCTGAACCTTCTCTACATTCAGAATCTTACCACGGAGAGGGAGGATAGCCTGTGTATAACGGTCACGTCCCTGCTTAGCTGAACCACCCGCAGAATCACCCTCGACAAGGAAGATTTCGCAGTCTTTGGGGTCCTTGTTAGAACAGTCTGCCAACTTACCAGGCAAGCCACCACCGCTCATCACGTTCTTGCGCTGTACGCTTTCGCGTGCCTTACGGGCTGCAACGCGAGCTGTAGCAGCAAGGATAACCTTGTTACAGATCATCTTTGCCTCGTTAGGATGCTCCTCGAGATAATCGGTCAGTGCCTCACCAACAGCCTGCTGAACAGCACCTGACACCTCGCTGTTACCTAATTTGGTCTTTGTCTGGCCCTCAAACTGTGGCTCTGCAACCTTAATAGAGATAACAGCTGTCAAGCCTTCACGGAAGTCTTCACCAGTAATCTCAATCTTAGCTTTCTCCAACTGCTTAGAAATCTGTGGATCATTGTCAGCGTATGTCTTCAATGTACGAGTCAATGCAGCACGGAATCCCTGCAAGTGAGTACCACCCTCGATAGTGTTGATATTGTTAACGTATGAGTGTATGTTCTCTGTATAATCAGTGTTGTACATCACAGCCACCTCGATAGGAATGTTTTGCTTCTCTGTCTTGAGATAGATAACATCATCGAAGAGGTGCTGACGATGGCGGTCAACGTAACGAACGAACTCCTTCAAACCATCCTTAGCATGGAAGACCTCAGTACGTGTCTTGCCCGTTTCAGGGTCTGGACGAAGGTCAGAAAGCGTAATCTTGATACCAGCATTCAGATAAGCCAACTCGCGCATACGACGTGCTACGATAGCCCATTGGTAAACTGTAGTGGTGAAAATCTCTGGGTCTGGCCAGAACTGCTGACGTGTACCTGTCTTGTCAGTCTCACCAACAACCTTTACAGGATAGAGAGGCTTACCCTTCTCATACTCCTGCTGGTAGATTTTACCATCACGAAATACCTGTGACTTCATGTGTGTAGAGAGTGCATTTACACAACTAACACCCACACCATGCAAACCACCGCTGACTTTATACGAACCCTTGTCGAACTTACCACCTGCGTGGAGCACGGTCATAACAACCTCAAGGGCGCTCTTGTGAAGTTTTTCGTGCATGTCAACAGGGATACCACGACCATCATCCTCAACGGTAATGGAGTTGTCCTCGTTGATTGTAACCTCAATGTTCTGACAGTAGCCAGCCATTGCTTCGTCGATAGAGTTGTCGACGGTCTCGTTAATCAAGTGATGGAGTCCCTTCTCACTAATGTCACCAATGTACATAGCAGGACGCTTGCGTACTGCCTCCAAGCCTTCTAATACCTGGATGTTACTGGCGGAGTAATTATTCTCGTTTTCTGGATTTTCTGCCATTTTCTTTCGATTGTTCTTATAGTATGCAAAGATACACTTTTTCCTTTATATTTGAAAATAAAAACCTGCAAAAAACACAAAAGAAAGCATATCAAATTGCTGTTTTGTGCTGATAATTAGCTTTTATTCTTTTTAGTGGTAATATTTAATTTCCTTATAAATGAGGATTGTTCGAAAAAGTCATTATCTGTACCTTTGCACCACAAAAACATTAACAAAAAGCCATCTTTATGTTAAATACCTTATTATTTGCATCCCTTGCTATCAGCGGGGTAGCTGGAGTGACTCCAGACTCAGTAGTGAACAAAGATGTATCACTTAACGAAGTAGTCGTAACCGACTTTAAACAGAACAAGAGAAACCTAACTTCTATTGCAGTTTCAACCATTAACAGTCAGCAATTACTGAACCAACAAATTGTGAACTTGAAGGAATTAACGGCAGTAATGCCTAACTTTTACATGCCCGACTATGGTTCATATGCTAACACACCTATCTTTATTCGTGGTATCGGAGCAAAGACGAAGGGTTCTGCCGTGGGTTTCTATGTAGATGGTGTGCCTCATTTTGAGTCGTCAGCATTTAATATTGACCTTAGTGATATTGCTGCTGTAGATGTGTTTCGAGGTCCGCAAGGAACCTTATACGGCCGTAACACTATAGCAGGTGTTATCAATGTCTACACACATAACCCTCTTGATTATCAGAAGACGCGTATAAAAGTAGGCTATGGAACGTATAACGATGTTGTAGCACAGGCTTCTAACTATTCTAAGCTGACTGATAAACTTGGTTTGTCGAGTGCTATTTCTTATCATCATAATGATGGTATGTTCATCAATCAGTTCCTGAATAATAAGGCAGATAAGGTGAATGAGGTTGAAGGACGACTCGGACTTTACTGGCGACCAACCATGAATTGGCTTATTCATCTCAATAGTACGCTTACTCATAGTAAGCAGAATGGTTATCCATATGCACCATATGACCTTACGAAAGATGTACTGTCACCTATTAGTTATAACCGCAAAAGCACTTACAAACGTCTGATTTCAACAACAGGTCTTAATGCTCGATATGAGAATAGTCGTATTAGTTTCAATAGTCAGACATCTTATCAATTCATCAAATCACATCAAGGGATAGACCAAGATTTCACACCAAAGGACCTCTTCTATGCTGATAATAGTTATCATCAGAATATGCTTTCGCAAGAGCTAACCTTGAAATCGAATGATAAAGGTCGTTATCAGTGGATTATTGGTATGTTTGGTATGATACTCCATTCTAATCCATTTATTGAAACAAGCTATTATACAAAGGATTTCTCGACTCCAACTTCTTATAAGAACCCTACAGCAGGCTATGCAATCTATCACCAGAGTTCTTATAATATATGGAGGGGTTTATCGGCAACTGTTGGTTTACGCTTCGATTATGAGCATGCGAAGATAGACTACAATCAAGATAAGGTAACGTTAACAACAGGGGCTAATGCACATGTGAAGGACTTTGTTAGTAGTGCAAACTTCCGCCAGTTCACTCCTAAGTTTACGCTTCAATATCTTACAAACAGGGACAATCTCTACTATGCGAGTGTCACTCGTGGTTATAAGCCAGGCGGATTTAATACTATCTTTAAGACCGATGCAGAGCGTGCATACGACCCAGAATACAGCTGGAATTACGAAGTTGGGGCACGATTGAAGTTCTTGAATGGACGACTGACTGCTGAAGCAGATCTTTTCTACATTGATTGGCGACACATGCAGACTACCTATACTATTCCTGCTGTGGGTAATCTAATTGCGAATGCAGGACATACGGATAGTAAAGGTTTCGAACTTTCATTTGCTTATCATCCAATAAAGAGTTTACAGTTTAGTATGAACTATGGTTACACCCACGCTCGTTACTTGGAATATAAGAAGAGTGCTACTGAGGATTTCTCGGGTAATAGACTTCCTATGGTGCCTAATCACACACTCTCAGTAGATGGAACTTACACCGTTTTACAGGCTGGTTGGTTTGATAAGATTGTTGTTAATGCAGGCTTAACAAGTCTCGGTCGTATCTATTGGGCTGATGACAATATTGTTCGTCAGAACTTCTATGCGACGCTTAATGCGAAGGTTAGCCTCACAAAAGGTATATTCACATGGGATTTATGGGGGAAGAATCTGACAGGAACTGACTATATAGCGTACAGTTTCAAGATGTCAACTGGTAACTATGCACAGAAGGGTAAGCCTCTTACCTTTGGTACTTCCCTCAGCGTGACATTCTAACGAGAGGATAGAGGCCAGGATAAAAAGGATGCTACAGCTATTTCTGTTTACTCCTTCTGAAGTTCTTTCCCATGGTACATAATACGCTGCTCTACTTTTATAATTCATTATATGTTCAACAGCATTTCATCAAAGAAATTAAGTTTTGGTACGTTCTTCTGTCTATATATCGCACAGATGGTACCGTCATCCTTTCTTATGACAGCCTTACAGGTTATCATGAGGGAAGGACAATATAGTCTTGCAACCATTGGGTTGCTAAATCTTGTACGAGTTCCATGGACGATAAAGTTTCTATGGTCGCCTTTTGTTGACCGGCACTGCGTAACAGTGCGTGACTACAAACGTACGATTATCACTACAGAGTTGATATATGCCGTTGCACTCTTAGCCACAGGGCTGATTAATGTACGTTCTGAAATCATGCTTGTGGTCATTCTGGCGTTTATCTCTATGCTTGCTTCGGCTACACAAGACATTGCTACAGATGCACTTGCCATCCTTTCTTTTAAGAAGCACGACCATAGTATGCTCAATAGTATGCAGTCTATGGGAGCCTTCGGAGGTGCAGTTATTGGCGGAGGAGTCTTGCTTATCTTACTAAAAAGCTATGGTTGGAATGTTGTAGTACCCTGCTTAGCCTTGTTTGTTTGTATGATGATTATTCCTTTAATGTTTAATCCTCATATCAAGATAGAGAATGAGAAACCAAGAGAGCGTGCCAAGTGGACTGATATCTTTAGCTTCTTTGGGCGTAAGGAGATATGGCCGCAGATAGGTTTCTTACTGCTGTATTACATGGGAATTATCGGTATTCTTTCCATGTTACGTCCTTACCTCGTTGATAAGGGATACGATATGAAGGAGATAGGATTCCTTACTGGTATCGTTGGAACTGCTGCTTCCTTCGTTATGGCGTGGTTTTCTGGAGTGCTTATACGCCGAATCGGAATTTATAAGGCTCGTATTATCATTGCAGGACTTATTATTCTGGCACCTATCTACTTCCTTGCAATGACTTTTGCCGACTTTAACAAGACTGCATTTGTCATTGGAATCATTTATATCCAAGCTTGTTACGGATTGGCTACTGTGGTTCTTTACACTACAGCCATGCGATGCGTACGTCCTGGTAGAGAAGGGACTGACTTCACCATACAAATTGTTATTAGTCATGTAAGCGGTCTGCTCGTTGCGGTATTAGCGGGAACAGTGGCGCATATCTTCGACTATCGTGGTCTTTATATAGCTGAAACAGTGGTGGCTATCATCAGCCTTATTTATGTTCTCTCAGCCTTTAAAAAGGAACAATAAACCATGTGCTCCTTTACAGAAGAACGTGGCTTTGCCCCAAACCGATCACGTATTGTGGTCTAATGACCTATTCAGATTATATCATAGTAAAGTTAGGCTTGTAAGCCTATTGTGCTTTCCTTATAAATGAGGATTGTTTATGTTAGGAGGTATTCGTACCTTTGTCATATAATTTATTTCGACGAATGAAGCAAGAACTGATTGATAAATACAATGTATCTGTACCTCGTTATACGAGTTATCCACCAGCTAACTTCTTCCGACTTTTTACTGGGGAAGAGTTTCTGAGGGAGGTTGATTATAGCAATGAGGTGCGTGAGAAGAATCTTTCCTTTTATTTTCATATGCCTTTCTGTCGGCGTCTGTGTCATTATTGTGGCTGCAACTCTTACCCTATGGCAAAGGAAGAGCATGTCGAAGCCTATGTACAAGCATTGCATAAGGAGATAGATCTTGTAGCAAAGCATCTGGATAAAAGTAGACGTATATCGCAGATTCATTATGGCGGTGGTAGTCCAACGGCTATGCCTGTAAGCGTTCTTAAAGAACTGAATGAGCATCTGCTGTCACTTTTTTCTACGATAGAACAGCCAGAGATAGCTATAGAATGTCATCCTGGTTATCTAACAACTGAGGACTGGCAAGGACTGTTGGATGCACGATTTAATCGTTTTAGTTTAGGTGTACAGGACTTCAATGAAGAGGTGTTGAGGCTTGTTAATCGTACGCCTTCTGAATTGCCAACAGAGGAAATAGTGGCAATTCTCCGTAACGCGGGTGTTAATATTAATATGGATTTCCTCTTTGGCTTACCACTTCAGACGTCGGATAGCTTTAAGAAGACGATAGAGCGTGCTGTAGCAATGCGCCCCGACCGTGTTACAACATTCAGTTATGGACACTGCCCATGGATATTTAAACGGCAGATGATACTTGAAAAGGCTGGTCTTCCTGATACGGAGGAGAAGGCTTTGATGTTCCAAAAGGCTAAAGATGTGCTGCATGAGGCGGGTTATCTTAGTATCGGTTTGGACCATTTTGTACTTCCTAATGATGAACTATCTGAGGCTTTGCAATCACATAGACTACATCGAAACTTCCAAGGTTATTGCACTCGTCGCACAACAGGACAGGTGTATGCTTTCGGTGTGACGGGTATCAGCCAATTAGAGACTGCCTATGCACAGAATACAAAGTCAATAGACGAATATATAGCAGAAGTCTCTGCAGGTACGTTGCCTATCCGAAAAGGCTACCAATTAATACCTAAAGAACGTATAGTACGTGAGGTAATTGAACGTTTGATGTGTAACTATCATCTTGATTGGACACATCTCGCGGAGGATCTTGCAGTTTCTGTAGCTGACGTGAAAGGGGCTATCAACTATGATGTTGAACGTCTGAAAGAGATGGAAAAAGATGGTATTCTTTGTTTGACAGAGAATACCTTAGAGATGACAGGGGAGGGGAATCCCTTTGTTCGTACTGTGGCTGCTGTGCTTGATCCGATGATGGTGGCTACGGATAAGAAGTTTTCTAAGCCAATATAAAAGTTTTACGCTCCCTTTACGTTGGGTAGAGAAACTGGGGAGAGGAATCTATATAGCATTAATATTATGGAAGAAAGAAAGATAGTTGTTGTTGGCGCAGGTCTTACTGGTCTTACTTGTGCTGCTTATCTACGTCGTAAAGGTCAAGATGTAGTGGTCTTGGAGGCTACCGACCGTATCGGTGGACTTATGCAGACGGAGGAGGTTGACGGCTTTGTGATGGAACAAGGACCGAGTACGGGTACTATTAAACACCCTGAAGTAGCTGAACTCTTCGATATGTTAGGCGATGATTGTACGGTGGAAGTGGCACAGAGTTCTGCTAAATGTCGTTTGATATGGAAGGATGGACGCTTCCATGCCCTACCTTCAGGACTTTGGTCTGCTATCACAACTCCTCTCTTCACGCTGAAAGATAAGTTCCGTATCCTTGGTGAGCCATGGCGTAAGAAGGGAACAGATCCTAACGAGAGTGTGGGAAGCCTTGCTGAACGACGGTTGGGACGGTCTTTTGTTGATTATGCAGTCGATCCTTTCCTCTCTGGTGTGTATGCTGGTAACCCTTATCAACTACCAACTCGCCTTGCTTTGCCTAAACTCTACGACTTAGAACAGCGTTATGGAAGTTTCATTAAAGGGTCTATAGCCCTTACAAAACAACCAAAGACAGACAGGGAAAAGCGTGCAACGAAGGCTGTCTTCTCTACTCGTGGAGGTTTCCTTAGCCTTGTTTCTGCATTGGGGAGAGTGATAGGTGATGAGAGAATCCTAACGAATTGTAAAGACCTAAGTATAGAGCCGTTAGGAGATAAGTGGAAACTATCTTGGGGTAAGAATACGATAGTAGCTGAGCAGGTTGTTACAACTTGTCCTGCTTATGCCTTACCAAAGTTGTTGAGCTTCTTGCCTAAGGACCAACTTGACGATTTAAGTAATCTTTATTATGCTCCAGTGATTGAGATAGGAGTAGGAATGAAGAATACGGGGGATGTATATTGGAATGCCTTTGGCGGATTAGTACCGTCTAAAGAAAAACAGAATGTGTTGGGAATTCTTATGCCTTCCGCTTGTTTTCAGGGGCGTTCGCCTAAGGAAGGAGCTAATTATGCGTTCTTCATTGGTGGTGCTTGTCATCCTGAATATCTCAATAAGACGGACGAAGAACTGACAGAATTGGTTAATACGTCCCTTCATACGATGTTGGGATATCCCAAAGGTACCCGAGCCGATGTTATTCGTATTTATAGGCACAGCCATGCTATTCCACAATATATGCCCGAAATGGATGCTCGCCTTCGCACTATTGATGCTGTAGAACGTGCTTATCCAAGTTTACATATTATTGGTAATCTGAAAGATGGTATCGGTATGGGCGATAGAATCAAGCAAGCTGTGGATATGGCAGAGAAGATTAATTTAGCTTTATCGTAAATACAGCTGTCTTATACGTAATATTTTTTATTTTAACTTGCTGTCACTTTTAACACTTCTTTTACTCCTCTGTAAACGAATAAGTTAGGTGTTTACAGTGGATGACAGCAGTGACAGCAAATTAAAATTACCCCATTTGGTGAAGCACTGTCTATACATCAAACAAGTATATATAACATGCAAAAAGCCATAATCCCAATAGGATTACGGCTTTTATTGTTCTTTTCAGCTATGACTGAAAGTATTTTTTTATCCCAATGCAGCTACGTGCTTGCAGAGAGCAGACTTCAAATTAGCTGCCTTGTTCTGGTGGATAACGTTAGTCTTTGCCAACTTGTCCAACATCTTCTGTACAACAGGGTAGAGCTTAACAGCCTCTTCCTTATCCGTCATGCTACGCAACTTGCGAACAGCGTTACGCATAGTCTTAGCATAATATCTGTTGTGCAAGGTCTTAACCTTGTCCTGACGGATTCTCTTCAATGATGATTTGTGATTTGCCATCTTTGTTTTCTTCTTTTATTTTACTTGTAGTCCCTAGCAGAGTCGAACTGCTCTTTAGAGAATGAAAATCTCTCGTCCTAACCGATAGACGAAGGGACCATAGCTGATTTTGCGGGTGCAAAGGTAGCCCATTTATTTTAATCAACCAAACTTTTTGCTAATAAATTTTCGTAAGAGGCTGTATTTTTGTATTTTTGCATTGTTTTTTTATGATTTTGAAGTCAAAGGCAATTGTTTTGCGTTCTCTGAAGTTTGGTGACTCATCACTAATAATTGATATGTTTACCGAGTTAGAGGGGCGTATTTCTTTTATAACGCGCATTCCTAAGACGGCAAAAGGGAAGATTAAGAAGCAGTATTTTCAACCGCTGACCTTACTCGACCTTGAATTTGATTACCGTCCGCGAACCTCTTTGCAGCGTATAAAGGAAGTGCGTATCCTTCGCCCTTACGGCTCTATCCCCTTTGATCCAGTGAAGTCGGCTATCCTTCTCTTTCTTTCTGAATTCCTTTATTATGTTACTCGTGGTGAGCAACAGAACGCCCACCTCTATAATTATATATGTGCGAGTATGGAATGGTTGGATGAGGCTGAACATGATTATGCCAACTTCCACCTTGTCTTTATGATGCGTTTGAGTCGTTTCATAGGTTTCTTCCCCAATCTCGATGCCTATCAGGCGGGTGCTTGTTTTGATCTTCGCAATGCAACCTTTACAGCAAGTGCACCTCTTCATTCTGATTATTTACTCCCTATTGATGCTGCGGGTATTAATCAATTGATTCGTATGGACTACGAGAATATGCATCTTTTCCGTCTATCTCGTCACGATCGCAGTCGTATTTCTGATATAGTATTGCATTACTATCGAATTCATGTGCCTGATATGCCTGAACTAAAAAGTTTTCAGGTTATGCGCGAGCTGTTTAGTTAACGTGCTTTAAACTGTTTGTTAGGCGTTAATACTGCTCCTAAAGTAACCGTATATTATACTTATAGATAGTCTTTATCGAATTATTTTCATGAAAAAAATATTTATCTTCATGAAAAGAAATATTTATCTTCATGAAAATAATTTCTTTTTTTCATGATAATAATTCACGATTGGTATTTTGTTGCTTGTTTTTTTATTACTTTTGTGGACTTGAAGCATGAAAATTCAAACTTAACCTATTATATAATATAAGTCTATGAAGTTAACAGAACAGCGCAGTAGTATGCTTCATGGTGTACTGCTGATTACTTTGTTTGCCTGTGCAGCGTTCTATATCGGTGATATGGGATGGGTGAAAGCACTTTCGTTGAGTCCGATGGTTGTTGGTATTATCTTGGGTATGCTTTATGCCAACAGTCTTCGCAATAACCTTCCAGATACTTGGGTGCCCGGTATTGCCTTCTGCGGAAAACGTGTTTTGCGCTTTGGAATTATTCTTTATGGTTTTCGTTTGACTTTTCAAGACGTGGTGGCAGTGGGTTTCCCTGCTATCATTGTGGATGCAATTATTGTATGCGGAACGATTCTCTTGGGTGTCTTGGTGGGTAGACTTTTGAAGATGGACCGCAGTATAGCTCTTTTGACAGCTTGTGGAAGTGGTATCTGTGGAGCTGCAGCGGTGTTAGGTGTCGACGGAGCTATCCGTCCGAAGCCTTATAAGACAGCTGTAGCAGTAGCGACGGTGGTTATTTTCGGAACACTATCAATGTTTCTTTATCCTATTCTTTATCGTGCAGGTGTCTTTGATTTATCACCCGATGCAATGGGAATCTTTGCTGGCTCGACGATTCATGAGGTGGCTCATGTAGTCGGTGCAGGTAATGCCATGGGTGCTGCAGTGAGCAATTCAGCGATTATCGTTAAGATGATTCGTGTGATGATGTTGGTACCTGTGTTGTTGGTTATAGCCTTTTTTGTTGCAAAGAATGTTGCTGAGCGAGATGATGAGGCTGGTGGTAGTAGTAAGATAAACATCCCTTGGTTTGCAATTCTCTTCCTTGTGGTCATCGGTTTCAACTCATTGAACTTACTTCCAAAAGAACTTGTCGACTTTATCAATACCCTCGATACCTTTCTGCTTACAATGGCTATGTCTGCACTCGGTGCTGAAACGAGTATTGATAAGTTTAAGAAAGCAGGTTTTAAGCCTTTCCTCTTGGCAGCAATCCTATGGTGCTGGCTGATCGGTGGAGGTTATTGCTTGGCAAAGTATCTGGTGCCTGTGTTAGGTGTTGGGTGTTAAATATGGGTGTTAGGTGTTGAATGTTGGGTGATGATGATGTGTAAATGTTGGCTTAGGTGTTGGGTGTTGAATGTTAGGTGTTAATGAAGTGCGCATCTGAGGGAACATGTTTTGTGTTTAGGTGTTAGGTGTTGAATGTTAGGTGATGATGAAGTGCGCATTTGAGGGAACATGTTTGTCTTAGGTATTTGTTTTGGATTGATTAATATTTAGGACTATGTGAGGAGCGTATTTGTGGCGAGTCTACGATACAATCCATAGATATAACATTGTAAATAAGGTAGAATGAAGGCTTTATTTAGTAAGGCGAAGTTGGGTAAGTTACGTAATTTCCTTTCGTTGCTATTGATAATGGGATGTTATGTTATCTATCAGAGCTTTCTGGTGGTGGCATATTATGATATTGGACTTTTTATTGTTGTTACGGTTGTGGCAGTCCTATATGATAAGTTGATAGCATCGAAGGGCTTTGATGCTATAGTTAATAACGCATGTATTTGTTGGACAGTAGTTGGGCTCACTCTGATGTTAAGGTCGTATTATCTGCCAGAAAAGATTTACAAGGTACCATTAGATGGCTTTTCAACTTTTAGAGTAGAGCATATTTATTTTAGCTTTAAGGGGAGATCTTTTAAGCGTTCTTTCTCACTTTTAGACTATGACCTTTCTGATAGTTGTAATCAATATGATGTGGAACTGTATCTAAAAGAGCCACTCCCAGCGGTCTATTATATTTCTGGAATGAGCCTTTGTAAGAAAGAAAATACTACAAAATAGGAGAAGCCTTGCCTTCTTCTACGAGTGTGCGAAGGCTTAGCACATTATGTGCGGACGCCTAACACATGTGGTGCGGAGGCTTAATAAGAACGCATATAAGGGTAAAGCGACTTATAGAAGGGTGCCTTTTCCCCAAAGGGAAGGGGTTATTCTTCTTATAACGAAGAAGGTTGATGAATAAAAAAAGGCTGAACTTCTTTCGGAGTCCAGCCTTTTCTTATTTTTGATATAACTATTATACGAAGCTAATAACGCCTTCAACAGCGCCTTCGTTGCTTTCGTTTTCTTCATTATCTTGCTCAGGATTACTGATGCGCTTAATGTCCTTAATCATCTGTTTAGTACGCTTATAGGTTGGTGTGTTCTCTACAGCAAGGATAACATCCTCGTTGTCGAGTTCATCCGCAGTAAAGCGATAGATGTGTGGACGATGCTTGTATTGTGAGCTGTTGTTGTCCTTATAGAAACGATCACGACGGTCACGACGCTCTGCAGCCTTCTCTTCTTCCTCTGCCTGACGTGCTGCATCCTCTTGTGTCTGCTTCTTGATATGGCTACCCATACCGTCAACATCCTCGATACCGAAGCCCGTTGCAAGGATAGTAACCTTAACCTTCTTGTCGAGTTCAGGGTCAATAGCAAGTCCCCATTTCAACTCGAAGTCTGCGCTGAAGTGGTTCATGAACTCTGTAACATCGCCCATTTCCTCCATTGTCAGACCAGGGTTGTCCTTGTCGTCGGTGTTGAAGTTGATTGAGAGCAGAATCTTCTTTGACTTATAGACATCGTTATCGTTGAGCAGTGGTGAGTTGAGTGCATCCTCAATAGCCTGCTTGACACGACCTTCACCCTCACCATAACCGGTAGACATGATAGCTACACCGCCATCTTTGAGGACTGTCTTAACATCGTTGAAGTCGAGGTTCATAATACCATGAACGGTGATAATCTCTGCAATACTCTTAGCAGCCACGCTCAGGGTGTCGTCAGCCTTGCGGAAACCGTTGAGCAAACTCAGCTCTGGATAAATCTCGCGGAGACGTTCGTTATTGATAACGAGCAACGCATCGACGTGCTTTGCCATCTCTTCAACGCCATCCAACGCCTGATCTATCTTCTTTGCTCCCTCGAAACGGAAAGGAATTGTAACGATACCCACGGTGAGAATACCCAATTCCTTGCTGACACGTGCGATGACAGGTGCTGCACCAGTACCCGTACCACCACCCATACCAGCGGTGATAAATGCCATCTTCGTACCATCGTTGAGCATCTGCTTGATATCCTCGCTGGTCTCTTCAGCAGCCTGACGTGCACGCTCAGGACGGTTTCCAGCACCTAATCCTTCCTTACCCAATTGCAGATGAACAGGAACAGGAGAGTCGTTGAGTGCTTGCGCATCCGTGTTACAGAGTACGAAGGTCACATCGTGGATACCTTCTCTGTACATGTGGTTTACGGCGTTACCACCACCGCCACCGACACCAATGACTTTGATGATGCTATCAGCTACATCGCCGTCACCGAAGTCTAATATATCCATTTTATTATTGTTGTCTGCCATAACAGTATGTTGTCTATGTTAATTTCCTATATTCTTTTTATGTGTGAGCTGTTGGATTATTCTTCATCCTCACTCATAATGGTTTTTCCGAACTCTTTCACCTTACGTGAGAATTTGTTCCAGAAGCTATTGCGACGCTTCTCCTCTTCGAGTTCGCGCTCTCTTGCTTCCTCTTCCTCACGCAGCTTGCGCTCTTCCTCTTCACGCTTGCGACGTTCAGCTTCAGCCTTCTTCTTCTCTTCAGGTGTTGGAACAATACCTTGTCCCTGTCTTGTTGTAGATGATGGCGTATAAGGTTGCTGCTGTTGGTCAATAGGAGTTGCTACTGCAATGTCTTCGTTGTTGAAGAGATTGCTCTGTGCAGGGTTGTATTCTGGTCCAGCACAGTTCATTTCTCCCTTGATAAGCAAACCGAGAATTGTGTTCATGTCACCATTCTTAGCTGTGATATCAGCATTGCTTGAAGCGATGGTATGTGTGACGAAGTTTGCTTTGCGAATCTTGTCGATGTGTGTGGTATTACGAATACAGCGTTCAATGTTCTTCAAGTTCATACCGCCACCAGTGAGAATGATACCGCCAAGGAGTTTGTCGGCATAGTCAGATGGTACCTGGCACCATACATTCTCAACGATTTCGCCAATACGTGCCTCAACGATTTCAATGAACTTACGGCTCTCTACGGTACGTTCTGAGTCGATAGAGTATTTTAATGTATTGTCGATATCGTTATTTTCAGTGAAAGCAGAACCATACTTAAGCTTCATCGCCTCAGCATCCTTTTCTTCCATCTGTAGGCTGGCAATGTCCTTTGTAATATTGTTACTACCCAATGGAATAACAGCCAAGTGACGGAGAATGTTCTTGTAGTATACAGAAACTGTTGTTGTGTCAGCACCGAAGTCAACCAATACACAACCTCCACGTTTCTCAGCCTCGCTCAATACGGCATCTGCCAAGGCCAAAGGTGCAAGATACATCTCGGCAATAGAGATGCCAGACTTCTCAAAGCAGTTGTTGAGGTTATCATAGAAAGCCTTGCGCCAAAGGATATTAAGGAAGTTACCCTCCAAGCGAGTGGCTTTGATACCTACCGGGTCGAGAACAAACTGGTTGTCAACCTTATACTCCTGTGTGGCAGCATCGAGAATCTCCTGGTCAGGATAAGTCATATTGCGGTTGGCATCCATTAACTCATTAATCATATCTGAGGTAATGATGGTATCAGTAGGCAAATCCTTTACGATAACGTTGCGAACGCTTCGTATAGACTGTCCTCCCACGCCTACATAGACCTGAGAAATCTCATACTTCAGTTGTTTTCTTAGTTTGTTGATGATGCCAGTGAGGCACTGTCCGGTCTTGTCGATGTTGTAAACGACACCCTTGCGAATACACTGTGTAGCGTCTTCCTTTACAACAGCAAGCACGGAGATACTGCCGTCAAGATTCTTTTTGCCAGCGATTCCCGTAATCTTTGATGAGCCTAATTCAATGGCTACTATGAACTCTGCCATATTCGTTAAGTATTATGTTCCTTATTTTATATTCTCTAAAATGATATTTTTTATTCCGTAAGTCCTGCTGAGGCATCTTCTTGCCGTTTCACTTCCTTACGGGCTTTATCTCTTTCCTCCTCTTCTGTACGTTGTACGTCTTCTACTTGTTCAGACTGAGCCTTCTTAAGCAATGCATCCTCTTCTTCTTTCTCGGCTTTCTCATCACGTTTCTTACAGATGATTTGGTTGTCGAATTCTATGTCGATGTAAGAGTATTTGTTCCAACCAGCCTGTGAAAGACCATATCGATAGAACTTCTCTAAGCGTGACAACTTCTTTTTAACGAAGATATTTATATCATGCTTACGCTTCCATGGACCATTGTTTTTAGGCAAGTAACCCATGAAGATGATATGATTACCGACACGTGGTACTAACTCGATGCCTCTGTCTGGTAAGACATTAATCTGCTCTATTTGGTTCAGCCATAGTGGTTCAGCACTGATAGCCTTGGCAAGAGGAGCAATATAAAGGCGTGCAAAGTTATTATCTATATTGCCAGTTGCAATGATCAAGTCGCTGGTATACTTAGAGTTCGGGAGTATTCCCCCATTATCATCAAGATAGTAATCAGCTCCATTGCTACTCTTAATGCGGATAATCGGCATACGTTGAGTAATATAGATGTTGACGTGTCCATCTTTTGTTTTGTAGCATTGGGCTGTATTGATGAATGGTCCCACTTTTAATGCCTCCTCAATGTTGCGCGGATTGATGTCAGTTATCTTCTTATTGAGGGGATAGAGGTGTACCTTCTCTAATATTTGTTTGATTTCTGTTGCGGTAAGAAAGCCAGCATTGTTAGAGTCAGATATGTTGATATTCACTTTGGTACATAGCTGTTTGCTCTCATCAGGCTTGTTCCATGAGGTAACTGCCATGATGAGATAAATAGCCAGTACAATGTCCAGCGCAGTGATAATTATCTTTTTCCACTTAATGTGCATATCTTCTCTCTTTTGTTTTAAGAGTTTTTGCTTTCTTTCTTCTTATTTCTCGTTGAGTATCTTTGCAATCTCTGGGACATAATTGTCGAGATTACCGGCACCCAAAACAACCAAAACGTCAAAGTCTCTTGACTTTACAAAGTCGATAACATCGTCCTTTTTAATCATCTGTTTCTTAACATTAGGACTGAGGTTATCATAGATGAGTTCGCTTGTTACACCTGGGATCAGTTCTTCGCGAGCAGGATAAATCTCTGTCAATACCACTTCATCGAAATGACTGAGTGCCTCTGCAAACTCCTTATAGAAGTCACGTGTTCGAGTGTAGAGGTGTGGTTGGAAGATTGCAGTAACCTTCTTGTCAGCATAGAGTTCCTTAAGACTCTTTGCACTCTGCAGAATCTCCTTTGGATGATGCGCATAGTCTGAGAGGAAGACGTGGCGGTTATCCTTTATCTTGAAGTCGAAACGACGGTCAACACCACCATATGTCTTCATTCCATTGCGCAATTCTTCTGCCGTACAGCCATTGAGTTGAGCCATAGCCATTGCAGAGATACCATTTTCAATGTTGATAGGTATAGGTTGTCCAAGCTCAATATCCTTTATGTTCTCAATAGGAGAAACGAAGTCAAAGGTGATTGTTCCGTTTGCAATTCGTATGTTCTCAGCGTGGAAGTCGCCTTCGTCACGGCTGTATTCATAGATTCTAACACCTTCTTGTACGTTTGGTTTCATCTCTAATCCTTTGCGGATAATGAGTGCACCTCCCTTTTGAATGAGTTCTGTATAGTGTCGGAAACTCTCAAGGTAAGCCTCTTTTGTACCATAAATATCCAAGTGGTCAGGGTCTGTTGAGGTGATAACGCTCATCCAAGGACGCAACCAATGGAAAGAACGGTCGAACTCGTCTGCCTCAATCACAACAAAGTCGCTATGGTCAGAGAGGATATAATTAGTGCCATAGTTCTTGGAAATACCACCAAGGAAGGCGTTACAGTCCAAATGACTTTGGTGCATAAGGTGTGCACACATGCTGGAAGTCGTTGTCTTTCCATGTGTTCCAGCAAAGCAAAGACCCTTATGTGTTCGGGTGAGTGTGCCGAGAACCTGTGCACGTTTCTGAATCTCAAAGCCATTCTCACGGAAGTAAACCAGCTCAGCGTGGTTAGAAGGGATGGCAGGTGTGTAGATTACCAACGTTGATGCCGGTTCTTTGCACACTGCAGGGATGAGTTGAACATTCTCCTCATAATGAATGTCCATTCCTTCTTTCTCCAAAGTGTGGGTAAGTTCAGATGGAGTTTTATCGTAACCCGCTACTTTCAATCCTTTATGAAGGAAATAACGAGCAATAGCACTCATGCCGATGCCACCTGCACCTACGAAGTAAACTGATTTAATATCTTTGAGTTCCATGTGTTATATATTCTTTTTCTTTCTTTTGTTTGGGGATAGGACAATGTTCTACGATGGTTTCTTTAAACCCTATCTATTGGAAGATAGCTTTATCCCTTAATGAGTTTGATAACCTCGTCAGCAATAATCTCTGCGGAGTTCTTCAGCCCCATCTTCTTAACATTCTCACTAAGACTTGCCAACTTCTCATCATTCGTGATGGTATCGAGTGCAAGTTTTATTAAAGTGTCAGGTGCATCAACGTCCTTTACGCAGAGTGCAGCATCTTTATTGACCAATGCCATCGCATTCTTTGTCTGATGATCTTCTGCCACGTTTGGACTTGGTACCAAGATAACAGGCTTTCCGATAAGCTGGAATTCACTGATAGAACTTGCGCCAGCACGACTGATAACAAGGTCAGCAGCCTTATATGCAGCACCCATATCACTGATAAAGTCCATTATCTTTAGGTTCGGAAGTTCCTTACCCTTCATCGAATCCAATATCTGTTGATGATAGAACTTACCCGTTTGCCATATGAATTGAACGTCTGATTGTTTGATGAGATCAAGGTGTTCAATGACTGAGCGATTGATAGTTCTTGCTCCAAGGCTACCACCAACGAGAAGGATCGTCTTCTTGTTAGGGTCAAGGCCAAAGCTCTCACGTGACTCTTCAACAGAGAGTGGGGTAGAGAGTACATTCTGACGAACAGGGTTACCCGTCATGATAATCTTATCAGAAGGGAAGAAACGGTCCATACCTTCGTAAGCAACACAAATCTTCTTCACACGCTTTGACAATAGTTTGTTGGTCACACCAGCATAAGAATTCTGCTCTTGGATAAGACATGGAATGCTCATCTTTGCACACTCATAAAGCGTTGCACCACTGGCATAACCACCAACACCCACAGCAACCTGTGGTTTGAAGTCTTTTATTATCTGGCGAGCCATGCGAAGACTCTTCCAAAGTTTGCAAAGTACTTCAATGTTCTTTAGCTTATTAGCACGGTCGAAACCTTTGATAGGTAGGCCTTTTATCTCATAACCTGCAGCAGGAACACGTTGCATCTCCATACGTCCATCAGCACCCACAAAGAGAATCTTCGCCTCTGGGTGTTTTGCCTTAATGGCATTAGCAATAGATACTGCAGGGAAAATATGTCCTCCCGTGCCGCCACCGCTGATGATAATTCTTAATTCTTCGTCCATTTGCATCTTCTTTATAACCTACAAAGGTAATCATTTTTTTTATCTTCTTTCAACTTTCACATTCTTTTTAGTCTTCTCTACAGATTAGACTATTACATGTGAAACTTTCTCAGAAGGTTTCTTTTCTTCTTTCTTTTTCTTTGCCGAACGGCTTACACTGAGTATTACGCCTATGTAGACGCAATTAATGATAGTTGAAGTACCACCCTTACTGATAAGAGGAAGTGGCTGTCCTGTTACTGGCGCCAATCCTACAGCTACTAACATGTTGAATAACGCCTGTGTAACCAGGAGGAAGGCGATACCCATAGCGAGGAAAGCAGGGAAAGAATTTTCACACCGGTTGGCTATAATTCCAGTTCTGAACAGAAGGATAATATATAGGAGTGCCACAAAGATGGCTCCTTCGATACCTCCTTCTTCAATGATAATCGCATAGATAAAGTCGGAGAAGGCTTGCGAAAGAAAGTCTCTTTCATTAGAGTTTCCTGGTCCTTTACCAACGACATCTGATGAAGCGATAGCTATGTTAGCATGTGCCACCTGCGCATCTTTATCTAAGTCGTAATCTTTTGGTGCAACATATTCGTTACTAAAGAATTTCTTGACACGTGCCTTCCATGTGTCAGCGCGGTGGAGAATTTTACCAATGAATCCGGGTGATTCCTCTTGCTGTGCAGCTACCGTCTGTTCTGTAAGGTTTTGCTTAGCAGACAATTCGTCCTCAGCTTTCTTGTCATCACCCACAAGCATCACCATAGATAGGACGAAAACTCCAAGTAAGACGATGAAACCGATCAAACGACCTAACTGATTAAAAGGAACTCTTCCCACAAACATCATCAATACTACGGTCAAACCAATGAGCATAGCTGTGGAAAGATTTTCACCAAGAATCAGGAGAATAATACCACCAGATAGCCACATGATATATTTAAAGGCTTTTCGGTCTGCTCCATGTTCGGT
>ERZ772978.209-NODE-209-length-23809-cov-207.702_pt1 | contig 23809 bp, 16 predicted proteins | sample MGYA00511675_ERZ772978 | MGnify/ENA primary metagenome ERZ772978 (study PRJEB29015, sample SAMEA2738092) | human oral metagenome | biome: human oral; feature: human-associated habitat; material: saliva | place: China | collected 2156 ... | reverse complement strand
CAGGCATAAACAAAACAAACAAACACACTATCGAGTTCACAAACAACACCCACACGATCAAGCACACACGAAGACTCGCATGTTTTCGAAAGGCGTTCTGCGCCATGTTTCCGCGATCTCAGCTCTTCGCTTTGTTCGCTGCCGTTCGGCGCAACAAGGAAAACAATACGCACTTCCAAGCGGACCGTCAAATCATGACACCCACACGCCCCGTTCCGGGACTTTCCGCAGAATTCCGCCACTTTCTTCACGTTCGAGCGCTACAAACGGCCCAGAATCGCCCGATTTCATGTCGCAGCACACAGAATATCAAACAGAATGTGCCCTACGCCGCGAAGATTTTGATCCCTACCTGTCGCAACCTGCACCCGTACCCGAACCGTCCCATTTTTTGCCCAAAACTTTACCAACCGTTGACCTTGTGGCTATACTCCCGTTATCCGAGCGGCCTCGCCGCCTCCAACAATACAAGGAACAACGATGAATGGACCCCTACTCCCGGCCTTTGATCTCGCCGGGACCCTGGATACGATTTCAGGCTTCATGTACACGTACCTGCTCGTCGCGCTTCTGATCGGCATCGGCCTGTACTTCTTCATTCGCACGCGCGCGCTGCCCCTGCGTCTCTTCAAGGAAGCGATCCGTGTCGTCACCGAGCCTCCCCAGGAGGAAGGCGAAGTTTCCTCGTTCCGCGCCCTCATGGTCTCCACGGCTTCGCGCGTGGGCGTCGGCAACATCGCTGGCGTTGCGACCGCCGTCGCCACGGGTGGCGCGGGCGCCGTCTTCTGGATGTGGCTCATCGCGACCCTGGGCGGCGCCTCCGCCTTCATCGAGTCCACGCTCGCGCAGATTTACAAGAAACAGGGCCCCCACCACTCCTACGGTGGTCCCGCCTACTACATTCAGACGGCCCTCAAGCAGAACTGGTTGGCTGCTCTCTTCGCGACGGTTCTTATCCTGACCTACATGGGCGGTTTCAACCTGCTGGCTTCCTTCAACGTGGCCGACGCTTTCTCTCACTACAGCTGGGCGAACGACTGGACGCCGTGGTTTATCGGCGCCATCCTCGCGGTCCTGATGGCCGGCTCCATCTTCGGCGGCACGCGTCACCTCACTGACGTCACCGGGCTGCTCGTTCCGGTCATGGCGATCATCTACCTGGGCGTCGGCTTCGTCGTTATCGTGCTCAACTACCAGAACATCCCCGCGATGTTCACCGCGATCTTCACCAACGCTTTCGACTTCAAGGCCATCTTCGGCGCGTTCGCCGGCTCGGCGATGATGCTTGGCATCAAGCGCGGCCTCTACTCGAACGAGGCCGGCGTCGGTTCGGCTCCCAACGCGGCCGCCTCCGCCTCGGTGTCGCACCCCGCCAAGCAGGGCCTCGTCCAGATGCTCTCCGTCTTCATCGACACGATGGTGATCTGCACGCTCACCGCGTTCGTCGTCCTCTCCTCGGGCGTGGGCAACGACGGCGGCGTGACGGGCGCTCCCCTCGTCAAGGACGCGATGGCCACGGTCCTCGGGCAGAGCGTCGCGCAGGTCTTCATCTCGATCGCATTGTTCCTCTTCGCGTTCACGACCCTGGTCGGTAACTTCTACTACGCCGAGGTCAACTTCCGCTTCCTGCTGCGCAACATCACGATGAAGCACTGGATGCTCTCGGTCTTCCGCGCCATCGCCGCGCTGCTCGTCTTCGCGGGCGCCCTGCTCAAGTTCGAGGTTGCCTGGAACCTGGGCGACATCCTGATGGGCCTCATGGCGCTCATCAACCTGCCCGTCATCGTCATCCTCGGTAACCAGGCCATCCGCTGCGCGAACGACTACACGGCGCAGCGCAAGGCCGGCCTCGAGCCGCACTTCAAGGCGTCCTCGATCGGCCTGAACCCCGACGAGCTGGACTTCTGGAAGGACGACGCTCCCGTCGCCGCCGAGAAGACCAACGCGTAAGGGTCCTCTCCCCTCGCAACGTTCCCCGGCCTCGTCTGAGATTGAACGGACGAGGCCGGGGCTCCGTTATGCGCGACGGCGCGGCGGTCGGATACTACGCCGGCGCGTGAGCGAAGCGCACTCGGATCTGCACTACCCCGGTGTACCCGCACGCGGACAGGGCGCGAGCCACTGCGTCGGCAGCCCACCCGAGCATCTCAGGGCCCCCGTGCGGGGCGCGTAGAACGGCAGTCGCTCCGGTGCCGGAGGCCGTGGAGGACTCCACAGAGAGCCCCATCTGCACCCACGAGGCCACGGCCTCGTCGAAGCCCAAGCAGGACATAACCTGTCCCTCATATCGCACGCCCGCCTCCACGTAGATGAGTGGACCGGGGATCACCAGAGACGAATCGAGCGCGCCGATCGGCAGGCTCCCGTCCTCCCACGGGCAGTTCGCGGTGGAGCGCGCGTATCCGGGCGGCAGGTCACACTCGAAGACGCACTCGTCGACGCTCACATCGGCGACGAGCTCGAGGGTGTCCACGGAGGCGATCACGGAGGCCACGAACGGGATGCGCCTGCCCGTTTCCCCGAGCCACGTGTCGACGAGGGCATGGCACATCGCGCGGCCGGTGGCGTCCGTCGCATACTCCCACGCCATGCCGGGCGCCCTCTGCCCATCAACGCCCTTGTCTCGCAGCGGCACCTTGATGTCTCCCACGAAAAAGTCGAAGGCGTAGAGCCCGTGATGGGCGCGATTATCGTCGAACTGGGCGAACCCCAACCCCGTGCCGACAAGCACTGACAGAAACGCGTCGTAGAGGCACAGCGGATCCTCTGCGAAACACCGCGTCGCGTGAGGCGCGCGCGGGGACATCTGCCCGTACAGCCACGCCTGCAGCGCCACGTAGCGCTCCTGTGAAGCGTGATCGTTGACCGTCATGGGAACCTCCTCGTTCCGCCCTGTAACGCTTGCACCCTCATTATCGCAGAAACACCAAGGCCCCGCCCTCGTCCCAGGAACATGAACGAGGCCGGGGCCCTATCGCACGAGCGTGCGCTTACTCCGTGGCGAGCAGCGCTTCCTCGGACTCCTTGGTCCACAGGCCGTCCTTCATGGCGGCCGCGACCTGCGGGAACTTCACGGCCAGCTCGCTCAGCGGCGTCAGGCCCAGGTCGTGCAGCGACGGGAAGACCATGATCTTGCCGCCCGACGTGCGGTTGATGACCGAGTTGATGGCGTCGCCGAAGCCCACCATGCCGGTGACCGCCCACAGCGAGATCGTGGTGTCGATGACGCCGTCCTCGATCTTGCGCAGAACCGTGCGCATGTCGGACACGTCAGAGCCGGAGGTGCCCAGCATGAAGATCTGACGCTCGATGATGCCCTGCAGGTCGAAGTCACCGAACGTGCCGGCCGGGATACCCGCGAACGCGTTGAGGATGCCGCCCTGGCCCAGCAGGTCGACGGCCTGGGAGACCAGCGCGGGGACCGGCACAAGGCACGTCGCGTAGGTGTAGCCGTACTCCAAGGGCGTCGAGGAGGTGTTGACGATGTCCAGCGGCACGCCGTTCTTCTGCGCGGTCGGGCCGACGACGGCCGCGAGGTTCGCCAGGCGCTCGTCCGACAGGTCGGTGCCGACCACGGAGATGCCGGGGACACCCGAGGTGACGGCGCGCATCGTGTGCATGACGCCCATCGGGCCGGCGGCGCCGACGAAGACGCAACGGTCGTTCTCGCGAAGATCGCCGTTAGCGGGAATCCAGGCGTATCCCTGCCGCGGATCCGATCCGGTCGTGCCGCAGAAGCGGATGAAGTCGTAGTGGACGCGGCCGATGTCCAGGGACACCTTACGCTCGATCGTTCCGCCACCCAGGACGACGCACATGGTGCCGCGGGTGCCGATCAGGAGCGCGGCCTTCTCGATCGCGTCGGCGTCCGAGCCGAAGAACACGACGTCGTCGAACTCGCCCTGGACGCCCTCGATGGCGTCGGCGGAGGCGCGCACGACCTCGGCGGGCTTGTGCTCGGCGGTCAGCGCATCGATGTCGCCCTCGCCGACGACCAGTAGGCGCCCGCCGTCGGCGACGTGATCGCGCTCGGCCCACGCGTAGGAGCCTTCGACGGTCGCCCACGGCTCGATGAGGCCGACGGCGGCGGCCGAGGGGCCCTCAGACACGTGGATCAGGTACTCTTCACCATCCGGGGACACGACGCAGCGCTCGTCGACGACGACGTATTCCTCGAGCGCACCGTCGAAGTTGTACCCGAAGGCACCGTTGGACTTCGCGGTGCGCAGGTGCTTCCAGTCCGCCTGGACCAGCAGACGGTCGCCAACCTTGTAGTGCGTCACGGCCTCGCCGACCTGCACGACGCGCACGACGGGCTCGTGGCCGGGGGTCACCGCCTCCTGGTTGGGGTGGTAGGACGGAATGTCCTTGAGGGCGTCCAGGTCGATACCCGCCACCACGTCCGACTTGCGCGGGTGGCCATCAAACTGGTGGAGCAGCTTCGTATCAGAGAAGCAAATGCCGCAGGCTTCGACCTCGAGCATGATCTGCGTCGGGCCAACGGGGTCAACGGGCTTCGCCGGGTTAACGACGAACTCCTCCTTGCCGACGATTTGGATGGCGTACTGGGTGGAGGGAACCTGGGTCATGACTGACTCCTTCACTGGGAAAACGATGGTGGGAACGGGAGGGACGAGGCCGGGGCGCCCGAGGAGGGGACCGTGACCACCCTGGGGCCCCGGCCTCGAGACGGTGTCAGGAGAGCATGACCTGGCCACCCGTGACGGGCACGGCCTGACCGGTTTCGTACTCTTGCTCGACGATGTAGAAGATCGCGCGCAGGACGTCGATGCCCTGGGCGCCGCGCCGCATGGGCACCTTGGCCTCGTAGAACTCTTTGACGTCGGCGACGGTCTTGGCGCCGGGAACCTTCCCGGAGTTCAGGTACTGGACGAAGAGGCCACGGTCCGGGTCGGACCAGAGGGGGCCGTCGTAGAAGTTGCCGGGGCAGATCGCGTTGACCTTGACGCCGTGGGCGACCATCTCGAGGGCGAAGGACTGGACCAGGCCGATGCCGCCGAACTTCGAGCCCGCGTATGCGGCGTTCTTGTTCGAGCCGACGAGGCCGGACTTGGAGTTGATCTGGATGATGTCGGTGAGCCACTCGGGGGCGGTGGAGTGCTGGCGGGCCAGGAGCTGGCCCAGGTGCTTGGTGACCAGGAAGAAGGCCACGTAGTTGATGTCCGTGGACAGGCGGAACGCCGAGGCGTCCTGCTCGAGGACGGAGCCGGCGCGCACGATGCCCGCGTTGGAGACGACCAGGTCGAGGCCGCCGGTGACGCGCTCGATCTCGGCGGCCATCGCGGCCACGGAATCCTCGTCGGCGACGTTGACGGTGATCGGGTGGGCGACGCCTTCGCCGCCGAGCTCAGCGGCCTTGGCGGCGGCGCCCTCACCGTTGAGGTCGGCGACGTACACGAAGCAGCCGGCCTCGACGAGGCCTCGGGCGATCTCCGCGCCGAATCCCTGCGCGCCGCCCGTGACCAGGGCGACACGGCCGTTGATGGTGCGCTCGCCGGTGCGCGTGGGGCGCACCTCGTAGGTCTCCTCCCCCGCCCGCACGACGACGGGAAGCTCCGTCTCCTTCAGGGAGCAGGGGCACACCTCGGTGAGGGGGCCGTCGAAGGTGACGGTGGGTTCGGCGGTCGAGGGCGCCACGATGACCGGGCGACCCAGGGCCTTGAGGAAAAGCCCGCGTACCTCGGGAGCGTTACTCATGATGGTTCTCTTTTCTCTGCGCGTTCGTCAGTTGATGGATGTTGCTCGGGCGGCAACAGTGGCGGCGTCCTCGCCGTCCGCGATCGCGCGCCCCAGGGGCGCGTACTGGCTGATGCGCTCGGAGAGCGCCTCGGGGGTCAGGCGTCCCGTGCGGCCCAGCAGGTGCAGGTCGGGGTCCAGGGAGGACAGGGCCTCGTGCGCGACGAGCGCCCACGTGGCCTCGTTGAGGTCCGCGAACTCGGGGCGACGCAGCTCCTCGCAGGTGAAGCGCTGGCGGGGCTGGTTGATGTCCACGCCCGAGATCTCGAGCATGCCGTGGGCGGCCGCGAGCGCGTGGATGCGCTCAAGCTGCTCGGGGGTGTTGCGCGGGGGCATGTAGGTGACGGCGCGCAGGCCGATCGACTCCATGTACTCGAAGAGCTCGTCTAGGAAGTCATCCTCGAACTTTTCGGCCTTCTTGTCGCCGGTCGGCGAGGCGGACACGTCGCCCAGGTAGGCGTAGGTGGCGATCGCGCCGACCGAGTCGGCGAAGGCGACGACCTCGGCGGCGCTGGGCAACTCGTCGGTGGGCTGGATGTAGATGCGATCCAGGTAGTTGGCTTTGAGGACGCCCAGCAGGTCGTACATGAGGTGCGGGTTGTCCGCGTCGGACAGGACGCTCGCGAGGGAAGCGGGTACCTTGACGCCCATCGAGTCCAGGCCCTGGACCAGGGCGGGACCGCGGCCGAAGCCGCGGATCAGGGCCGAGGCCATGGCGGCCAGGAGGTGCCGCTCGGTGATCCCGCCGCCGTTGGCGTACTGGGAGATGTCGACCATGTCGGTCTGCGGGTCGAAGGGCTCCAGGCCGAGGTCGCTGAGGATCGCGTTGGCGCGCGCGGCCATCGCGAGGGTGCGCTCCAGGCGGGCGGCTCGCCTCGGGGCAAGCCACTCGGCGACCGTCTCGCGTGCCGGGGCGGGCACGCCCTGGACGGTCATGTAGGCCACGCCCACGGAGTCGGGGTTGTTGAGCTTGCGCTGCGCCAGAGGCGTGCCCTCGCCGAAGCGGGCGCGGATCTCGAAGCCGGTAACGGAACCCATGCCCAGGATTCGGGTCGCCTCGCTCATCTCAGCGGCGGCGCCGATGGAGTCGTGGTCGACCGAGCCGACGACGCGCAGGCCGGCCCGGCGCGCCAGCAGGGCGGCGTGCGTGGGCGTATAGGGGCTGAAGGAGAAGCAGGTGTGGATGTGGTTGTTCGACTCGGGCACCCAGGTCGGGAAGTGCTCGTCGGCGGCTAGCGCGCGCAGCGCCTCGATGCGCTGGGCCGGGGTGGCGGCCGGGTCGTTGGTGATGTCCATGGGTTTTGCCATCTCTTCGTTGGGGTGGGCACGGGGGAAGGTGGCGCGAGGCCGGGGCACAGGTGAGGAGGAGGTTTGCCCCGGCCTCGCGCGGCTCGCATCAGGGATTGCGAGCCTCGGACGGGGGCGGGCCGGAAAGGGGGGAGGAGCGGCCCGCCCCCAGTGCTTTACAGACCCTCGCGGTTCAGGCGAGCGATCTCGGCCTCGGTCGCGTGCTTCGTGGTGGGCACGTGGCCGGGCAGCGGCAGGATGCGCTCGTGGATCGAGTCGAGGATCCAGGAGACCTGCGGGAAGAAGTACGACTCAAGCTCGGGTCCGGGCGTGATGCCGTTGCGCGAGCCGACGACCGCGATCGGCGCGTCGAGGGCGTCGAAGGCGAGGGTCTGCACGTTGGCGGCAACCGTGTTGAGGAAGGATCCGCGCTCGACCGCGTCCGAGGTGAGGACGAGGCGACCGGTCTTCTTCACGGACGCGATGAGCTTGTCGTAGTTCAGCGGGGCGACGAAGCGCAGGTCGATGACCTCGGCGCTCAGGCCGTACTTCTCGGCCAGGACGTCCGCGGCTTCCAGGGCCTTGTACACGGTCGCGCCGTAGGCAGCGATCGTGATGTCGGTGCCCTCGCGGCGGATCGCCGGCTCACCCTCTTCGGTCTCGTAGTAGCCCTCGGGCACGCCGCCGGGCTCGAAGTCCTCGCCCTTGTCGTAGAGCTTCTGGCTCTCGAGGAAGACGACGGGGTCGGTTCCGGCCAGGGCGAGGTTGAGCATGCCCTTGGCGTCGGTCGGGGTCGTCGGGAAGTAAACCTTGAGACCCGGGATGTGGGCGACGAGCGCGCTCCAGTCCTGGGAGTGCTGCGCGCCGTACTTGGCGCCCACCGACACGCGCAGGACGAGGGGCATCTTGAGCAGGCCTGCGCTCATCGACTGCCACTTAGCCATCTGGTTGAAGACCTCGTCACCGGAGCGGCCCAGGAAGTCGCAGTACATGAGCTCGACGACCGCGCGGCCACCGGCCATCGCGTAGCCGACGCCGGCGCCCACGATCGAGGCCTCGGCGATGGGCGAGTTGAAGAGGCGACGGTAGGGCAGGGCCTCGGTCAGGCCACGGTAGACGGCGAAGGCGCCGCCCCAGTCGCGGTTTTCCTCGCCCCATGCGGCCATCGTCGGGTCGGTCTTGAAGCGGTGCAGCATCGCCTCGAAGAGGCCGTCACGGAACTGGTACATGCGCATCTTGGAGACGGGCTTGCCGTTCTCATCGACGGAGGAGCGCACCTTCTTGGCCAGGGCCTTGACGCGCGGGTTGTCCTCGAGGTCGATCTCGGGGGTCGCGTCGTCGAAGGCCTCGACCTTCTCGTTGGAGAACATGACGGTGTCGATGTAGCCGTCCGCGACGCGCGGGGTGGCCTCGTCGTCGATGGCCAGCTTGAGAACCTTGACCAGCTTGTCGGTCAGCGAGGCCGCGTAGCCGTCGATCTCGTCCTGCGTGGTCAGGCCGTTGGAGATCAGCAGGTTCGAGTATTCCTTGATGCAGTCGACCTGCTCCCACAGCTCGACCTCTTCCTTCGTGCGGTACGAGGAAGCGTCCGACGGGGAGTGGCCGGAGAAGCGGTAGGTGATGGTGTCCATGAGGACGGGGCCGCGGCCCTCCTCGAGGATCTTCTTCTTGCGGGTGGTCGCATCCGCGACGGCCAGCGGGTTGAGGCCGTCGACGCGCTCGGCGTGCATGGCCTCGGGGTTGAGGGCCGCGCCCACACGGGCGAGGATCTCATATCCCATGGTCTCGCCGAAGGTCTGGCCGCCCATGCCGTAGAAGTTGTTGAAGAAGTTGAACAGGATCGGCGGGTTGCCGCCGTCCTCCTCGCGCCACAGCGAGCGGAACTGGTCCATGGACGCGAAGTTCATGGCCTCCCACACGGGGCCACAGGCCAGGGCGGCGTCACCGACGTTGGAGATGACGATGCCGGGCTTGCGGTTGATGCGCTTGAAGAGGGCCGCGCCGTTCGCGACGGGGGCGGAGCCGCCGACAATCGCGTTGTTCGGGTAGGAGCCGAAGGGCAGGAAGAAGGTGTGCATCGAGCCGCCCAGGCCGCGGTTGAAGCCGGACTTGCGGGCAAAGATCTCGGCGAGGGCGCCGAAGAGGATGAAGTTCTCGGTGAGGTCCTTCGTGTCCTTGTAGTCGATCTTCTCGGCGTAGGAGAGGGTCTCGCCGCCGAGGAAGCCCTTCATGATGCCCTCGAGCTGGCCCTCGTCCATCTGGTGCATGGCCGAGTAGCACTTGGCGAGGATCTCGCCGTGGGAGCGGTGGGAGCCGAAGATGAAATCCTCGGGCCCCAGCACAAAGCTCTGACCGACGTAGGCGCTCTCCTGGCCGATGCCCAGGTGGGCGGGGCCGCGGTGGTTGTACTCGACGCCTTCCCACTGGCCGGTCTTCTTGATGGAGTCGAGCATCGACTCGAAGGTGCGCACGACGATCATGTCGTGGAGCATCTGGACCATGCCCTTTTCGCCGTAGCGGGCGAGTTCGGTCTCACGGTCGAAGGTGTACTGGTTGACGGGCACGTCGGGGAACTTCACGTGCCCGGGGCGACGCACCTCGTTGGGGTCGATGATAAGAGACTGAGTCATTGTTCTACTCTTCCTTGACGTAGGGGGTTCGTTAGAGCTTGACGGCCCACGCGGCTTCGCGGATAACCTCGGACACGGTGGGGTGCGGGAAGACGACCTGGCGCAGGTCCTCGACGGTCAGTTCCATCTCGAGGACGGCCTGCGCGCCCCAGATCATTTCCGCCGCGTAAGCGCCCAGGACGTGAATGCCGAGCACCTGGTGGGTCGCGGGATCGACGAGGATCTTTGCCTCGCCGGGGGCCTTGAAGCCGTTCTCGGCGATGAAGCGGCCCGACATGAGGGCGGGGACCTTGGCGACGAGGACATCGCGCCCCTCACGCTTGGCGGCGGACTCGGTCAGGCCCACGCCGGCGGCCTCGGGGATCGAGAAGACGGCCCACGGGACGGTGTGCCAGCGCATGACCTCGCCGCGCTTCTTGGCGGTGGGGTCGAGGATGTTCGCCGAGGCGATCTCCGCCATGCGGTAGGCGGCGTGCGCCAGGAGCGAGCGTCCGGTGACGTCGCCGATGGCCCACACGTTGGGCAGGTTGGTGCGCATCGTGTCGTCGACGACGATGCCGCGGTTGATCTCGAGGCCGGCTTCCTTGGCGCCCCAGCCCTCCGTCGCGGGACGGCGGCCCACTGCCATGAGGACCACGTCGGCTTCGACGCTGAGCTTGTCCGCGCCCTTGGAGTAATGGACGGTGCCCCCGTCGAGGGACTCGACGCGGCAGCCCAGCTCGAAGGTCACATCCTTCATGGCGGCGCGGGCCTTGGCGGCCAGGTCATCGTCCATGAACGGCAGGATCTCGGGGGCCATCTCGATGACGGTCACCTGGGAGCCGAGGGTGGAGTACAGGGAGGCGAACTCGACGCCGATGACGCCGCCGCCGATGATGGCGAGGCGGGCGGGGACCTCGGGCAGGGACAGGATGCCCGTGGAATCGACCAGCGCCGGATTGTCCTGGGTGCCGGGCAGCGGGGGCATGGCCGGCACGGAGCCCGTCGCGATGATGACGTGGTCCGAGGTGTAGGTCGTGCCCTCGACGGTCACGCGACCGGGGGCGTCGAGGTGGCCTCGTCCGTTGATGACGGTGACGCCCGCCTTGCGCTCGGTGGCCGCGACGCCGGCGACCAGACCCTTGACAACCTGGTCTTTCCAGGCCTGCATCTGCGTCCAGTTGACGGCGACGCCGCTGGCGTCCACGCCGAACTGGCTGGCTTCCTTGGCGTGCAGGTAGTTCTTCGCGCCGTTGAGCAGGGTCTTGGTGGGGATGCAGCCCACGTTCAGGCAGGTGCCGCCCAGGTACTGCTCCTCGACGAGGGCGACCTTCTTGCCCGCGTGTCCGAGGCGCTCAGCGGCCAGGTAGCCGCCGGGGCCCGCACCGAGGACGATGACGTCAAAATGCGTGTCACTCATGAGTGTTCCTCTTTCCTCAGGCCAGGACGGTCACGTCGATGTTCTCGATGGCGACGACCAGGTCGCGCAGGAAGCGGGCGCCGTCCGCGCCGTCGATGACCTGGTGGTCGATCGTCAGCGACAGGTTGAGGCGCTGCTCCACGCCGATCGTGCCGTCGGCTGCCACGGTCGGGCGCGGGGTGATCGCGCCGACGCCCAGGATGGCTGTCTGGGGCAGGTTGATGACGGGGGTGAAGGTCTCGATGCCGAAGGAGCCGATGTTGGAGACCGTGAAGGTGCCGCCGCTCAGGAAGTCGGGGGCGATGGTGCCGTCGATGGCGCCGCCGGCCAGGCGCTTGGCCTCGTCGGAGAAGGCCTTGAGGCCCAGGGCCTGCGCGGAGCGGATGACGGGGACCAGGAGGCCGCGCGGGGTGTCGCACGCGAAGCCGAGGTGGACCTGCTCGAACTCGGTCAAGACGCCGTCCTCAAGGTGGGCGTTGAACACGGGGTACTTGGGCAGGGTGCGCGAGACGGCGAAGCAGACCAGGTCGTTGAGCGTGATCTTGTTCAGACCCAGGGACTCGTCGGCGTTCTTGACCTTCTTGCGCAGCGCGAGGATGCCCGCGGCGTTCGCGGTCGTGTTGAGGGTCAGCTGCGCGGTGGAGGTCAGGGACTCCATCATGCGCTTGGCGACGACCTTGCGCACGCCCTTGAGCGGGGCGGAGGTCGAGGCGCCCGGGTAGTCGGCACCCGCGGGGGCTGCGACGGCGGCGGGAGCGGCCTCGGCGGCGCGGCCCTCGTCGGCGACGCTCACGCGTCCGCCGATGCCGGTGCCCTCGGTGGCGCTCACGCCGGCGGCGCGCGCGGCAGAGGTCAGGACGGGGCCAGCGGCGATCGCGGCGGCGACGTCGCGCTCGATGACGCGGCCGTGGGGGCCCGATCCCTCGGTGATCGCGGAGGCGTCGACGCCATGCGAGGCGGCGAGCGCGCGGGCGCGCGGGGAGACGGCGCCGGTGGCGCGCTCGGTCGCGAACGCGGGGGCGGCCACCTGCTCGGGGGCGCTGGCCTGCTCGGCGGGAGCAGCGGCCTGCTCAGGGGCGGCGTCGCCACCGGGCACGAGGCCGGAGATGTCCTCCCCGGGCTCACCGACGATGATGAGCGGATCCTTCACGGGGACCTCGTCGCCTTCCTCCCACAGGAGCTTCAGGACGGTACCCTCGGCGGTCGAGGGCACCTCCATGGTCGACTTGTCGGTCTCGATGGACGCGAGCGTCTGGTCGACGGCGACGGTGTCGCCTTCGGCGATCATCCACTCGACGATGATGCACGACTCAACAGAGTTGCCCAGCTGGGGCATCACCACGATGGTGGCCATGTAATTCCTCCTAGACGATGCGCAGCTTCGTGCGCTCGGCCAATTCCTTGATGGATTCTTCGGGGATCTCATCGTCGGTGATGATTCCGGTGACCTGGTCGATCCCCATGAAGGTGACGAAGCCGGCTTCCCCGTACTTGGAGGAGTCTGCGAGCAGCCACGTCTCTTGCGCGCGTGTGCGCATAATGGAACCGACCTGTCCACCCTCCACAAGTTGGGTGGTCAGGCCGCGATCAACGCTAAAACCGTCGGTTCCAAGGAACGCAACGCGCGCGTTGAAGTCATTGATGGCGCGCTCGGCGACCGGCCCCACGAGGGACTCGGACTCGGCGCGGAAGTGCCCACCCGTCAGCGTGATGTTCAGGTTCGGGTTGGAGCGGGCGTTGGCGAAGACGAGGACGGAGTTGGTCAGGACCTGGACTCCTCGCTTGCCGGTGAGGTACTTGACGATCAGGGCGCACGTGGTGCCGGCCTCGATCATGATCCGATCGTCGTCGTGGATCATGTCTGCGGCGGCCTGGGCGATGCGCTCCTTCTGATCCACGCGGTCGTTTTGACGCAGATGGATGTTTCGGAAGGTGGTGGGGCGCGCCCCGCCGTGGGTGCGCACGAGGTAGCCCTGTTCATCGAGGGCCTTGAGGGAGGCCCGAACGGTTACGGGCGAGACTCCCAGGTCGGAGGCGAGCTGAGCGACGCTCACCTCACCCTCGCGGGCGAGGCGATCCAGGATGTAGTTCGTGCGTTCTTCTGCACGTCCCATGGGTTCACCTCCTCATGTCGAAGCAACAATCTTTGTCGCTTTTACTTTCGTTAAGGAAAGAATAGTCATTTAAACGAAAGTATGCAACATCACGCGATAGTGTCGCCCACCCGTGCACACCCCCCGAACAAACGTTCACCAAAGCGGCGGACAAAAGGCCTATTGGCCTGACATTTCGTGGATTAACGGCCGGGAGGGCGGTCCCACTCGGACCGCCCTCCCACTCGCCAACGCGACGACGCTTGGCACTCACGCCGCACGCTCAAACGAAAATGAAACGAAAGCGCACGTTACCGGGCACAGAAGCCCCGGCCTCGTACCGACGAGGTGTTTTACTCCCCAGGCATACGCACGCCCACCGTCAGCAGCAGGTTGCCGTACAGGCGCTGCTCCCCCGTCGCAACGATGATGCCGACGTTCTCGTCGCGCGCGGCATCGTAGAAGTCCCAGCGCGACAGCTCGCCGAACTCGACGCCCGGCAGAGCCGCCCGGAACTCGTCGTGAATCGGAATCTCCACCGGATCAGCGTCGGGGGCGGGAGTCATAATCTCGGCGCGCTCGATCGGAATCGTCCGCTTGAGCACGTCAAGGACCTGACTGACGTCCAACAGGCCCGGAGCCAGGTTGAGCGACACGAGTTCGCAGCGCGGGTTCACACCCGTCGTGTGCGGGTAGTTCGCGTCAGCCAGCAGGATCTTCGACCCGTGACCGGCCGCAGCCAGCGCGCGCAGGAACTGAGGATGAGTCATAGGACCGTAGAGCATGAACGTACCTTCCTTACAGGTGAGAACTGGCCCGGATGACCAGTTCAGGATCGATCACAATGTCTTGAGAGGGGCCGCCGTCCATCAGCGAGCGAACCAGCCGAACCGCCGTGCGGCCGAGGCGATCGAAGGGCTGATGGATCGTCGTCAGCGGCGGCGCGTAGGAATCCGCCCCGTCGATGTCATCGAAACCGACGACCCGCACATCGCGAGGAACCACTCCCCCGCACTCGTAGATGTAACGCATCGCGCCCAGAGCGAGCTGATCGTTCGCCGTCTGAATGCCCTGCGGCAGTCGGCCCGCCGCACGCATCACGTCGTAGCCGTCACGTGAATCCCACGAGTCGGGTTGCAGGATCACCGGGGTAATCCCGTAGGCCTCGCACGCCTGGACGTAACCGCGGCGACGCATCTGCGCGTCCGACCAGCCGGAGGGACCAGCGATGTGAACGACGTCGGTGAGCCCCTGCCCGAGCAGGTGCTCGGTCGCCAGTCGCGCCCCGCGCACGTTATCCACCGCGACCGTCGAAATACCGTCAAGCCCCTGCTCGCTCGTCAGAACGAGGACCGTCGGGAAACGCTTCCCCGACTCGATAGCGACGTCGATCGTCGGATCCTGACCACCCAGGATGATGACGCCATCCACGTCGAAGGGCGCAAAATCGGAGCGCAACTGCCCGTCCGGCCCATACGCGTAGGACAGGGACACGTGATACCCGGCCTGCGCCGACGCGTTCACAATCGACAGGAGCACCGTGCCGTGACCGTGGAACATGGGCGCGGCCAGCACGACCTGCAACACGTTCGTCCGCTTGGCCGCGAGCGCCCGCGCCGCGTAGTTGGGCACGTAGCCCAGCTCCTCGACGAGCTTGGCGATCCTCGCCCGCGTCTTCTCCGAGACTTCCGGGTCGCCGCGCACGACGCGAGAGACGGTGTTGGTGGACACGCCGGCCTTGCGCGCGATATCGGCCAGCGACACCTTCTTAGGCGCGCGTCGGTGTGTGGACATGAGTCGATGCGCTGGCTGCGATGACGGAGGCACGGTCCTGGGGATCCAGGGCGCCGATGGTCTCGAGCTGGGCCAGGAGGGAACCGAAGGTCGAGGCCTCGATGGGGCCGCGCACGACGGTCACCCCAGCGATCTGGGCGGTCAGGTCGCACAGCAGGCGGTTGCGGGCGCCGCCACCGACGAGGTTGAGCTGGTCGGGGGCCTTGCCCGTGGCCTCGGTCAGCTCGCCGATCGCCCGAGCGTAGCGGCGGGCGAAGGACTCGATGATGACGCGCACGTAGCCGGCCATCGAATCGGGGCGGGCGACCCCCTGGGCATCCAGGGCCTCGTCGATCTTGCGTTGCATGTCCCCGGGGGTCGCGAAGGCCTCGCCGTCCGGGTCGAAGACGCCCGGGGCTTCAGGCAGCTCGCGCGCCTGGGCGACGAGTTCGTCGGTGTCGGTGGGAGTGCCCTCGCGTTCCCACTGGCGCTGAATCTCCTGGAGAATCCACATGCCGGTGATGTTGAACAGGGGGCGCACTCCCCCGTCGGTGCGGCCCTCGTTGGTGATCCCCATGTTGAAGGCGACGTCGCTCATGAGGGGCTCGTCCTCGATCGCGCCAAGGACGGACCAGGAGCCGCAGGACAGGAAAAACGCGCGCTTGCCCGCTTCGATGGGCAGGCCGTGGACGGCGCAGGCCGAGTCGTGGGCGCCGCCGCGCACGACGGTGAGGGTCTCGAGGCCGGGGACCGTGCACGGGCCGACGACGGTGCGGTCGGCGGACAGCTCGCCGAACCAGCCGCGCGGGATGCCGAGGCGAGTGAAGACCTCGTCGTTGAAGTCGCCGCCGCCGGGGGTGAGCAGGCCGGACGTCGAGGCGATCGTGCGCGACCATCCGACGACTCCGGTGAGCCGGTAGGCAAAGTAGTCGGGCAGGAAGAGCGCGGCGGCCACGCGGCTGGCGGCCTCGGGGTCCTCGCGCAGGTAGGCGAACAGCTGGTTCGCGGTGTTAATGGTCGCTGGCTGGTTGCCGGTCAGGTCGAAAAACTCGCGGTCCGCGATGCGCTCACGGAAAGCATCAAGGGTGCGCGACGTGCGCTCGTCACGGTAGGCAATGACGTCGCCGACGAGGCGTCCATCCTCGTCGAGGGGGGCCCAATCCACGCCCCACGTGTCGATCGAGACCGCGCAGGCGTCCGGGAACTGCTCGAGAGCCTTCGTCAGGCCGTTGATCGTCTCGGCCTCCATCGTCGCCACGTCCCACGTCAGCGTCCCGTCCTCGCGGCGGCGGGCCTGGTGCTTGAAGCGGTGAATGTCCGTGACCTCCAGGCAGCCGTCAGTGAGAGTTCCGGCGAGAACTCGCCCGGACGCGGATCCAAGGTCAACAGCAAGTACGGTGGTCATTGAAGTCTCCTGCTCAAAACGCCCTCGCTCGGCGTGTCCCGTCATTGGGATAGTAATACGGCTGTCCTCATCGGCGAGGCCGGGGCCGCGTTCCGGGACCGGGCTTACCCGGGAAGGTGCTCCGTTCGGGCTCGGGGAGAGAGGAACCCGAGCCCGAACGGAACGTGCATCAGCGGTACATCGGGCCGAAGGTCTGGCAGGCGCGGAAGTCCGCGGCCTCCAGGGACTCGGTGCCGAACAGCGACCACGCCTTGGGGCGGAAGATCCGCTCCTCGGGGACGTTGTGCATGTTGACCGGGATGCGCAGCATCGACGCCAGCGTGATGAGCTGGCCGCCGATGTGGCCGTAGGAGATCGCGCCGTGGTTCGCACCCCAGTTGTTCATGACGTCGTAGACGCTCTTGAAGGCGCCTTCGCCCGTCAGGTTCGGGACGAACCAGGTGGTGGGCCACTCGATGTTGGTGCGCTCCTCGATGGTGAAGGCAACCTCGTCGGGCAGCTCGACCGTGTAGCCCTCCGCGATCTGCAGGACCGGACCGAGGCCTCGGACCAGGTTGATGCGGCACATCGTCACGGGCATCTCGCCCGAGGTGCGGAAGTGCGTCGAGAAGCCGCCGCCGCGGAAGTAGCCGGTCGAGGCTGGGTGGAAGGTCGTGGCCTCCAGCGTGGCCTCGCGGTCCTCCTCGGTGAGCTCGTACCAGGGCTTGATGACGTTCTCGCCGTCACGCACGGCCTTGCCGGCGCCGTCCAGCGTGGTGGAGCCGGAGTTACGCAGGTCGAGCAGGCCGGCGGCGGCGCGGCCCTCAGGCTTCCAGCCGGTCGCCTTCTCGATGGACTCGGGGCTCCAGTAGGTGCGCACGTCGGAGAAGATCTGCGGCGTGTTGGTCAGCAGGTAGCCGAAGAGCATCGACGCGCCGTTGAGCGAGTCGTTCTCGGTGGCCACGACGGAGGGCTGACGGATGCCGGTCCAGTCAAAGTTCGTGTTGAGGATAGTCTCCAGGACATCGCCATTCGGGAAGTGGTCCGTCCACTGGCGCTGGCCCTGGAAGCCGGCGGCGATGGCGCCGTGGCCGCCCGCTTCTTCCTCGAAGCCCAGCTCGGCCAGGCGCGGGTTGCCGTGCATGAGGTCGCGGGCGATGAGCGTCATCTTGGTGACGAACTTCCACCAGTCCTCGTGCTTCTCGGGGTAGCGCCACTCCGGCGGATTCCAGTCCTTACCCTGCTTGAAGTTCTCGCGGATCCACTGGTAGGCCTGCTCGTACTCCTCGGGATCGTAGATGCCCTCGTCGATACGGCGCGTGAACTCGCTCATGTCGATGTACTCGTTGCGCATGCCCAGGTAGGAGCCGAAGAAGTCAGGGTTAACGACGGAGCCGGCGATACCCATGGAGACCGAGCCCATGGACAGGTAAGCCTCGCCCTTCATCTGAGCGACGGCCAGGCCGGCGGTCGCGTAGTCGAGGAGGCGGGTGCGCACGTCCTCGGGGATGGAGGTGTCGTCAGCGTCCTGCACGTGCTCGCCGTAGATGCCGAAGGCGGGGATGCCGATCTGGGCGTGGCCGGCCAGGGCGGCGGCCAGGTACACGGCGCCGGGGCGCTCGGTGCCGTTGAAGCCCCAGATCGCGTGCGGCATCGCCGGGTCCATGTCCGTGGTCTCGGTGCCGTAGCACCAGCACGGGGTCACCGTCACGGTCAGACCCACGTTGTTGGCGCGGAACTTCGCCGCGCAGGCCTGCGCCTCGTGGACGCGACCGATCGTGGTGTCGGCGATGACGACCTCGACCGGGGCGCCATCCGGGTAGCGCAGGTTGGAAGTAAAGAGGTCGGCGACAGACTTCGCCATGTTCATGGTCTGCTCTTCGAGCGACTCACGCACGCCCTTGCGGCGGCCATCAATCGTGGGGCGGATTCCGATGCGGGGGTGTTCAGTCATTATTCCTTCATCCCTCATGAAGACGTCGATGTCGGAGCGCGGGGGCACTCGCCCCCTCGGATCCTTAGATTCAGTGAGTGCCGGGTCCGCAGGTCCCGCCCCGACCATTCGGGGCGGGACCTGCGGCGGGCCACCGGTTCGGCGTGCGCCTCCCCGGCCCCGGCCTCGTGCCCTATAGACCTAGTGTCTCACTCGTACAGGTTGGCCTTGATGGCGTCGGTGTCGATGTTGGACTTGTCGTACCAGGCGAAGCCCGAGTCGATGACCGTGGGCAGCTCACCACCGTTGAGAGCGGCAACCGCAGCCTTCACCGTGTAGTAGCCGATCTTGACGGGCGACTGGGTGACGGCGCCAGCCTCCTTGCCGGACTTGATGGCGTCGATCTGGGTCTTGCCCGAGTCGAAGCCGACGACGGTGACGTCCTTACCGGACTCGGCGACACCCTGGACGATGCCGGAGGCAGCGGCCTCGTTGGAGCCGTACATGCCGACGATGTCGGAGTTGGCCTGGATGATGGACAGCGAGGTGTCGGCGGCCTTCGTGACCTCACCGGCGATCTGCTCGTCCAGGAGCTTCAGGTTAGACGGAGCGTTGGCCTTGAAGTAGTCCTTGAAGCCCTCGCAGCGCTGCTTGCCGGTGGTGGAGGTCGAGTCGTGGCAGACCATGCCGACCGAGCCCGACTTGCCATCGAGCAGCTCGATCATGTGCTTGGCGGCTTCCTCGGCGGCCTTCTTGTTGTCCGTCTGGACGGTGGTCACCGGGATGTCGGACTCGACACCGGAGTCGAAGGCGACGACCGGGATGCCCTTGTCATGGATCTCGTTGAGCAGGTCGGCGGCAGCCTTCGAGTCGAGGGCGGCGAAGCCGATGGCCGCGGGGCCCGAGTCGAGGGCGGACTTCAGCTGGTCGGTCTGCTCGGTGACCTTGGTCTCGTCCTGCGGGCCGACGAAGCTGACCTTGTAGCCCAGCTCCTCGCCAGCCTGCTCGGCGCCTTCCTTCACGGCCTGCCAGAAGCGGTGCTGGAAGCCCTTGGAGACCAGGTAGATGGTCTTGGTGCCATCACCCTTCACAGCGGCCTTTTCCCAGTCCTGCTGCTCGCCGGAGGCGTCCACCTTCGAGGCGCCGGAGGAGTCGCTCTTGGTGGTGCTGGTGTCGGAGGAGGAGCCTCCGCCCGCATCCGTCGAGGTCGTGCAAGCAGCCATGCCCAGGGCCATGGAGCCGACAGCGGCGGCGGCGATGATACGTCCGATGGGGCGCATTGGTGTTCCTTTCGTGGGGTGGCGGGGTCATTCCCGCCCTTGGTGTGTGTGGACCGACGTCGGTCCACGATGGGTGAATTGAATGGGTAAGAATCAGGCGGCGTTCTCGCGAACGCGGCGGATGTTGTCGATGACGACGGCCAGGAGCAGGACGATACCGGTGACGACGAACTGCCATTCGGCGGCGATACCCATCATCGTCAGGCCCTTCTTCAGGGTCTCCATGAGGATCGCGCCGACCAGAGCGCCGGGGATCGAGGCGCGGCCGCCCGACAGGGAGGTGCCACCGATGACGGCCGCCGCGATGACGTTGAGTTCCATGCCCACGCCCTCAGCGGGCTGGACGAGGCCGTTACGAGCCGAGTACAGGATGGCGCCAATAGCCATGAACGCACCCGCGACCACGTAAATGATGATCTTCCACAGGCGAACGTTGACGCCGGAGAGACGGGTAGCCTCCTCGTTGGAGCCGATCGCCAGCGCGTAGCGGCCGAGCAGCGTCTTGTTCATGAGGAAGGTCGCCAGGATCGTGAGGACCACGAAAATGATGACAGCGTTGGCAACGTAAGGGATGGGCATGCCGGAGGCAATGTACTTGTAGCCGGGGTTGGCGATGGAGATCGAGGCCTTGTCGGAGATGATCAGCGCCAGGCCTCGGGCGACCATCATCATCGCGAGTGTTGCGATGAAGGGTGGCAGGCCCAGGATCGAGATGTTCACGCCGTTGACCAGGCCGATCGCCATACCGACGAGCAGCGTCAGAACGAGGCCGAGGCCGAGCGGCAGGTTCATCTTGTCGGCCGCGAGGAAGACACCTGCCATAACGGCCACGAGGCTCAGGCCCGTTCCGACGGAGAGGTCGATGCCCGACGTGGCGATCACGAATGTTGCGCCGAGCGCCATGACGCCCGTGTAGGCCGACTGAAGGACGATGCCCAGGTAGACCTCACGATTCATGAACGCGAAGTTGGGCACTGCAAAGCTAAAGAATGCTAGAACGACCAGCAGCGCCAGCGTCACGAGCAGCAGCTGCATGTTGTTCTTCATGAAGGTCTTGAAAGGCGACGGCGCCTCCAGGCCCTTGTTATCGACGACGGCGGTGCTCACGCGTGTACTCCGTTCGCTTCTTCCTGGCCGACGGTGGCCAGTTCCATGATGTTTTCTTGGGTGGCGTCCTCGTTGTTGAGGGTGCCAATAATGCGGCCGTGGGCCATGACGGCGATGCGGTTCGCCAGGCGCAGGACCTCGGGCAGCTCCGAGGAGATCACGATGATCGCCTTGCCCTGCTGCGCCAAGTCTTCGAGGAGCGTGTAGATCTCATCCTTCGCGCCCACGTCGATGCCGCGGGTCGGCTCGTCGAAGATCAGGATGTCAGTGTCGCGCTCCAGCCACTTGGCCACGACGACCTTCTGCTGGTTACCGCCGGAGAGGCTGCGGACCTCGACGTCGACACTGGGGGTGCGCGTGCGCAGCTTCTTCACGTACTCCCGTGCGACCTTGCGCAGCTTCTTGGTAGCAACGACCGACGCGCTCGTGAAGTGGTCCATGGCGGCCATGCCCGTGTTGAAGGACAGGTCCTTATCGAGGAGCAGACCGAACTGCTTACGATCCTCGGACAGGTAGCCGATGCCGTTCTTGACCGCGTCCGTCGCGCTCTTGATCGAGACCTTCTTACCGTGGACGTAGATGTCGCCCTCGGTGTGGGGGTCAGCGCCGAACAGCGCACGGGCGACCTCGGTGCGGCCGGCGCCGACCAGGCCCGCGAAGCCGAAGATTTCGCCCTTCTTGACCTCGAAGGAGACGTCGTGGACGGCCTTGACGGTCGACAGGTGCTCGACGCGCAGGACGGCCTCGTCGGAGAGAGGCTTGGTCGTGGGGCGCGCGTCGGCGGGGACCTCGCGGCCAACCATCATCTTGACGACCTCGCTCATAGGCGTCGTGGCCGTGTCCACCGTGCCGATGTACTTGCCATCGCGCAGGACCGAGATGCGGTTGGTGAGCTCGGTGAGCTCGGGCATGCGGTGCGTGATGAAGATCAGGCCGGTCGTCGGGCACACGAAGTCGCGCACCAGCTCGAACAGGGATTCGGTCTCGGTGGTCGTCAGAGGAGCCGTGGGCTCATCCATGACCAGGATCTTCGAATCGAAGGACAGCGCGCGCGCAATTTCCACCATCTGCAGACGCGCAACCGGCAGGTCACGGCAGTAAGCGGTGGGATCAATGTCCATGTTGAGGCGCTCGAAAAGCTCGCGCGCATCACGAACCATCTTGCGGTCGTCGACGTAGCCAAACTTGGACGTGCCGGGTCGACCGATGTACAGGTTCTGGGCGACGGTCAGGTCAGGAACGATGTTGAGTTCCTGGTGGATGATCGACAGGCCGAGATCACGCGCGTGCTCCGGCGACTGAATGTCGACCTTCTCCCCCTGCAGCCAGATCTCGCCGCCCGGGTCAGACTTGTGGATACCGGTGAGCACCTTCATGAGCGTGGACTTGCCCGCTCCGTTCTCACCGCAGAGACCCAAGACTTCACCGGGGCGAAGGTCGAGGTCCACGTCGGACAGCGCCTTCACGCCGGGGAACGTCTTCGAGATCCCCTTTAGCTCTAGTAAGTTCGTCACTTCTCACCCCTTGGGTACCAGTAACTTCTCTGTTTCTGGAGTTTGCTTCCCCGTCTATCGTTAACGCTAACGGAAACGTATCCAGGGAAACGCCCTCTTCGGCGTCCCTTTAAGAGTACGGCATCACAGGTGCGCGCGCCAGCCAAATCGGCGAACGCGTAACCAAATCGTAATAGACTTCCGCAGCTACAAGTCTGACATTTCCGCACTATTGCGCAGATTTTCTAGGATGGTTTGCGCGACAGTGTCGAGCCAGTCCTGATCAACGAGGCAGGCGCTGAGCGCAAGTTTTCCGCGAGCCGGATCGTGACGCATCCCCTCCTGCTCCCAGTGAGACAAACCGTTCCCTCGCACAGTTGTTGGAAAAGTTCCGTGAACGTTCACGACGCGCCACCACGGGACGCTACCGCCCCAATCGTGCATGATCCGCCCCACGACGCGCGGACCGGTGCCAACCGCACGGGCGATCATGCCATACGTGGCTGCATGCCCGGCCGGAATTGACTCCACGACGCGCAGGACCGCTTCGACCAGTTCTTCTCGCACAGCTCCATTCCTTTTCGATTCTCAGGTTGCTATTCAATCCGCAGGCCTCCTCACCACCCGCGCACGCGCAGGCCAGCCGCCCGCATCCTCACCACCCGCGCACTGGCACGCCAGCCGCCAGCCGCCAGCCGCCCACATCCTCACCACCCGCACATGCGCACGCGCACGCCAGCCGGAGCCCACCGCACGCGGATAGATTATCGACATCCGGATAGGTTATGAACATCCGGATAGGTTATTAAGCTATCCACATCCTCATAACCTATCCATATCCGCGCAACCTATCCACATGCGAGCCACGCCCTCACCACCCGCGCACGCGCACGCGCACACCAGCCGCCCGCGTCCTCACCACCCGCGCCCACGCACACCAGCCGCCAACCGGAGCCCACCTCGCACGCGGATAGATTATCGACATCCGGATAGGTTATGAACATCCGGATAGGTTATTAAGCTATCCACATCCTCATAACCTATCCATATCCGCGCAACCTATCCACATGCGAGCCACGCCCTCACCACCCGCGCACGCGCACGCGCACACCAGCCGCCCGCGTCCTCACCACCCGCGCCCACGCACACCAGCCGCCAACCGGAGCCCACCTCGCACGCGGATAGATTATCGACATCCGGATAGGTTATGAACATCCGGATAGGTTATTTAGCTATCCATATCCTCATAACCTATCCACATGCGCGTAACCTATCCACATGCGAGCCACGCCCTCGTAACCCGCACGTGCCAGCCCGGTGCAAGCCAGGAACCTGCGCACGTCGACGCCAGCACACGCCGACAACGCCCGCGCACACCAGCCGCCCGCGTCCTCACCACCCGCGCACGCGGACGCCAGCCGGAGCCCACCTCGCACGCGGATAGATTATCGACATCCGGATAGGTTATGAACATCCGGATAGGTTATTTAGCTATCCATATCCTCATAACCTATCCATTGGGGTTAGGCTTGTGTTGTTGACACTTCGTTAAGCGGGTGTGTGTGCCTGCGGAGAGTGAGGTGCCTGTTATCGGAACTCGTCGTCGTTTTACGCCGGATGATGTGTCCCGGGTATTGTGGAGAGTGTCTTAGGCCGGATTGGAGGTTTGGGAT
>ERZ772978.201-NODE-201-length-24140-cov-22.4981_pt1 | contig 24140 bp, 24 predicted proteins | sample MGYA00511675_ERZ772978 | MGnify/ENA primary metagenome ERZ772978 (study PRJEB29015, sample SAMEA2738092) | human oral metagenome | biome: human oral; feature: human-associated habitat; material: saliva | place: China | collected 2156 ... | reverse complement strand
GAACAAGATTCTCACCACCCTTGGCATCACAGGCGACACCGTTGACCAGGTGACGAGCGAGGTCGCAGACGACTACGACCCGATGGAGGACGCGGGCTTCTAAACGCCGCTCAACACTCATCCAGCGTCCCTGCCCATTAGCGCGCCACATTGCGCGCGGGCGGGGGCGCTTGTTTTTCATGCTGCGCTGCGTCTCGCGGGCGGACGACAGTTCAGCCGCCGCGTGTTGCTGGAGCAGTGGAGGCGCATGCGCGTTTACCGGACGGTTAAGAGAGAGGCGGCGAGTATCGTCTAACGCCGGGGCGAGACGACGCACGCCGACGCGCATGAGCAGACGCTTTCCCGCATGATAGCAACGGAAAACCCCGAACCATACCAAACGGTACAAGTTCGGGGTTTTCCCATTTAACCACCGCAACACCAACATGGAGAAACGGGGCGACTGACGGGACTCGAACCCGCGACCTCCTGAGCCACAATCGGGCGTTCTACCAACTGAACTACAGCCGCCATCCGCAAGCGCGCAGCCAGCAACTAAGCCGACTACCTGCGCTTACAGGAACCAATATACCACGCTCACCATCTGCGGGTCAACATGACACGCGGACGCGCTCACAGGAGACGGAATACTCGCGCGCGGGCCACTACACACCCAGCAGTGAGCGCGCCCGCTCCACCATAGGACCAGTCAAACCCGCGCCCTCGTTGGTTCCCACTGTCACAATGCCGTCGTGCTCCACGAAACCAGGCACATGCAGGTCATCCACCCACACCACGCGCTCACCAGCGGCCGCACACTCGCGCAAATAGGCGAGCGCTTCCGCCAGCTTCGCGTCCTGGTTGACAGCGCCCACCGTGCACCCCTCAAACACGTTCACCACGCTATCGTCCACGCGCACACCCACCTGGCGAGCGGCCTCCACAGCAGCCGCACCCCACGACGACACCAACGCCAGACGCACGCCCGGCAACGCGAGCAAACCGTTCACGTCAGCAATCATCGACGGCGACACCCACACCGGCTCACTCACACGCATCCCCCACACGTCACGCAAACGCGGAACCTTCACCCGCACCCGCGCCCTATCCGCATACTCGCCCACCACACCGGCAGGCTCAGGAGACACGAACAGCACGCCGTCCAAGTCAAGAGCCAACACGCCGCCCGCACGCGCAAGCGCGGAACCACCATCATTTACCATTACAGCACATCTTTCATATCATGCTTTCGCAGCCACTCCCCGGCATCCCAGCTTACGCCCCTCAATGCTAGACACTCATCATCGTTCGCATACGGCAAGCCAAAGCGAGTGTATGCCAGCACTTGCGCATAAACTGACTGACTATAGTGAACGAGCTTGTGGATAGTCGCCGCCTTACTCGCGTCGCGCACGATCACCTCATCAAACACGCGCGCTGGCATGTTATCGTTGCAGATCGCCACCTCACGCACGCGCTCCTCATCATCGTGGGCGAGCTTCACGAGGACATCCCTCGGCGTATTCACATGATGGGCGACGCTACAGCGCACACCCCAATCAGGGTCGTCGGCAAGAACTCGCAGCACGCGGCCCGTCGCAGATGGGTTATCCGACACCGTCTCGTAGCCCGGACGCTTGCCCTCCACGAGCCACAGCATCGCGCGCTCAGGCAGGTTCGGGTTAACGATCAGGCGCTTCACCGATAGCGACACTGCACGCTTCTGACGCTCGCACTCTCCGACAGCGCGGACAATACAATCCCCCACAAAATGCGCGGGCAACGCCGGATTACTCGCCGCTTTCTCGCTCAAACATCCGCCAGACGCGCCGAACAGGATGGCAGACACGTACCCGGCCAGGTCGCACACGGAGGTTTTCGGGTTCTCGCACGCCGCATTACGCACGTAGACGACGCCATCTTGGGAGAGGCGGCTCAGGTCGGCGGCGGGCGTTAACGGGCTACGCGCGGCCGCTTCACGCTGTTTGCCGTTCGACGAGCGCGCGTACTCGACGGCAACGTCAGCGGTTTCAGCAAACCACTTGTGCTTGCCGTATTCGTCATTGTAAGCAACCATAGCTGTACGCCCCCTTTTTCCTGTCTCGCCGCACGCAACCCGTTTAGTGGGTGGCGCGCGGGCGTCCGATACGCTTGAACGCTTCTAGGATACCACACGTCAGCGTGCGACGCGCAAGGGACGACACGTCGGAACACAGGATACGTGGGGCGGACGTGCGGGCCAAGTCGCATGTGGACGCGCGAAGCAGACACCACCGAGTCAAAGAAAGACGGGCGGCGCAGCCCCACCAAAGCCACAACCGCCCGCCCCCAAAAGCGCAACACCCCACTGGTAGCCCACGCCTTCCGCGCAGTTTCACCCGCCGACGGGGCCGTGAACAGCGTCCCTCATCCTCATCACTCCCCTGCGCAACGCGCGACGCGCCGCCACCTTCACCTTCCCACTATCAGCACCCTCGCCGAGCTTTTCCAACTCGCGGCTGTACGCCCGGTTCATGCGGCCAATCTCCAAATTCAGTCGCTTCGTCTGCTCAACCGTGTACTCCTCATACCCCGCGTAAGCCCTGAACTCGCGGATACGCGCCAAACACCGGGCCTTCTCATCCCTGTCCGGGATGCGGCCCGTGACGAGCACCCACTCTTCCAAGTTTTGGTTGCCGCGCGCACGGTTACACGCCACACACGCCAGCGCCATGTTCCCATACCGGGTTGCGCCGCGCACCGTGCTCCCGCCCCTGGGGTTTACAGGCGTGATATGCTCTGCTGTCGCCTGACCGTCCGCAGGCTCACCCCTGTGCAACGGCCTGTTACAGTAACAACACCTGCCGCCAAACGCGAGAACGCTCATCACGTAGCGGCTCTTGTTCATGTCGTTGTCGAACGCGGTGAGCGCGTGACGTGACAGTTTCGTGTCCTTACTTTTCACGGGGACCGGGGCTGTCATTTGACCAATGTTGAACGCGAGAATGTCAGCAACGTCACTGGTTTTCACGTCGTCACCCAAATAGGCGCGCAACCTGCGGCCGTCCTCCGTGTCCGCATCCAACTCCGCGAGGAACAAGCCGCGAGCCTTCTCACCCGCGCGCTCCCACAAGGCGCGACTATCAGCCGCCTTCTCCTCATCACCGTCAGCGATAGCGAGATTCACGCGCTCCCACAGCCCTCGAATACTCGCCCACGTTTCCTCATTCAACGCCCCAGCCACTCGGCCCGCCTGCTCAGACAATTCCTTCGCCGTGAGCGGACGGCTTACGTGCGAGTTCTGAAACACGCCAGGACTAGGCTTCGGCACGCCACCAGGACGCGGGATATGCACTCCACCCACCTGCCCCGCACTAGGACGCACACCAACGACACGGGCACCGTCACCACCACCGTTAGCGGACGCGTTAACTGCCACCCCACGCTGGAAGCCGGGAACAGCCTCAGACAAGCGCCCCTGATTCACCGCACGGGCCTGCGCATCAGTGAGCACCACATGCCCCGCGTGCGGACACCGGCCACGCCCCCTGTTCTCAGGCTTCGCCCGGCACCGCTCCACACAACCATCCTGACGCCTCCCGTACACGTACTGCACATTATCACCCATCGGCGCACCTCAACCTTCGCTCTCTACGCGCTCCCACAAGCCGCGAATACTCCGTTACAACCTAGTTTATTCTAGGTTGCATGGCCTCGTTACCAAGGCCAGCTCCAAGTCTCACAGCGCTTTGACACACCCGCTTGGTTCGCGCTTCACCGAGGTCAGCGTTGCCCAACATGTCGTTGGTCCGTCTTACGCCCTCTCCACGCGCGTTTAACGTCTCCGGGGCACTCCCGGCGACCTTGATGTTAATGGCCGCGTTCAGATCACGGTCCAAAGATAGACCGCACGCATCACAGTTAAACGTTCGCTCACTCAGGGATAGCTTGTCTTTCACTACCCCACAATTCGAGCACGTTTTACTGGACGGAAACCAGCGGTCAACCACACGCAACACCGTGCCATTACGCGCGGTCTTATACTCTAGCTGGCGACGAAACTCACCCAAAGCCGCATCCGACACGCTGCGGGCAAGATGATGGTTTTTCACCATGCCCGCAACATTCAAGTCCTCGATGCACACGGTACTGTAGTTTCGTGCGATCATGGTGGTGACCTTGTTGATCGCGTCAGCTCGCACGTCCGCCACACGGGCGTGCAGCCGGGCGACACGCGTCCTCGCCTTCTCACGACGAACGCTACCCATAACCTTACGGCTCAACGCCTTTTGCGCCTTCCGCAACGTCCTTAGCTTCGAGCTTATGGCGCGAGGGTTAGGGATAACAGTCCCATCCGACAGCGTAGCGAGGTTTTTCACGCCAAGATCGACACCAACCGCACCACCCTTCGGTGCCGATGCTAAGACCATCGCAGGCTCTCGATCCACCGTCAAGCTCGCATACCAGTGGCCAGCACGACGCGACACGCTTATACGAATCACGTGCGCCCCATTCACTAGCTTGTACACATTTTCCATGCAATGCACCCGGCCAATACGAGGCAGTTTCAACCCGCAAGGGTCACTAGCCGTGGGCGCGGTAAACCCCGTGGAATACGCGAACCGCATGGTGGCGTTCTTCGACTTAAAACGAGGAAACCCAACCCTCTTGCCCTTGCGCTTACCTTTTCGGGACTTAGACCAGTTCGACAAACCCTGAGCCAGATCACGAAACGCCATGCTGTAGGTTTCCTTACTGTTCTGGCTCCACCACACCTCGCCTGTGTCACGGTTGACGGCGAGAGTGTCTTTGTTCTCGTTCCACCACCGGCGCAAATCGTAATGCGACCACTTGGGAGACTCGCCGTTGTCTATCGCTTCTTTCGCACGAGCAAGACCAGCGTTGTAAGCGAACCTCGCAGCCCCAGCGTGACTCGCCATGCGCCGCTCCTGCCTCGGCGTAGGGTCAAGCCGGACCTTCACAGCCTCATACGAACTCATCTGGCGACATCACCCCCAAACCTTCCCGCTCACTTACCAACATTGCGCTTACCGTAACACAATATCAGTTCAGAAACCAAACCGAAACACCACTACCGTCAACGCCCACAACAAACACACGTAAGCGCACTACACGAGCGGAATAGCCGCCGCAATAGCACCGCCATCACACAACAACACGCCGCAACAAGCAAACACCGCCGCCAGACGCTCTGTACGCGCCTCTCGCAGACCCGCAGGCGCAAAACGCACTCAGGGAGGGGTGGGCGCGTGAAAGCCCGTCAGAAGCGCATACAGTAAATGCGGCGCGCCACCAACCCCGAACACAAGGAAGATAGCACGCCGCAAAGACGCCAGCGACAACAGGAACGGCCGTCTACATCGCAGCCTCAGCCAGAATAGTACGCGCACGCTCATAACGGACAAGGCGCGCAACGTCAGCTTCCGACAGGTCAACGCCGCCACCAGGCAGACGCGACGTGTCCAGATTATGAGCCAGGTCGCAGCGCTTCACTGTACGCGCAACGCTATCGCCGCCCACACGCTCAATGTACTCGAAATACGGCTCACCCTCACGGCGCGTCAGCCCGTCAACAGCCTCCACGACACGCGCAGGGAACACGCTTGCGAGCGCATCCAACGACACCGCCGTATCCTCCACCACGTCATGCAACCACGCGGCCGCAACCGCCACCTCGTCACCGCCAAGCCAGCGCACGCGATCAGCGACAAAAGCAGGGTGCTCAATATACGGGGCACCACCCTTATCAACCTGGCCAGCGTGAGCAGCCTCAGCGACAAGACGCGCAGCCTCCACCAACAGACCGCCAGGCTCCACGATCCGATACTCGCCATACTCGGCCGCGTCCTCAATCCCGAAATACGGGACCAAAGACACGTACTCGCGGCCAAGAGTACCATCCTCGATGTTTACGGTGATCGCCTCATAGTGGTCAACACCCACGTCGCCACCAACCGGGACCGCAACGCGCTCCACCGCGCCGTCAGTGAGCACGTAACCGCGCTCGCCCCACAGGATACGCAGACCAGCGTCCGCGCCATTCGCAACCTTCTCCACCATGTAGCTAAAACCTTCTTTCCGCGTTCCCCTCCACCAAAAACACCATGTGGCGCACAGGAGAGGAACCAACTGACACCAACAATACCACACGAACGCGTCTCGCGTCTACCGGCGCGCCGTCAACACATCCACCGGCACCTCCAAGCCGCTAAACGTCGCATCCATCGCACGGCACACCTCCTCGCGCTCAGCCGCCGTCACATCCGGGCGACGCAACCGCTCATACAGGACGTGGACACTCTCTTTCGCCTGCAACGACTCAGGCGTGTGAAACTGCAACTCGAAATGCGCGCCATCCGGGGAATCCATCTTCACGTTAATGCCCTTGTACCCGCCTTTCGCGCGACTCTCCTCCGTCAGCTTCCAAAAGTCCGTCACCTCAACGACCTGGTAACCCTTCGCCGTCAGCGTGCGTATCGTCCGATTAAAGTCCTCATAGTAGTCACCCACGCCACTCACACTCGTGTACCGGATAACATCGTAGAGTGCGTCAAAACGCTTACCACGATTCAACACCTTGTCCACCGTGCCAGAAGCGCTCTTCACACGAAACTGTAGGTTCCACAGGTTCAACCCGAGCGCCTGCAAATCACCAGTGATACGCGGCTCCGCGCCTACAGCCTCATGGTATCGGTCAAGAACGGTTTGCGCCTCCCCCCCGTTCTCGAACGACGCGCCAAACCTGCACGCGTGCTTCGCCCTGCACGGCAACACGCGCCCCTGATTGTTAACGTGGAAACGCATACGACCACCAACCAACTCTCACAGTCCACTCGACAAGAAAACGCGCCCCTGCAACCGGGCAACCAACCAGGGACACAACCACGATAGCAACAAAATATCACCGCCACAAAAACCGCGCAACACCGCGCGTCCCAAACGCAAACGGAAACCACGCTGTACGCGCCTCTCGCGGGCTCGCGCGCCGCAAACAACCCAACACGCACACCGGACTCTCAACGCCCCTTAGAACGCCGCACAGTGAGCCTGACGGCGCAAGCAACCGCATGGCGCAACAATTCCAGATAGCGCACCGCGTGAGAAAAATGCGGAGCAACCGCCCAAAACGCCAGCCAACCCACCAGGCGCGCCACCCAGGAAACACGCGCCACACACGACAGGAAAGCAAAACGCAGGCGCACCGGGCGGCGCTCCGCAACAAAACCCCACAACCTTCACAACAGAAAGCAGAGGGGAGAAAAGGGATCGCGCCGGGACTCGCACCCGGACCCACACCACCAGTCAAACGTCCACACGAAACCGCGTGGCGGCGAACGCCCGTCAGCGCCGCAGCGAGGTCATGACTCTACACCGCAGACCAGTGGCCGCTCTCACTGTTTTAAGCTACGCGACCAAGCTACAACCAGTATCCAATTATCCAAAGTGCCCCCGGCAGGAGTCGAACCCGCGACCCATTCATTAAGAGTGAACTGCTCTAACCAACTGAGCTACGGAGGCTTCATTTTTGCGCGCTTCCGGCGGGACTCGAACCCGCAACCTCCCGCACCGGAAGCGGGCGCTCTGTCCATTGAGCTACGGAAGCAAACATGCGATATGAAATTATTTTGTGCCCCCGGCAGGAGTTGAACCTGCGACCTGCCGGGCTTCAACCGGCCGCTCTTACCAAACTGAGCTACAGAGGCTTCATTTTGCACGCCGAAGCCACGCCAACAACATGGCGAGACGCGCACAGTTCTGGCGGCGGGACTCGAACCCGCGACCACTGGCTTATGAAACCAGCGCTCTACCATCTGAGCTACACCAGGATACACGCAGCAAATAGCGCGCTCACGCGCTACGTGACGCTGCCAGTATTTACTTTTGTCCCGGCGGTAGGACTCGAACCTACAACATCCACTGTATCAGAGTGGCGCTCTCACCAATTGAACTACGCCGGAAAAGACGAAAACAAAGTAGCGAAAGAGCGACCGCACAACACGGCCATCACGTGCCGCCTCTGTGTGGTGAGCGAACGAGCATCACGAGTGATCGAAAGGAGGAAACTAAACCCACGACGCTCGTCCGCTGAACGCTTTTTGTTTTCGTCAGTAGTCCTACCGAGAATCGAACTCGGGTCTCCAGGGTGAAAACCTGACAGGCTAACCGTTACCCCATAGGACCATCATTGAAACATACCACTATTCTGTTGTTTCGAGTAGCCCTACCGGGAGTCGAACCCGGCTCTGACGACTGAGAATCGCCCGTACTTACCGATATACTATAGGGCCATATTCGCTTATTTGTGGCGGCGGGACAGGGATTTGAACCCTGGGCACCTGTCGGTGCTACAGTTTTCAAGACTGCTCGCTTCGGCCGCTCGCGCACCCCGCCATGTTCAGTTTGACACTGAGTGCCCCCAGTAGGACTCGAACCTACGACCCTCGGATTAAAAGTCCGCAGCTCTAACCAACTGAGCTATAGAGGCTTATCTTCACCCGGACCTTTAGCACGTGCCCACGCGCAAGGCGCAAGCGGTGGAACAGTCCGGGCGGCTGTATGTGAGGGGATACAGCGCCCCGCGCACCTCCACTACCAAACCGTAAGCGTCATCTTGAAGCGAACCCAGCGCCAGACTCACACGCCAGGCATCCACTATCACGAAAACGCTCTTTAGTTTAGTGCAGCCACGTGTTACCGAGGACGGCGCGCACTGTGGGCCGTGCAGGACTCGAACCTGCGGTGTGGACTGGTTACCTGTGCCCGGTTTACAGCCGGGTGCCTTCGCCGCTCAGCCAACGACCCATGAGACACGAGAAAGACCAGTGTTAGGAGACGAGTGTAGGACCAGTCTCCCTCGCGTCAGCTCCGGCAGCAGGACTCGAACCTACAACCTTGCGATTAACAGTCGCTTGCGCTGCCTATTGCGCCATGCCGGAATGATGAAAACACTATGTAGTTCTCGCAGCGTCCGCCTGGATGGAATCGAACCATCATCACCCGCTTAGGAGGCGGATGCTCTGTCCGTTGAGCTACAGGCGGCTCATGGCGGTAACCCCGCCAACACGAACATACTAACATGTTATCCGCGCGGACGCAAACGCAAGCAGGAGATCAGTAGAACTGCAAGACATGCCCCCAGCGCGGTTATATTGGCTTACTCACCGCTAATAGCGTACACGCAAGAAAACTCGCGCGTCAAGCCCACCAAGAGTGAAGCGCGCCACACAATCGGGCAACAACCCATCAGTGTGCCGCACGCAACCGGCAGTCAAAAGGAAAGCCCGCCCCGCGAAAGCCATAACAGCTTACTCGCGGGGCGGGCTTACTCGCCCTAGCGGACTATCGCCTCAGCTAACGACGAGCGTCAGCGACGACGGCGACGCGCGGCAACGAGAGCCGCAACACCACCGGCCAGCGCGGTCGCAGCAGCACCCAGGACACCAGCGTCGGCACCCGTCTTAGGCAGCTGACCGGCAGCGGCCGGGGCAGACGGCGCGGGAGCGGGAGTAGAGGGCTTCGGCTGCTCCGTGGTCGGCGTAGACGACGGCGCAGGCTTAGGCTCCTCACCCTTCGGGGTCTCCGGGGTGGACGGCTTCTCCGGGGTAGGCGTCACAGGCTTCTCGGGAGTCGGCTCGGTCGGCTTGTCCGGGGTCGGCGTGACGGGCTTTTCCGGGGACGGGTCAACGGGAGTGACCGGCTTCTCCGGCTCAGGTGCCGGAGTCACAGGCTTCTCGGGAGTCGGATCGGGAGTAGGAGTAGGCTTCGGCTCCTCGGGCTTGTTCGGCTCCGGTGTCACTGGCTTGTCCGGGGTAGGCTCAGGAGTGGGAGTCGGCTCAGGAGTAGGAGCAGGCTTCGGCTCATCCGGGGTCGGCGTCACCGGCTTCTCGGGAGTCGGCTCCGGGGTGGGAGTAGGCTCCGGGGCCGGGGTCACAGGCTTCTCAGGCTCCGGGTCAGCCTCAGTGTCAGCGCCAGAATCGCCCTTGGCGCGCCACGTGGCTGTCGCAGAGACTTCCTGCTCGTTAATCACGGCGGTGTTCACGAACTTCTTGGAGTCGCCGGTCTGCTTAATCGACACGCGGCACGTCCAGTCGCCCTCGCCAGTGGCGGGAGCAACAGCCGTAATCTCGGTCTTGTCGGCGTTCAGCTTGTTCGCCGTCGCCTTGGTAGTGTTCGCCCAGTTACCGTCGTTCGTGCAGTAGAAAGCACTGCCGAACGTGGCGTTAGCGCCCTTCTCGACCGCCTTTAGCGCGGTGCCAGGGGCGACCGTCGCCTGGACGTACCCCTTCATCACGTAGTGGCCCGCATCGTCCTTACCGGCCGCGTACATGTACTTGTCTGCGCCGGGGTGGAACGCCTCACCAACAACACCCTTACCCAGGCTGATGTCGTAAGAGGTGCCGTCAACAGTGATGGTCGTGGACTTCTTACCCACGGCATCCTTGTTCACCTCAAAATTGTACTCAACAAACGCGTTGTTGAGCGTCCCGTTACCACCGAGAGTGTTCACACCCTCATCAATGGTGAACGTGAACTGCGTACCACTGATCTTAGCGGTACCGATCTCCTTCGTGCTACCGTCCAGGGCGGTAGCCTTCAACTTAATGCCAGTCAGGCCGGTCGGAACCCGTAGGCCGGGACCGAGGTCAGCGGTGAACGTCGCGCCCGGAGAGACGTTCTTGCCCGTATAATCAATACGGACAGAGAAATTATTGCCCACGGAAACGGTGTCGTAAGGTCGAGTGACCTTGACACTCTGAATAGACAGGCCGCCGGTCGCGGTGGAAGCGCCGGGTGTAGAACCAGTCACACTGTTGATACCGTTCGCAGACGACTCGGCGGGAGCCGGAGCCGGACCCTCAACGGGCGCAGCATACGCGGCAGACACGCCGAGGCCACCAGCAGCGACAGCGAGAGCAGCGCACGCGATCATCGCGCGCGTAGCCTTACCAGCACGGCCAGCAAAAGTAACAGGGAACTTCAAGAGTATTTCTCCTTCATGTTGTTCGTCGCGCCACCAGCCACCACCGGCCACGCACGCCGCTCTCGCCCCACCATCCCTTATGACGGCAGGAAACACTCACGAAAACGACGGGCATACCTGTGGGCAGTGCAAACCGCTGGAAACGCCCATTACACGGTAAACAATAAACGACAACCACGGTCGCCGTCAAATGTACACCCGCACAAACTTGCATGAACCACGTCACAGTAGGAGCGGGAGCACTCACGAAACGCACACCACACAATAGCCGACAAACAAAACAAACCGCAACAAACCAGCAACATGCGACAGAGCAGGACACAGCCGACAAACAAACAGCCGAGCGGGCACACCGCGACGCGCGAACGGACACGCAGGTAACACACAACAGCACGTCCAACCCAAAACAAGGCGCGCACGCACACGAAAACGCCCCACACGCAAGGAAACCCCGCAACCGTACCCAACAGGCACAGTCACGGGGCATCCCGACACCGCATACGCAACCAACGCCACCACGCCCAGCAACCACACCCCCACAAGGGGAGCATGTTCCCGAGCCGCGCGCAATGCACTAATCACGGCCCAGCCACAGGTGAACGGGAACCACCACGAACACACCCCAACAAGGGAGTACGCCCACCCGAGCGACGCGGAGAGCCGCCCGAACATGGCCGAGACAAGGAAAAGAGAGAAGCCCACGCCCCGCCCGCCAGAGCAAAGGCGGGGAAGCCCCAACAGACAGGAGCATGGACCCCAGCGGACAGCAGAGGAATCGAACCTCACCCACAATCACGTGAGCGAACCGATTAGCAGTCGGACCCAACAACCACGCTGGATTACTGTCCAAAACGGGGAAACAAAACAGCCATCGAGCACGCGCGGCGCGCAACAAGAACCCGCGCACCATCCGCCAAACGTAGGACACCAACGCCCCACGGGCGGCACCAACCACAGGGCTACACGCCCCAATGTCGGCCACAACACGCGCACACGCGCACCGTATTCAACCGTTTTGTTTCCCCCAGTACCAGTCGCGGGACTCGAACCCGCACGCCCAACCGGGCACCCGCTTTTGAGGCGGGCGTGTCTACCATTCCACCACACTGGCATCGTAAGCGCCATCCCGCATTGTCGCGGGCCGCTAGTACCTCCGGTGGGACTCGAACCCACACACCCCAACGGGCACCTGATTTTGAGTCAGGCATGTCTACCAATTCCATCACGGAGGCAAAAGAAAAAGGGAGCGGAAACAAACACGAGAGACAACCACGCGACCACAGTGCGCCCAACCAGCGGGACACACGCACACCAGCCGCACCATCGGCCAGTCCAACCCGCGTGCGCGGACACTCTCAACCGGCCCACCCAGACCGGCCCAACTTACTCACCAACACCGAGAGCACCCTGGCGCAAACACCCAAGCGCCACCCGCACACACCCAGCGCACCACCAATGCCGCCACACACCCCAGCGTGACAGCACCCGCAGCCGCGAGCACCCCCGCGCTGTTTCCGCTCCCCGGTCGGCGTAGCAGGACTTGAACCTACGACCTCCCCCTCCCGAAGGGGGCGCGCTACCAAACTGCGCCACACGCCGAAAACAGGGAAACAAACCCTAAAACATCCACTATTTAGTTCAGTTTTCCTTGTTGGTTCCAACTGTAGCACATTCACGCGCCACTGTCAAAACCTGAGCCGGATGTGGGACTCGAACCCACAGCATCTCGTTTACAAGACGAGCACTCTACCAGTTGAGTTAATCCGGCCTAACCGCGCCTCCCTCACTATAGCACGAGAGGGGCGCGAGCGGCAAGAGGAAATGCAAGAAACCCGCTTGCCGCCCGTGTGCCCGGTGGGAGTCGAACCCACACGCCGCAAGGGACACCAGAGCCTAAATCTGGCGTGTCTACCAAAATTCCACCACGGGCACATAATCTTCAATTGTAACCAACCATCCCACGTACGCGAGAGGCCAGCCAGTGCGCCCAGTGGGACTCGAACCCACACGCCCCATAATCGGGGCGCCGGACCCTCAATCCGGCGCGTCTACCGACATTCCGCCACAGGCGCTATACACCCAGCCAGTCCCGGAGGACGACTGGGAACTACGAGAACATAATATCACGCCCACCAGCTCGCGCGCAAGCCGACAACACGCGCCCACACCGTAACACACGCCACAACAAGCGACGCACGAAACGGCGCGGAACTATACCGCGCTCCCCGTGGACTGTGCAGGACTCGAACCTGCGACCTCCCGGCTCGTAACCGGGCGCTCTGTCCACTGAGCTAACAGCTGTATCAAATAAGGCAACATAACCTACTTTTGTAGGCCGCGTTTCCTTGGTTGAGTGCCGCCTGACTGGTCCCGGCGGCACGCGCTGTGCCACCGTCCGCTAGTACACTGGCCTCCAAGCAATACGCTTGTGCCCTAGCGGGGCGTAAAGGAAGATTCACCCCCTCAGAAACGAGGTGACGTTTATTCCTTTTCGGCGTAGGCTTGCTCTTGGTTCGGTCTCTACCCGGATACTTCAACGAGTTTCTAGCCACGGGCGTTTTAAGCGGCGCTTGTGGCTGTAGTTTGCGGTTTTTCGCGCGTGTCACCCGCGCTTTAGCGACGCGCGGCACGGCACGTGACGCAATATTCACCGCAGCGTTCACATCCCTATCCATCGTCCCATGCTCGGGGCAGACGGACACCTCGTGCGTGGGGTGAGAAACACGCGCCCCGCATTTATGGCACAATTGCGACGTGTTCGACGGGTTTACGGCGACCACCCACCCGCCGTTCTGCGACACGTAGTGAGTCAACCACTGGACAAAAGCGCCCCGGTTCCATCGGCCGTTCTGCATGGTATTGCTAATCCAGCCCAAATCTTCCACCGCAACGACCGCGTTGCTCCACGCGTGCGACAGGTAGGCTATCTCTTGCGCCGCGAGAATCGCCAACTCGCGCTTCTTCCTGGACGCTGCCTTGCGGTGAAACTGCGCCTCATCCAACGCAGACATCCTGGCCTGCCGGTCATGGAGTAGCGTCGCGGCTTTCTTTTTAAGGTCACAGACCTGAGCCTCAGACGCGCGGACGCTGTTCCACAGTGAATGAACTCTCTGGGAGAGCGTCGTCTCATACACTATCCGACCCGCCTCAACCTCGCGCACTACCACGGTGGCGTAGTTGTTGATTCCAACGTCCACGCCGATAACATAGTCCCCCGAAAACTGCACAACCGGATTATTGGTCACGACCGTGAAAATAAAAACGGGGTACCCGTCCTCAGCTTTAATGACGGGGAGAGTGACCCTACCTTCGGCGAACCGCCTGTTATCGAAATTGAAGATCAGACGGTACCATTGCCCCTGAATAACCATCCGCAGCACAATCTCTCCGTCAGCGAAAGGGTCATTCTCGATACTAGCATAAGCTCGGTCTACGGCACCAAGATTCACGTAGTCCTCACCATACGACGGTGCAGACGCATCTACGGTGCGCTTCCACCCCTGGCTCACGTACTTGGAACTTTCACCATTTGCGGCCTGAACACGCTCCATGTAGGAGCGGTATGATGTGACCACGTTATACCTAAGTAGATTCTCTTTACGCGACCTGCCAGACTTGCCCGATACTAGAAAATCAGGCATGGTCACGCCAGCACGCCGCCCAGCTGCGGCGGGTTGAGTGTCGGTAACACGCGCAAGTTCATCCCCTAGAATCTCGTCATTGCGAACCACGTAGGTTGCGTAACTAGAGATGTCTCGAACCTCAGATGCGAGTTCAGCCATAACAGATGAGCCGTCTAGCAGCTCGCCGTCCAGTTCTAAGACGTGAGAGGGGCGCGCGACGAAAGCCTTATAGGTCTGGTTCTTAGCCAACGCGCCCCTCCCATCAAAAAGAAATACACCCAATACCAGCTATACAGCGGATGGTAACAAAACCGTCCGCCGCCAACAAGCCAGCCTGTCTGGACTGGCCCACGCGGACCCCTTAGCCGCCCCGTGGAGTCAGACACCCCCACAGGAGCTTCGGGGCTGGCCCGCGCTCTGCACCCTACCCCGCCGGGAGTACCCACTCATATCTTGTGGGCCTTAACCGGCGGTATCGGTCGCATTGTGTAACGGCGGGAATCGAACCCGCTCACATGCGCATGTCTGCGCAAGCGACCACACCAGTGACGCTACTTTGGAGGCGGTCATCACCATTCCTGTTGCAAACTAATTTGCTTTAGTTTGCATGACCTCGTTACCAAGGCCAGCTCCAAGTCTCACAGCACTTTGACACGCCTGCTTGGTTCGCACTTCACAGGGGTCAGCGTTCCCAACAGTATGTTGGTTTCGTCTTACGGTCCCTCCATGCGCGTTTAACGTCTCCGGGGCACCCCCGGCGACCATAATGCCGATAGCCGAAACCACCAGCCGTGGGGAACAACCGCTCCCCGCAGCTTGACACTCTTGTAGCTTCCGCCACGAGATCCCCATGAACTACGCTCGCTTGGACTCGGGCGTTACACCAAAGTTCAACGGCTTCCCACAACTCACAGGCATCACCAGCGTTCTCATGAGTATCGTGTATTGTCGGGAATCGAACCCGAGCGCATGCACACGTCTGCCCCATGCGCCCACTACCAGAGGCAATACTTAGGAGGGGGCCGTCGCCTTGTCCTCCCGCGCCCGCCGCGCACCCGCCGACTCGCGGTGATCTAGCCGCTAGTCGGTGTGCGCTCGAAAATGACGGGCGCTACCAGAGGTTGCGGGAGTGGACCCGCTCTCCCAAACAGAATAGACTGTTGAGTCTGAATTGTTCGGGCGCTTTACCGTAAGCTAACCTCAGTGGACCGTACAGGAATCGAACCTGCGACCTCCTGCTTGCAAGGCAGGCGCTCCACCAGCTGAGCTAACGGCCGTTGCAACCTGGCTTACTCTAGGCTACATGACCTCGTTACCAAGGCCAGCTCCAAGTCTCACGACGCTTTTACGCGCCCGCTTGGTTCGCACTTCACGGGGACTAGCACAACATGCCCTGACGGGCTGCCACGTCTTACGGTCCCTCCATGCGCGTTTAACGTCTCCGGGGCACTCCCGGCGACCTAACGCTGATAGCCGAAACCACCAGCCGCGAGGACGCTAACCCCCGCGATACCAACTTGGTTAAGGCTGGCACCTGTCGGAGTAGCAGGACTTGAACCTGCGGCCTCCCGCTCCCAAAGCGGGCGCTCCACCAAGCTGAGCTACACTCCGTTTCTTCTGTTGTTTCTCTATTGTATCAGCTGTCGCTGCGCGTGTCAAAAGATACTGCCCTGCGGTTCCTCCCCGACGCTGACTTCCACAGCCAATATCGGAAGCCCTATGCTGGGCGTCTCCACTTTTCACGCCGCAAGTTACGCCCGTTTCCGTTGGCTCCCCTCGCTGACATGAATAATCATAGCGCACAGACGACCGCCATGTCAACGTGAAAACAAGTGAACCACGCCACAATGTGGACGGTGTGCGAAACCACCTCCCACACCGCACGACGGGGCGCGCCACCTCAACGGGGAAACGCGCACGCTGGGTCACGCCCGCACCTCATAGAGGACGCAATCAGCAGAAGAACACCAACACACCCACACCACAGCCCGGCAAACCCCTCTCACGCCCGCCCAGACACAGCGCGCAACATCTCACGATACTGCCGCACACACCCCAACACGTCAGGCAACGCACGATGCGCAGCCGGACTATCCGCCACCCACGCAACGCTCACGCCGCCCGCACGCAGGAAACGCGCAACACTCGACGCATCCAACACCCGGTGATCCAACGACGCATACACGCACGGCAAAAAGCGCTTCACAAAACCCCGGTCAGCATGAACACCATTCCCGCCCAGCCACACCCTGTACGACGACCCGCCATGCAACCCAGTGAACGCGTCCGCGCACTCCTCCAACCACGCGCACATCTCCATATCAACCAGGCCAGCCACCATGCCAGACCCGCCCGCGCGTCGCACGTTCTCGGATAGGCCGCTACGCGCGTGCATCACCGCCGCACGCCCACGCAAACCATCCACAACGCGCTCAGCCTCCACCGTGCTCCCCTGGTCCACAACGCGACTAAAAGGTTCCAACCCCAGCGTGCGCCCCGACATGTCAGTCACCACGCCCGCAACCTCCAACAAGCGCTCGCAGTCCGCGTCAACACCCGTCGCCTCCACGTCAACCCACAACACAACATCAACCACACCAGACGCGTCCACGCCCACGCCGTCAACAGGAACGCCACCAACCACAGCAGCCACAACCCTTCCACATAACGCCCGCGAACCACAGCAGCAAACCACCGCCACAAAAAGAAGGAACGCGACACAATCAACAGTAACAGGAACGAAATAGCACAAACAAGCGGAAACAAGAACACAGACACGCCACACGACGTAGGTCGAAAGAAAACAAGAGAAAGAGACGCAAACAAGAAAGAAACGTAAACCAACAAGAGAGATAGGGCAAGAGAGGAACAGAAGGCCGAGACAAGAGAAAACAGCAGGAAAGATACGTAGACGAGAAAGAAAGAAACGAAAAGCAAAAAAATAGCGCGGGCTGCCCCGTCAACAGGACAACCCGCGCACCCCAACCCGAAAGAAAGAGTTACTTCACAGAAAAGAAACCATCGCTCAAACACCACTCACGCTCCTCGCCAGGACGCGGCACACCAAACCCAGCAGAAACCCTCTCCCCCACAGGCAAACCCTTATACTTTTTCGCCGCTCGATGACACTCATTACGCCGCAACCGGAACACAATCACCTCATGATACAGCGCCCCATCACCCTCACAACGCAAACCCTCCACAACGTCATCCACGCCCGCACGCGACACGCACACACTCTGCGTGAAAGACCGAACGTTCGCGCCCTCATACCAGCGACACAACACATCCACGCCCGCGCGCCCCCTATCCGCATACGACTTCACCGCAAACACCGGCACACCCAGGCCGCGCGTCGCAAACCGCAGAGCCTCATACACGCCCGAACGCTCACCATGGTAGCCCACCACACCCTGACCAGCCGCCACATAGCCCGCCAGGTGAATACGCCACTCCTGCCACCCGGCAGGCATCGACACAACCACGCCGCCAGCAGCCACCACGCGGCCACACAACGCGCTCACGCGGCGCGCCCACACCTCACCAGCTCGCACCCCCTCCTGCACGATACCGCCAGGCGAAACATCAGGCACCAGCACCACAAGCCCCTCGCCGATAGTCTCATCACAATCGAGGAGACGCGCCACCATCTCAGCGCTACCAGCGCCAGTAACAGGAACAACCAGGCAACCCCACCCGGTGCCGCCCGTCGCATACTCTCCCGCCACCGACAACGCATACGAACACAGCGCCGCACCATTCATCGACTCAGTAGAGAAAGACTCCACGCTCACGCAGCGTACCACGTCGCGGCCCAGCAGTTCCTTGAAACGTTCATACGCGTCCACGCCAAGCCCGGCGGACACGAGCGCGGTCGCCTCCCCACCTTCGGGGACGGGCGTGTACCCCGTCTCATCCACGAACATGCTCGCGCGCTCGCCCCACCCCAACACTGGGGCAGACACCACGCCGCCGCCTGTAGCCTTGCGCCCCGTCTGACCGCCATCATCGTTGGTCTTATTATCGTTCGTCAAAATAGTTATCTCCCATCATATTCTCCCGCCCCTTTTTGGGTGGCCGCCCCCTATTATGTGGGGCGCTATCTTTCCCCTACACGTTACCACAATCGGAACCGCGCACGCAACGCGAATGCGCACAAACCAGTATCAATTAACCGTGTTCAGCAGCACAAGTCACACAAACGCGAACACTCCACCTGCAACATTTCCTTCTCGCGGGCGGGGCGGGTGGCGGTTTAGATTTCGTCGGACGGTCGCGCGCTCCACGCCTCAGCGATCAGACGATGCACAGCCCACAACTCACCGCACCCGTTCTCGTCGCTCTGCGCCGCGCCCCACACAGTCTCCGCATCCCCCTCTACCGTGACCGTGTACGTGAACCACCTGTACGGGGCGAGAACGCCCAACACCGCCTCCACCACGGGAGCGAGCGGCACGCCCTCACGCCCGGCGGACCGGGCAGCCGCCTCTACGCGCTCACGCCACTGAGCGAGCACATCGCGCGACTGCGCGGCACCAAACTGGCCGAGCATCGACAAGGCGCCCATGACCGCGCGGTTGCGAGCGTTCAGCCACGCACCCGCATTCACCAAAGATGGCACATACGTGCGCTCCATCACATCCTCGAACGCCGTGACGAGAGCGTTACCGCTATCCAGCACGCGCGCAATACCCGCCTCACCCGTAGGGGTCACATGGCAGGTGGACGCGAGGAGAGACGCGACGTGCGCGGGCATCACGACTTCCATGCGCACCCCGTAATGGGTGCCAAGCTCATGCACGGTGGCACTCAAACGCTGCCCATGCGGCTTATCCTTGTCCGCCTCATAGTAGACTGTCGCGGACAAGAACCGGGTCACACCAGTGTGGTATCCGGTGCCGCGCGTCACATCCACGCGTACGCGCTCACCGTCATACGTGTCACCCTCATCCGGGCAGCGCATCACGTAGTGGTGGAACACGCCGTCGCTGTGGGCGGCGACATCACCGTACGCGTCATCAAGACTACAAGAAGCGGGAACAGCCCGACCAATCGGCATATTATTCTGTGTCATGCTCATGCCACCTACCATACCACATGGGGAATCCGCGCGGCAACCGCAACACACGCCACGCGAACAGGAGCGCACACGTGGCACACTAAGCACCGTAGTGCACGCACACAAAAGACAACCAGCAACAATAGGGGGAACAGGCCATGCGACTGCGGCTCACCGACTTCAAATCCAACACGCGCAAGGGAGTAGAAGGCACATGCGAACCATGCATGCGCACGGGGATACTCGACTACCCCACCTACACGTTCGCGGACAGCGGCGGCGGCGTACACGTCGTCGAAGGTTGGTACTCTGACTGGGGAGACCACATTGTCCTCGACGTTAACCTACCAGTGTTCACCCACTGGCTCCACAGCGTAGAGTTCAAGCGGCCAAAGGAAGTCGCCGAATTATCCGACATCGACGGCCTACTGCGACACCGAGCAGGAACTCAACAAAAACCTCGCCTGGGCGTCCCTGGGCAGTCAGTCCACGAACTAGCCGACAAACCAGAACAGCAACCAGACACGGGAAATAGGGGTGCGCCTTACGCGAAACTGCGCGTGGTGCACCTCTTACTCGCGCCCGCAAACGAGCGCGGCACAACCGGCCGTGGAAGCTAGTCGCGCAAAACCAGGCGACTAACACGTGTTAGAAACGCGGGAAAACGACTAGCGCGCGCGAAACGGGCGCAGGCACGGCGGGCGCAACAAAATGCGGCGAGAAAAGCATCGCAGCAAAACGCAACACCTACAGGAACAGGCGTCACCGCTCACGTGCCACACCAACATTGCACCGTTGCAATGACAACGCGGGCATGCAAAAGGCGCACCCCAACAGTCAGGGGTGCGCCCACACACAAATCAGTAACACATGCGCATCAGCGGCGAGCGTTCAACGCAACAGCCGCAGCCTCCAAATGCGCGACATTCGCACGCTGCCCCTGATCGGCAACGCCGCGAGCCGCCCAATCGGGAACGCCCTCGCCAAGGAAAAACTCACGAACGACATCCAGAACACGGTAAACCACAGTACCACTCCTATCTCAACAGCCCCACGCCAACGGGCGGCGCGCGGGCACGAAAAACGCGCGCACACCCCACAAGAGGACGCGCACGCGACACCGACAAACACAACAATAGCGCACAAACCCTCTTGTGCGCAACCACGTCAAAGGCGACGACACGGTAAAACTCGTCACATAAAAGGCAGAGGGCGCGCCCCCTGAAAAAGATCAGGCAGGCACGCCCTCAGATGCGCCACCCACACCTGGTGGGGTACGACAATCCAATAATAGCACGCAATCACGCGTCAGCGCAACCCGACAACACGCAAGCCAACTGCGCTACACGCGGCTCACTCGGCGACGGGAGCAACCACGCCACCAGACACGGCGATGACCCCACCATTCCACGCGCGCACCACAATAACCTCACGGTCACCGTTCGATGACGCGGGAATACTCACGCGCCATGCTCCTGGGCGCTCCCCTACCTCGAAGAACACGCCCTCGAACGCCACGCGCGAAAACAGCTCCGGTGTCTCGTCAAACACGCGATTCATCAGGTCACGCACGGCTGGCAGCATGTCCGCTTGCAACCAATCCATGTTCGCGTAATCGCGGCGGCACACAAGGTCCGTCACGTCAATACCCACCACACCCTCGCCCTCATATACGGTCGCCGGGCATCCTTGCGCCCATGGGAACACGCTCGACACACGAGCGCCACTACCGGCGTTAACACCTGGAACAGCAGACAACGGGACGACCGCGTACATGCGGCCCGTCTGAATCGACACGATCAACCAACCTCTCACAGAAAGAAACAAGAAAAGAAACCAACCGCCAGAAAACGGTCAAAACAACGACAAACAATAGCAAGTAACAAGAAAAGGAGCAAACGAGGCGCATCCAGAGCAGGACGACAACGCGTTACCCATAACATGCGGACGACGCCACCGCAAGATCATGCACGCCAAGCACGCAATCCTCCGGCGCATCAAACCCACACACGCGCACACCAACGGACGCCGCCGACTCGCGAACAAGCGCCTCAAACGCGCGCTCACACGTAACCGCTGAATCTCCACTCACCTCAGCGGACACATACACGTCTACAAGATCGGAACCATCCACCGGCTCCACACTCACGGACGCGCGCTCTACTCGCCACCCGCGAAAACGCGGCAACCCCGCCGTGCGACGCACACTCTCAGCGAACGCGTCGCCAAGAGCGCCACCAAACGACACGTCGTACCCCTGGTAACGGTACTGGAAAAACAACCGGACTCACACTCCCACTTTTTCTTAGCCTACAAGCAAACGATGCTGGCGGCGGTGACGCCGACGCCGTATGTGTGCTCTACGCGTCGCACAGCTCTTTTCTGTCAGTCAGCTCCCACACGAGCGCGCCACCGGCATCAACGACGCGCGTTTTCGAGCACGCGTCCATAATACATGACATGGGAGGCGTCGCCCACTGCTCGCACGTGGCCGCCGCGACACGGAAAGTGAGCGCCCACCGCTCAGCCTCACCGCACAACACAATCCACGCGGGCCTCCCCTCACGCTCGCCTCGCCTGACCGCCCGCTTCAATAGCGCACCCGCCACGCGAGAACCACCGTCATCGCCAGGGAACCTCACTGCCATTTCAGCAAGCCACATGCACGAGAACGCTTGCAGGCGCGCCACCCACAGCAGCTCAACCGCCACCCCATCGCCGCCGCCTGCGCCTAAAGGCCGCCTGGCGGCACGCCGATACACACCCGCCAGCGACTCTACGGCCTCCACCATGCGCCCGTAATCAGCGGCTTCGGGAGTACCGGCCTCGAACAAGCCGAGCGCCTTTTCGCACTCGATGTGCGCTTTCCCGACGGCGCGCACCGTCAACCATTCGCGGAGCGAACCAACAGCGCCCAGCGGGCCGCTACGGCGCGTCACCATCGCGTCACCCATCCACCACGACGACGCATACGGGCTACTACCGACACGAAACATTCTACAAATTCCTCCAATCAACAGCGGGGCGCGCGGGCGTTAGGGCCGGTCAGGACGCGGCACAGCGTGTACGCCGTGTCACTGTCGTTCACGAGCGCACGGTAGCCGCCGTTGCGACGCGCGCCGACACGATTATCTCCGCGCTGCGACTTTCCATTGGCGCGGCCTCGCTTTCCTGCGTTCATGCTTGCCGCGACAATCGCGGGCGTAGGCTTTTCTTGCTGGATGCGCTGCTCTCGTTCATGAGTCTATCATACCACAGCTCGGACACGGCGCGCCACCGATAATAAACCACATACGTGCTGCGCCGCACGAGGAAAAGCAACAGGGCGCAGCCCCCCCTTTTTTACGGGAGAAGCTGCGCCCCGACACAGGCGGGCAACAACCAGTCTGCCGCCCTCAGCGCCAACCGTCACACGCGGCCAACCGCCACAGGGGTGGACGCGACAGGCGCGAACTCGCCGCCACTAGACGAGCGCGTAGACGCTTCGACCGGCAGGCCAACGGTCACGCCGCCGTCACCGTCAGCAACAGCCACACTCTCAGCCCCGCCGACCGTGACACCGGCAAACAGTAGGTCGCTCTCGCGCTTGCGGTTCACGCGCACAGCCATACCGCCCGTACCCCTGCCCTTCACGTTGAACTCGTCCAGGCTGGTTGCCTTCCACGCGCCCTCACGGATGAGACCACCACCAGCGTCCGACAAGGACACCACCAGGGCGTCACTCGCCTGAGATGACGGGATTGCGGTGAAAGCGATCACACTGTCACCGTCAGCCAAGCCAATACCAGCAACACCGCCCGCGCGGCACCCGGCGGCACGCACCTTACCCGCATCCGCGCGCAACACCTTACCGGCCCTTGTAATGAACATCATGTCCACGCCCGCCTTCTCCGACTCGCTCACGTGTACGGCAGACACCAGACGGTCACCATCGGTGAGGGCGCACACGGGAACAGTATCCGCGCGCAAAGGATAATCCGCCTTCACGCGCTTCACCACACCCATCTCAGACGCGACAATCAGACCATACGCACTATCGCCGCCACCATCAACCACACTCACGCCAACCAGGTCACCGGGGAGGGTGACACCCAATGTTTTCGCGGTCGCAGGCACACCGTCATGGAAGAACGACACGGGAACCTTCACGCCCTCACCGTTATCACAGACGAGCAACAGTTCACCGCCGCCATCCGTCCGCTTATCGGCGGGAACAGTGAACGACGACGTGATGACACCGTGCTTGTATGCGCGCGTCCTGGGCGGGTACTTCCACGGGCTTGTGGAACACACGACCGCGCCGCCACTGAGAACGCTCACGTGTAGGTCGCCGGACGCAAGATCACCACCCACGCCAGCAACGCCAGCAGCATCACCATCCGCACCCGCCATAGCATCCTCAGCCGGGTCCGCGTCGTGCAGGACCGTGAGGCGCGGACTAGAGATGAGCTTGTGCGTGTCCACTAGCTCGCTTTCAATGAGGTCATTCATCGCATCC
>ERZ772978.199-NODE-199-length-24337-cov-245.309_pt1 | contig 24337 bp, 14 predicted proteins | sample MGYA00511675_ERZ772978 | MGnify/ENA primary metagenome ERZ772978 (study PRJEB29015, sample SAMEA2738092) | human oral metagenome | biome: human oral; feature: human-associated habitat; material: saliva | place: China | collected 2156 ... | reverse complement strand
ACCAGGACGCGTACGAGATCGGCCCGGAGAAGATCATCGACACCTACGCGGTGGCGACCCAGCACGTCGATCAGGGCTTGTCGCTCACGCTGTTCTATCCGGACACGGTGACGACGCGTGACCTGAACAAGTCCTACATTTACGCGTGGAGGAAGGGCATTAAGACCCTGTACTACATGCGCCTGCGTCAGATGGCCCTGGAGGGCACGGCGGTTGAGGGCTGCGTGTCCTGCATGCTGTGATGTGGCGCCCGTTTGTCGGGTGGTGCGGGGGTCGGGAAGCCGGCCCCCGCACCGTTTTGTGCGCGTGGGACGAGGCCGGGGCGCGTTGAGGCGAGGCGGGGGTGGCGCGTGGGACGAGGCTGGGGCGCGTTGAGGCGGTGGCAGAAAAGTTGGGCGCGGAAACCGTTCGGCATTTTGGCGTGATGCTCGTATGATTGCGGGGGAACAATGCGTCAATTCTGACCGGAGTAAGCGATGAGTGATCCTACGAACCCCTACGGCGGGACCAGCCCGAGCACCGAGATCGTCTACGGCGCCCAGCCGACCTATGGCGGGCAGGGCGCCTACGGGACGCAGCCCGGATATGGCGCCGGGCAGAACGCCTACGGCGGCGGACAAGCCGGTTACGGCGGGGGCCCCGCCTACGGTCCCCAGGCCTCATATGGCCAACCCGTATACGGCCAGGGCGTGTACATGCTCAACCCCGCTGTCGAGCGGCTCCGCTCGAACGCAACGATGGTGCGCATTATGGCGTTCGTCAGCTTCGTGACCCTGGGGCCGCTGTTGGCGATTCCTGCGTGGTTCTGGGGAGGGAGCCTCGTCAGCGAGGCTCAGTCCATGGGCGCCCCCGCAGACGTCATTGCGGATATCCGCGGTGCCCGATCGGCGGCCATGATCTGCTCGGTTATTGAGATCGTCGGTCTCGTCGTGTTCGTCGTGATCTTCTTTATCATCCCGTTCATTGCTCTCTTTGCGATTGGTGCAGGCTACTAGGCCCGCCCCTGACACTAATTGGATCTCGTCATGAGTCATGGATACAACCCTGCCGGGAACGTCTCCGGCGGCCAGTGGCAGGCGGCTTACCAGCAGCAGGGGCAGGCGGCTCAGGCTGCCCAGCAGCAGCAGTACGCGGCCCCGCAGTCGGCGCCCGCCTCGGGCTACCAGGGCGCGGGCGGGTACCCGCAGGGCGGCCCTCAGCAGTACGCGCAGCCGCAGGGCAACCCCCAGCAGTACGCGGGCCAGCAGTACCCCCCGCCGCAGTCTGGCCAGCAGTACGGCGGTGCGCAGTACGCCCAGCCGCAGCAGTACGCGGCCCCGCAGTCGGCGCCCGCCTCGGGCCAAGGTGCGGGCGGGTATGCGCAGGGCGGCCCTCAGCAGTACGTGCAGCCGCAGGGCAACCCCCAGCAGTACGCGGGCCAGCAGTACGCCCAGCCGCAGCAACAGGGGCAGCAGCAGTTCGTCCAGAGCGGGCAAGGTGGCGCGCCCCAGGTTGCCTCGCAGCAGTTCGCGGGTGCGCAGTACCCCCCGCCGCAGCAGTACGCGGCTCCGCAGTCGGCGCCCGCCTTGGGCTACCAGGGCGCGGGCGGGTACCCGCAGGGCGGCCCTCAGCAGTACGCGCAGCCGCAGGCCTACGCGGGCCAGCAGCGGTCCTATGATCCCGCGCAGGCCGAGTACACCAAGCTTAAGTCGACGGCGACCTTCGCCATCTGGATGGCCTTTGTCGCGTTCATTGCGGCGCCCGTCATTTTCCTCCTGGGTGATTGCGTGCATGCGCAGCGTCTGTGCAGCCGATCCCAGGCGATCAACGCTCCCGAAGACGTCATGAAGCGGGTGAAGCTCGCGCGCGGCATCTGCGCCGGCCTGCTCCTCCTCCAGGTGGTCCTCATCGTGGTCGTCGTCATCGGCGCAAACATGTGACGCGATCGCGTCGGAGGCGAGGTGCGGAGTAATCCGTGCCTCGTTTCTTCGTCCGTCGTGAGCCGTGCGCTAGCATGGAGGCGCAAGAGCGACCCCTTCTTTTGGAGAAACAATGAGTGATCCCGTCAACCCCTTCACGCAGCAGGCCCCCGACACCGAGGCCCCTGCCGCGTCGGCGACGCCGGGTGCGGAGATCCCCGAGGCCTCGGCAACGCCGGGCGCAAACCAGCAAGCGTTCGGCCAGCAGCAGTACGGCCAGCAGGCATACGCTCAGCCGATGTACGCCGTGAACCCCGCGGTGGAGAAGATCCGCTCGAACGCTTCGACGGCGCGACTCCTGGCGATCCTCAGCTTCCTGTTCGGCGGACTCCTGCTGTCGGGCGGCATGTGGTTCTGGGCGAACAACATGCTGCAGGAAGCCCAGATGCTCGGCGCCCCCATCGACGTCGTCGACCAGGCGCGCAGCGCCCAGTCGACCGCCAAGATCTGCTCGATCATCCACATCGTCTTCATCGTCGCAGGTCTTGTCATCGGCGTGATCTTTCTCGTCCTCGGCCTGTTCATCGCGGGTGCTGCCGGCTACTGACGCGCCGCCACGGTCGCGAGGCCCGGGAGTTACCCGGGCCTCGGACCTGTTTTCTTGTCTGACTCATGCGCTAGTATGAGTCGCGAATCCCTGCCCTATCATTTTGGAGCAACACATGAGTGATCCCGTCAACCCCTACGCGCAGCAGGCGCCGGCCGACCAGGCCCCCTTCGCGCAGCAGCCCAGCTACGGGCAGCAGCAGTCTTACGGAACTGGCGGAGCGTACGGTCAGAGCGCATACGGCCAGTCCGCCGCCGGGTACGACCAGAACGGCTACGCCCAGAACGGCTACGCCCAGGCCGGCTACGCCCAGAACGGCTACGCCCAGAACGGCTACGCCCAGGCCGGCCAGCCCCCCTACGGCGAGTCGGCCTACGGCCCCACCTACGGCCAGCCCGCCTACACGCCCCCCAACACCTACCAGTACGAGTCGATCCGTTCGAACTCGACGATCGTCATCATCCTGGCCGTGCTCAGCTTCTTTACCTTCGGACTCCTCATGTCGGTCCCCGCGTGGGTCTGGGGCCACATGCTGGTCACGAACGCACAAACAAGCAATGCGCCCATGGACGTGCTCGACAAGGCGCGCATGGGCCGCATGATCGCCATGATCATCTCCATCGTGCAGATCCTCTTCATGCTCTTGTTCATCGTGTTTTTCATCGCTGGGCTCTCCTCGTACTGAGGCGTCCAACGCTCGTGGGGCGGGCCCGGGAATTCTCCCGGGCCCGCCCCGCTGTCAGCCAGCCCGCCCCGCGATGAGACCAACGCCAGCGCCTGCGAGAATCCCTCTCTCGCAGGCGCCGCCTGTAAACTTGCAGCATGACTCCCCGATACGAAGCCCCCGCACGCTCGACGTCCGGAACCGACGCTGACCTCCTCGACCAGCTGCGACACGCGGACGGGCGCCCCTACGGCTTCTACAAGAACGCCCTCGGCGCCTGGGACTACGGCGACTTCACCCTCGCGATCGACCACGTTCAAGCGGACCCCTACGCCCCGCCCTCGTCCCTGCGCGCCTGGGCACGGCCCGAGGCCATGGGACTGCCCGAGGCCGCCCTGGCCTCGTCCGACGCCCGCCTCGCCGCCGCGGACTTCATCGCCCGCTCCTTCGACGAGGCCATCCGCGCCCGCGGCACACGTGACGTGACGATCGCCCGCGCCGGCGCCCTCATCCTCCAGCGCTCCTACGCGACCGTCCTGCCCGACCGCGTCGAAGTCCGCTTCCAAGTTAAGCTCCCCGCGCGCGGACGCACGATCCTCGGCAAGAGCGCCGCTCGCCTCTTCGACGTCGACGTGCCCAACACCGTCATGGACTGCTTCGACTTCGTCTCCGAAGACCCGGACACGACCCGCAAGCGTTCCCGCCTCCTCGCCCACGTCGCCGCCTACGAGGACTACCGCGCCCTCCAAGGGATCCTCGAGGAGCGCGGGTGGGTGTCCTTCGTCGCCGACGAGGCCATGCTCGCGCGCCGCTCCGGCGTGTCCGAGGCCCCCCTCGCCGGCGACGGCGTCGTCGCCTTCGCCGCCCCCGAGTCCCTGCGCGCCACCGTCACCCTGCCCCACGCCGGCGAGGTGTCCGGCATGGCGATACCTCCGGGCCTCACCCTCATCGTGGGCGGAGGCTACCACGGCAAATCCACCCTCCTCGAGGCCATCGCCCAGGGCGTGTACGCGCACGTGCCCGGCGACGGCCGCGAACTCGTCGCCACCGACCCCACCGCCACGAAGGTGCGCGCCGCCGACGGGCGAGCCGTCACCGGCGTCGACATCTCGCCATTCATCACCCACCTGCCCGGCGGCGCCGACACCACGGCGTTTTCCACCGAAAACGCGTCCGGCTCCACCTCGCAGGCCGCCTCCATCATCGAATCCCTCGAGCTGGGCGCGCGCACGCTCCTCATCGACGAAGACACCTCCGCCACCAACCTCCTCATCCGCGACACCCGCATGCGCGACCTCGTCGCCGCCGAGAAGGAACCCATCACGCCCCTCGTCGACCGCGTCACCTCCCTCACCGAGGCCGGGGTCTCCCTCGTCATGGTCGTCGGCGGCTCCGGCGCCTTCCTCGACGCCGCCGACCGGGTCCTCATGATGGACAACTACCACTGCCTCGACGTCACCTCCCGCGCGCGCTCCGTTGTCGCCGACCTGCCGCGCCCCCGCACCGACGCCCCAACCTCCTGGGAGGCCGCACCCCGCGTGCCCGCCGCGAAAGCCCGCGTGGACCGCCCGCGCACCAAGGCCTCGGGCACGACCGTGCTGACGATCGACCGTTCGACCGTCGACATTTCCGACGTCGCCGCAGTCGTCGACCCCGGGCAGGCCGAGGCCATCGCCTGGTGCGTGCGCGGCGTCCTCGAGGAGATGGCCGGCAAGCAGTCGATGCCTGAGCTCATGGCCAAGCTCGGCCGGCGCCTCGCTTCCGAGGGCCTGGACGCCGTCTGCAAGTTCGGCGCCCGCCCCTACCCGGCGTTCCTGGCGCGCCCGCGCCTCATCGACGTGGGCGCGGCCATCAACCGCTACCGCGGCCTGGCCCTGCGCGAGCCGCGCGGCGAGGTCTCCGTGGACGAGGCCGGGGCGGAGCCTTCGGGCGAGCCGCGCCCTGAGGTCGCCGAGTCCTAATCTCTGTCGGCCGGGCGGCATACCGTCTGTCGGCCGGGCGGTGACCTGTGTCTGGCTTCCTTGATGCGCCCGGCGGCCTAGCGTTCGTCTGCCTGCTCTGCCCCTGCCTCGGCATGGTTCCCCAAAAATGTCGCACGTAATTCCCCCGCGACTATTTCAAACTTTGAATTCGGACCGTTGGAATTGCAACGTTTGTGGGGCTAATTAAAAACTGACCAAGGGAAATTACGTGCAACTTTTGTGATATGTGCTCAAAGTGCAGTCCACTTCGGTGGAAATTGGCACTTTTGGGGTGTTTTGGGCGAGGTGGTCTACGGTTTGGGCACACTGCGGTTGAAACCGGAGCCGGGGGCGGGCTCGGGCCGGTCTCAGGGACCTATACGCTCGACTGAGGGTGGATGGAGCGCAAGCCTTGCCCAGGCCTCGTCCTTGGGTGCATGACGTATTGTTCTCCGGACCCCGGACCCCGGACCCCGGATTGAAGCTTGTCCGGTGCGACAACCGAGACGTGCGGCTTACTGGCTACCGAGGAGCGTGCGGATCTGCCCGAGGATCTCATCGGGATGTGCGAGTGCCTCCCACCGAAATCGTCGGATTTGCCACCCCTGGGCTTCGAGCAGGCGCTGGCGGCGCTCCTCGGCTTCGATCGACCGGTGGACGGAATCGACGTCGGAGCCGTACTTGCCACGGCCGTCGAACTCGATGCCGATGCGCGCCTCCGGCACTGCGATGTCGATGAAGTACCACTTGCCGGAAGCTGACACCGGATACTGTGTCTCCAGCCCCGATAGTCCCCCGCAGATCAGGAGATAGAGCAGTCGAGACTCTCCCACGCTGTCGCAGCCCGCATCCGCGTGGGTGAGCACCCAGCGCGCGGAAGTCACGTTCCTCGTTCCCTGACCCGAGGAACCGATCATGCGCTGCAAACGGGCGCGGTTAACCTCCTCGCGTTGGCGTGAATCGTCCCGGTAGAAACGCCGGTATCGCGCCAGTTCGTGCAGGCCTGCGCAGGCGACGACAAATGCTTCCTCCTGGTCGAGTGCTAACGCGCAGTCAATGATCGTGTCCTCGAGCGTCGCCCCCATGAGGTCCCCGTCGTAGCGATTCATCGCTGGTGATCGTCCTCCTCGTGGCCGGTGCGGGCGGACCGTGACGGCCGGAACATGGAGGTGGCCCGCGTGAATCTCGGGAAGCGTGACCGGACGCGGGTGATGGTCCGAAATCGTGGTGACGTGCAGCGGATGCTCGCGCAGAAGCGGTAAGTCACGGAGCCACGCGGCGGTGGGGCCGGATGCGATCAGGTGCGGGTGCCTGTACTGAAGGGCCAGCAGCCGCGCCAGATCGACGGCCACGCTCGGGGCAGGATGCGTGGTGATTGCCTCGGAGTCGAGGTAGTAGCCGGGAGCGATCCTCACGAGTTCGCCTCGTTGCGCGCGACGAGCCAGTTCCCGGCGCGCGCCGTTATCCCTGTTCGCAGTTGTATGTGCGTGCTCCGCAAGGGTGCGGACCGCAGATGCATCCATCGTGGTCTCCTTCGACTTGCCTCCAATTGTAGGGTGCGTGCTCAAAGTGCAGTCCACTTCGGTGGAAATGGGCATTTTTGGGGTGTTTCAGGCGAGGTGGTCTACGGTTTGGGCAAACTGCGGTTGAAATTGGAGCCTGGGGTGGGCTCGGGCCGGGTATGGGCCGCTGATGCGGCGTGGTAGACGAGGTTGGGGCGGGCTCGGGCCGGCGAGGCGGTCGAGTCGTAGTCGCTTGCGGCCGGGCGCCGGGGCCACCCTCCACGCCAGTGGCGCCTGGTGTGCAATCGGCAATTTCGCATGCAATTCCCCTGTGACTCTTTCAAGATTTGAATTAGTATCGTTGGAATTGTAACGTTTTGAGGCGTTGTTGAAATTTCATGCAATAGAATTGCATGCGAATTTTGGAGACGGGCCCCGAGACGCAGCGCGGGGCAATCCCCGAGGACGCCCCGGGTGGCCTCGGGGGCGAATCAGGGGAAACCTCCGTAGCGGTGACGCGCGCCCCAGGCGCACGATGGATGCATGAACACGAACACAACAATCACGGCCCCTGCGGCCGCACAGGCCCCGGCCTCGTCCATCGTCCGACTCCAGGGCGTCTCCAAGATCTACGGAAGCGGCGACGCGCAGGTGCGCGCCCTCGACGACGTGAGCGTCGGCTTCGGCGCCGGCGAATTCACGGCCATCATGGGTCCCTCCGGCTCCGGCAAGTCCACGATGATGCACATCCTCGCCGGCCTCGACGCCCCCACCTCCGGACACGTCTTCGTCGAAGACACCGACATCACCGCCCTGAAAGACACCGCGCTGACGAAGCTGCGCCGCGACCGCATCGGCTTCGTTTTCCAGTCCTTCAACCTGGTGCCCACCCTGGACGCGCGCGCCAACATCCTCCTGCCCATGCGCCTGGCCGGAAAAGCCCCCGAAAAGGAATGGTTCGACCTCATCGTCAACTCCCTGGGCATCGCGAACCGCCTGAACCATCGCCCCTCCGAAATGTCCGGCGGCCAGCAGCAGCGCGTCGCCGTCGCCCGCGCCCTCATGAGCCGCCCCGCCGTCATCGTCGCGGACGAGCCCACCGGCAACCTCGACTCCCACTCCACCGACGAGGTCATGGACCTGCTGCGCCGCGCCGTCGACGAACTCGGACAGAGCGTCATCATGGTCACCCACGATACGGCCACCGCCGCCTACGCGGACCGCGTCCTCGTGTGCCGAGACGGCCGCATCGTCTCAGACCTGCGCGACATCACCGCCGACAACCTGACCGCTGCGCTGCGCTGAACGCGCGCGCCCACACTCCCAAGTCTCATCTCATGTCTGCAACAAACACGCTCCTGAGCGCCAACCTGCGCTCCCACGGCCGCCGTTACATCTCTACAGGCCTGGCCGTCGCCATCTCCACGGCCTTCATCGTCATTACCCTCATCGTCATGACGGCGATGACCTCGGGCCTGACCTCCAGCGTCTACAGCCAGTACCGCGGCGGCACGATCGTGGTCTCCCAGAACAACGACGCCCCCGAAGGCGCCATCGAGAGCGCCGAAAGAACCCTGAGCGCAACCAGCGGCGTCACCGCCATCAAGCACATGGCCCAGTGGCCCGCCGACGCCCAGACCGACGCGACGCGCGCCAGCCTGTACGTGTCGCCGCTGGCCCCCAAGCCCTTCGCCGACCTCGACCTGAGCGCCGGAACCAAGCCAACCGCCGACGACCAGATCACCATCCCGGAGCACACGGCCTTGGCCCTCTCGCTGAAGGTCGGCGACACCGTCCGCGTGCGCGCAGGATTCACCGAGGGCGACTACCGCACCCTCACCGTCGTCGGCACCACCCGCTCGAACACCATCAGCATGGGCGTGCCCGCCTCTTACGTGACCGACGGCGGCTTTTCTGCGATCTTTGGAACGACCGCCTCCGGGAAGTTCATCGTCGCGACGTCCGGGGTTGATACGGACAGCAACGAAAACCCTCCCAGCGCCACCCAGGACGAGTGGGTGGCGAGGGCGAACTCCGCTTTGAGTGGCGTCTCGGGCGTGACCGTGACCAGCGTGCACAAGGCAATCCAGGACGACCTCGACCAGGCGCGCCTGGGAGCGTCCATGACGATGGGAATCATGCTGATCTTCCCGGCGATCGCGGCGCTCGTGGCCTCTATCGTCGTCTCCTCGACATTCCGCGTGGTGCTCACGCAGCGCACCCGCGAGCTGGCGCTGCTGCGCACGCTGGGAGCAACCAGGCGACAGGTCCGCTCGCTCGTGACCCGCGAGGCCCTCGCGATCGGAGTGATCTCGTCCGCGATTGGCGTCGCGCTCGGCTGGCTGATTGGCGCGCTCGCGGAGGCGGGCACCGGCCTGGCCTCTAGCGTCGTCGCTGCGCTTGCGGGTGCCTCCGCCTGGCAGCTCGCGCTCACCTGGCTGGGCGCCACCCTGTTCACGACCCTCGTCGGCGTCTTCCCGGCCCGCGCCGCCTCCCGCGTCGCGCCCGTCGCCGCCCTCGCCCCCGTGAACGAGGCCGGGGCCGCCGCCCGCAAGAAGCACACCGTCCGCTTCATCATCGGCGCGCTCATCGCGGTGGCCGGGTGCGCTTCGGTGGCCCTCGCGTGGCGCTCGGATAGCGGCGGCACGAAATTCCTCGGGGCTTTCGGCGGGTCGCTCCTGGCGCTCCTCGGCGCGCTGCTCGTCGCCTCCGTGCTGCTGCCCGCCCTCACCCGCGCGTTCGGCGCGGCCTTCCCGGGCACCCTGTCCGCCATGGCCCGCGAGAACACGATGCGCAACCCCGGCCGCACCTCCGCGACCGGCACCGCGATCATCATCGGCGTGACCCTCGTCGTCACCATCATCGTTGGCGCCGCCTCCGTGCGCACCACGCTGACCAACGCCGTGAACGACGCGCGCCCCTTCGATCTCATGGCCACCTCCACGAGCGGAGCGCTCACCGACGACCAGCAGGCCGCCATCGCGGCCACCGACGGCGTCGCCGCCACCGTCGCCCAGTACGCCGCCCCCGGCACCCTGACGACCACCTCGGGCGCGCCCGCCTACGCTCCCGGAGAGGGAACCGATGCGGAGGACGAGGCCCAGGCCTCGTCGGTCATGATCACCGGAGAACCCGACTACACGGGCGTCACCCACTCGACCGTCACCCAGCTGGGCGATAACCAGGTGCGCGTCGGCGACGAGGCCCTGGCCGGGCAGACGCTGCGCCTGTGCGCCGAGTCGTGCGTGGACCTGAGCGCCACCTACGACAAGAACGGCAGCGTCGGGGAGGCCCAGGTCTCCGAGAAGACCCTGCGCTCCATCGCGTCCTCGCTCGAGCGTCAGGCGATCATCATCAAGATGGCCGACGGGGCCGACGCCGAGACCGTCCAGGCCACGCTGCTCAAGGACTCTCACCTGAGTGTCAACGGCTCCGCGCTGGAGCGCCAGACGTACACGAAGATCATCGACCGGCTGATGCTCGTCCTCGTCGGGCTGCTCGGCGTGTCCGTCCTGGTGTCCCTGGTGGGCGTGGCCAACACGCTGTCCCTGTCGGTCGCCGAACGCACCCGCGAGAACGGGCTGCTGCGGGCGCTCGGCCTGACGCGCCGCCAGATGAAGAGCCTCCTCGCCCTCGAGGCGCTGTTCCTATCGCTGACCGGCGCGCTCATCGGCGTCGGCATGGGCGTCGCCTTCGGGTGGGTTGGCGTGATGAGCCTGCCGATTGACGGGGCCACCCCCGTGCTGAGCGTGCCGTGGCTGCAGCTGGTCGGCGTGTGCGTCGTGGCCATCGTGTCCGCGCTGATCGCCTCCTGGCTGCCCGGCCGCCGCGCCGCGAAGGTCAGCCCCTCGGAGGCGCTGGCCACGGAGTGACGCCGGTTGAGTGACGGGCGGGGCGCTGTGGGTGTGGTCCACAGCGCCCCGCCTCGCGTTTGTTAGCGTCTCGCGTCAGTATCGTCTCGCGTCACGCGGCGCGCTTGCGGGCCGCGCGCCGGGCGGCCAGCGCCGAGGCGATCAGGGCCGCAGAGGCCGCGAGGTACGGGTACAGGCCCGGCCCGCCGGAATAGGGGAGCGTCGGGGCCTCCCGGTCGGCCACCATGATGGTCGCCGTGAACTTCCCGTCGATGATCATGCCCTGCACGTCCAACGTCAGGTCGTTGTAGCCGGAGTTGTAGACCTGGACGGAGGCCTTCGTCCACTTGTTTTGGTCGAAGATCTCAGTGTCGGGCATGACGTTCGTGCCCGTGCCGTCGCCCAGCTGCGCGCTGAGCGTGAAGCCGATCGGCTGCGGCAGGAGCAGGTGCCCCTCGGGGGCCTTCGTCTCGACGAGCCAGTACTTCTTGTCCGTCGCCAGCGTCGTCACCTTCCAGTAGTACGGGAAGTTGCCGGTGTTCGACGCATCCAGGGTCAAGACCGGGGTGGCCGACCCGTCGACGCGCGGGTCCACGTCGTAGATCGCGAACTCGGACCCGGCGAGCGGATAGTAAGAGTAGCCCTGCGCGTCCACGTACTCGTTGGCGATTTCGGGCCACTGGAGGTTCGTGAACTGGCGGCCCGCCTTCGCGATGACGACCGTTCGCACGCGCACGGGGGCGCACGCCTTGTTGTTATCGGTGCCGTCCGAATCTCGACCCGACGCGGCGATGACCTCGCTGTACAGGCCGTATCCCGAGCGCGGCGGTCCCAGGTAGCGGCACGAGAATCGCGACTCGTCCACGTTCGCCGCTTCCGAGCGCGTCACGTTGACGCGCACCCAGTACTCGCGCGAGGAGTTCGCGGGCAGCGGGTCGCCGTCGGTGATCTGGTAGCGCCCGCCCGCGGCGGCCAGCTCGGTCCCCGCGCCCAGGCCCTCCTGCGTGGCGGCCACGCGCACCGAGTTGATCGTCAGGCTCGAGGGGAAACCCGGAGCGACCTGCAAGGCGCCCGTGTCCCCATCCAGCGACCCGCTATTCGTCGCGGTCACCTTGTAATCCACGTCGAAGGTCACGGGGCCGTTGCCGCCGCTCGTCACGAGCTCCTGCTTGACGCTCACGTCCGCTCGGCGCGCTCGATTCGTGAACGTGCAGTCGATCGTCAGCGCCGCCGCGCTGGCCGCCGCCCCGACGCCCGCGAAATTAACGCTCTTCGTGTCGGTGTCCACGGTCGCGGCCACGGCCTCGCCCGCGCCGTTCACGCACGAGATCGACTCAAGTGTCCACTCCTCCGAGGGGTCGGCCGGGGTGATGTCCGCCTCGGTGATGGTGAAGTCGGAGTGCCCCACCAGGAACGCCCGGTACGAGGCCATGGACGCCCGCTTCGACTCGCCCAGGCCGGAGGGGGTAAGCGTCTGGTTGAAGGCGCCGTCCTCGACCCAGCCGGACACCGCGGTTCCGTCCGGGGTCGTCGACGAGGCCGTGGCACCGGCGGGCGCGTCGCTGGCGTCGCGGGTCGCCGTGGAGGTGAAGGCTACCGAGGGCTGGGTCGCTCCCGCGCCCGCGCCGTCCATCTCGGTGACCTTATGGATGCGCACGTAGCGCTCCTGCGTGATCGAGGCGTACAGGCACGCGAAGCTCATGTTGAGTTCCGGTGTGCTCATGCTCGTCACGGGCTGCGCGCCCTGTGGGGGAGCGGCCGGGCACGAGGCGCTGCGCCCGTTGTCCGTGAAACCCCAGATCGTCATGCGGTAGCGGATCCCGTCCTTCTCCCACACCGTGTCCGGCAGCGTGGAGGAGGCGATGGACAGCGTGTCGTTCGAGGCCGGGGTGCGCAAGGAGATATCGACGGCGTCCGGCCAGTCGTTCTCCGCGCGCTGCGCTTTCGCCCAGCCCGCGGTCTGGTTGATGTGGCCCTTCTGTCCCTTGTTGTACAGGTCGTAGCTTCCGTTGCCCGCGCCGACGTGCTGGGCGCACACGGTCGTACCTGTCAGCCACTGGTCGGTATTGCGGCCCTCCGGGTTGTAGAGGCGTGCCGGACCCGTGAACTTGCCCCTGATCTTGCGGCGGCTACCGTTCGCGGCCACCGATCCGTCCGGGTTCGTGTCGCACACGCTGTTGGCGACGATGGTGTAGGCACCGCCCGCGCGCGGCACGACCGTCGTCTCCGTGTCGTCCTGGGACTCTTCGAGATCCCAGGGGATCGCCCCCTGCATCGCGAAACCGTCACCCTGAATACGCAGGTTCAGGTCCCCGTGGAAGAAACGCTGAGGACCCACATCGGTCAGCGTCTTCTGTTGCCTGCCCGTGCCTCGTTCCAAGTTGTTGAAAATCGGGAGGTTGTTGTTGCGCAGCGTGCCCAGCAGGAATGGCTGTCCGGCCGCGACCGTGCCCGGCGAGGCCGGCTGGAAGCCGACCGCCGTCTGCTTCCAGGGCGCTATCTTGCCCTGGACGGTGGTCTCGTTGTTGTAGAAGATGACGCCGTTCTCCGCCGGGTTTTCGCCCCACGGCAGCGAGCGCGTCGTGTAGCTCCAGTAGCCCTGCGACGCCAGCGAGGACTCCAGCCACTGGGCGCGCTTCCAGCCCGACCCGTCCTGCATCGACCCTCCCGGCCATGGCCCCCACTGATCCAGGGGCTTGACCCATCCGTCGCGCGACCACATGTTCGGCTTGTAGGTCTCCATGTAGGCGTATCGGTCCACCTGGTTGCGCGTATCTTCGACCGTGCCGTAGTAGACCAGGCGGCGGAAGTTGTAGTCCCACACGCCCGGCTCGTCACTGGGGTCGATGAAGGGGTAGGTGCGCTCGGTGGGCGAGTCGTTGACGACCGAGTCCGTGAAGATCGAGGCGACGTTGTTGATGGTGAAGGAGGCGCCGCCGGGTTCCTCCGCGGCTTGCGCGGCCTGCGTGTTTTGTGTGGTTTGCGCGACCTGCGCGACCTGCGTGGCTTGCGTGGCTTGCGTGGCCTGCAAGGCTTGCGTGGCTTGCGTGGCCTGCGCGGGGGGCGCCACGACGAGGCCCACCAGGAGTGCCGATGCGCTCGCGGCCCACGCGCGCGCCGCGCGCCGGGCGTGAACGGCCGAGTGGGGCGACGCGGGCGTGGCGTGGCCGTGTGTAGATGTGCGACGCATGAGTACTCCGTCGTCCCGGGGGTACCCCGTGGTTATTACAAAACTGACTAGTGGTTATGCTATCTGTGCTCATCGGCACGTGCAAACGTTTGTCACGCCGGGATGGTTTGTGGGGATAGTCATTCGAGGCGAGTCTCGGTCGACCCGTTTCTCTGCGCGCTCGGGGTGCGTGGCGACCGAGTTGAAAGTGTGCGCTGCGATATGCTCATTTCTCTGCGCGCTCGGGGTGTGTGGGCTGCTTGGCCCCTTGTCTGCCCGGGGGCTTGTCGGGCGCGGGGCGCGGCGGGTGCGGTGGGCGCGGGGCGCGGCGGGCGCGGCCCTGGTGACCCTACGGTCCCGATGGTCCCCCAACAATGTCATGGTCCCCAACGATGTCATGGTTCCCCAACAATGTCGCATGCAATTCCCATGTAAACCTTTCAAATGTTGAAATCAGATCGTTGGAATTGCAACGTTTCTATGCTTTGTTGAATGTTTAAGTAATCGAATTGCATGCGACTTTTGGGGTGGCTCGGGGGGCGGCGCGGCGGCGCGGTGGTTCGGGGGCGCGGTGGTTCGGGGGCGCGGTTAGCACTCGACGACGTTGACGGCCAGGCCGCCCTCCGACGTCTCCTTGTACTTCGACAGCATGTCGTTGCCGGTCTGGCGCATCGTCTCGATGACGACGTCCAGGCTCACCATGTGTCGCCCGTCGCCCCACAGGGCCATGCGCGCCGCGTTGATCGCCTTGACCGCGGCGATTGCGTTGCGCTCGATGCACGGCACCTGCACGAGGCCCGCCACAGGGTCGCAGGTCAGCCCCAGCGAGTGTTCCATCGCGATCTCCGCCGCGTTCTCCACCTGCTGCGGGGTGCCGCCGAGGGCCTGCGCCAGGCCCGCCGCCGCCATCGCCGAGGCCGACCCGACCTCGCCCTGGCAGCCGACCTCCGCGCCCGCAATGGACGCATTCGTCTTGATGAGCGCGCCGATCGCCGTTGCGGCTAGAAGGAACTCGTGCACGAGGGAGCGGCGGCGGGCCGCGCATTCCTCGACGGACGAGGCCGTGGCCTCGTCGCCGGGTTCCGCGCCGCCCTCGGGGGCGGGGGCGGGGGTCGGGGGAGTCATGCGGATGTGGCACAGCGGCGCGCGCGCCTCGTCCTGCGTCGCAGGCCCCGCCGCGACGCCGGGCGCCGAGCCGGTCTCCGGGCAGTGCGTCACCAGGTAGCCCAGGACCGCCGGTATGACGCCCGCCGCGCCGTTCGTCGGCGCCGTCACCACCCGGTGGCCGGCCGCGTTTTCCTCGTTGACGGCCAGGGCGAACAGGTTCACCCAGTCCATGGCTCGCATTGGGTCGGCTACCGTCGACGCCCATGCCGTGGATCCCGAGCGGTGAGCGCCGGAGCCGGCCCCGGCCTCGTCCGTTGAATCCCCGGGTGCGCCCGTCAGGCGCCGCGCGAGCTTGCCGGCCAGCGCACGGGCGCGGCGCGGCACGTCGAGGCCGCCCGGCAGGATGCCCGCCGCCGACGTGCCCGCGTCCACGCAGTCGAACATCGTGTCCGCGATGCGGTCCAGGTAGGCGTTGAGGGTGTCGCGTGGGCGCACTGCCTCCTCATTGGCGCGCACCAGTTCGGCGACGCTCAGGCCCGACGCCTCGCATTGGGCGAGCAGCTGGGCGCCCGACGCGAAGGGGTGCGGCGCGGGAACGTCGATGCCGACGCCGGCCTGGCTGGAGGCGAGCGAGGAAACCTCGGGGTGAAGCGGGTCGTCGTTCGTCTGCAGCATGACGAAGCCGCCGCCTACCGAGTAGTAGGTGCGCTGGAGGATCGTGTCGCCGTTGCCGCCGCTCGCGGTGATCGTCAGCGCGTTCACGTGGTAGGGCAGGACCGTGCGCGGGATGAAACGGATGTCGTCGGTGACGCTGAGGGGGACGCGCGTGCCCGATGGCAGCGTCAGCGTGCCGGTGCTGGCCAGGGTCGGCAGGATCGCCTCGACCGTGCCGATGTCCACGGTCTCCGGGTCGTAGCCCGCCAGGCCCAGGAGCACCGCGCGGTCCGTCGAGTGTCCGCGGCCCGTCGCCCCCAGCGACCCGAACAGGTCGATCGTGATGCGCGAGGGTGGCGTGAGGGTCGTCAGCTCCGTCGTGAAGGCCAGGCCCGCGCGCATCGGGCCCACCGTGTGCGACGAGGAGGGCCCGATCCCGATGCGGAACATGTCGAAGACCGACAGGGGGTGCGGCGCGTCGTGCGCGGCGACCTCGCCGGAGACGATGGCGGCCGGAGTCGGGCGCGACGGGTCGTAGGCGGTGACAGGCACGAGGGCGACGGGGCGTAGATCCATGCGCCCTATTGTGCAGGGGTGTGGGTGCTCGCGCGTGACGAGGCTGGGGCGCGTGGGTGCGCGTGACGAGGCTGGGGCGCGGTGGCGGGCGCCCTGGGGTTCGGTCGTGCGGAGCTGCGTTGGCGTGTTGGCGTGTGCGGGCGCGTGCGGGCGTGTGCGGGCACCGTTGGGCGTGGTTGCCGAAAAATGTCGCATGCAATTCCCATGTAAACCTTTCAAATGTTGAAATCGGATTGTTGGAATTGCAGCGTTTCTAGGCTTTGTTGAATGTTTAAGTAATTGAATTGCATGCGACTTTTGGGGGGGTGGGAGGGGCGGCTCGGAGGGTTGGGGGCGGTCGGGCGGCTGAAAAATTGGCTCATCGGTGGATTATTTGGAGGGTGTCAAGTTCTGTATAGTTCCGCGATCAGATTTGTTGCCAGCCGTTAAAAATAATAATTTAGCTACTTATGTTGCGATAATATGAATAGATACCAGCTGGTCAAATCGCGTTATCCTGCGGAAAGACGGCTTGACTGTTGTTCTGTAACGTAGCCCACTGCCAAAGTCGTGAAAATGGGGTTGCATTTTTCGGTAACCGCGACGTAGGCTGTGTGTCATCAAGGTTGTGGAAAAACCGAACCGGACGTCCCTCCGGTCACAACACAGCGCAAGAACGTCAAGGAGAACGATCGATGACAGCAAGTCGAGCGCGCGCGGGCCACGCGCGGACCAAGCGAGCAGGAGTCGCGTCCCGCGCCCTGGCCGCCCTGGCCGTCGTGGCTACTGCGGCCAGCACGCTGGTCGTCTCCCAGGCTGCCGCCCCCCAGGCCGCCCAGGCCGCCCAGGAGCCCGCCGCCGGTAAGATTGATGTCGGCATGGTCGATGCCGTCATGGGTCAGGGATACACCCGTGAAACTGAGAATGGCGCGAACCTGAACGACAATATTCGCTACGGCATTGTTGTCGGCATGAAGGGGGAGCGAAAGCGCACGGGTGCTGCTCCCACGACCACCTGGCTTGGTGGTGAGACTGCCCAGGCGCAGGATATGTGGACCTACATCGCCCGCGGTGCGCCGTGGAAGTGGGATAACCAGGATGTTGACTACGGTGACCCGCCCGCCAGCAAGGCGTGGATGCAGGCCCACTATAACCAGTGGGCCGCTGACCCCAAGAAGATCTGGGTTGATGGTCAGAGCGCCATCGGCTTCAAGCCGAATAACCCGGGCAAGGTGGATCCGGGCGAGGTGTTCCTGCTCGGAGCCATCCGCCACAACAACCTGCCGATTCAGCAGGCGAAGGAGGGTGCTCTCGGCCAGCCCTACCTGGTCTCCAGCCTCAATCTGAGGTTCACCGACCTGATCCCTGGCGACACGGGTGAAGTCTTCCCCTTCATCAACCACGAGACCTTCAACACCCTGGCCTCGACGATCATTTACCGCAAGGGCGGCGCCTATGTGAAGACGGCCGGCGAGCCTTACACGGGCACCTGTTCCTCCAGCTTCGGCCTCAACGGCTGGGATGCTACCCAGAAGATCGGCGGCAAGTTCCCCCGTGACTACGTGCTGTCCGGTGAAACCTACGGTCGCCCCGCATACACGCCCTCCGGCGCCTTCATCGGTCCCGCCTATGAGCCGGACCCGGTCAACCCGGCCGATCGCTCGCAGGGTTACGTCAACAAGCCCGAATCCCGCTCCGGACGCATCTACTGCGTCAAGTACGTGGGTGAGGGCAACGGTGACTACGACCTGTACAGCCAGTACTACAACGGTGGTGCGGAGCAGCCTCACAACCAGCTCACTAAGGAACAGGTCATGCCTCGCTTCTGGCCGGGCGCGAAGGGCAACGTCAACCAGAATCCCTACGTCGATGACACCGTCAAGCTGACGAAGACGACATCGGATCGTACGTTCACCAAGAACGGCCGCACCTATCGCCTGCAGCTGTGGGGTTTCACCCCCGCGACGAACGCGACCAACTTCCTGACCCCGGACAACTTCAACTCAATCCCGACGGCTAACTGCCCGGCGACGCCTCCGGCGGACGCCAAGCCCACCGATTACTTCGTCACCCAGGAGCTCTCTGTTAACTACGGCTGCCTCTACGGCGTCATCACCGAGGAGAGAAGTGTGCGCATCGTGAAGTCCGTCGAGGACCCGGCGGGTGCCAACCCGACGATCCCCGCCGCCACCTTCGCGGTGACCACCGGCGACACCTGGCGCGACAATACCGACCGCAGCCCCGCGACCACCGGAACCGTGTCGGTCACGAAGCCCACGGCTTCCTCCGCCCCCGCCAAGGCCTCGTACATCTCCGCAGCCGACCCGGCCGCGACGCTGACCCCCACCGCCTTCGGTGAGGCCCAGGCGAAGTACGACTCGACGTTCATCCCCTTCGAGGTCGGCAACTCCGACTTCACCATCACGGAGAAGGACATCTCGACCGGCGGCGAGGACAAGTGGAACCTCAAGGACATCAAGTGCGTCAACGGCATCGGTGAAGACGTCGCCGTGACCAAGACCGAGCGCGGCGTCAACTTCAAGAACGTCGGCGGCGCAGCGACCAACGAGGCAGCCCCCATCACCTGTACGTTCGTGAACGAATACCAGGCTCCCAAGCTGCGCGTCCAGAAGTCCATCGAGGCTAACGGCGGCGCCGGCGGCGCCACCACCTTCAATGTGGACTACAAGATCGTCGCCACCAACGACGGCTCGCTGGCCGCTAACACCGGCAAACTCACCGACAAGCCTGACTTCGCGAAGGGCCTGGAGATCAATTCCGCGAAGATCGCCGAGACCCAGGCTGGCCTCGACTCCGCGGCCGACGCGACCGCTACCGGCGGCGTCTACACGCTGACCGACGGCGTCGAGCTGGCCCCCGGCGCCACCAAGGAATACTGGATCCGCTTCTCGGTGACCCGCAACCCCGCGGCCGCCGGCTACAGCGAGGCCGACCTGGCCTGCTCCGTCAACGGTAACAACGAGTTCGCTCCCGGCAAGGGCCTCTTCAACGAGGTCTTGGCTGAGAACGGCAAGGACAGTGACGGTACGAGCAACAACAAGGCCTGTGGCCCGACCGTCCCCCACGACTTCGTGATCGTGAAGGCCGGCACGCAGAACACCGGCTCCACCTTCGCGGATGCCTCGAACCAGTACATCGGTCCGAACAACGCGGCCATGTACCCCCTGAAGGGCGCCGAGTTCGCGATCTATAAGTCCAACCCCAACACGGATGCGAACGCCACCGTGGTCAAGACCCTGACCCAGGCCAACGCGACCGACGGATACTACTGGAGCGTCAACGACCTGAACCTCGACACCGCCTACTGGCTGGTCGAGACCAAGGCCCCCGCCGGACACTCCCTGCTGCCCCAGCCCCTCGAGTTCAAGCTGACCACCGCCCGCCCGGACGGCTCCGGCACGACCGTTGAGCTCGCGTCCGACCTCACGGACCAGTCCAAGTGGGCCACGAGCGCCGTCCAGGCGTTCGCGTCGGACAGCAGCACGCCGGGCCCCCAGGGCTTCCTGGTCGACGGCACCCGCAAGGCCACCCTGGTCGTCAAGGACACCCAGGTTGGCGAGCTGCCCAAGGCAGGCAGCACCGGAATCTACCCCTACATCGGCGTCGCAGCGGCGCTCATGTCCGGGGCGATGGTGATGACCGTGGTCACCACCAAGAGGCGCAAGGCACTCGCCTGAGCCACCCATGAGGTCCCGTGACCACGGTGACCCACCATCAAGAAAAACTCCCGAAATCACACACACAGGAGAAAGAAAACCCATGAGCACCACGAAGACCCGCCGCAGCCTGAGCCTGCTCGCAGCCTTCGCCGTCGCCGCCGGCGCGCTGGCCCTGCCCGCCGCCACCTCCGCGACGCAGGCTGCCCCCGCCTTCGGCCTGGCCGCCACCGAAACGCGCGCCCCGTCGCTCGTTGACCTCGACGCCACCAAGACCGGCTCCATCACCATCCACAAGCTGGTCAAGGACAACAGCAACGGCACCACCGAGGGCAACGGCCTCGAGGACGCCACCGCGACCGGTACCCCCCTCGGCAACGTGACCTTCACCGTCGAGCGCCTGACCCACGTCGACCTCACCACGCAGGCCGGCTGGGAGAAGCTCGCAGGCTACAACGGCAACGTTGACGCCGCGAAGGCTGACGGCGTTGACGCTGCCAAAGAGAAGACCACCGGTGCCGACGGCCTGGCTAAGTTTGACGGCCTCACCCTCGGCGCCTACATCGTGACCGAGACCGAGACCCCCGCGGGCTACGTCGGCTCCAAGCCCTTCATCATCACGGTGCCCATGACGCACCCGACCGACCTCAACAAGTGGGTCTACGACGTCCACGCCTACCCGAAGAACTCCAAGGCTGGCATCGAGAAGACGGTCAACGACGCGGACACCCCGGCCATCGGCTCCGCGATCTCCTACACCCTGAAGTCCGACGTGCCCGCCGCTGAGGCCCTCGCCTACTACGACGTCGTCGACCAGTACGACAAGCGCGTCGAGCTGCCCGAGGCCAAGATCGCCCTGAAGCTCATCAACGGCAAGACCGGCGAGGTCGCCCTCGTCAAGGACACCGACTACAAGCTGATTGCCGCCGACGGCACCGACGGCAAGACCAAGTTCTGGACCGCCGAGTTCACCGAGGCCGGCCGCAAGAAGCTGGTCGACAACCGCAAGGACGACAACACCAAGGTCCAGATGGACCTGTCCGGCACCGTCAAGGACAAGGTGGAGGCCGACGGCCTGTTCAAGAACAAGGCCATCCTGCTCCCCAACGCCCCCTCCAACGGCTGGAAGCCCGACTCCGGCACCGTTCCCCCGCCGGACTACCCGAACTCCGAGGTCGTCTCCAAGTTCGGCAAGGTGAAGATCACCAAGGTCTCCGCCAAGGACCCCTCCGCCAAGCTCTCGGGCGCCCAGTTCGAGGTTTGGAAGTGCACGCCTCAGTCCACCCCGGCCGCGAACTTCGAGTCCGTCGACGCGACCCTGGACGAGAAGCTGAGCCCCGCCGGCACCACGACCTACGAGACCGACGCCAACGGTGAGGTCACCATCGACGGCCTGCGCAACAACGACTGGGAGAACAACGAGGCCGTCACCAACCCCGGCTACTACTGCCTCGTCGAGACCAAGGCCCCCGACGGCTTCGAGCTCCAGACCCGCCCGATCGCCTTCCAGGTCCTGCAGACCAACTCCAAGGCTGACAACGAGTACACCCTCGCGACGACCGTCAAGGACGTCCCGAAGAACGGTGGCTTCAACCTGCCGCTGACCGGTGCTGCCGGCATCGGCGTCCTGATCGGCGCTGGCGCCCTCCTCGTGGGCGGCTCCGGTGCGATCGCGCTGGCCAACAAGCGCCGCAAGGAGCAGGCCGACGCCTGATCCTCGCTAGCTAGCGACACACAGGGGGGTGTGGACCCGCGGGTCCACACCCCCCTCACGTTGCCCGCAACCACCCCCAAGCGGTACTACCCTGTAACCAGACAAACTTCCACGGCCTCGGCAATGAACGGAGAAAGCGTGAGCACCCAAGCGCCCGACAAGAAGAAGACACCCCTCAAGTGGCGTCTCCTCACCATCGCGCCCCCGATCCTGCTGCTCGCCGGCATCCTGGTCCTCCTCTACCCCGTCCTGGCGACCCAGTACAACAACCAACGCCAAGAACGCATCGCCTCCGAATTCAGCGCCGTCGCCGAAAACGCAGGCCCCGACGCCGTCGCCGAGTCCCTGCGCCGCGCCGACGAATACAACCTCAAAGCCTCCGAGTCACCCATCCTCGACCCCTGGCTCGACGCCCAACGCCCCGGCACCGCGCAATACCAGGACTACCTGAGCCAGCTCAACCTCAACGACGTCATGGCGACCATCAAAATCCCGTCGATCAACGTCAACCTGCCCATCTACCACGGCACCGAAAACGCCACCCTCGACAAGGGCATCGGCCACCTCTTCGGCACCGCCCTGCCCGTCGGCGGCGAATCCACGCACACCGTCCTCACCGGCCACACCGGCCTGGGCAACGCCACCATGTTCGACCAGCTCACTTCTGTCAAGATGGGCGACGTCTTCTACATCGAGACCGCCGGGCGCCACCTGAAATACCAGGTCACCGACATTCGCGTCGTCCTGCCCACCGAGACCGAATCCCTCAACAAAGTCGAGGGCAAGGACCTGGCCACCCTCATCACCTGCACCCCCTACGGCATCAACACGCACCGCCTCCTCGTGACCGGCGAGCGCGTCCCCATGGACGACGACGCCGTCGCCGCCGAAGCCGCGCAGGTCAAGGGCTCCGTCATGAAACCCTGGATGATCGCGGTCCTCGCGTCCGTCGTCGTCATCCTGGCCATCGCCGCCGTCATCTGGCTGCGCTCGCGCAAGCGCACGGACGAGGAGCCCCAGGCGCTCGAGGGCGCTGCCACTGGCGCGCTTGCCGCCGCCGATTCCGGGGACGAGGCCGGGGCTGATTCCGGGGACGCTGAGCCTACGTCCGGTGCGGTCGCTGCCGGGGCCGACTCAAGGTCCGGCGACGCGCCGCCAGACGCGCACGCCCCCGACCTGCTGACCTCCGCCGAACAGATCACCGACGAGGAGATCGACGCGGGCCGCACCGCCGCCCTGAAGAAGATGCTCGAGGAGCGCGGCAGGTAGTAGCGGGCGGGGCGAGGCCCCGGCGCTCACGGCAAGCAGTAAACGGGCTCGGCGAGGCCCCGGCGCTCGCGGCAAGCGTCGTGACGAGCTGCCCGGGAGCCCTCCCCGACCCGGCCCCGGCCTCGGCCCTGTGGTTCCTCAACAATGTCGCATGCAATTCCCTCGTGATTATTTCAAACATTGAAATCGAGTCGTTGGAATTGCAACGTTTGTGGGCAGTGTCAAAAACTGACCTGGGGGAATTGCATGCGACTTTTGGGGGACCCGGGAAAGGGGAGGTGCACATACAACGCTGCCCCCCGCGCGGGGCGAGCGCGACCCGAGCAGGCCTCGTCCCCTACCATGGACGCATGAACCTCAGCTTCCCCGCACGCCCCCGCGTCGACGCCATCATCCAAGCCGCCATGGACATGGAGGCCGCGCCCCTCCTGCACGCGCTCACCCCCATCGGCGACGACGAAACCCCCCAGGCCGTCCTGGCCGGCACCATGAAAACCCAACGATTCGCGCTCGGCCACCTCGACGGACACACCGTCCTGGTCGTCACCTCCGGCATCGGCCTGGCCAACGCCGCGTCCGCCACCGCGCGCGCCCTCACCCTCGTCGACGCGCCCATCGTCATCGCCGCCGGCACCACCGGCGGGCTCGCCGCCGACATCAACGTCGGCGACATCGCCGCCGGCACCAGTGCCATCTACGGGCAAGCCGACGCCACCGCCTTCGGCTACGCCATGGGCCAAGTCCCCCAGATGCCCGTCGACTACACCTCCTCCGAGGCCGCCGTCGCGCGGCTCGCCCAGCTGAGCGCGCTCATCGCCCACACCGTGCGCGCCGGAGGCATCGTCTCCTCCGACTCCTTCTGCACCGAAGCCAACGTCGGCCCCATGCGCGAGCGCTTCCCCGACGCCATCGGCGCCGACATGGAAACCTGCGCGATGGCCCAAGTCTGCTGGTCCTCCAGCGTCGACTGGATCTCGTTGCGAGCAGTTTCCGACCTGTGCGGGCCCACCGCCGACCAGGCCTTCCATATGGACGGCCCCCTCGCCGCCGCCCACAGCGCCCAGGCCGTCCGCGCCTACCTGACGCTCCTCTGAGGCCGCCCGCGGCACCGCCTCCCCGCAGCGTGCGTGCGCCTACTGCGCGCCCCCGCGCGGACGGTCTAACGCCGCGGCGCCCTGCGACCCGGAGCCACGCGCTCGCCCCTGCGGCGCCCCGGAGCCCCGCCCCGGCCTCGTGCCTGTCTCCCCGCCCCGAACGAACGGAAACGACCATGACCCGCCCCACCCGCGTCCTGATGGTGTGCACCGGCAACATCTGCCGCTCCACGATGGCCCACGCGATCCTCGACCAGGCCGCCGCGCGCGCCGGCGTGGACGTCGTCGTCGACAGCGCCGGCGTGTCCGACGAGGAAGCCGGCAACCCCATCGACCGCCGCGCCGCCCGCGTCCTGCGCGACGCCGGGTACGCCGTGCCCGACCATCGCGCGCGCCAGATCCGCCCCGGCGAGCTAGGGGAGTGGGACCTGATCCTCGCCATGACCTCGCGACACCTCGGCGTGCTCGAGCGCCTCTCCCAACGTGCGGGCGTCGACTACGAGGGTGCGCCGGCGTCCGCGGACCTGCGCGCCGACACCCCGCGCATCTGCCTGTACCGCGACCTCGACCCCGAGGGCAGCGGCGACGTGCCCGACCCGTGGTACGGCGGCCACC
>ERZ772978.198-NODE-198-length-24502-cov-198.358_pt1 | contig 24502 bp, 29 predicted proteins | sample MGYA00511675_ERZ772978 | MGnify/ENA primary metagenome ERZ772978 (study PRJEB29015, sample SAMEA2738092) | human oral metagenome | biome: human oral; feature: human-associated habitat; material: saliva | place: China | collected 2156 ... | reverse complement strand
CCTCGACCCCTACCCGGCCACGACACGCCCAACCCCACCCAACACCCCTACACCCTCAAATGCGAAGAGCCGGCAAAACGTGTGGGTTGTGGGTAGGCCACAGGTGTTGCGGCATGGCCTAGCCGAGCTTCGAACCGACGCTTGTTGCCGATGAGGCGAAACACCCGGTCGGGAAGATTCAGCCCCCTTCTGATCGGGTGGAATCTTCCCCAACGGATTGAATACTCCCCATCAGCTGCAATACTCCCGATGGGATTGATCCTGTCTGAGACGCTGCGGCGCGGACGCCCTAGCGCAGGCACACCGCCCTCGACGATGCCAGGGAACGAGCCGCGACCAACACGTTTTGTCCTTTCACCCTCGCATGCCCGGCGTGTGGTTAGTGTCTGCGGCGCAGGGCCACCACCAGGGCACCCCCGCCGACCAGGAGGAGGGCGGCGATGGCGGCGCCGATGCCGATGAGCAGGCCCGTGGAGTCGCTCTGCCCGCCAGCAGAATCCCCTGCGGCCGAGGCGCCGGTGGACGGGTCGGTCGTGGGTTCAGGAGTGGGCAGGGTGAAGGGGTTGACCGGTGCGACCAGGTCCGTGAACGCCCCCACCGTGCCCTCCTTGTACGTGGTGAAGAATTCGTCGGCGTCACCTTCGAGGAGCGGCTCATCCGTGATGGGAATGACAGCCCCCTGGTCGCTTTGCCAGACACAGCCGTTACTGTGTGCGTTGGCCACGAGCGGCTCGTCAATGACTGAGTAGCTCGTTTCAAAATTGCAGTGACCGTTAACCATCGAAGGCGCATAATAGCTAAGCTCCGTGATGGTCCCCTTTTCGAAGCTGTCGGCCATCTGCTGGAAGTATTCCATCGGGGCGCGCAGCTGGAGATGACCGGACTCATCCATGGAATAGAAGGCGTGACGCGCCTCCCGATAATACGTCGCTTTCAGGATGCAGCTAATTGGGGAGAAGGAAGCTGTCGCTTTGAAATCGGGGTGAGAACCCGACCAGAACGTGTCGGCGATAGCCTGGCAATCCTCCACCTGAAAATGCTGACCTAGTTCTCCGAGGGACAGCATGATCGTCACCTCAACGGTGTTGAGCGTGTCGGTGTCGGACCCGTCCAGCCCGTACCAGATTCGGATGTCCATCGTGATTTCGACGCCGGGCATGAGGGTGCCCGGCTCGGGCGCGGTCGGCGTCGCGCTGGCGATCCGCACCGGCGTATCATCCGCCCGCGCGGGGACACTCCCCACGCACAGGCACGCCACCGCCACCAGTGCGCACGCCACCCACGCGCCCAGGCGCCTCGTCACCACTGCCATTACTGTCCTCCCGTCCATGGAATGATTGACCGGCCCCGGCACCCTAGTAGAACAGGTCCGGGGGGATGGGCAGGGCCCCAAATTCCGAATCCAACAGGCGCCGCTTCTCCTCCGATATGTACATCGACGGGATCCCGGCCACCTCCTGGTTCAGTTTCGTGGCCGCGTCCTTATCCCCCGCCTCAAGATTTTTCAACGCCTTTTTGACAGCTTTCGCGAACTTGTCGACGTTTTCGATCATTCCTTCCAGGGCGGTCTTCTCCTGCTGCCAGTAGCTGGCGTAGACCCTCTGGAACGCGACCGGACCCTCCTCCCTGCCCCACTTCGCCTCCGTCTGCATCCCCCTGAGCTTCTCACAGAGCTCGGCCGCCTTCTGAAGCTTTTTGATGACGCACTCATCGCCCTCGGTCAGCTCCCTGAGCCAGCGCTGCCACTTCTCTTTACTCACCTCAAGGTCTTCAGCCACGATGCTCTCCCTCGTCCACGAATACGGTAGGAACAAGACAAGCCTACCAGACGGCAAAAGGGCTCGTGTGAGGCTTGGACACCCGCGCCGAACAACGACCGTCACGGCCGGTCCCCCGCAGCGGGCAGACGACACCCCGGCCTCGACGTGGACTTCCATCCCCATGCGTGGCCGGGGTGCCTCGTTTGTCGCTCATGCAGCGCGCTCAGGATAAGGAGGTTACTTGCCTTCGAGGAGCTGGATCGGCGGTCGCGGCGCCTGCATCGCGTTGATCGGCGCCTCGAGATCCGCGTAACCGAGCGCAAAACCGGTAATCAACTGGTAGCCCTCGGGAATCTCGAACTCGGCTTCGACAGGCTCGCGCCAGATGGCAAGGAAGCCGATCGGGCACGAGTCGACGCCGCGCGACTTGGCGGACAAGAACAGGGTCTGAAGCATGAGGCCGGCGTCCATGGCGCTCCACGGGAGCATGTCCTCGTGGACGAAGACGAAGCCCATGACGGGCGCGTCGAAGGCCGTCACGTTGCGGCGGGCAACACGGTTGCGCCCCTCGATGTCAGAGCGCTCGATACCGTGGATGCCGTAGAGGAGCTTTGCGACCTCGATCTGGGCGGGGCGCACCTCGTCCGGGTAACGCTTACGCACCGGGAAGTCGCCGTCGGGAACGGGGATTTCAACGGTGGGATCCTCTGCCTTACGGGCGTGGGCCTCGATCTCCTCGTCGAAAAGTCGGCCGTAATGCTCGCGCAGGCGAGCGGCGCGCTCACCCGTGGCCAGGGCGACGCGGAAGGCTCGCGTGTTAGACCAGGACGGCGCGGTCGTCGCATCGGCGAGGATCGCGTCGAGGAGCTTGGCTGGGACCTCCCGGTCCGTAAAGGCGCGCGTCGAGCGGCGCGAGGCGGTCAGGGCAGAAAAGTCGTTCGTCTCAGCGTTGAGTGTCATGCACCCAGGCTAGCCCGGCCTCGTTCCCCGATCCAGCCGGCCCACCCACCGGACGGCGGCAATCCCTTCCTCGCCCGACAACTGATGGCTAGTTATCCGAACGCTCATAGGGGACCCGGAAGTAATCGAGCATCACCGCGAAACGGTCCTGCGCACTCAGGCACGTATCCATGAGGAAACCATTCTCGTCACCCCACCTCTCCAGACCTCGGTAGTAGGAGGCCTTCAGATCGTCGGTGATGATGAACGGGACGACTCCCGCGGCGAGGCACTGCTGAAGCATGAGGAGCCTACCAACCCGCCCGTTACCATCCTGGAAAGGATGGATGCGTTCGAAGCGCACATGCCAGTCCAGGATCTGCGTAAGAGAATCAACATCGTTGACGCACTCGAACAGAGGCCGCATATGCTCAGCAACATCAGCGGGCGCGCTCGTCTCACGCATTGCGACCTCGTTCGGCAGACACTTGTAATCGCCGACGGCAAACCAATCAAGATCAGCCTGGATGCTCCCCTGCTTCAGTATGCGATGCAGATCCTTCACATATTCCTCGCCGATAGGAGTTCCGGCGCATTCGATGACGCGATCGATAGCGCGGAAGTGGTTCCGCGCCTCGATAATGTCATCGACTCTCAGGCCCTCGCCGCCAACAGTCGCCGTCTCGAAGATAAGACGGGTCTGTTCCTCGGACAGCAGAGAACCCTCAATGTGATTGGAGTTGTAGGTCATCTCCACCTGTAGGCGGTGGTAGACGCCCCCACGCACACCCGCATCTTTTTCGTCGCGAAGCCGCATCAGCAGCGCCGAACGACGCGCGCCGATCTCAGTTTCGCTCACGACAGGGCCTCCTTTTGCGTGACATTATACGTGCAAGACCTCTCGTGAGGCTCATAACAGTAGGCGCATCGGAGGGCCAGCCCATGGCGACACACGACAGCACAATCAACCGGGACTCGCGAGCCTATTGGAATAGACGCGCGGCGACGTTCACGAGAGACGCGACCAGCGACTACGAGCGATGGCTCCTCGATCTGCTCGCGCTCGAAGCGGGCGAGGAGGTCCTCGACATGGGGTGCGCGACGGGCACGCTCGCCGTTCCCCTGGCCCGCGCCGGGCACCGCGTCCACGGCTGCGACTTCGCCGAGGCCATGCTGGCGATCCTCGACGAGCGCGCGGCCGCGGAGAACCTGCCGATCACCTCCCACCTGCTCGCTTGGGAGGACGACTGGGAGAATGCGGGCCTGGGTGAGAACAGCGTGGATGTCGCCTTCGCGTCACGTTCCCTCATGAGCGGGGACGTATCCGCTTGCGTGCGCAAGCTCGACGCGGCTGCGCGCTCGCGTGCGGCGGTCGTCGTGCCCGACAGCCTGCTCCCCTCTCGCGACCCGCGCCTGCTTACCTACCTCGGGCGCACTGCGCGTCCACCGCGCGTCGTCCGCGACGTGACCCGCGCACTGGCTGCCATGGGCCGGACCCCGGTAGGCGCGAGGACCCAGACCTTCCGGCCGATGCGTTTTTCTTCCTTCGTCGAGGCCCGCTCGGACCTTCGTCGCCTGGCCGGCCCGGAGCCGTTCACCGCGCGCGAGCAGCGACTGTTCGACGCGTACGTGGCACAGCATGTCGTGCGTGAGGCTCCCACTGATCCCACTGAGGTGACAGAGGAGCACTGGGTCCTCGACTATCGTTTGCCCGTCACCTGGGTGTTCATCGGCTGGCGCACAGACGGGAGCGGATGGGCGTAACGGGCCACAACCTCGTCCGAAGGGCTCACTCCGCGTCGGGGCGGCGCCTGCGCGCCTTGACCTCGGCGCGCCTCTTCTTGTCGGCGAGGCGGCGCAGCTTGGACGCGCGCGTCGGCTTCGTGGCGCAACGAGGCGTGGGCGGGGTGAGCGCTGCGCGCAGGACGTGTGCGAGGCGTTCACGCGCGGCGGCGCGGTTGCGGCGCTGGGAGCGATTCTCCGAGGCGGTGACAGTCAGGACGCTACCGGTCAGGCGATCGCCCAACTCTCGCAGGGCGCGCTCGCGCTGCTTGTCATTCAGGGCGGTCGTCGTCGCCAGATCCAGGCTCAGCTGAACCCGCGAATCCGCCGTATTGACGCCCTGCCCGCCCGGGCCCGAGGCGTGCGAAAAGCGCTCGACCAGCTCCCGCGCGGGCACGACGAGGCCGTGCGGGCAGCCGGGCCCAGCGGGAATGCGCAGATCGTCCATGCACTCTAGTGTGCACCACCCAGCCCAGCCCCGGCCTCGTCAATCCACGCGCCTTCATGTACGTGACTGCCGACGTGCGTTGATACGTCGATTCTCACGCACAACGCTCAGGCCATGAGCGCGGCGACCCGGTCCTTGAGGTCGGGCAGCACGTCGGAGGCGAACCAGGGGTTCTTTTTCATCCAGATCTGGTTGCGCGGCGAGGGGTGGACCAGCGGGAAGTACGTGGGCAGATAGCGTTTGTAGTCGCGCACGACGTCCGTGAGGGAAGCCGAGGACTTCAACTTCAGGTAGCGCCTGGTGGCGTACGCGCCGACGAGGATCGTCATCTCGAGCTTCGGCATGAGCTCGAGCAGGCGCGGGTGCCACGTGTCGGCGAAGTCCTTGCGCGGCGCCAGGTCCCCACTCTTTCCGGTGCCCGGGAAGTAGAAGTCCATGGGGACGATCGCGAGCTTGCCCGAGTGGTAGAACGTATCGCGGTCGACGCCCATCCAGTCGCGCAGCCGGTCGCCGCTGCGGTCGTTCCACACGATGCCGGTTTCCTCGGCGACTCGCCCGGGCGCCTGGCCGACGATCATGATGCGACACTGAGGCCCCGCGTAGAACAGCGGTTCCACGCCTCGCTTCGTGTACGAGGCGTTGGCCGGGTCTGCGGCAATCTCCTCGGCGATTTTCTGGAAGCGCGGATCCGTGATCTCAGGTGTCATAAACCCAGGGTATGCCACCCCGCGAGCGCACGACCCCCGGCGACTGACAGGTCACACGCTCGGGCACACGCGAGGCGGCATATCTTCCCCGACATACCGGGCACACTCTCGCTCACGCTCCGAACGCACTCCGAATACACGCCATAGTTTTCCACAAATGTCGCATGCAATTCCCCAACCACCCCTGTCATCGCTCCCCCACAAACCCCGCAATTTCAACGATCACAATTCAAATCCTGAAAGACCGACGGGGGAATTGCATGCGACATTGGTGGGGAGACGCCGCGCGGGAAAGACAACAGCCGCATCAGCAAACCGTCAGCAACGTGCGCACAGCCCCACACTGATTAGTCGCAGCTGCCCGGTCAGGCATAGAGTGGGACTCATGAGGGTATCCGGAATGCAGGCGAGGGGCGGCCAATGAACACGAGGTTCGTCAGGCGAACATCCAAGCGGATGACAACCATCGCCGCCTCGCTCGCGGTCGCAGCCTCCATGCTCGGCCTCGCAGGCCTCGCGGCACTCACCCTTCCCTCGGCACACGAACAGCGGGATCCCTCTCCCATCGCCATCGCCTACGACGAGGACGAGGACCCCATGTCCGAGGCCGTCGCTGCCCTACTCGACACAGCCTCGTCCCTGCATGGGTCGATCGACACCCTCACCTACGAGCAGCGCTACGAGGGACAGACCTACAGCAAGCAGGCCTTCATCTACGTACCCGCCTCCTACTCGCCGGGCACGCCCGCGAACGTCCTCTACCTGACGCACGGATGGTGGGGCAACGCGGCGGGCCTGGCCGACGGGGTCGCTCCGGTCGTCGACGAGCTGGAGACGTCGGGCGAGGCGGCACCCACGATCGTCGTCTTTGCGACCTACTACCCGGACAGGTCGTTCGCGACCGACGACTACGAGGACGATTACACCCTCAATCGTTTCTTCGCGACGAGCGAGATCGACACGCTCATGAACGCGGTTGAAACACGCTACACAACCTTCGCGCACGGCGACACCTCCGACGCTTCCCTTCGAGCCTCGCGCAGGCACCGCGCATTCGGCGGCTTCTCGATGGGCGCGACGACCACCTGGGACGCGTTCGCGCTGCGCCCCCAGTACTTCTACGGGTACATGCCGATGGCGGGCGAATCCTGGATTGGGCGCGAGGAAGACGCCGACGAGGAGCGGCTCGCCGAGCTCGTCACCGCAGGGGCAGTGCGCGAGGGCTACGGGCCGGGAGATTTCCGTATCCTGGCCTCGGTCGGCTCCGAAGACCCGGCGCTGTGGGACATGACCCCGCAGCTTGACGAGCTCCGCCAGGACTACCCCAACCTGATGACCGAATCCAGCCTGCAGCTATGGATCGACGACGGGGAGGCACACTCGAGCACGTCCGTCGCCAACCAGGTTGAACACAACCTGCCGCTCCTGTTCCCCTCCACGTAGGAGGCGCCTGACACGCGGCGTGAGAGCGACGCACTGAGCCCCGACCTCGTTCCTTATCGCAGGGACGAGGCCGGGGCCGACGCGCAGATAAGGGGCTTTATGCGCGGGGCTGGCGCTCCGCCCACTCGCCGAGGCTCACGCGCGGACCCGTGAAGAACGGGGTGTCCTCGCGCACGTAGAGGCGCGCCTCGGTGTAGCGCTGAGCGTGCATGACGCCCTCCAGGCGGTCCAAGCTGTCGGCCTCGAACGCGAGCACCCACTCGTAGTCGGAGAAGCCGAAGGCGGACAGGGTCGAGCCCTTGACGTCCGGGTACTGCGCGAAGCCGTTGCGGCCGTGTTCGGCCATGATGCGGGCGCGCTCTTCGGGGGCCTTGAGGTACCAGTCGTAGGAGCGCACGAAGGGGTAGACCATCGCCCAGTCGCGGGGCGCGACGCCGCCGAAGCAGGCGGGAATGTGGCGCTTGTTGAACTCGGCGGGGGTATGCAGGCCCATGCAGGACCACACCGGATCCAGGAACTTGCCGAGCGCGCTCGCGCGCAGGCGGTGGTAGGCGTCCTGGAGGACCTCCGGGTCATCGTCGAGCCACCAGACCATCAGGTCCGCCTCGGCGCGGAAGCCGGACACGTCGTAGAAGCCGCGGATTTCCGCGCCCGCGCCCTTCACGTAGTCCAGGGATTCGGCGACGATGCGGCCGCGCTCGCCGTCGTCGGCGGGCAGGGACTCCCCCAGCGCGAACACGGAGTAGAGGGCGTAGTGCTGCTTGTTGTTGACCTCGTCGAAGTCGATGTCGGTGGCGTCGCGCGGGTCAGTGACGCGGGCGTGCGCGGCGTGCGAGTGGGGCGTCGCCTCGGTGCCCGCGTGGCGGGCCTGGTGGCGCGCGGCGTGCTCACCGACGCGGTCCGGCACTCCTGCGGGATGTCCCGGGTTTTCCGGGTTCTGCTCGGGCGGCACGACGGCGTGGGGATGCGGGGTAGACATGGAGTCCTCCTGGGTTGGGGCTGGGTGACCGGCGGCTCGGGCGGGCGCGCCGGAAGAATGAGGGGCGGTGCCGGGGTGGGCGCTCGCGGCGGCGGGTGAGGGGTGCCCGGGGCGCGCCGGGGAGAGGCAGCAGTCGCTCGGGCAGACGGTATGGAAGGGGCCGGTGCCCGTAACCGTCACGCGCGCGGGCCGCTCGCCTCGCGCCTGGGCGGCGCGCTCTTCGAGCACGTCGACCAGAGAGGACACGAAGCCCGGGTCGGTGGAGACCGTGTCGGCGCGCTCGTAGGGAATACCCAGGCGCGCGGCGGTCTCCTTCGCCTCGGTGTCGAGGTCGTAAACGACCTCCATGTGGTCGCAGATGAACCCGATGGGGACGACGACGGCGCCACTCAGCGCTTTTCCATTCGCGGTATCCCGGGCCGCGGCACCGCCCGCGACGTCCTCGAGGAAGTCGTTGACATCGGGTTCGAGCCATCGGGCCTGCGGGGGACCGGAACGCGAGCAATACACGAGGTCGTAGCCCAGGTCCGCGCGCCCCAGGACGCGGCGCAGCTCCGGCATAATCGCAGCGATGAGGGCGTGGTGCTGGGCGACGTAGCTGATTTCGGTTGCGGGGGTTCCCGCCGGCGACGAGGCCTGGCTCCCCTGCTGCTCACCACGATCATCCGAGGCAACCACTGCCTCGTCGATCGAGGGACGGAACGGGAAGGGCGAGGATCCCGCCTCCATACTCACGGGGATGGAGTGGGTGACGAAGATCAGGCGAATCCCTGCCGGGTCGACGCCGCGCGCCGCGAGGGCCTCCCACGCGCGCCGGACGGATGCAATCTGCGCGCTCGCCATGCCGGGGGTCGAGTAGTAGGGGCGGACCTTGTCCACGATGATGTCGGCGTCGGGATCGTCGGCGCTGTCCTCGGCGCCCAGGACGATGGCACCCCACTTCTCGCGCAGGGCCGCCGCGGCCTCGGCGAGGTCTTCGCGGTACTGGCGGCACCCCGAGTACGAGGCGTAGGCGGAGGTGGGCAGGACGAGGATGCGCCGGGCACCAGCCCCCGCGAGCTCGTCGAGGCCTTCGGCGACGAAGGGGTGCCAGTTGCGGTTTCCCCACCCGACGGGGATGTCGTGCCCGCGCCTGGCAAGCTCCGCGGAGAGGTCGGCGATCAGGCGCTGGTTGCAGGCGTTGATGGGCGAGACTCCGCCGAAGCGCTTGTAGTGCGCGGCGACCTGGAGCAGGCGCTCGTCGGGGATTCCGCGACCGCGCGTCGCGTTGCGCATGAACGGCAGGACGTCCTCCTCGCCGTTCGGGCCACCGTAGGACAGCAGCATGATCGCGTCGTAGGTTTCCAGACCTGGCACTTTCGCTCCTCCTTCACGCCTCGCGTGGACAGTGTAGGGCTGCTTCCCTCCCCCACGCAGCGACAGATTGTCAGAAAAACGCAGCAATTCAGCCGTTTTCCCCGGCGAGCAGCACCGGCTTGCACACGCAAGTTAACACTGTTAACCTTACCTGCGACACAAAGTTAACAGCGTTAACCGATGGGAGAGAAACCGTGTCACATCCACACGCCCCGGCCCTGGAGGCTCGGGGGATCCGCAAGAGCTACGGCACTCACGAGGTCCTGCGCGGGGTCGACCTGCGCGTCGAACCCGGGCAAATTCTCGGGCTACTCGGACGAAACGGGGCCGGCAAGTCCACGCTCATCACGATTCTGTGCGGGCTGCGCCAAGCCGACTCCGGAAGCGCCAGCATCTGCGGGCACCGCCCCTCCTCCGTCGAGGCCGCGCGTTTGATCGGCTACGCGCCACAGGAGCTGGGCATCTACCCCGACCTGAGCGTCGCCCAGAACCTGGCGGCCTTCGGCGAACTGAACGGACTCACTCGACGCGAGTCGGCCTCGCGAGCAGGCGAGGTGATGGACCTCCTCGGCCTCACAGAGAAACGCGGTCAGCGCGCCTCGCACCTGTCGGGCGGGCAGCAGCGCAGGCTCCACGCGGGCATGGCGATCATGCACCGCCCGCGCCTGGTGTTCATGGACGAGCCGACCGTCGGCGCGGACGTGGAGGCGCGCAGCCAGATCCTGGGAGCGGTGCGCCAGCTCGCGCAGGATGGCGCGGCCATCGTCTATACCTCGCACTACCTCGCCGAGTTCGAGGAGCTCGGCTCCGACGTCGCGATCCTGAACGAGGGACGCATCGTCGCGCGCGGTCCCCTCGAAGACATCATTTCCGCCCACGGGCGCGCCGAGGTCACCCTCGAGTTCGACCGTCCGGTTCCCTCAATCGATGGGTGGAGCTCCGACGGGAGGATCCTCCGGCACATCGGGGACGAGGCCGACCCGGGTTCGCGGATCGGCGAAGCCCTGGCCTCGCCCACCCTCGAAGGCGCGCGCCTGACGGACGTGCGCATCACCCAGGCGAGCCTGCACAACGCGTATCTGCAGATCATCAAGGAGAGTGACCATGTCGCAGCTTAAGCAAATCGGAGCCATGACCCGCCTCAACATTCGGCTTCAACTCACCGACCCGGCGCCCACGCTCATCCTGACGGTGATCCCCCTCGTCTTGATTCCCTTCATGATGCCGGCGTTCAAGTCGATGCTCCTGGCCGACGGCTACACGAGCGTCACAGGCGCCGAACAGGCGGTTCCGTCGATCGCGATCCTCTTTTCATTCCTGGCCGTGCAGAACATCATCGGATCGTTCTTCAACGAGCGTTCGTGGGGCACGTGGGAACGCCTCGAGGCCTCGCCCACCTCGCGCGCGTCCATTCTGACGGGCAAGGCGCTGGTCTCCTTCCTCATGCAGACCGTCCAGATCGCGGTTGTCCTCGCGCTCGGCGCCCTCATTTTCGGATACCGGCCGACCGGGTCCCTCGTCGCGCTGGCCGCGATTCTCCTCAGTTTCTCCGCGGTCCTATCGGCGCTCGGCGTCGCGCTCGCGCTGTGGTCGCGCAGCCGCGACGCGGCCCTGTCGCTGTCGAACATCATTGGCATGCTGGCGGCGGGCATCGGCGGGTCTTTCTCCACGGTCTCCTCGTTCCCGGATTGGGCGCAGCACGCCGCGCGCCTGTCCCCCGCCTACTGGGCGATCACCGCGATTCACGAGGTGAGCCTGGACGGGGCGGGACTTGCCGACGTCGGGACGCGGATCGGCGTCCTGTGGGGTTTCTTCGCGGTGATCTCGGGGCTGGCACTGGTACAGTTCCGGTATCACAGGGAGTAACGTCCACCGAAGCGGAGAGCCCATGCCGTCGTCACGCCAGCGCGCGCTATCGCGAGAGATCATCTTGTCGACCGCGCTCGACCTGGTCGACGAGGAGGGGCTCTCCGCTTTGTCTCTGCGGTCTTTGGGCAAGCGTCTCGGCGTCTCCCAGGCCGCTTTTTATCGTCATTTCCCCGACAAGGCGGCGCTCCTGGAGGGCATCGCCGAGCAGGTCTGGCGACTCACGTTCGAGTCCTTCCTGGACCGCGTGAACACCGGGGCGGTCGATTCAGCTTCGAAGCCCACGCACGAGGCATCGGAGCCGACCGAGGATGCCCCCGCCTCGCCCCTGTTGATCTACATGCGCACCTACGCGCATTGCCTGGCCTCCACGCTGCGCTCCCACCCGGGCGCGGTCATGCTGCTGCTCACGCACCCGATGTCGACGCCCGAGCAGCTGTCGCTCCTGGCGCGCGTTTTCGTGACGCTGGCCCGGCGCGGTTTCACACCGAATGCGGACATGCTGGGGCTGGTCAACGCGGTGTCGATCTACACGACGGCCTTCGTCGCCGCCGAGGTCGTTCCGCCCGTGGGCGGCTCCCCCGAGCAGCCGGCCGACCTGTCGGCCGCGAGCGCCGCGCTCGACCCCGAGGACGCGCAGGCGCTGCGCCCGCTCATCGAGGATCTCCTGGACGGCCGCTACGACTTCAACGCCCAGTTTGAGCGGGGCCTGGAGGCGATCCTGCGCGGCTGGCACTGAGGCTAACCAACCAGCTCCTCGACCTCGCGCACGATGCGCGCGGCTCCACCCAGGGAAGTTAGTTCCTCGCGCAGTCCTCGGATCCCCGAGGTCAGGGCAGGTTCGTCGACGAGGGTGCGGGCGGCGCGTGCGATGAGCGCCGGCTTGGGCTCGAGAACGGTCAGGCCACAGCGCGCGTTTTCCACGGCCTCGGCGTTGAATTGGCGCTCAAAGACGCGCCCCGGGACGATCACCTGGGGGACCTCATAGGATAGAGAGTCCATCATCGAGTTTTGTCCTCCGTGATGCACGAAGACGCGGGCGCGCGGCAGGAGCTCGGAGAAGTCGAATCGAGGCGCGCAGGTCACCTCGTGGTCCCCTGAGACCTGGGTGGCCTCGGGCATGCCCGCGACGTAGACGTCGCAGCTCATCACCTCGGCGAGTTCTCGCCCGGCGCGCACGGCCACGCCCGCGGGGACGCTGCCCGCACCAAGGTAGACGAGGGCACAATCGCGAGGCGTCGGCGTCAGTGCGGGCGGCTTGTCCAGGAACCCGCAGTAGACGGCCCGCTCCCCCGCCCGCGGTTCCAGGGTCGGGCAGCTTGGGATGAAGCGGCGCCGCATCCCCTCGAGAACGGTCAGGGACGAGGCCGGGGCGGGCATTCCCATCTCGCGCAGCAGGCGTCGAATTCCTGCGGATTTGCGCGGGTTGGAAGTGTAGGAGGCGGTCGTCGGCTGCGAGGCGCTCCCGACGCACGGGATGCCCTCGGCGCGGGCGGCGATGACGGCGGCGAGGTTGAACCCCGAGTAGACGACGTCGGGGCGCGCGGCTCGCATGTGGGCGCGGAGCGCGTCGACGGCGGCGCGCGTGTAGCGCTCGTCGAGGGCACCGGTCAGCCAGAGGACCTCCTCGAAGCTGCGCACGGGCTTGCGGCCCATAAGGCCGAGGCGCGAGGCCAGGGGGAAGGTGTGGCGCGCGATGGCCTCGGGAAGGCCGAGAGGTGAGGGCACCGGAATCTCGAGCGTCGGAGCGACGGGATTGGAGCAGTTGCCGTCGTCTCCCCACGCGAGCACGACCTCATGGCCACCGTCCTGGAACGCACGTGCGACGCGCTGCGCGCGCGACCACGGCCCGCCCATCCGCGAGCGGGCAACCATGGGAACGACGAGAACCTTCACATGTCAAGGGTACGGCACTCACAACATCCCCACGCCGGCCTCGTTCTGCCTCTCATGCATGAGGCCGGGGATGAGTTTCTGGACCAACTCACCGACGCATCGCGACTAAGCTAGAGCACAACCGCGCGTACCCCCGCAGCGCATCCATGCACCGACGCAAGGAAGGGCCACCATGAACACCGACAAGGTCAGGGTCGTGGAGCCTTTCGACACCGACCACACCCAAGCCTACGAGCTGCGCAGCATCCCCATGGAACGCCTGCACGCCATGCCCTTCGTCATGAACATCATCAAGGTAACCTCACGCACTTCGACTACGTATACAGCACGTTGGGAGAGCAAGGTTTCACCCCGCGCCAGCATTTGCAGCTGCCTAAAGCTCCTTCAACACGTGGTCATGGGTATCCCACACCTATACAACAATTCACCAACTGCACCCGAACACTCTATAGTCAAAGTGATTGAGACCAAAACACGCCGAATCCCAACAAGCTTGAAATGCATACATGCACACGCAACACCAAATTCTCCTACACTAAATCAGTCCACACGCCCTTAATATATTTAGTTCAGTAAAGTACGCATTGAGAAGACGCTCATTATCAGAGCTTGCGCCGAGATCATAGGCCAGATACCCGAAAGAACGCAGCATAGAAACAACCTTAACGCTCGTCACACCATTCTCCGAAAAAACGAAGAACACCGACGACTCAACATCACCAGGCCAACAATCCAGATAAGCCTGCACTATCGACTTAATTTGATCGTCACATCCTTTAGCTCTCACCTGCCTAATTTCGCCCCTCTGAAGGCAACGCCCGTCCACATGAGAACTAACTACACCCATTAAAGAACAAACAAACCGAGACTGGCGCATAAGAAACGGTTCATACCCCAAACGCACGGTCCCATCAAGAAACACCATTTTACTTTCAGGCTGAATGAGATCAGCCATTGAAGACAACGGGACACGCTCCTGCTGAATATCTTCTCTCAATGAGTTCGCAACCCGTCTCCTCCAAATTCCACAGCATAGATACACCAGATACATGACAACAACAAAAACAAGGAACAACACCGAAAAAAGACACCCCATGAGAAACAAGTAACCCCATACGTCACCAGAGCCCCACCCTCTACTCCACTCCCATAAACACAAGCAAACTGCATAGAGAAAAACAAAAGCAATGAACACGCACCCCAGAAGATCCAACCTCCCCATCGTTCCCCCATATTTCTTTCTTGAGTAGGTCCTCACAATTGAACTGACAATATCCTCAGCCAGTTCTTTCTTTAGTACACGCACGGTGCAAGCTTCATCAATCAGAAGATCTGTATTCTCAATGACGTCGAGATATCGCTCCATTGTCGATAGTTCCGACCCCCTCAAGATGTGATTCTTTCGAATTACATCTGACCGAGACTTCCATACACGACGAAGGTAACCCAACACCGGCACGAGTGATACAACGCCCGCAATCAGCCCAACCAAAGTACCTGCTGACTCAATTTGATCCCACATGATCCAACACACCTTTCCATCATCGCATATTTGCAAAAATTTTCATCATTCAACTTACATGCGATACGATTTAGCTAAAACAGATCGAACCGCTTTCTAAGCTAGCCCCGATACTATGAATTAATCAATTCTCCACCTTCCACTCGCCGGACCGAGGACTCCCCTGACGCTCGAGCACGCCTTCTTCCTTGAGCTGCGCGACGATGCGCTCAGCGCTTCGCTTTGAGCAGCCGAGGTGCTGCGCAAGCTGGGCGACGGTGGAGCGCGAGTTATCGCTCAGGAAAGCAAGCGCACGGGCGTGCTCCGCGTCCGCTGCACTCTCTGGCCGCGCATACGGAAGTATGGCTTCCCTGATTGCTTCGAGCATGAACTCCACGAAACTCTCACACGAACCGGTCGCACCCGAGCGGGCCAAGGCCTCGTAATAATCCGCCTGCCGCCTCCTGATCGCGGACTCGATGGGCACCCAGGCCAACACCGGACGCCACCGCGACAACAGTATCGTGTGCCAGAGCCGTCCCATCCGACCATTCCCGTCAGAAAAGGGGTGGCAGAACTCGAACTCGAAGTGGAAAATGCACGAGACGAGAAGAGGGTGCATACGCGTCGCTCTCAGCCAATCGAAGAGGCCTCCCATGACCTCGGGGACATACGCGGCTGGAGTCCCATCATGAATGAGGGTACCCCCATTGAACACGCCCACGTTACCGGAGCGGAAGCGCCCGGCGTCGGGGACGAGGCCACCCATCATGACGCGGTGAACGCGCAGCAAATCTTCCACTGAATGAGGATCCAGCTCAGGAATAAGATCGTAGGCGGCGCGCGCGTTTTCGACTTCGAGGATGTCGCGCCGGTCTCCGAGAACCCGCTTGCCGTCAATAATCGCGCTCACCGCACGTTCGTCTAGTTTGTTTCCTTCGATGACAAGCGAGGAGTAGATCGTCTGGATCCGCAGCTCACGACGCAGCGTCGGGCTGGTCGACAGTGGTGCTTGAGGCGACAGCATGCCGACGAACTCAGCGATCTCCATGCAGAGCGCATCAATCACGTCGGTGCGTTCGAACGACGGTTCGTATGCCATGATCACCTCCTATTACCGCCACAATTATACTGCCAGTGGCGGTAATCAAGCAGAGACCCGCAATACGATTCACCTCTCCCCAGACAGAAGGGCAACCATTGCGCATTGGCACCAGGGAGAACTAGAATACGTTGTATTCACCAACGGGAGGTCACCATGCCCACCATGACGATGCGCCTTGACGAAACGGACGCCGAAGTCGTGCGCAAGTACGCCGAATTTGAAGGAAAAACGATCTCCGACTTCATTCGAGATGCCGTCTTCGAGAAGATCGAGGACCAGCAGGACCTCGCCACGCTGCGCGAGGTGATCGCTGCAGACAACGGCGTTCGCTACACCCACGAGCAGGTACTCGCGCAGCTGGGCCTGTAAATGTCCTACCACGTCGAGTACAGCGACACAGCCCTCAAGCAACTGAAGAAAATGGACCGATTCGACGCGCGACTCATTACGTCATGGATCGGCAAAAACCTCGAGGGCTGCTCGGACCCCCGCATCCACGGCAAAGGCCTCACAGCCAACCGATCAGGCGAGTGGCGCTACCGGATCGGCAACTACCGCGCCCTCTGCATCATCGAAGATGATCGCCTCATCATCGAAGTGTTTTCCGTCGGACACCGCCGACACATCTACCAGTGATCTCGCGGCCACACCGGCATCATCCAGCATTACCGCCAGATTTATACCGCCACTGGCGGTAATCGCGTGGCCACAAAGGGCACCTGACCAGCAAACGGCAGGAGGCCTCGTCCATTGACGAGGCCTCCTCGAAGTTAGCTCTTCACACTCGTTGTCTTTGGGTAGGGGATGACCTCGAGGTGTCCAGAGACGAGCTCACCCAGGAACACCTGCTTGACCGACGAGTACCCCAACTTCTTGAGTTCCTCCTTGATCCAGGCTTTATCCTTGCCTGCAAGAAGGAGGCCATCAGGGACGAGCTGACCGTCGGTCACGAGCGGCAGAAGCGAGCGCTTCGAACCGTCACCTCGCACGCGAATCGTCAAAGACCCGTTGGTTTCCATGATCGCTGCGGCAACGTCACCCACGCTGGCAATCTTCTGCTCACGCAGGCTCCTACTCAGTCCCTCCGCGGTCATTCCCACCTTCGCGCAGCGCGCAATATCCACTTCACCATCACGAACGATCAGCTCGGGCTGACAGGCCGCAAGCTTCTTAAAGGTTTTGCTGGTATCGATGAGGATCTTCGTCGCGATAACAACGAGCGACCAGATCAAGATGATGACGAGAAACTGCAAGACGGAAATCGACGAGTTGTAGATGACGCCGCCGATGATGCCGCCCAGCACATAGTTCTGCACCTGATTGAGAGGCGTATTCAGCGAGAAGTCGCGCTTTCCCAAGATGTTGATCTGGAGCAACATCGTGAGGATACCGAGCGCGAACTTGATAGCCGTCAACGTGTAGAAGTCCATGTCAGTGCTCCCCGTTCACATAGATGCCATGGTCGATAATGTGCGTGCGCTCAAGAGTGAAGGAATTGTTGTCATTATTGAGATGGACGGTGTAGTCCTCCTCGTTGAAGCGCACAATCATGCCATCTTCCAGGGACGTCTTATTCACCATGACATCGCTCGCCTGGACACCGTGATCGACGGCGACACCCTCCATGAACCCCACGAGGAGCTGGGCCTGGGACTGCTGGTCACTGAGCCTCAGGTACTGCTCGGTCTGGATCCCCAGGAGCACGAGCGAGAACACCAAGAGCCCAATACCCGCGTCACGCCAGCGGGTTTTCACCCGGTTACGCAGATACAGGGCACTGAAAGCGAGAGCCACAACGAGCAAGACGATGATCGCAGCTAGACGCCGTGTCGCGTCCAGGCTCTGATGCGAGACGATGTAGTCGAGGGTATAGAAGTTCATGTGCTATCCATGGTGTGCAGGTCACTCAAACAGGGTCACACTAGCACTGCAGCCAACATGGACAGCGCAGCACTCACAGCGAACACACACAAAGCAGTAGCACTGGGGGCGCGACGGCCTCGTCGATTGACGAGGCCGTGGCCGGGAGAGCGTGAAACGCTCAGCTGGTCCCGTGGAACGCCCAGGCGCGGCCACGCACGCCGCGCGCGATGTAGCTGGCGCCGGCGAGGCTCAGGGCAAGGCCGAGGCCCGTGTAGAAGAAGGCGATAAACCAGTCGGGGAAGACGCCCGCGGCGCGCATGCCGATACCGAAGGACATCATGATTGCCATCATGAGGTAGCTCTTGCGGTCGAAGAAGCGGACGACGTGGTGACGATCCCCCTCCAGGTCGGCGATGCGCTGGGCGTTCTTCTTGACGAGCTTGGAAAACATCGGATGGAACGCGCAGAAGATGCCGACCGCGCCGCCCGCGAGCGCCAGGAAAACAATCGCCGCGACTCCGCGCATGTCGATGGCCGCGCACACGCCAAGGATCGCGACGTTCAGGCCGGCGAGCAGCCAGACGACGCCGGCGACGGCGATCAGGGGCTGCTTCTTGATGCGGAATCGACTCATTTCTTAGTGTCCTTTTCTTCTGCGGTGGTCTCATACAGGGAGGCATCGAGGAGGGCGAACAGCGTCTCGCACTCGCCGCCCTCCATGAGCGAAGCGAAAATACTGCGCAGCACGTAGCGACACAGGGCCTCGGCGCTCATGGGGCCGACGAGCCGGGAGCGATCCACAGCCTCGTCCGCATCGAGGACGCGCATGAGCCCGCACTCGATGTGGGCGAGCATGGGGGCGCGCACGGCCACAAGGGCCTCCTGTTCACCGCTGGGGAGGCGGCGCATCTCGGCGAACCAGTCGACGCTCATGTCGGTGCGCGCGGCGCACAGAGCCTCGCGGAATCGCCTCACGTAGGAGGTGAAGCGTTCGCCGGGGCGCACGGCGCACAGCTCGTCGGAGAGGTTCTCGTCGAAGAAGCGGGTGAGCACGGCGGCCGTCAGGTCTGCCTTGGTCGGGAAGTAGCCGTAGACCGAGCCGACCGCGATACCGCACGCGGTGGCGACCTTGCGCACGGAGAGCGCGGAGATGCCGTCGCGCGAGGCGATGGCGTAGGCCTGGCTGACCAGCTTCCCCGGGTCGATCACTTGTTTGGGCACGATTTCCTATCGTCTTACTACCTGCAACAATTCATAATGAACAGTGTTCAGTATAGGCCTGAGCAAGCCCTCGTCAATCGCAGAACCGAGGGACCACAGCGCTCCTGACGCCAACTCATCACATGTCACACGCCTACACGCGACCGCCGTCAGGCATGCCTTCCCGGGATGACTATAGGCTGACAATCAGCGGCGTCCGCGCAGTTCGACTACCGCACTGCCGTTCCAGCGCACACCTCTGATGAGAACGAAGGAGCTCACATGGACCTCATCACCCTGAATAACGGCGTCACCATCCCCCAGGTCGGCCTCGGCACCTACCTGTTGGAGCCGGACGACGCGCAGTCGGCTGTCACCTACGCGCTGGACAACGGCTACACGCTGATCGACACGGCGAACGTGTACGTGAACGAGCGCGCCGTCGGACGAGGCATGCGCGCGTCCTCGAAGGCACGCGAGGAGATTTTCCTCGAGACGAAGCTCTGGCCGTCGTTCTTCGAACGCGCCAGCGCCGTCGACGAGACGCTCGAGCGCCTGGGTACGGACTACATCGACCTGATGATCCTGCACCAGCCCGCCGGCGACACGGTCGCGGGATACCGCATCCTCGAGAAGGCGCATAAGGAAGGCAAGATTCGCGCGATCGGCCTGTCGAACTTCGACGTTGCCCAGACGCAGCGCATCCTCGACGAATGCGAGGTCGTCCCCACAATCAACCAGGTCGAGTGCCACCCCTACTTCCCGCAGACCGAGCTCAAGGCGCTCCTCACGGAGCACAACATCGCGCTGCAGGCGTGGTACCCGCTGGGCGGGCGCGGCAACGACTCGATCATGACCGAACCCCTCGTCCAGGAACTCGCCGAGAAGCACGGCAAGTCCCCCGCCCAGGTGCTGCTGCGTTGGCACATCCAGCAGGGACACATCGTGATCCCGGGCTCGAAGACGCCGTCACACATCGCTCAGAACATCGACCTGTTCGACTTTGCGCTGACCGACGAGGACATGGCCCAGATCGATTCCCTCGACAAGGGGAAGCCGTTCTTCGAGCACAACGACGAGGTCTTGGCCAGGTTCCTCGCATACGTGCCCGACGTGGAGGGCCAGAAGTAGGCCCGTTCCCTAGGCCCCCAAAAGCGCGCCGCAGGATTTCACCGCCTGATTCTCTAGCGGACTACGCGCACATAACGAGGCCTATCCTGCTTGACGGGGTAGGCCTCGCGGCGTAAACAAGGGGGTCGTGTTGCTCATGAGCCTGTTTCTACCATCTGAAGTGAGAGCGAATCTCATCGGGAGGTTCGCGCAGACTCGATGGGATGCTTCGGCTATGACTAGCATCGCCGTGTGGACAACCTGGCTGATCCCCTGCATGTGCCGCATGCTCATGGGCATCCCCATGAGCAACCTGTCCGCCAACGCAGCTTTTAGCGTAGCCCTCATCGGGATCGACGTGATCAGTCTGGCCCTCTACCTACGCGGGACGCACGCCGAGTGTAACCACCCGCGACCGAGGCCTCTCACGAGACTGGCCTCCTCCTCACACTCAACTATGATGAATCCTTCATCCGGTTACCAGGAATGGCGAATCACGCAGACACCAAGTTGCCAAGCCGCACTGCGGCACTCACCACATCATCGAAGGAAATGTCGGATGCGTAAGGCGCCGATCTCACATAAGACTCCCATACTGCCAGCATATCATCAGAAAGCCGCACCTTCTCTAGTCGACTCCTATAATCGGCAACAAAAGCAGACGTTCCCCTTTTGCGCGCTGTTGCCTCGAGGGCACGCTTGACCTGGCCATATTCAATCTGATCACCACGAGTATTCAAGAATACGTAAATGTCATAGAAGTCCCTCCCACGTGTATTGGCAACACCTCTACTGACGACCGTTTCAAACTTCTCAGCGAGAATCGTCGCCACAGGATAAGACATAAGCCTTATAGCGCGATCTTCGAACAACATCGGATACGGATACTCAACCTCCGCAGGAACGATGGAATCACCTGTTGTGATATCAACTTTAATTGGCGCATTCATTCTTCCATACCTGACCATAATATGAGCACGCCAATTGGGATATTCGTCATCTGTTCTGATTGACTCGACCCGCTCGAAGATGTATTCCATTCCGTCACCGACATCAACAGAGCAGATCTGCTCCATCGTTTGCTCAATAGAGTCGCGATCAAGAGGCATACCAACAACAGTTGCATCCATATCCATCGTCGTGCGCAGAGAGACACCAATCATCGAAGAAATTAGCAGGCCACCTTTGAGAATAAACTTATCAACATACGACGTTTTCTCGAGACGAAGCAGCAAATGTTCAAATAGAAACATCTGCAGGACTTCTTGAGGGCGCAGCCCCTCTCTCTTCACAATTGCTCGAATCTTTCCACGCAGACTCGCATCGTTACGAATCGCCACGATTACAACACCTCCAGATACACCTGCAACTCACGACGTACTCCAAGAGCTGAGCACATATCAGTCAACCCTTGCAGGTCCTTCTCACCCCTCCGAAAGTACCCTCCGATAGCATCTTGCATAAGCTGAGCATCGACAGTTCCAGCCTTCCTTTCTCGAATCAGGTCGGCGATTGCGCGCTCAGCACCATAACTCCTCACTGTATTACCGGAAGGCGTTACAAGGCACGTTACGCCAAGTTCGTATAGGTCAGGCCGCACCCAATGAACCTGAATACCCGGAAATTCCTGAGCCATCTTCATAGAGTTATATCCCCGCGGCACTGTCACGGACTGTGCGACAGGCAGACGATCCGACAGCCCATTAAGATACAGGGCGCTGGCATGGGAGAAAATACTCTTTTTCCACCGGGCACTAATCACAAGAAAGTCATCGTCAAAGACATCTGGAGTGCAGTAAACTCCTCGTGTGAGCCGCTCAATGCGACCGCTCTCACTAGCATGCGCAATGAGTCCAGCCGAGAATCCTGCAGATTTCAGCTGAGAAGAAGAAGCCACACCACCCACGAGCGCGACGAAGTCGACGAGCTCATCCACCCTCACGAGACCACCCCTTAGCAGACGTTTACACATCACATTATCACGATTGGTGTATATACGTCTACTTTGACTCGGGCCTACTCTCCTCATCAGAGAACAGCCTCGGCCCGGTCCAATGAAACGAGAACAAGACCGAGACTTACAAACACGGGAACTGATGCGTCGGCGCCGACCAGAGAAGGTTCGGCGCATACACACCCACGAATCATCACCTCACCTCCAGCAGCCAGTACTCACCCCTCCATATTCGCCGCGGTCACCCCGTCCGCCAGGGTTCCATAGGCCGTGACGCAGTGACCGAAGAACATGTCATCGTCATCGAAGTAAGCTGAGAACGAGCCGTCAGGTTCCATCGCGATGGTGCGCAGTTCGATCCGGCGAGCGAAGCTCTCTTCCGTAATCTCGGGAACCTCCTCGTCGGCGGACTCGCGCCACTCGCACGCGAGGTCGGTGAGCTCACGCGCGGCGCTCGCGCGCATGTCACGGTCCCAGCGATCCTGCTCCGCCATCATCGCCTTCATCGCCCGCATGGCATCGGCCCAGGTGTCCTCGTCCGCCGCGTCAACCTCGAGCGACAGGCAGATCTGCTCGCCGCGCCACAGGACCTCCCCTTCGAACATGTCGAGGTCCTTGTCGAGAGTGAGTTCTCCGAGCACCTCGTCGGTCACCACGACCGGCCTGCGATAGTCGGCCAGCACCTCTTCCAAGGCGGGACACGGGGCGTCTTCTTCCAGGACCTCGACGATCAGGAACTCGTTCTGCGAGGAGGCGGTCACGCCCTCGGGGACCTTGTGCGGAATCTTCTTGCGCGCCTTGAGGCGGTATACCGCTTCCCGACGGAAGCGATCGAGGATTCCTCCGGCATCATGTTCCGCGTCGCTGACGGGATAGACGATCCGGCCGTCACCCGTGTGCAGTGCGCCGGTCTGGCAGTCCACATACGCAATGAAGTAGTGCGAGACGTCCCAGAATCCGTTCCTCTTGCCGGCACCTGCACCACCAGCGAGCAGAACAAGAATTTCCCGAGCATCCTCCTCGAAGGTACATTCCCACTCCTCCTGCGTGATAGTGTCCTGCGAGCGCATGTATTCGAGCAGATCCACGTGTCATCCTCCTTGATCCAGGGCTGCCGATTCTCTACGACGAACCCTACTCCACACGAGGCTTCACGACCGACGCGGGGACGAACGAACCCCGTCCTCCTCCCACGAATCGGGGACGAGGCCGGAACCCCTTATCGTGATAGAGATACAATTCGGCCCATATCTGCCCCACTTTGGGACCATTGAGGCCTATTATTGAACTAGCGAAAGGAGCGATAATGCCGACGATGACCCGCACCGCCGAGGTGAAGACCCGCACGACCGCGCAGATCAAGGCCGACGCAGCAGCCGTCTACGCACGATGGGGAATTAGCCTGTCGGACGCGATCAACATCTTCCTCGCCAAGTCGATTGAGGTTGGCGGCCTCCCCTTCGACATGCGCCCCGAGACTCCCACATTTGACGGACTCGAGCGCTACGCCTATCGCCCCACGATGGACTCAAACGGCGTCGCACAGCTCCCGAGAGACTGGAATGACGACGAGTGAGGCAGCGCCCGCTCCGTGGGAGATCTGGCACGCACGCTTTAACTTCGATGACCATGACTGCAAGTTTCGCCCGGTCCTCGTTCTCACCCGCACACAGGACGGGCTTCTCGGCTCAATGCGCCCCATCAGGGCCCGCATGGCGGGCGATCTCACGGAACACCACCGAAGGACAACGCCCAATCAAGCGAGCGATATGCGCCTGGGACAAACCCGCTTCCAGCCCTGCCATGATCGCCACACGATCCTGAACACCAAGCATCCGACGACGCCCCACAAACAGCCTCCCATAAGCATCATCGCTACACGAAAATTGCTTACACCCTATGACGCCACCGTTTTATTAATAAATATTGTTTTTCAAAAATGGATTAACCAGAGCCATCCATTCTAAAGGTAGATAAGTTGATAGATATCCATGATTATAACCTTTAGCTTCATATAGAGTACAATTGGGATGCATTTCCTTAAATTGCTTAGCCGACTCCTTAACGCAACCCATTTCTTTTTCACCATAAATATATAAAACCTGCGCTTTACTTTCTGTAATAGCATTTTTAAGCGCATAGCTGCCCATGTATGTTTGGTATATAGTAACTAATGTTTTAATGGGAATCCTTGGCATATCCTCCATATAGTAATTTTCTATTTCTTCTGGATAAGCCATATTGGGATACATTTTTTTCATTAAACTCAATTGGATTTTGCATGCCACTTTGCTAAACATTAGCTTTCCAAATAGCTTTACAATAACTACACTAATTCTTGCTAATCTGGGTTGAGGAATACAAATACTCCCATCTATTATTGCTTTATGAGCTACATCACTATCTAATGACAATAACTCAATTGCAATTTGACCACCCAGGGAAACACGGCAGTGTCATAGGGTGTAAGCAATTTTCGTGTAGTGGTGATGTTGTTTGGAGGCTGATCATGGGGTGTCGTCGGATGCTTGGTGCCTGGGATCGTGCGGCGATCATGGCGGGGGTGGATGTGGGCTTGTCTCAGACGCGTATC
>ERZ772978.189-NODE-189-length-24872-cov-240.69_pt1 | contig 24872 bp, 17 predicted proteins | sample MGYA00511675_ERZ772978 | MGnify/ENA primary metagenome ERZ772978 (study PRJEB29015, sample SAMEA2738092) | human oral metagenome | biome: human oral; feature: human-associated habitat; material: saliva | place: China | collected 2156 ... | reverse complement strand
CATGCATCAATCCTTTCAAACAAAAGACGGATACACAGACAATTAAACACGCCCTCGTCGATGCCGGTGACGACGCACACCTGCTGCTTGTTCAGGCCGCGCTTCGCATCCTTCCTGCCGCTCTTGCGGGCGGGGCGCAGCACGATCCCTGTCTACCCCTCATCGCCAGCTCATCACCCACTGATGTTCCGGGCGCCGGAGGCCTCGGCCGCCCGCGAGACTTGGCGACCTCACTCCGTTCGGCGCCGCGTCTCGAAGCCCGCCCGTGCCCTCCGGTCCCTCCGGCGCCCTCCACACCGGCGCTCTCCACACCGGCGCTCTCCTTACTGCGAGTAGCCAGCCCAAGCCACACCACCATCTGCAAGCACCGCCAGGACCCACAGCCCCATCTTCGGGGCATTATCCGGATAGGTTGCGCGCACGCGGATAGGTTATGCACATCCGGATAGGTTATTAAGCTATCCAGATGCTCGTAACCTATCCAGATGCTCGTTACCTATCCGGATGTGTATTGTCCGCGGGGACACCCCGTCATCGACGAGCACGGCAGCTAGGCCCCATCAATGTCGCACGTAATTCCCTCGCGACTACTTCAAATTTTGAAGTCACACTGTTGGAATTGCAACGTTTCCAGCGATTGTTGAAACTTCACCCAAACGAATTACGTGCGAAATATTGGAAAACAGTGCCACAGCCCACACAACAGATTGCCCGCAGACACGAAAGGCCGCGGCCCCGGGCCAGATACCCCCGGGAACACCCCCTCATCGACGAGCGCAGCGGGCAATCCCCACCAATGTCGCATGCAATTCCCCCACGACTATTTCAAATTTTGAAGTCACGCTGTTGGAATTGCAACGTTTTCAGACTTTGTTGAATCTTCACACAATTGAATTGCATGCGACATTTTGGAAAACAGTGCCACAGCTCATACAACAGGTCGCCCGCAGACACGAAAGGCCGTGGCCCCGAAACCAGATGGCCCCGGGCCAGACCACGGCCTCGTGCACGAAACGTCAGATCTCGTAGGTTACCGAGACCGGCGCATGATCCGAGAAACGCTCCGCGTACTCGTCGGCGCGACCGATCTCGAAGGAGCGCGCACACTCCCCCAGCGCGGGCGTCGCGTACTGGTAGTCGATGCGCCAGCCCGCGTTGTTGACGAAGGCCTGGCCGCGCCACGACCACCACGAGTAGGGGCCCTGCACGTCACCGGCCAGGTCGCGCACGGTGTCGCGCCATCCCTCGTCCACCCACTGGTTGAGGAAAGCGATCTCCTCGTCGAGGACGCCCGCGCGCTTATTGTGGTTCGGCTTCCAGTTCTTGATGTCGGCCTGCGAGCGAACGACGTTGAAGTCGCCGCACACGAGGGATGAGATGCCTCCGGCGGCCTCCTCGGCGAGCAGCTCGGCCATGCGGGCGCCGATGCGCGGCAGGTGAGCCATCTTGGCCTCCTGTTTGGGAGTGTCCTTCTCGCCCGAGTGGAAGTAGGCGGAGACCACTCGCACAGGAGTCTCGCCGCCCTCGGGGCGCACCACGGCCTCGAGCCACCGGCCCGAATCCACGTCCGTCTCCGCATCGTCGAGGATCACGCGAGGCTCACCTTCCAGGCTCGCGCGCCCGCGCCGCGCGGCCACACCCACGCCCGCGCGCCCCTTAATGCGGCAGGGAACCCACACGCTCTCCCAGGCCTCGCCCATGATCTCGCAGGAAATCTCCTCCGGCGCACGCACCTCCTGCATGAGCAGCACGTCTGTACCGCTCCCCTCCAGCCAGTCGAGGAAGCCGCGCTTGTGGGCGGCGCGGATCCCGTTCAGGTTCACGGTGGTCACCGTCAGAGTCATCGTTTTCTCCTTACGCTTGTTTGTCTTCAGTCTAGGGGAACGAGGAGGCGCGGCGAGGAATGGGTATCCTCACCGCGCCTCCGCTACGTTCGCGGGCAACCGCCCCGTTTCCCGAGGCTACGCACCGCCGGTCAGCTCGCGCCGATTCCCGCCTGGCGTTCCGCGGCCTCGACGACGTTCGTGACGAGCAGGGCCCGCGTCATCGGGCCGACGCCGCCGGGGTTCGGGCTGATCCACGCGGCGACCTGGTCCACTCCGTCGGCGACGTCGCCCTTCAGGCGAGCCTTGCCGTCTGCGTCTCTCACGCGGCTCACGCCCACATCGAGGACGACAGCGCCGGGGGCGACCATGTCGGCGGTGATGATCCCAGCGGACCCCGCGGCTGCGACGATCACGTCCGCCCGGCGCACGTGCTCTGCGAGGTTTTCGGTGCCCGTGTGGCACACGTCGACCGTGGCATTGACTTCCTTGCGCATGAGGAGCAAGCCGATCGAGCGACCCACGGTCACGCCACGGCCGACGACGCATACGTTCTTTCCGGCCAGGTCGATCCCGTGGCGCTCCACGAGCTCGATGACCGCGCGCGGAGTGCACGGCAGCGGCGATTCGATGGGACCCGAGCCTCGCAGCACGAGGCGTCCGAGGTTCATCGGATGCAGACCATCCGCATCCTTCGCGGGATCGATACGCTCCAGGACGGCGTTCGTGTCGATCCCGCGAGGCAACGGCAGCTGCACGATGTAGCCCGTGCACGCGGGGTCAGCGTTAAGCTGATCGATCGCGGCCTCCACCTGCTCCTGCGTCGCGTCGGCGGGCAGATCCACGCGGATCGACTCGGCGCCGATCTCGGCGCAGTCGCGGTGCTTGCCCGCGACGTAGGCGACCGAGCCGGGGTCCTCGCCTACCAAGATCGTCCCGAGGCCCGGGACAACCCCGGCCTCGCGCAGGTGTCCGACGCGCTCCTTGAGCTCCGCCTTAATGGCGGCCGCGGTCGCGGTGCCGTCCAGGACGCGTGCGGCGCCCTCCCAGGGAGCCCTCACTGCTCGAGCCCCGCGTAGAGGGGATGCTTGTCCGTGAGCTTCTTAACGCGGGCGCGCAGCGCGTCCACCTCAACGTTGCCGCCGGAGGCACCCTGCGTCAGCGTCGTGCCGATGATATCCGCGACCTCCGCGAAGTCCTCCGCGTCGAATCCGCGCGAGGCCAGGGCGGGCGTGCCGATGCGCAGGCCCGAGGTGACGGCCGGCGGACGCGGGTCGAAGGGCACCGCGTTGCGGTTGACCGTAATACCGACCTCGTGCAGCAGATCCTCGGCCTGCTGGCCGTTGAGCTCGGACTCGACCAGGTCGACCAGGACCAGGTGGACGTCGGTGCCGCCGGTGACCAGCTTGATACCGGCATTCTTGGCGTCGTCGGCGCCCAGGCGCTCGGCCAGGATCTGCGCACCTTCGAGCGTGCGGCGCTGGCGATCCTTGAACTCCTCAGTCTGAGCGACCTTCATGGCAATGGCCTTCGCGGCGATCACGTGCATGAGGGGGCCGCCCTGCTGGCCGGGGAACACGGCAGAATTGAGCTTCTTGCCCCACTGCTCGCCGCGCGAGGAGAGGATCATGCCGGAACGAGGCCCGCCCAAGGTCTTGTGGACCGTCGTCGTCACCACGTCGGCGTAGGGAACGGGGTTCGGGTGCAGGCCGGCGGCCACGAGGCCGGCGAAGTGCGCCATGTCAACCCAGAGGGCGGCGCCGACCTCGTCCGCGATATCGCGGAAGGCTTGGAAGTCGAGGTGACGAGGGTAGGCCGACCAGCCGGCGATGATGACGCGCGGGCGCTCCGCCAGGGCGGCCTCACGCACCTTTTCGGGTTCGATGCGCATCGTCTCACGATCCACCTCATAGGCGACTGCACGATAGTTCTTACCCGAGAAGTTGAGGCGCATGCCGTGGGTGAGGTGACCACCGTGGGCCAGGGACAGGCCCAGAATAGGGTCACCGACGTTCGCCATCGCCATCAGCGCGGCCGCGTTGGCCTGAGCTCCCGCGTGGGGCTGGACATTGACGTAGTCGCCACCGAAAACCTGCTTGGCGCGCTCGATCGCGAGCGACTCGGCGACGTCCACAAACTCGCAGCCGCCGTAGTAGCGGCGACCCGGGTAGCCCTCCGCATACTTGTTCGTGAGGACCGAGCCCTGCGCCTGCAAAACGGCGCGCGGAACGAAGTTCTCCGAGGCGATCATCTCGAGGGTGCCGCGCTGACGCTCCAGTTCGGAGTCCAGCACTGCCTGGATCTCGGGGTCCAGTTGCGCCAGCGTCATGTCGTTGAGGGAATCCATCGGGTTCTCCTGTTGATCATTCGATTGTGATAACAGCAACTTCTAGCCCAGGCGGGCGGCTATCGATGCCGATGCGTCGCTCCCCGGTGGTTGCCCACCTCAATCGCCAGTCACGACACGTTTTCAAGTCTATCTCGTGGCGTCTAGCTGCGCATTCTTCCACCATGTCAGGAAGCTACCACTTGGTCATCAGAGATCTTTGGCCACACTGTGAGACCGCCCCGGTGTAGGAAATCACAGCCCATTTTCGCTTGTACTTAACCCTTTGGTTAGCAAATAAGTTAACCGTATGGATAGACTAGGGTTAACACCTAACGGTGACTGAGGCGCACAAGGGTCATTTACTCTGTAAATGTCCCGATCTGGAGGGAACAGCCCCCTCTAACCGACCTGCAGTATTTGAATTTGAGGAAGTAGAAGGAAGACGCACAGATGACAACTTTGACGAAGCCAACTGCACGCGCCGCATCGACGGCACTCGCGTTCGAGCATGCGTCGGATTTTGCCGCGTCCGCCGACAACGCGATCAAGCGGATGTGCGACATTTTCGCATCGCTTCTGGGCATTATTCTGCTGACACCGGTCTGGATCATCGTCGCCCTGGCGGTGCGCCTGAACGACGGAGGTCCCGCCATCTTCAAGCAGGAGCGCGTGGGCCTCAACGGGACGACTTTTACCATGTTTAAGTTCCGCACCATGCGAGTGGACGCAGAGGCCATGAAGGCCTCCCTGGTAGAGGCCAACGAGGCCGACTCCAGCGCGGGAAATTCGATCATGTTCAAAATGACTAACGACCCCCGCATCACCCGCATCGGCGCCTTCCTGCGCAAGACCTCGATTGACGAGCTTCCCCAGCTTTTCAACGTTCTTCGCGGTGACATGTCTCTCGTCGGCCCGCGCCCCCCGCTCCCCAGCGAGGTCGCTCAGTACGAGCCTCGCGTCATGGGCAAGTTCGCCGTGCGTCCGGGCATCACCGGCCTGTGGCAGATTTCGGGCCGCTCGAACCTCTCCTGGGATGAGACGGTCCACCTGGACCTGTCCTACGCCCAGCACCGTTCCCTCACGCTCGATGCGTGGATCATGCTGCAGACGGTTCCCGCTCTGCTGCGTCACGAGGGAGCCTACTGATTCTTTCTGCGTGTGTGTGATTGGGTGAGGCCCGAGCCATTCGGCTCGGGCCTCACCCTTTCTCTGCGCTTGATGCCCTGCGCTTGATGCCCGCTTCCTCGGCTGCCGTCGCGAGCCATATCCGCGCCCTTCATGGCGGCATGGACGACCGTGACACCCGTCATCCGCCCGCGCTGTGATGCACTGCGTGGGCGGCGATCACCGAGGCGTTCTTCGGCCCACCCACCGGCCGCAGAGGGGCACTCAACCCCACAGCTCGCCTCGCAGGCATGCGGCGCCGCCCTCCGGGCCGCCAGAGGCTCACACGTGGACGCGCCAGCAGTGCAGCGAGAGAGTTATTTGCGCTGCGCGGGCGGTCACATGTTTGACAGCTTCGAGAGCATGAGACCGAAATTTAGGCGTTCAACACCGCTGTCAATCATCAGATAACGGTTATTCCCCAAACATGAGGGACGTCTCAAGACACACCCCCGGCCCCGCTCGCAGGGCTCCCCTATCCAACAAAGACTGACCTGCTGACCTGCTGTTTTTTCCCCTTCGGGCTCCCTCCACGACTAACCAGCCGGACGTTGAAGGGACCCCTGCACTCCCAGACTCCTGGCCGCCTGTAGGATGGCGGTCAGGTCGGCGCGAAAGGTACCCCTGCACTCCCAGACTCCTGACTGAGAGGACACCGCGTATCGGAGTGTCGCCGGCGTGTCGAGGCTCTCATGGTGCAATTCTCCCCCTGGCGGCCCGAGGGCAGGGGCGGAGTCAATGGGGTTGACACCCAACGCACGCACCACCTCTCAGACAAATGGCGGAAGTCGGCTGATGAGGTCGAGGTGGTCTGCAATGTGAGCATTCCCCACGTTTCGTGACACCCAACCATGGTACCCACCACCTTCGATGCCGACTTTCTTGCACCAGCACGCCAAGAAATTGCCACGCCTGGAACACGTCGTGTCCTGTCGCTACGATTCTAGGAATCCTGCTCCCCCACCTCCCCCACCGCACACCCCCACCGGCCGGACCTCCGCCACGCACGCACGGCCCACAGAGCATACAAAAGGGGCGGGCCGGACCACACAAGGTCCGGCCCGCCCCTGCCGCTCACACGCGCGGGCGGAGCGCCCCGCTCAGGCCTGGCGACTCACGGCGAGCCCCAGATCGAAGAAGGAGCCCATCGCCTCAAGGCGGCTCACGAGCTGCGGCGCGTGAGCGACGAAGTCGAGGGCCTCGACCGTGTAGCGCTTCGTCAAACGCTTGGGCTCGTGCGCGATGCGCCACGCCCAGCCCAGACGGGCGGCATGCACCCAGTCCGGGAAGTAGTTGTCCGCGGCACGCGCGTACTGGTCGATCCATCCGCCCGCCGTGCACGCGGACGCCTCGGGCACGAGCCCGAGTGCGACCGAGGCGACGACCTCCTGCAAGCCAGCGCCCAGGCCCACGATCACGAGCCGGGGGTCGAAGTCAGCCAGTACGGAAGGCTGCGCCTTGAAGCGGCGCAATCCGTCGTAGCCGTCGATGACCTGGACGTCGAAACGCTCCAGGCGCCGCGCTGCCGCCTCGCCGGCCTCGGGAACGGCACCGATCAGGGTGATTCGAGTGCCGTCGTCAAGGCGAGAGAAGACGTGGGGCAGGACAAGGTCCGCCGACGTCCGAGCCACTTCGTGTCCCGCTGCGCGCAGTCGCATCTGCAAGAGCGTGCCGTCGAAGCCGACGGTGTTCATGCGCGCCAACGCACGGAAGTCGGCGTGCAGCAGCGACCAGTGGTTGAGCCACGTGGTGGCGTGCCCACGGGTGAGCACGCGCTGCGCCATCGCGTCGAAGGCGGGATCGTCAGCGCTGGCGCCGACCGCGCTGGCGGCCTCGCTCTGGTCGAGGCCGCCAGCGTTGGGCGACTGGTGAGTCATGTCGATTACCTCAGCAGGCTTGCTTTGAGATCGAAGGAAACGGACACAGCTCCAGCGTAGTTCGCGTGCTCTTCGACCGCGATGCGATTGACACCATCTTTCAGGAGATCACGCGGAACGGTGATGGTCTGGAGGTTGTTCTTGGCCGTGCCCAGCGAGACGTTGGACTTGGCGTTCGTGTTCGGGGTGATGGTTCCTTCCGGCATGTTGATGCGCTTGACTTCGGTTCCGTTGATGTAGACAACGGCTCCGTCGTCGGCGCGGACATTGAGCGTGAGCTCGAAGTCGGCGCTGATGGTACCGAGGTTGACGTCGCGGGCGAAGTAGTTCGTGATCGCGCGGTCGGAGGGGGCCAGGTCGAAGGGGGTACCGGCGTCACGGTCGCCCCAGCCGAGCGGGCTGGCGCCGTGCTTCCACTTGGACAGGTCGCCGGTGGAGTTCCAGTCGGCGCCCGGGTTGTCCTTGGAGTTCCAGTAGTTCCAGTACATGCCGGTGGGCAGGAACTCGCCGAAGTTGACGCCGGAGACGTCGAGGACCTCGAGCGGCTTGTCCGGGTCGGGCACGATCGGCTCGTCGGGCTGTGGCTGGGGCTGCGGCTCGGGTTCGGGCTGCGGCTCGGGCTTGGGCTCGGCGCCCTTGGCGACGACCTTGACCGTGCCATCGACGCTCATCGAGGAGCTGGAACGGTAGTTCAGGTGGGTTTCCACGGCGAGCGTGTTGGTGCCGGCGACCAGCGAGGACGCGGGCACGAAGACCAGCTGTCGGTCGGCGCGTGCGGAGGGGCTCGACACCGAGGCGGAGGCGTAGGTGGAGCCGTCGACGGCGCCCTCGCTCATGCGCTGACGCACGACCTCGGTTCCATTGACGTAGACCACGGCCCCGTCGTCGGCCGTCACGGCGACGTTGACGCCGCCGATGGCGGAGGGGTCAGCGACCGTGAAGGTGGTACGCGCGTAGGTGGTGACGGGGCGGGTCTTGGCCGCTCCGGGCTTGAGGACGGTGCCCAGTCCGGTCGCGCCGTAGCCGATCGGGGCGGTGCCGCGGCTCCAGGAGGAGTCGTCGAACGAGGTCTGGGCCCAGTCGCTCGCGACCGCGTCGGTCGACCAGTGGTACGCCCAGGTGGCGTCCTCGTCGACGAGCAGGGTCGCGTCGTCGGACTGGTCGGGCTTGCCGTTGGGGTCGACCACGTAGGCGTGAGTCGAGGCACCGGCCAGGCCGTCGGAGGCGACGGCGCGCACGAAGAAGCGGTTGTTGCCGCCCAGGGGCACGGTGACGGACGTCGAGGTCGTGGTGGCGATCGTGCGGTCATCGCGCAGGATCTGGTACGAGTCGGCACCCGGCACGGAGGACCACTTGAGGGTCACCTGCTGGGAGTTGCCGTCGGAGGCGCGCAGGTTGGCGGGCACCGCGGGGGCGGTGGCGTTGCGGGCGGGCATGCGCACGAAGCCACCGGACCATTGCCCGTCCGTCTTGGAGGTGTAGGAGTAGTTGAAGTCGCCGCCGGCCCACAGGGCGCCGTCGTCGGCCATTTCCAGGGACCACGCGCCGGTGGAGCGCAGGGAGGACAGGCGGTAGGGGGTCCAGCCGAGCTGGCGGCCGGTGGCCTCGTCCCATCCGCCGACCCACTGGATCTCGTCGGCGCGGGTCCAGGTGTTGCCGAGCGCCAGGTAGTGGTAGGCGTCCTGGAAGGTGAAGTCGGAGCAGTGGCACGAGCCGTAGATGACTCCGGTGGCGGAGCGCGTCGTGGCCTGCAGGTCGCCGCCGTTTTGCATCGTGATGGACCCGGAGGTGCGGGTCATGTCGGAGGTGTTGTAGCCGAACAGCGAGTGCTGGGAGCCACCGAAGTAGGCGCGGCCGTTACCGACAGTCACCGCCTGCTGGTACTTGCCGATGAGGTAGGAGTGACGGAAGGACCAGGACTGGTCGAGCGTGGCACCCGCGGACGTCTCAACGCGGGCGGCGTTCTCGGCGACGCGATTGTGGATGCGCGTGAAGAATCCGGCTGCGTAGAGGTAGGTGTCGGCCTCGTCGACGTCGATATCGGCGACGGTTCCGTTGATCTCGGGGTTCCAGGAGCGGTCGGGTGTGCCGTTCAGGTCAAGGCGCCCGGCGTTACGGGCGTAGACGGAGGAAACGCCGTTGCCCGACAGGTGAGTGAAGGCACCGGCCAGGTAAATGCGTCCGTCGATCACCTTCGCGGACTTCACGCTGACGCGCCCGCCGCTGCCGTTGCGCACCTGGAGGTTCCACGAGGGGTCGATCTGCCCGGTCGCGGGGTCGATGAGGACGGTGCCCACGTGGGTTTCGCCGTTGACCTTGGTGAAGTCACCGACGGCGAGGAGCTTGCCGCTGGGCAGCTCGACGAGGTCCTTAACCTGGTTGTTGAAGTCGAAGGTCTGGCCGGTCCACACTCCCGTGGTCGCGTCGAAGGCGGCGAGGCCGTTGGAGGTGATCGCCGAGCCGTTCTTGCCCTTCTGGACGCCGGTGAAGTTACCGCCGACGTACATGGTCGAGCCAACCTGCTCGAAGGCCTGGACCTGAATGTTGCCCTCTTGGATGGAGCCGTTGAGGTTACCGGTCACGCCCCACATGGTGGGGGCGGCGTACTCGGAGACGGAGGCCTTCTGGGTCTCAGCCGCGGTGCCGCCATCACCGATGGCGCGGAAAGAGGAGTCCGTGGAGCGCAGCTCAGGGCGGACGTAAACCTCGGCGTAGGGGTTAATGATGGAGCCGTTGCGGTGGAAGAACGACGTCGAGGAGGAGGTGTCGTACCACGAGGATGCCAGCGGCCCGTAGCCCCAGCCCATCGTGTACTTGTTCTGGGGGGAGGCCGTCAGGTTGACGTATCCCCAGCCGGTGTTGGTGCCGAAGCCCGACCAGACGATGCCGCCGTTGACCCACCACTCGCGGTTGAACTTGACGTTCACGGGGTGAGCGCTCTTGAACGGCCAGATGAAGTCACTCATCTTGGGGAACTGCATGCGCACGGTCTGGTAGGCGGTGCCGCGGTAGTTCCAGGCGCGCTGGACCATGACGCCGTCGGCCAGGTCGGAGACCTTGGTGCCGCCGAGCAGGCCGTTGACGGTCTCGTGGGAGGCCTGGATCACCTCGAAGTCGCCGGGGGTACGCGAGCGGGTCGCGAGCTTGGACTCGTCGCCCTTACCCTGGCTCCACGTCTCCCAGCCCTCACGGCCTCGACCGATGAGGACCCAGCCACCGCCGTCCGTGCTCTGGTCACAGAAGAACTGGCGCGGGGCATCCATGGTGGCCGTCTGGAGCCAGTAGGTGCCGTTTTCCGAGCGCGGATTGTTCTGCTTGATCTCCCAGCACGAGGCGGCCGCGGTGGCCTCGGAGAGGCCGTCGTGGAGGGGGTCAACAGCAGCCTGAGCTGCGACGGGACTGAGTGCAAGCACTCCGAAACCGGTTATCGATGCCAGGCCGAGGGCGAGGCAGCGGCGGAAAAATTTCATCGGATCCTCACAGGTATCACGTTAATGGTTACCACTAATAGTGTCACGAAAACCCCCGTCGCTCAACCACTTGGTTAGCGGAAAATTAGAGTCCTTGACCACATATAAGGGAGCCCTCGCCGCGAGGGCGAGGGCTCCACCTGTCAACAGGTTTTCACGAGGAAGTGCGGATCGCGTCAAGCGATGACAACCTCGCGCAAACCGCCGCGAAGCGACACGATAGTCGCATTATTTGACCATGTTTGCAGTCAGATCGAAGGTCATCGACGCGGTGCCCTTGTAGTTGACATGCTCCTCAACACCGATGCGATTCACCCCGTCTGTCAAGGAGCTCGCGGGGATGGAGACCTCGAGCAGATCGGAGGACGCCTTGGAGACGGTGACTGCCTCGTTCGCATAGGTCGTGTGAGTAATGTTTCCATCCGACATACGCTTCGTATCGACGATGGTCCCATTGATCCGCAGGACGACGCCATCGTCCGCGCGTACCTTGACGACCAGGGAGGTCGCGGGCGTAATGGTGCCCAGGTCGATATCGCGTGCGAAGTAGTAGGTGACGGCCCGGTCCTTCTTCGCGATGTCGAGGGGGGTGGCAGTGTTCGCGTCGCCCCAGCCGATGGGCCCGGCGCCGCGCGACCAGTCGGCCAGGGAGCCGGTGGTCGCCCAGTCGGAGGCGGGTGCATTCGTCGAGGTCCAGTAGTTCCACTGGGTGGTGCCCGAGGGGATGACCTCGCCCGAGGTCATGCCGCGCACGTCGATCGGCCCGGTGGCGTCACCGAGGTTCTGGGGCGTCGTCGGCAGCGAGGGCTGATCGGGGTCGGAATGTTCGGGTGCGCCCTCCACTCGGAAGATCGACGCCTGCATGCCAACGGTCGCGGTGCGCATGTAGTTCACGTGCGTCTCGACTGCGATGACGTTGTCGCCGCTGTGCAGCAGGGCCGCGGGCACGAAGACCTCGGACATGGAGTCGACGGCGGCGCTGTAGGAGGGGGCGTAATCCGCTCGGGTCTGGTAGCTGACCGTGCCGCTTCCCATGCGGGTGCGGTCGACCTCGTGGCCGTTGATGTAGACCACGGCGCCGTCGTCGGCCATGTACCTGACGGTCACGCCCTTGATGGCGCTGGCGTCGGCGACCTGGAAGTGGCTGCGGAAGTAGGAGGTGACGGGGCGCGAGTCCTTCCCCAGGACAGTCGCGATGCGCGAGTCGCCGTAGCCGAGCGGTGCGGCGCCGGTGGGCCACTGGGAGTCGTCGAACGAGGTGCGGGCCCAGTCCTCGGAAGCGGGGCTGTTCTCCGCGCGGTAGCTCCACGTGGCTCCCGCGTCCAGCAGGACCGGGTTGGCCGGATCGACCTGGCCGTAGGCCGGGGGAACGTAGACCGGAGTGGTGGCCGAGCGGTTCCCCGCGGCGTCGACGGCGCGCACGAAGAAGCGGTTCTCGCCGCCGCGCGGGACCTCAATGCTGGTCGACTCGGTGGAGCCGATGGCGCGATCGTCGCGCAGGACCTCGTAGGAGACCGCGTCGGAGACGCCTTCCCAGGTGAGGGTCACGGTTGAGGCCGTGGCCGAGGAGGTGCGCAGGTGGGTGGGGGCCTCGGGCGCGACGTTGTCGCGCTTGTCGTAGCGGGCGAAGCCGCCGTTCCACTGGCTATGCGTCGAGTCGGTGAAGGACAGGGTGAAGTCGCCGCCGGCCCACAGGTTGCCGTTGGTGTCGGTCGTGAGCGCCCATGCGCCGGTCTTGCGGCGCGAGGAGAGCTCGAAGGGGGTCCAGTGCAGGTTTTCGCCGGTGGTGGCGTCCCACGCGCCGACCCACTTGATCTCATCGATGCGAGACCAGTTCTCGTTGACGCCCCAGTCGTACTTGTCCTGGTAGGCGCCGTCGGAGCAGTGGCAGGAGCCGTAGATGACGCCGTTGGCGGAGATGGTCGAGGCCTGCAGGTCGCCACCATTACTGAGCATCAGGGAGCCCGAGGTGCGCAGGTTGGAGCCGGTGTCGTAGCCGAAGAGGGAGTGCTCGGAGCCACCAATGAAGACACGTTTGCCCGCGGCGGAGATGGTCTGCTGGTACTTCCCGGCGCTGACGGTGGAGGGCTGGAAGTCGAAGCTCGTATCCTGCGCGGCGCCGGGCGCGGTGGAGAACTTGGCGGCGTACCAGGCGCGATCGTTGCCGTGGGCGCGGGTGAAGTGTCCGCCGGCGTAGAAGGCGCCGTTGTCCTCGCTGACGGCGACGGCCTGCACGGAGCCGCTCAGCTCGGGGTTCCAGGCGCGGTCGGGGCGTGCGTTCAGGGCCACGCGTGCCGCGTTACGGCCGTATACGTTCGAGACCCCGCCGCCACTGAGGTGGGTGAAGACGCCGCCGAGGTAGACGTAGCCATCGTAGTAGTCGAGGGCGCGCACGCTGACCGTGCCACCGCGCAGGGCGTTCTTAATGCTCAGATCCCACGAGGGGTCGATCGCGCCGGTGGACGGGTCGATGACGACGGTGCCGATGTGGGCCTCGCCGTTGACGCGGGTGAAGTCGCCGGCCACGAGGAGGCGGCCGTCGGGCAGCGCGAGGAGGGCCTTGACCTGCGCATTGAAGTCGAAGGCCTGGCCGGTCCAGTCGCCGGTGTTCACGTCGAAGGCGGCCAGGCCGCGCGAGGACTTCTCGGCGCCGTTCTCGCCCTGCTTGACGCCGGTAAAGTTGCCGCCCACGTACATGGTGGATCCGACCTGTGCGAAGGCCTGAACCTGGATGTTGCCTTCGGCGTAGGAGCCGTTGATGTTACCGGTCACGCCCCACGAGGTCTTGGCCGCGTAGTTGGAGACGGCGCGGCTCACGGTCTGCTCGGCGCCGCCCTCGTCCGGCAGGCGGGCGAAGTCCGAGGAGTCGGAGGAGATACGCGGACGCACGTAGGCCTCGGCGTAGGGGAAGATCGTCTGTCCGCTCTTGTGGAAGAAGGAGGTCGAGGACGAGACGTCTCCACCCCAGCTGGCCGCGCCCGTGCCGTAACCCCAGCCGATGGTCCAGTCGGTGCGGCTCGAGGGGTAGACCTGGAGCGCGTTCCACGCCTGGTCGTAGCCGGGGGTATTCCACATGTAGGTGTAGATGCTCGCTCGGTTGTCGAGGGAGACGTGAACCGGGTGGGCCATCTTGAAGGGCCACACGAAGTCCGTCATCTTGGTGAACTTCAGGTCGACCGTCTGGTACGAGCGACCCGAGGCACTCCAGGAGCGAAGGACGCGCACGCCGTCCGCCTGATCCTTGACGTTTTCGTTGTTGAGCAGCTGGTTGACGGTGGCGTTGGAGTACTGGACAACGTCGAAGGCGTCAGTGTTGCGCACGCGCGTGGTCAGCTTCGAGGTGTCACCCTTGCCGCCGCTCCAGCCTTCCCAGCCCTCACGGCCGCGGCCGATGAGCACCCATCCGCCGCCGTCTGTCGTCTGGTCACAAAAGAACTGCGCGGGGGCGTCCATCGCGGGGGTCTGCAGCCAGTAGGTACCGTCGGAAGCCGCGGGATTGCGCTGCTTAATGTCCCAGCAGGACGCCGCGGCAGTAGCGGCACTCAGGCCGTCATGCGTGACGGACTGACCGGACTGACGGATATTTTCTGCGTGCGCCATCGGGGCGAACGCGAGGGACGCACACGCAACAATCGGCGCGGTTGCAACGATTGCAAGGCGCGAAATTGCGGAAGCCATGACACGACCTTTCGACTGAACGATAACTTGTTGCATAAATAATTACACAACAAGTGCCATCTGATCAACCGGTTGGTCAAGCAGGACTTTCACAGGCGCCCCACGCGCCCCATGGTTAACCCCGTCGGCTCTTCGCGAGGGACCCAAGTCCCGTCAGATGCAGGCGATCACGGAAAAGCCAGCAAACACAAGCAAAAACCAGGACCGAGAGGGCGGAGCCAGCGACGGTCGCCACGAAGGAGTCACGCCCCAGCGCCCACGCTATACAACCGCCCGGAATCACCGCAGATGCGCCCACAACAAGAATCGGCTTGACCACCTCGGACAATTTCGGTGTCACACCGATGAAGCGCGAGACCTGAACAGTCGCCATGGCCGCGTCAAGCACCATGCACACCGCCCACACGACGGCAGCCGCCACCATTCCTCCACGCGGAATAAAGATGAGGTTACCCACAACGTTGAGGCTCAGCACCACGATCTTGTTGACCGCGGCCCAACCCGAGCGCCCGCTCATGATGAGCAGCGAGTGAATGTTGCCCGCCATGAACGTGACGATGGAACCGATACACAGCACCACGAGGACGGTAGCCCCCGGGGCGAAGCTCTCGCCCAGGATCCGCATAAGCGCGGGCGCAAAGATCGCCATCAGGGCGTAGATCGGAGCGGCGAAGAGAACCAGCCAAATCGACGCCGTGCTGTACAGGTCCCGCAAGTCCTTCGTGCGCCCCTGATGCAGGAGCTTGGAGAACTGGGGAGACACGACGACGCGCAGGGCCGTGTCCACGACCATGCCTGCCTGAATGAAACGAATCGCGCCACCGTAGATGCCCGAGGCCGCGTCGCCAGCCAGCAAGCCGACCAGAAGAACATCAAGCCACTGCAGGGCCTGCTCCAAGCCCGCCGTCAGGGTGCGCGGCAGCGCGAAACTGATGACCTGGCGGCGACGCTCGGCCCCGGGCCAACGCCCCACCGAATCCGCGACCGATGGCATGTGACGCAGCAACAGCCACCACGAGGCAACCAGAACGATGACGAACGGAAGCGCCCACGCGACCGACACGAAGGCCAGCGACCCGGTCAGAGCGGCCGCGAGGGCGACGAGCAGAGGACGCAGGCCCGGCAGGAGCAGGTTTTGGACGAGGACGTACTCGCGCATGTTGCCCAGAGCCCGCAGGGCGGCTGACGCAACCAACGTCAGGGCACCGATCGGCACGAACCAGAGGACGGCGCGGGTAGCCCCCGCGACCTCCTCATTCCAGATCAACGGGGCCACGGCCTCGAGAACGAGCACGCAGACGGTCGATACTCCTACGGTCATCGTCGCCATGAACGACAGGGTCGCGCGGATCTCCTCGGGCGCATCCAGGGACAGGCGGGGCATCAGGTAGATCGCCGTGGAGTCGAGGCCGACCTTCGCCAACGCCATGACGATCGCGAAGACGCCCGTCGCCTGGGTGACGACGCCCGCGCCCTGCGCCCCCAGCATCCGAGACAGGATGATCGTGAACGCGAAGCCCAGAATCGCCGACGCCGCCGCTCCGACGAAGCCGACGATGCCCCCGCGCGCGAGGGAACGCCTGGCTTGATTTGTCTCACTCATGAGTAACCTTCCCGCTACCGCGCGGTAGCCTTTCCCTATAACCGATCGATGGGATACACATGGACTTCAAACTCGATTCACTCTCGCCCGCCCGCAAGAAAATTCTCCTGGCGGCCGCGATTCTCCTGATCATCGCCCTCGTCATCGCGGGTATCCTGCGCCTGACGGGCTCCTCCGACTCCGAGACGTCGGCAGCCTCGGGCATCCAGTCCTCCCCGGAGGACCAGTCGGCCGGGCCACAGTCCGTCGCCAAGACCATTACGCCGCAGTCCGCGGGTCCGGCCAACGCATCGGGCTCGATGGGCACCGCGACGGAAGCCGGCGAGCAGGCCCAGTACGTCGCCAACACTCTGTGGAACGCGTACGCCGACCCCGAGCAGGCCCAGGCCACCGACCTGTCCTCCGTCCTGACTGAGTCCGCGCTCGAAGAATTCGACGCGCAGGCCCTGGAGTGGTCGAGGGACGGCACCCACGCCGAGGGCACGCCCACCCTGGAGAACCCGCAGATCATCTCCGATGACGGCGCTGGAAACGTCACCGTCTCGGTGTGCGTGGACTCCTCCTCCGTGCGCCTCCTCAACGACGCCGGGACCGCGCTGACGGACGAGACGCGCATGACCCGCGCCCTCACCTATTTTCAGTTTGTGAAGGAGGGAGAGAACTGGAAGCTTGCCGGTTTCTCCTTCCCCGACGACCCGACCTGTTGAGCCGCTCAAGCATCTGCGTGGCGAAAGCCCCGTCGTTCGCGGCGGGGCTTTGCCATTCCCCGAGGCGGACCGAACGCGCGGCGCGCACGGTTCCGGCGACGCTGCCCGCCGTCGGTGCACCCTGCTCCACTGCGGTGGCGCGACGCAGAGGATCGTTCTCCTCCTCGAGGTGGCGCGACAGCAGGCTCACGGCGACAACGGAGATCATGAGGCCCGTGTTCATGCCGTAGTAGAACTGCTCCACGAGGGTCGCCAGGATGATGCCACCCAGAATCGAGCCGTACACGTCCTTGGCGCGCCAGATGCGCGGGAACATGCGCACGAAGAAAACGAGGAACAGGAGCAGGCCGACCAGGCCGTAGGAGAAGATGACCGTCCAGAACTGCCCCTGCGTGCCCAGGGAGGGCAGCCACGGCGACGCCGAGGGACGCGGCGCGCCGAACCCGAGGAACGGGGACTGGCGGAGCTCGTAGAGCGTCTCCAGGTAGTTCGAGGCGCGGTCCTCCGTCGACGAGGAGGCGGCGACGCGCTCGAGGAGCGACTGCGAGGCCGGGGTTACCAGCCACGCGACGACGCCCACTGCGGTGGCCGCGACGATGCCGAGCACCGTACGCCAGGCCCCCGCGCGCAGACGCTGGAAACCCACCCACACGACGACGACGATCAGGCCGATGTACATGCCACGATTGAGGGTCGCGGCGGCCGGAATCACCGACAGGGCGCACACGGCGGCCACGAGGAAACGCCACTTGGAGCGCTCGCGCCACAGCACGTAGGCGAAGACGAGAGCCAGTGGGAAGATCAGCGAGTAGACGTTGCCGTAGGTGTTGGAGTAGATGAAGGGAGCCGACGGGCGCGGATCGGAGAGGATCCACGACGACGGATTCCACTGGGTGGTCGCGCGCTTGGTGAACTCCTTGACGAAGTCGTTGGAGTGCAGGGCGCGCGGCACCAGGTAGTACATGAGCGTCTTAAATCGCAGCGTCGGGGCCGCCATGGCGATGAAGCCGCCGATGGTCGTCGAGGCCAGGAAACCCCACATGGTGCCCACGATCGCGCGCACACTCAGCGTCTGACGCGCGTTATACGCGTAGACGGCGAAGATGCCGGGCGCCAGCTGAAGCAGGAAGCGGTAGAACGCGCCGATGACGCGCCCTCCCGAGTCGAGCATTGTCATGGAGGCCAGCACCCACGCCAGGAAGAACGTCCAGATGATCGTCCCGGGCGGGAAGCGCAGGCCGTGGCGGCCGATCATGAACACGACCATGATGATGGCGAAGAGCGGCCACATGAGGTCGCCGGAGCCGAGCACCCACCACAGGAAATACGCCGCATAGGCCACGACGAAGGGCCACGCCGGCAGCTCCTGCGCGTCCTCTTGCAGCGGCCCGATACGGGCGGCGGCGGGCTTCGTCCAGATTCCTCGGTGCGGACTCACGCGTCCGGGCTCCCTTCGGGGGCGCCGCGCTCACCGGACGAGGCCGGGGCATCGTCACCGTCGCTCGCGCCGGTGGGTGCTCCCTGGGCGGGATCGACGGCGCGCGCGTCGCGGCTGGGCGCGACCAGCTTGTTGCGCCTGCGCGAGGACAGGTACAGGAAGGGGCCCTCCAGGAAGCCCTTGATCTCAGACTTGGTGAGGGAGCCGGGCACGTCGTCGTCGGTGCCCGCGACGCGGGCGCCGCCGGGCTTGATACGCTTCAAGATGCCGGGGATTCGGCCGATGAGGGTGCCCAGGACGGAGGGCTTGTCGATGATCGCCTTCGTGAGCAGGGCGGCCATGCCGGAGCCGTTGCCGCGGATCTGCTTGTCCAGGCCGGCCTCGTCGACGCGGTGGCGGTGATGCACCAGGGCGTCGGGCGTGTGGACGATGACGTCACCCGTGGCCAGGATGCGTGCGAACATGTCGAGGTCTTCGCCGCCACGCGTGGAGGTTCCGGCGCCGAGGGCCGGGTCGAAGGGGCCGACCTCCATGAGGACGTCGCGGCGCATCGCCATGCACACGCCGGCGCCCACGCGCGCGGTCGTGATCGGGAACAGCGGGCCACCGTCACCCTTTTCTCCCAGGGCCTCCAGGCCGCTGGGCACGTCGCCGACGCACCAGACGCGCGGGCTCATGTCCTTGGGGAAGCCGCCGCGCGACTCGAACCAGCGCTGCGCCTTGTAGCGTTCCTCCAGGGGCAGGGCGATGCCCGTCGTCGCGGCCACGTAGGGCGAGGCCGTGAAGGGGTCGATCATGGCGGTCAGCCAGTGGGGATCGACGATGGCGTCGTCGTCCGTGAAGACGATGACTTCGCCGCGCGCCGCCAGGACGCCGCGGTTGCGGGCGCGCGACAGGCCGGGGCGAGACGCGGAGACAATGCTCATGCGCGTGTCGGTGATGCCGGCGAGCTTCTCGCGGGTCTGCCCGGTGTGCGGCGCGTTGTCCACGACGACGAGCGAGAAACGCTGGTGGTCCTGGGCCAGGATGGCGCGCACCGCCTCCTCAAGCATGTCGCAGGAACCGACCGTGCACATGATGACGGTGGCGTCGATGTCCGCCCCCGCGCCTTCTTCCCAGCCGCGGGCGCAGGCCGCTTCGACCTCGAGCACGCGCGGATCGTTCTCCGGGTGATCCGTGCCCTCAATCTCGACGAACGCGGAGTTTCGGCCGTTGTCGCGCACGAGAACGAGCGCGCGCGGGAACTTCGGGTCCCCCGAGACGAGCTGGCTGACGCGGGCGGTGCGGTCCACGTGCCAGATCGAGGCGGCCTTGTCGTCGAGAGTGGTGATCTCCTCGGCGCTCACTTCTTACCCTTCTTACCCTTCGTGTTGGACGAATTCTTCTTCGTCGAACCCTTCTTGTCGGCGGTGTCCTCGGTGGCCTTGTCGGGCATCGACTCCTTCGCGGGCGCAGCGTCCGTCTCCTCCTCCGCGACCGGCTCCACGGCCTCGTCCTCGGGCTCGATGACCTCGAGGGCGGGCGAGGCGACGGTCTCGGCGCTGCCGGCGGCCTGCCCACCCAGGTAGATCATGCCGTTGACCTCTCGGTTGATGAGGGCGAGCTCGTCGAGGAGGGCATGCAGCTTCGACAGGTCGTGGCCCTTACGCACGGCGATGAGGACGTGGCGGGAGGGACGGACCTCGTCGAGGAGGGAGGCGAGAGGCTGGTGAATGTCGATGAGGCGCGGTGCCGGCACGCGGGTTTCAGCCAGGGAGCGCGACAGGACGCGGTGCAGCTGACGGGCCTCGGGGTCCGACGCGTCGACGATCAGGTCGACCCAGTGGTCGCGGTCGATCGCCATCGCGAGCATGCGGGTGGGGGCCAGCCACGGCTCGGGCACGTTCTCTTCCGCGCTCCACACCGGCAGGGCAGTCAGGTCCGCCAACTGGGTGGGAGAGGCCAGCGAGCGTGCGCGCGTCTCGCGCAGGAGCACCAGCACGAGGCCGGCGAAAACACCGACGACGGTGAAAATCAGGATGAGGCGAGCCTTGGAGGGCTCCACCGTGTCGCTCGAGGCGTCAGCGCTCGTAATCACGAGGCCGGCGCTGGCGTGGTACGGCTCCAGCTGGGCGACCTGCTCCTTGAGCTTGTTGATCTGCTTCGTCACCTCGTCGGCGCGCGGATCCTCCGTCACCTTGCCGTCCTCGTCGACGGTGGGCTGCAGGGTCCCCAGCTCGGCCTCCAGGGCGGAGATGTCCTCGTTCGCGGCGGCGGCCATCTCGTCGGCGCGCTGCTCCACGAGGGCTGTGCGCTGCTGCAGGTAGGACTCGGCGATCGCGTCCGCGGCCGCGACGGCCTCGGCGCGGGTCGGCGCCGAATACTCAATCTTCACGATCGTGCCATTCGTGTCGCCCGACACGTCCATGTTGGAGCGCAGTTCGGAAGCAGTCACGCCGCCGCCGAGCTTCTCAGCCGCCGCATCCAGGACCGTCGCGGACTTCGCGATGCCCTGCTCGGTGACCATGTCCGTCGTATTCGACAGGGAGGCGCGCACGGCGGGGGCGGGAGTGATAGTCGGAGACGTGACGGTCATCGACACCGTCGCCGTGTGCGTAGCCGGAACACCGAAGGCAGCGACGACGCCGAGAACCAAACCAGCCGCGGTCCCCGCAGCAATCGACCTCCAGCGGCGTGCCAGGGCGTGACGCAGGATCTGCTGGCCGCCCGTGGGCGGAGGGGTAAGGATCATGACTGTTCTCCTTGGATGGTCGAGCGCACCCACGCGGCGCGCGCATTCAGCCGACGCTCGAGGGCGCGGCGGGGCTTGGCGGGTCGAGACGCGACCCCCTGAGTGTAGACCTGCACGAAGCGGTCGAGCTCGCGCTCGGCCTCCTCGCGAGGAAGCGAAATGAGGGACACCAGGCGCGGCAGCGCCTCTCCCGTCAGCGACGTCGACAGGTCAGCGAAGGCCTGGGCCTGCTCCGGGCTCTTCCATGAATCCGCGCGCCACGCCTTATTGCCCGTAACCTGGCCCGGGTGGATGCGATACAGGAGGCCCCACGCCGCCAGGCGGCGGATGCGCCCACCGGCGGCGGCGACGCGCAACCACAGGTCGTAGTCCTCGGCAGGCACCGACCGGTAGCCGCCGACGCGGTCAATGACCTCGCGCGTCGCCAGCATGGTGGGGTGACACACGGGGTTGGTGAGTAGCAGGTGCCAGCCCATGTCCTCGGGCGTGATCTCGTAGGGCACGCGCGGCACCGGGCGAGAACCGCGCAGCTCAATCATCTGCGTGAACACCATGTCGTCACCGCGCTCAATCGCGCGCAGCGTGCGCTTGAAGCGGCCCTTCAGGGAGACGTCATCGGCGTCCATGCGGCCCACCAGGCGCGAATCCGTGCGCTCCATCAGCTGCGTCAAGACGCGCGAGACGCCGCCCTCGCCCGGGGTGATGTCCTCAATGCGCAGGCGAGGATCGACCACGCCGCCGCGCGACGCGCCACGGATCGCCTCGCCCACCGTCGAATCGGAGGAGGAGTCGTTACCGACGACCAGCTCAGAGTCACGGGGCATGGCGGCCAGCGTCGAGGCCACGGCGCGCCGGATCGTGCCCGCCGCGTTGCGCGCAGGCAGGATGACGGACAACTCAGGCACGGGACTCCCCCTGCTTCGCGGCGGCGTCGAGGGCCCGCAGGTCGCGGAAGCGGCGGCGCAGCGAGATCGACGAGTGCGCAACAGCGACCACGGCGAGGAACGTGTACAGCACCATGAAAGGAACGCCGAAGCCCCACAGGACGAAGGACCAGCACAGGACGCCCGGGTCGGTGGGCAGCAGCACGAAGGAACGCAGGTTACCGCCGCGCGTCTGCTTGCGTCCGGCCGCGCGCACGAACTGCTCGGCCAGGATCTGGCTCATAAACTGGCCCGACGTCACCCAGCCGTAAACGAGGGCCACGATCGCGAGCCACCAGGACTCGGGACGGTGCACCATGACGGCGGCCGCCGTGCAGAAGTGAATCGCGGGCGAGCGGAACGCATCAGCGACGTGGTCCACCCACTCCCCCGTCTTCGACGACGCGCCGGTCACGCGCGACACCTGGCCGTCCGCCGAGTCAAACATGAAGCCGACCGCCAGGGCCGTACCCACGATCAGGCCGCTCCACCACGCAGGGTCACACGCGACGAGAACGATGAGGCCGATCGTCGAGAAGCACACGGAGATGAAGCTGACGAAGTTCGGCGTCCAGCCGAAGGCCGCGCAGGCGGCCGCCACGACGCGCGCGGCACCGCGGTTCACCCAACGCATGTACGCGGGAACGCCCGCGCCCGGCTTCTGGGCGGCAGCCAACGCGCGTCGGTACGCACTACAACGGGTCCCCCACGAGGAGCCCGGCTCGAGCACCACGGGAAGGCTCACTGCTGCTCCCCTTCCGTCGCCTGCTCCGGCTTCTCAGCCGATGCCTCGTCAGTGAAATCCTCGGGCGCGATGAAGCGGCGCAGCTTCGTCGACGACGTCGACGGCGTGTAGGGCAGGTAGACGACGCGCGCGCCGACCTCCGCCATCTCCGCTTCGAGCTGAGCGCCCTTGGGAGTGTCCTTCCAGTCATCTCCCTTGAAGAGCACGTCGAAAGGCTGGAGGCGCCAGGCCAGGCGCTTGTCCTGATCCAGGTCCACGACCACCGCGTCCACGAAACGCAGCGACGACACGAGGTCGCAGCGCTCCTTGAGCGGAATGACGGGGGCGCGGCCCTTCATGCGGATGAGCGCCTCGTCGGAGGTCACGCCGACGACCAGTCGATCGCAGCGCTCGCGGGCGGCGCGCAGGATGTTGAGGTGTCCCTGATGGAACATGTCAAAACCACCGGGCACGTAGCCGGTGACAGGAGCGTGTTGCTGAGTCGTTTCGTCCACGTAACAAGTGTGCCATTTATCAGACGGTCAACGCGACGCTTACCCGTTAAATGACCGAAAGATCACGTCTCAGCGTTGCCCACCAAGTGACAAATACTTTCGCGGAAGCGCGCAATCACAGGCAAATATGACCGCCTGGCCGCACGCTTTCTTGTTACATGCTCCGACACGCCGGAGTTGTCCTCCACCCACCCGTCGAGTCGCGGCGCGGTCAGCATCCGCGCAGATAGGGGGATGCCGGCGAGAGAACCAGAGGAGGCCTCGCCGGTGGGCGCGCCTACCCGCGCCGCCGCACAGGCTCCCCGCGGGCGGCCCGAGCGGCCGGCGTCAGCGCGAGAAGACGACCGTGCGGTTGCCGTTCATGAGGACGCGGCGCTCCGCGTGGAAGCGGACGGCCTGGGCGAGGACGCGGCGCTCCACGTCCTGTCCGAGCGCCACCATGTCCGGCGTCGAGTCGGCGTGAGAGACGCGGGTGACGTCCTGCTCGATGATCGGACCCTCGTCGAGGTCGGCGGTCACGTAGTGGGCGGTCGCGCCGATCAGCTTGACGCCGCGATCGTGGGCCTGCGCGTAGGGGCGCGCCCCCTTGAAGGAGGGCAGGAACGAGTGGTGGATGTTGATGACGCGGCCCTGCATGGCGCGGCAGACCTGGTCGGAGAGGATCTGCATGTAGCGGGCCAGGACGACGAGCTCCACCTTTTCGGAGGCAATGAGGTCGAGGAGCTGGCGCTCCGCCTGGGCCTTCGTGTCCTTCGTGACGGGGATGTTGAGGAAGGGGACGCCGTAGAACTGGGCGACGGGCGCCAGGTCCGGGTGGTTGCCGACGACCGCGATCACGTCGATGGGCAGGCCCTGCGTCTGCTGGCGGTACAAGAGGTCGGTCAGGCAGTGCCCCTCGCGCGACACCATGATGATCGTGCGCAGCTTGTGGCCCAGGTCGTCGACGCGGTAGGTGGCGCTAAATTCCTCGGCGACGCGGGCCAGGCCCTCGTCGATCGGGGCGCGCCCCTTCGGAGAGTCGACCTCGACGCGCATGAAGAAAGTGCCCGTGTCGGCATCGCCGAACTGCTGAGACTGAATGACGTTGCCGCCGGACTCGCCGATCACGCCGGTCACGGCGTGCACGATCCCGGGGCGGTCCGGGCAGGACAGGGTCACAACAAGCTTGGCGTTTTCAGTCATGCGTTCCAGTCTAACTAGGTTCATCCCCACGAACGAGGCCGGGGCAGGGTTTGCGGGCGAAGCCACGGGGTTGCGGGGTGTGGTTATGTTGCTGCTGGGCGGGGGTGCATCGTTGCGGGCGGGGTGGTCGTCCGGGCGGGCGCGACCACGGTTTCACGGGCGTTTCACGAGCCGCCAGCGTCGGCCTCGTCGGTTTCACACGCGTTTCACGCCTGGCTAGCCTGCCCCTCCCCCAATATTCCTGAGGATGCGCGCACAAGCCGCGGCCGAATAGCGCCGACCGGCACGAAGGCTGGCACGTAGGCCCGATAGGTGGCAGCCTGAACCCTCCAGGTGGCAGCCTTAACCCCTCAATGCACACGTTAACCCCTTAGGTGGCGGCCTGGGCGCGCCGCCAGCACTACCACCAAGCGGGTTAACTCTCCACCTCATGGGCCCAGGACGCCACCCATCGGGTCCAGCTGCCACACTCCACGCAGTAGAACTTCAACGCCAGGAACCCGCGCGAGCATTCGCTTGACGCCAAAGCTAACTCGACAAGTGGCGCACGACCGTTCTCCCTGGACAGGCTGCTACGATGCGAACCAGTGAAGCCAGAGCAAAGGAGCCAGCATGGTCCCCGCCGACGATGTGCAAGAGCCTGAACCCACAGCCTGATGTGTCCCGGGTATTGTGGAGAGTGTCTTAGGCCGGATTGGAGGTTTGGGA
>ERZ772978.186-NODE-186-length-25235-cov-4.32125_pt1 | contig 25235 bp, 20 predicted proteins | sample MGYA00511675_ERZ772978 | MGnify/ENA primary metagenome ERZ772978 (study PRJEB29015, sample SAMEA2738092) | human oral metagenome | biome: human oral; feature: human-associated habitat; material: saliva | place: China | collected 2156 ... | reverse complement strand
TTGATACAGTAATGACTTGCTGCTGCTATTGAAAATGAAAATACCTTAATTATCATCACCCCTGTACAAGCAACCTGCTGTAACTATTTTTTCTGGGAAACATACTAACTAGATGTAAAGGAAAATTTGTTTCTCAGGAGGTCAAATTATGTGGAAGCCACGTTCATCGCTGAGGGCCGTGGTTGCTGGGCTAGTTGCTGTTGGGGCTTCGGTTGTGCTTGTCCCGCAAGCAGCTGCAAATAGCTTCACCGAAACGCTTGGGGACGCAACCGGTGAGACCATCACCGTAACATATAACGATGGTGATGATCAGTTCTGTGTCAACTATGCGCCCAGTAAAGTCAGGGGCTACTACACGGTTGAGTTGCGGCCAGACAATCCGCGCCGCGGACCGTCACATACATTCGACGTTATTCAAGGTAAAGGCACTAAATGCGTCTCGCTAGCTCGGGCATATGAAGATACGCACTACTCCTACAAGCTCGTCAGCAATTGGTGGGACTACGGCGGAACACCCTTCTATTCATAGTTCCATATAGTGAGTGGTCCGTCTCAATGTCCTGGGCGGACCAATCACTATGCTGAAGAGCAGGGGTCAATAAAGTCCCTGAACTTGTGACGCCGTCAAGACGATATATTCCAGATCCTCATGCGGCTACTCTTCGTCACGACTGATTATTAACGATGGAATCGCGCAGGGTGACTAGAGTTTTTTCAGCGTAGGGGGTATAGGGCTAGCGTAACGCCGCTGGCGCGGGGAAGGCAATGGTGATTTCCTCACCAATATCCTCTACAGCATCAGTAAGGGCGGTGGTCAGGACGATGCGATCGTCGTACACATGCTTGATGCGAACGGTTAATTTTTCACCGTCATCCGTCAGATACTGGAATCTGCCGGTAAGGCACCGCAACCCGATTGCGTCAATGGCGGCTTCGGCCTCATCCCAGGAGTCAACGAGTTCTAGGGGCTGGCCGAGTCGATTGTAGGGGAGCAGTTGGGGTGCGTGGGTGTCTAGATCCACCCACCCGATGAGTTCGCGGTCGTCAGAACGCCTGTGCTCAATCCAGTGCGCTGGAATCATGAGTTTTCCTCCAGGTGTGAAACAAAAATCGCCGTTCCGGGGAATAGTTTGCCACGCAGTGGCGACCATTGCCCCCATTCTTCGGTGAGGTGGTCGGGCCACTCGGGTTCGAGCACGTCGTCGATAATGAAACCAGCGGCTATGAGCTCGCGAATACGGTCGCCAAGTGTGCGGTGATGCTCCACGTAGGTTGCTGTGCCGGTGTCTGGGTCGCGTTCAACATAGGGCGAGCGGTTGAAATAGCTGGTGAATACGGTAAGGCCGCCTTCGCCAGGGTTGTCGGGGAAGATCCATCGCATGGGGTGTGTGATGGAAAAGACAAAGCGCCCTCCCGGTCTCAGGACCCGCGCGACTTCCCGCATCAACCCGGCTGAGTCAGCGACAAAGGGAATGGCCCCGAACGCGGAAAAGGCGATGTCAAAGGAAGAATCGCGGTATGGCATGTCCACGGCGTCGGCTTGAACAAGCGGCACTGTGGTCTCGCCCGCGTGGGCGAGCATGTTGGCGGAAATATCAAAACCCGTCACAAACCCGGCGCCGTCAGCCGCGAGCCAGCGCGAGCAGGGTGCAGACCCGCAGCCTATCTCCAGCACTCGGGAGGTGCGGGCGTCGCCAAGTAGGCGAATATCGCGTTCGTGAAGCATCTCGGGGCACCAGTAGAATTCGCCGGTGGGGGAGGTGGAACCGAGATAATTGGGGTGCTCCTGATGGTAGTTGTTGGCATCATAGTCCCACCAGGAACGATTGGCTGCGGAGGACTCCTGGTTCGTCACGGCTTCGGATGCTCTCATGTGATGCGATTCTATTTGCTCTAGCAGGGAAAATGCGTTATGGTGTCTAGAGCGTGTCTGTGCTGGAGAGTGTGGTTACTTTAAATAGGAGAGTCGGTCGTGCTTTCTAGTGAGATCAAACCCCGCATCTACGTGGGGATTTGAAAGATTCGCATCCTGTCCGTTTTCTATTCCTATTTGTTATCGGAGCACTCTACATATGCCCACCAACAACACCCCTCAGGTTGCCGTCAATGACATTGGCTCCGCTGAGGACTTCCTCGCCGCAGTCGACGCAACCATCAAGTACTTCAACGATGGCGATATCGTGGAAGGTACCGTCGTTAAGGTTGACCGCGACGAGGTACTGCTCGACATCGGCTACAAAACCGAAGGTGTGATTCCTTCTCGCGAACTTTCCATCAAGCACGATGTCGATCCGGGCGAGGTCGTCCAGGTTGGCGACGAAATTGATGCACTGGTTCTGACCAAGGAGGACAAGGAAGGCCGCCTCATCCTCTCCAAGAAGCGCGCACAGTACGAGCGCGCTTGGGGTGCCATTGAGGAGCTCAAGGAGAAGGACGAGCCGGTCACCGGTACTGTCATTGAGGTTGTCAAGGGCGGCCTCATTCTGGACATCGGCCTCCGCGGTTTCCTTCCTGCATCTCTTGTTGAGATGCGTCGCGTTCGTGACCTGGATCCTTACATCGGCCAGGAAATCGAAGCAAAGATTATCGAGCTGGACAAGAACCGCAACAATGTTGTGCTGTCCCGTCGTGCATGGCTTGAGCAGACCCAGTCTGAGGTTCGCTCTGAGTTCCTGCACCAGCTTCAGAAGGGCCAGGTCCGCAAGGGCGTTGTGTCCTCCATCGTCAACTTCGGCGCATTCGTCGATCTGGGCGGTGTGGACGGACTGGTTCACGTTTCCGAGCTGTCCTGGAAGCACATTGATCATCCTTCCGAGGTTGTCGCTGTTGGCGATGAAGTCACCGTCGAGGTCCTTGACGTTGATCTTGATCGCGAGCGCGTCTCCCTGTCCCTGAAGGCCACCATGGAAGATCCGTGGCGCGTCTTTGCTCGCACCCACGCTGTTGGCCAGATCGTTCCTGGTAAGGTCACCAAACTGGTTCCGTTCGGCGCGTTCGTCCGCGTCGAAGAGGGCATCGAGGGTCTGGTGCACATCTCCGAACTGGCAGAGCGCCATGTTGAGGTGCCGGACCAGGTTGTCGGCGTCAACGAAGAAGCAATGGTCAAGGTCATCGACATTGACCTTGAGCGTCGCCGCATCTCCCTGTCCCTGAAGCAGGCTGATGAGGACTACACCGAGGACTTTGACCCGTCGAAGTACGGCATGGCCGATTCCTACGACGAGCAGGGTAACTACATCTTCCCCGAGGGCTTCGACCCGGAGACCAACGAATGGCTCGAAGGTTTCGATGCCCAGCGTCAGGAATGGGAAGACCGTTACGCCGAGTCCGAGCGTCGCTTCCAGCTGCACACTGCTCAGATTGAGCGCCACCGCGCAGCTGCTGCCGCTAGCGCAGCTGAGGAAGGCTCCACTCCTTCCAACTACTCGTCTGACGACGCCGCTGCTACCCCCGCAGCTCCTGCCGCTGACGCAGAGGCTGAGGTCAGTGGCTCCCTCGCTTCCGATGAGCAGCTTGCAGCCCTCCGTGAGAAGCTGGCCGGCAACTAACTAACCAGTTACCGCGCCGTTTGTTGCGTTCAGTATTAACCCCTGAGTTTCTTGTGACGTATCGCGAGAATCCGGGGGTTTTCTGCTGTTTTGTATGTGTTTTGTGTGTGAGAAAATGCCCTTATGCAAAGTATGCTTATGTTTGGGCGCAAAAATGCCTTGTTTTCGTGCCTGGGGATAAGCATACTTTCATGTAAATATTTGCACTAGCGTTGTTCAATGTTTTTGGCTCGCCATGATCTATCAAACTGCCATTTTTCCTGGTTTTTCTGGCAGTTTGGTAGAGCGTGAGTGGCAGTCTGGTTGTTGTGGTCTACGAAATGTGCGCTCAATCTGCCCAGGGTGTGAGTTTGGTAGACCACAACATTCCCCTGATAACTAGGTTCACCCTCAAGCACGAAAACACCCCAATTCCGATACTAGCAATGGGCCTACTCGGCATAAATACTGTTTAGGTACTTGCATTACTGGCATCACAGCAGCGTCCGCGATTGTCATTGTGGTTCACGATAACCTGTCGCGGATCGCCGGGCGGCATTTTAGCAGAAGTCGCAGCAATAACCAACACAAACGGTATGGTGTGATTCTTCTTGCACGATAATCTATAAAAAGCACAGATTTTAGCAAAAGCGCTGCTGAGGCTTGCTTCCGGTGCGCCTCCTACTGGATATGACATTATCTGGACATGTTGGAATGTTTTGCTTCAAACGCATAAGATTGTGGGGAATCACCGGAGAACCGGGCATAAGTGGGTGAACTCACAGGGATTTGCAGCTTGGTTTGTGGTAGGAGCGGGCTTTTGCGCGCTGTATCTCTCTTGGTGCTTGCAGTCCAGGAACCCCTGGGTCTGTAATATATACGAAAGGTTCGAACATGGCGTCAAAAGTTGCGACGGCATCGCAGTCGATTCTTGACAATGTGGGCGGGGCGGACAACATTGCCAGCCTGACTCACTGTGCGACGCGTTTGCGCTTTCAGCTTGTCGATCAGTCCAAGGCTGATCAGACCGCATTGGATGATATTCCTGAAGTCTTGGGCGTTGTTCCTCAGGGTTCAACCGGCCTTCAAGTGGTGATGGGCGGCGACGTTGCCAATTATTACCAGGAACTCGTCAAATTGCCGGGCGTGGATAAGAGCGGCGAAGAAAAGAAGGCAGCAAGCTCTGGAAAGAAAGAATACGGCGGTGTCCGAGGACGATTCGGGTGGGTTGATTACTGCTTTGAATTCCTCTCTGACACGTTCCGTCCGATTCTGTGGGCTCTGCTGGGGGCCTCACTGATTATTACGATTCTGGTGCTGTGCGATACTGCCGGTATTCAGGATTTCCGTGCCGAGGTCCAGCCCCCAACGTTCCAGTTCATGCACGCCATGTGGCGCAGCGTTTTCTATTTCCTGCCGATTATGGTGGGTGCTACCGCTGCCAGGAAGTTGGGCGCTAACGAGTGGGTGGGTGCCGCTATTCCGGCAGCACTACTCACGCCAGAATTTTTGGCCATGAAAGAGCTGCCAGACACCGTGGTGACACAAAACTCGGTGGGCGTCGACATTTACACTGTTGACGTCTGGGGCATTCCGATGGTGCTGAATGATTACGGTGGGCAGGTGTTCCCGCCGATGCTTGCTGCTATCGCGCTGTACTGGTTGGAAAAGGGCCTGAAGAGGATCATCCCAGCCGCAGTGCAGATGGTGTTTGTGCCGTTTATTTGTTTGCTGGTTCTTATTCCGGCGACGGCGTTCCTGCTCGGTCCCTTCGGTATCGGTGTAGGTAATGGCATTTCCAGCGCGCTGGAAGCTATCAATAATTTCTCCCCGTTCATTCTGGCTATTGTGATTCCGCTGCTGTACCCGTTCTTGGTGCCCTTGGGTCTGCACTGGCCACTGAATGCCATCATGATTCAGAACATCAACACCCTGGGTTACGACTTCATCCAAGGCCCCATGGGTGCCTGGAACTTCGCTTGCTTCGGTGTTGTCGCCGGCGTGCTTGTTATTTCTTGGCGTGAGAAGAACCGTCAGATGCGCCAGGTTTCCTTTGGTAGCTTGATGGCCGGTTTGCTGGGCGGTATTTCTGAACCGTCCCTGTATGGCGTGCTGCTGCGTTTCCGTAAGACCTACATGCGTCTGCTTCCCGGCTGTTTCGCTGGCGGTGTTGTCATGGGTCTGTTCTCGGTGAAGGCATATGCGTTTGTGTTTACCTCCGCACTGACCACCGTCGCCATGAAACCAACCTTCGGCTACATCATTGGTATTACTGTCGCCTTTGTGACGTCCTTCCTGCTGGTGGTGTTCTTCGACTACCGCTCCGCCGATGAGAAGGCTGAGGTTCTGGCCCAGATCGCCGCTGAGGAAGGCAAGGAAGATTCGGATGATGCTGCGGGTGACGACGCCCCGGCTGCCGCAGCTTCTGCTGAGGCCACCGCTGCTGCTCCTGTCGCTGCCGCAGCGACTGCAACGGCAACCGCGAGTGCCACAGCCACTGCGGTGGCGGAAGCACTTGCGAAGACGGCCCTCGAACCCGGCGCGGTGACCGAACTGACGGCACCTCTTGAAGGCAAGGCTCTCCCATTGTCGGAGGTTCCTGACCCGATTTTCGCTGGTGGTCGTCTCGGCGATGGCGTTGCCATCGAACCCAGCAACAACACCGTGGTTGCTCCTGCAGATGCCAAGGTGCTCATGGTGCAGAAGAGTGGCCACGCCGTGGCGTTGCGCCTGGATAGCGGCGTGGAAGTTCTCATTCACGTGGGTCTTGATACGGTGCAGCTCGGCGGTGAGGGCTTTGATGTCCATGTCACCCGTAACCAGAAGGTGACTGCGGGTGAGCCGTTGATCACCTTTGACCCGCAGGTGGTCAAGGCGGCTGGCTATCCGCTGATCACCCCGGTTGTGGTGTCCAACACCAAGAAGTTTGAGAAGGTGGAGGGCCATCCAGCCGACCAGGTGACTGCCGACTCGGTGATTATCACCACCACGGCGAAATCTGAGAAGTCAGACTAGTCACATCACTCAACACAAGCCCCCGTCACCACGACGGGGGCTTGTCACATTGTTAGGCTGAAGTACATGTTACTCATTGGCCTGACAGGCGGGATCGGCAGCGGTAAATCGACCGTGGCGGCGATGCTCCGTGACCAAGGCATTCGCGTCGTCGATGCGGACCAGATTGCTCGTGAAGTGGTTGAACCTGGACAACCTGCCTTGGCTGAGCTTGTAGAGGTGTTTGGGCAGGATATTCTCAACGACGATGGCAGTCTCAACCGTCAAGAGCTGGCCAATCGTGCGTTCGCCACTGAGGAAGCCACCAATGCGCTGAATGCCATCACCCATCCACGAATCGAGCAGGAAACCCAGCGGCAGTTTGACCTTGCGGCCGCCGAGAAAGAGAACTTCCTAGTCTACGACATGCCATTGCTGGTGGAGCGGGGTCTGCACGAGGAGATGGATATGGTCATTGTTGTGCACACTGACATTGAGGAGCGCGTGCGGCGGTTGGTTGAGCATCGCGGATTAGATGAAGACGATGTTCGTCGTCGTATGTCGCACCAGGTTGATGATGTGACTCGACTCGCATCTGCGGATGTTTTGATCGACAATAATGGAAGCGTCGATCATCTCCGCAAGCAAGTTGATGACTTCCTCGCCACTTTGTGACGTGTTCGTTTCAGTAGATAGGTTTAGTGTCGCGTGCCAACAGGATTTTTCTCACCATTTACGTTCGTACCAGTGTTCATGTTTATCGTGCTGGTATTGGTAGTGTCCACCTTCATTTTTCAATTTGTTCAGCAGATTAAAGACCGCAACAAAGGCGAGCAGCAAGAAGAAATACGGATGATGGACGCACAGGCCGAAGCACGTCGCTGGATTGAGCGGTTGGGGTCGGAAGTGCTCACGACATCCGGTACAGACGAGGCGTCGACAAGCCTCATTGGGACAGCATCTGAGCGTTACAACTCTGCGCAAGCAAGTCTTGGTTCCGCTCAGACTCCGCGGCAGGCGGAACTTGCAGGCGAAATTGCGATTGAGGGGCTTCATTTTATGCGTGATGCTCGTCTCGCCATGGGTATGCCTGCAGGTCCGGATCTGCCTCAGTTGTCGCGTGGTCAGAATTAACGTGTCACCACGTCGTCCTCTGTGACCACACCGTCATCGGCGGTGGCGGCCGCGACCTGCTCGGGCTTGAGAACCTCAACAACCTCTAGGCCGTCGTCGGCAACCGGATCCGGGTTGATGTCGCCGGATGCCAAGAGCGGAACGCCGAAGAGTTCACTAAGGTTGGTGCGCATTACCATCACGTTGTAGTTTGACCAGGTGGTGGCCACGAAATACAGGTTGTGGTCGTTATTCGAGGGGAGGATGAAACCACCGTAGAGGTCGCCAATAGTGGCGGTATCCACCAGCATGCGTTTGCTGCTCCACGGTCCGGTGGGGGAATCGGCGGTCCGCAGCACCATGCCATTGCCATCAATGTAGAGGGCGATGAATTTTCCGAGGTAGGGGTTCCACGCAACCGAGAGTTCGGAAACGCTGCCGTCAATCACGGCTGCGGCTCGTGTTGGCGTGGCTGACCAGCCTGCACCGTCGAAAAACTCGAAAGCGTCTTCCTTGGGGAATTGTGCTTTGGGGGCGCGGGCTACAATTGCGCTGCCATCACGCCCCGATGGGGTGCTGAAACGGTAGATGTATCCATTGTGTTCCACAAATGCTGACATTTGAATGTGCTCGTTCCCGGAACGGTACTGTCCGCCGCCGGGCATCGATGGGCCTTTATTGGCGCGCTGGGATCCCGGCACCACTGTCCAGTTTTCACCGTCAGTGGAGGAGACGGTTGCTGCGTAGTTAGTGAACCATTCGCCGGGGCGTCCCCAGCTACGTACAGACATGAAGTCAATGTACTGGACTCCGTTGACTGTGATACCTGCGGTGGGAATCACGGTGTGTTCAACACCTGGTTCTTTCAAGGAAGGGATAAACTCCCGAGCGCGTCCTTGTCGTGCATATCCGCGTTCTGTCAGTGCTTCCTCAACAGTTACGCCGTCGGTGTAGCTATTGTCGCTGGTGCGCATGATGGTATTGCTGCGCCATTCCCCAGCAGAGCCGTCGCAGGCCATGGTGTCGCCGAATACCAGCATGGTGCGCCCGGCGGCATCTTTGTACGCGATGCCGAGGTCGGTGCCCGCGATGTCGAAAAGGCGGTCGGTACGGGGGTTTGAGCCTGGGCCGGTCAGCGACTGGATCGCCTGGGTGTGGCCTTTCAGCACAGGAAGTTCGCCGGGGGAGCCGTTCAACCATGGCGGATTGGAGCTGCCAGCGCCGCTCGATAGGCCATTCGATCCAGAGGATAGCTGGCTTGACAGGGAAGGTCCTGCGGGAGCCGCGCGACGGGAGCAGGGCTCGGCGGTGGCAGTCGGGGCGTCGATAAGCATCATGGACACAAGGCACGCTATTGTTGTGATAGCAAAAGTACTGCGGCGCTTACGCTGCGCGTTTAAAGAAATATGCACGAGGGTTAGAGTACTAAATCGCTGATCATTATGCTGGGGATCATGGCTTTCGCTGCTGAACATCCCGTGCTGTCCCATTCTGAACACCGACCTGTTGGCGACATTGAACGTGTCGCCAAAGAATTCGAGGTGGTGAGTGAGTATCAGCCTGCGGGCGACCAGCCATCAGCCATCGCCGAATTAGCTGACCGCATTAACCGTGGTGAGCGGGACATTGTGTTGATGGGTGCTACGGGTACTGGTAAGTCTGCCACCGCAGCCTGGCTTATTGAAAAGGTGCAACGGCCGACCCTCGTCATGGCCCCGAATAAAACCCTCGCCGCGCAGCTGGCCAACGAACTCCGGCAGCTATTGCCCAATAATGCCGTTGAATATTTTGTCAGCTATTACGACTACTACCAGCCGGAAGCCTACATTGCGCAAACCGATACCTACATTGAAAAAGACTCCTCTATCAATGAGGATGTCGAACGCCTGCGCCACTCCGCTACGTCCAGCTTGCTTTCGCGTCGCGATGTCGTAGTAGTAAGCTCCGTGTCCTGCATTTACGGCCTGGGTACCCCGCAGTCCTACCTGGACCGGTCCGTACTCCTGAAGGTGGGGGATGAGGTAGAGCGCGACCGCTTCCTCCGACTACTGGTGGACATTCAGTACGCGCGTAACGACGTCGCGTTTAGTCGAGGTACCTTCCGCGTTAAAGGCGACACGGTGGATATTATTCCCGCCTACGAAGAACTTGCCGTGCGTGTGGAGTTCTTCGGCGACGAAATTGACGCCCTATACTACATCCACCCACTCACTGGGGATGTGATCAGCCAAGCCGATGAACTGCGCATTTTTCCCGCCACGCACTATGTGGCAGGGCCGGAACGCATGGAAAAAGCAGTGGAGGCCATCAAAGCGGAACTGGCCGTGCGGCTGGAGGATTTGGAAAATCGCGGCAAACTCCTGGAAGCGCAGCGTCTGCGCATGCGCACCGAATACGACCTGGAAATGATCGAACAAGTAGGTTTCTGCTCCGGGATTGAGAATTACTCCCGCCACATCGACGGCCGCGATGCAGGATCTGCACCCGCGACGCTCATTGACTACTTCCCAGAAGACTTCCTGCTGATCATCGACGAATCCCACGTCACCGTCCCCCAAATCGGTGGCATGTACGAAGGCGATGCCTCCCGCAAACGCAACCTTGTGGACTTCGGTTTCCGCCTGCCCTCGGCACTGGATAACCGCCCGCTGACCTGGCAGGAATTCGACGACCGCCGGGGCCAGGCCGTCTTTATGTCCGCTACCCCCGGCACCTTTGAAATGGCCGCCAGCGGGGGAGAATTCGTTGAACAGGTGATTAGGCCCACCGGGCTTGTTGACCCGAAAGTGGTGGTCAAACCCACCGATGGGCAAATCGACGACCTCATCCACGAAATTCGGCTGCGCGTGGAGAAAAAGGAACGTGTGCTGGTGACCACGCTGACCAAGAAGATGGCAGAAGATCTCACCGACTACCTGCTGGAAAACGGCGTGCGCGTGCGTTACCTCCACTCCGACATCGACACCCTGCAGCGTGTGGAACTGCTCCGCCAGCTCCGGCTCGGCGAATACGACGTCCTCGTGGGCATCAACCTCCTCCGCGAGGGTCTTGACCTGCCCGAAGTCTCCCTGGTTGCCATTTTGGATGCCGATAAAGAGGGTTTTCTCCGCTCCACAACGTCCCTTATCCAGACCATTGGTCGCGCGGCCCGCAATGTTTCCGGCGAAGTGCACATGTACGCCGACCGCATTACCGACTCCATGCAGAACGCCATTGAGGAGACGGAACGACGCCGCGAAAAACAAATCGCCTACAACACCGAACACGGCATTGACCCCCAGCCGCTACGCAAAAAAATCGCCGACATTCTGGACGAAGTGTACGAAGACGGCGGCGAGCTTCCGGCCACCGAAGATGCCAGCGCCGATGCCGCCGTTGCCCGTGACACTGCGGACGTTTCCGGCATGCCACGTGAGCAAGTCCAAAAACTCATCGACGACCTTACCGCTCAAATGGGGGCAGCCGCCCGCGAGCTGAAATTCGAACTAGCAGGGCGTTTGCGTGATGAGATTGCTGATTTGAGGAAAGAACTTCGCGGAATGAAAGAAGCCGGCCTGTAAGGTAGATGCCGGTGCTACTCTGTTTGATAGGTTTAGAACCATACAAAACGTGAAAGGTCCCCGATGAGCGATTACAAGAAGATTGTTGTAGGCACAGACGGCTCCAAGTCCTCGATGCTCGCCGTTGAACGCGCAGCCGGAATCGCCGCCGCATTCAACGCAACCCTGATCATCGGATGCGCCTACTACGAGACCTCTGAAGATGCATCAAAAACCCTCCGCCAGGATTCCGTCACCGTGCTTGGCGACGACCCCGCGTACAAGAACCTCGAATCAGCCTCAGCCGCAGCACGGGAAAAAGGTGCCACCAATATTGAAACCGTGGTGAAACCCGGCACTCCCGTCGAAGCCCTGATGTCGATTGTGAACGAAGCACAAGCTGACCTTTTAGTCGTGGGCAACCGTGGCATCAACACTCTGACTGGTCGCCTCTTGGGTTCTGTTCCCGCCGATGTGGCACGCCAATCTCAGTGCGACGTCATGATTGTTCACACTGTGAATTAGTACCTTAATTTTATTTTTCATCCCCTGGCCATGCATTGTGATGTCTGGCCGGGGGATTGATGATTTATGGGTTTTACGTGTCCATATGCCAGGCATCCAAACGCTCAAACAATAGTTTATCTGACTGGATTTTGGCTGCCCGGTTACCATCTACAGTCCCGCCAAGCATTGTTGGCCATATCCGTCCATATTCCTGATCAATATCCGTGGAGAAAAGGTGTCCGGCGCCCGGGTATATGACGCCTTCCAGATTTTTATTCCGCTCACTCAGCTCCTGTACCGCGGAGTCACTTTGCCACATAGCATCTTGATCGCCAGCAAATAGTAGTCCGTGGCCGGAAAACTTTTCGATAGGAATGCGGGCAGCATCACGGTTGCTAGCCTCGGCGAGTGTTGCCTCGTAGGTTTTGCGGTACGACACAGGCAGGAACATCAAAAGCCTTACCATCGTCGAGGGAAAGGACCGCAGCCTTGCATATTCCACAGGTTCTCCGCGCCACGTAAAGCTTGGTGGCGAGGCGCTTTGCCGCCGAAAGTCAAGTCCTTGGTAGTTGTAGGCAGTCGGTGTGTACAAGACGATGTTGTTGATTTCGGGGTAATGAATAGCCAAGTTCGCCGCCAACTCGGCTCCCTTGGACACCCCCAATACCGTGATTGGTTCTTCAATGTTGCCGTGTTCTTTAATCCAGGCCAGTACCTCATCAAAAAACTCTAGGGGTACGTTGGACAAAAACTCCTGCTGACCTGGTTGACCGAAGAAGTAAAGGCCCACAACGTTGTAGCCGCGATCCCGGATCTGTCGAGCCATGTCGTCGTTATTGCCGCCCTCGGAGCCTTTGAACACAACGACAGTCCCAGGACGCGCGACACCATGAGCGGGGTAGTAGAAGCCGCGCATATAGTCGCCAGCCAACGGTTCTACGTCACCTTTGCGTGCGACTGCATCGGGATCGCGGGGATTATCACCGTGGGGTCGATAATGATGTCGATTGTAAGCAGCGATGCCCACTACAGTGAGGCATGCCGTAGCTACGGTACCCGCGATGCGGGGTAGCATTCTTCTTAATGACCACATAGTGCACAGGCTATGTCTTTGACGTAGCGTAAGGCAAGAGCTGAATCCTGATCGCGGAAATAGTGCCTTTTATAGCATGCATAAAACATCGGGAGCTGGGCCTCGTTTGTTGGGCACCTTGATACCAAGCCAAGCACTGTCTGATGCCGAGCCGCTTCCGGGAGATACTACAAGTGGAAAATCTGCGGCGAGAAGAGTTACACGGCTCGCGTGACAGCGTTACAGCCGCCCAAATATTATGGAGGAAATGATGACTGAAATAAAACATATCCTCGTCATCCCAACGAATCGTGATGCAATGGCAGCTATATCTAGTGCAAGTTTGGAGGTTCAGGAAGCGCGGTCGCTTGGATATGACATTCCACTTGTGGTTATTGAAACCGACGGCGGTGACCATGTAAAAAATAATGCCGCTGCCCTAAGGGAATGCCGTAATCGGGATGGAAAATTAGATACTATTCACCTCACTATCGAACGACAGAGTAAAATAATTCATCGTATTTTTACCATTGAATCTGATCATCGTTGGCGGTCGCTCTTCCTTCAAGGCTCTAAAGACTACGGCACTGCCATGAACAAGTGTTTTTTATATTCTATTGCGCTAGGTGCTGACGTCGCGCATCGTCGTGATTCCGATACGGTGACTCTTGACCATAAGTTTCGTAACCAACAAGGTAGGTTGCCTATCGTAAAGGAACTGTCACTGTTGGGATCAGAGCATTCCGAACATTCCAGTTCTGCACACTCGGCAGATACGTACATTACGGTTGTTGGTGGCAATTATGTCGGCGAATGGAACCTTGACGTTAAGGATCTCGTTGTTGCCGCAGGGGACCGAACGATACTGCATAGGCTTTATGAAGTTCTTGGCTTCGATCCTGCAAGCATTCCAGACGTGATTGAAGAAGCATTTCCACAGGAGACTGTTGTCCCTGATCGTGATGTGATCACTCTTGTACGTTCCGTTAATGACGGCTTAAACCCAGACTGTGGAAATGTTGCCTTCATGGATATACATAAGTATCTTCCGGTGGTGCCAGGCCCAAATATTCTCGCGTCGGACTATTTTGCGTTTGATGCTGCAACATCGTTGGGCCTTCCGTCAATCCATCATTCGGATGCGGTATTTCATGAATATAACTCAACCAGGAAGAGTTCATCTTCACAATTATCGTACTGGGAAGGAATTGCCCGTTTTGCAGATTATTTTAACGCATATGCCAAGATTTATTCTGGAAACCTATCGTCCCTTTTGGGAATTGAACCTGGCACACTTCCCGTCGATTTAAGCTCCCGCGAAAAACTTACTTCTCTGGTGAGGGAAGCTGCCGCCGGCGCATTTCCCGAGCGCATTAATCGCGTAGAATCTTTGGCGAATGATGTGTTAGTTCCTCGTGGTGGCGATTTTGCTGATATCGGTGGTGTTCTTCTCCGTAATGCGTCGCGCTATGTTGATGAATGTTCGGCATCGTACAACATGCACGCGGATCTGATTGAACTATGGCCAGAGCTAGTTGAAAGGTGCAGTGCTGCTTATGATGTGGTGTCGGCGTGAAATATGTGACTAAGTTAAAGCTCAGTAGTTGGCATCTCCCCAACAATAGTGAGGCTTTGCGTAGCCCGCGTTAGTGCCACATATAGGTCCTGCCAGCCCTGAGGAGAATTGTCCACGATTTCCTGGGGTTCCACAAGCACTACATGGTCATATTCCAACCCTTTGATTTCTGCCACGTTGTCGGCGTCAATGTGGGCGGTGAGTCGCTCGGGGTGCTCGGTGCGTAGGGCGTCGATAAGCGGTGAAACCTCGGTGCCGGACGGCAAAAAACGCACAGGAATGCCGGTGGATCGGACCGCCTGGCTGGGGGTTTGCGTTGGTGCGATCATGGGCAGCAGTGTGTTGGCCACGTCCATGATGTCGGCGGGCGTGCGGTAGTTGACGGTCAGCTGGTGCCTGCGGAAGCGGTTCTGCACGTACGGTTCGAGGGTGTCGGTCCAACTATCGACGCCCGCCGGGGAACCCGTCTGCGCCGTGTCACCGACGAGCGTCATCCACCGGGAAGGGCAGCGGCGCATAATCATGCGCCATTCCATGGGGGAGAGTTCCTGGGCTTCGTCGACAACAACGTGGCCATAGGCCCAGAGCCGGTCGGCCTTGGCGCGTTCGGCGGTGGAGCGATTGTCGCGGATTTCCTGGCGCTGGGCGAGGGTTTCGGCATCAATCACGTCGTGTGCCATCAGGATCTCAGCATCGAACCCGTCGTCGAGGTCTTGAGAAGCAGATCCAGTGAGAATGTCCAGAGCGTCCTGGGCTTCTTCAATTTGTTCTTGCCAGCGTTGTTCGGCGGCTTTGCGTTCCTGTTCGGGATCGTCGGTGCCCAGCAGTTGCGCGAGTTCGTCAAGCAGAGCGGCATCGGCAGCGGACCATGCGGCACCGTCCTCCCGATAGAGCGCGGACTGGGTTTCTTCGTCGTAGTCGGCCGCGGCGACGGAGATGCGTTCAGGGGATTCCAGTAGTTCTTCCAGCACGTTTTGCGGCGTCAACTCGGGCCACAGCTCGTCCAGCGCGCTATCCACAACAAATTCGTCAGCGAGGTCTTCGTGCAGTTGGGCGATGTCGCCGGAAGACAGCAGGTTCGTGCCGCCAAGGGGGTCAGCACCGATCATGTCCGCCATGGCATGCGCCAATAGGTTCAACGCCTGGTCCCGGAAAATCGCGCGGGCCTGGTTGTGGGGGAGTCCGCTGCGTCGGGCACGTCCCCGCGCTGTCGTGACCATGGCCGGGGTGAGGTGCAGGGTAAGACCATCAACAAACAATGGAACAGGTTCCGCTGGCACGGTCTGGTATGCCTGAACTGCGGCACGCAGGATGTGCACCATTTCCGCGCTGCCTTTGACTTCCCGGGCGAGCAGAGAGTCGGTTCCTACTGGCGTGACCCCGGGGTACATCTCGCCCACGGTGGTGAGTACCACGCCGGTTTCGCCGAGTTCGGGTAGCACGCGGGAAATATAGTCAAGGAACGCGCGATTGGGGCCAACGATCAGCACGCCGCTTCGCGCGAGAACGTCCCGCCATGTGTACAGCAGATAAGCAACGCGGTGCAGCGCCACGGCGGTTTTTCCGGTCCCTGGTCCGCCTTCCACCACCATCACGCCGCGCTCGGGGTCGCGAATAATGTCGTCTTGTTCGCGCTGGATGGTTTCAACAATGTTGCCCATGTGCGCTGTTCGTGCTGCATTCAGCGCACGAAGCAGGGCGGATTCGGAAACAACATCGGAAGCGCTTTCGTCCGAGGCATCGCCAACAAGTTGTTCGTCGTGAATATCCACCACGGTTCGCCCTGTGGTGCGAATATGCCTTCTCGTGGTCACGCCCTCGGGGTTAGCAGTGGTGGCAATGTAGAACGGCCGGGCCATGGGTGCGCGCCAGTCTAAGAGGAGGGTCCGGTAGTGGTCTTCGGGTGCGTCAATACCCATGCGGCCGATGTAACGCACGTCGTCATCACCCTGTTCACCATCAAGGGTGATCCGCCCGAACACCAGCCCCAGTTGTGCCACAGTGAGCGTGTCGAGTTTGTCGTTGAGTGCGTGGTATTCAACCTCGCGTTCGACTAGCGCCTCGGGGTCGGGGGTGGCGCGGTCGACCCGAAGCATCACATCACGCAGGCGTGCGTTGGCCGCGATGACATCCGCGTCAATACGGGCAAATAGCTCATCAACATATGCTTGCTCAACGGCAATGTCCGCAGCATGTGCGGAGTGGCCAGCGTGATCTGTGTGTTCCGTTGATTCCACCACTCACCAACCGCGGGCACGCCACTCGTCTAGGTGGGGGCGTTCGGCACCGAGGGTGGTGTCGTTGCCGTGGCCGGGATGCACGATGGCGTCGTCAGGGAAGACCTCAAAAAGGCGTTCAGTTACGTCGCTGATCAGCTGTTCAAAGTCCTCTGGGTTGGTGGTTTTGCCCACGCCACCGGGGAAGAGGCTATCGCCAACAAAGAGGTGCTGTTGGCCGTCAATATCTGCAGAGATCGCGAGTCCTCCAGGTGTGTGCCCCCGCAAAATGGCAACCCCCAATTGGTGTCCATCAAAGTCAATAATGTCGCCGTGTTCAAGGGCGCGGTCTACGGGAGCGGGAAGGGCTTCGGCGTCGGCTGCTGGTGCAAGGTGCGTCGCGCCAGTCGCGGCTAAGACGTCACGGAGTGCGCGAACATGGTCGGCGTGCTGGTGGGTGGTCACCACAGTCTCAATGGAGACCCCAAGCCCGTCGGCGAGTGTTAGCAGTGCGGGGGCATCGTCTGCGGCGTCGATAAGCAAGCCCTTGTTTCCGGAAACCAGCAGGTAGCAGTTGTTATCCATCGTGGATACGGACAGTGAATGTAATGTGATCGGGGCAGTCATGGTATCCAGGTTAGCTAAAGTCGGGGTTCGTTGCTATGTTCGAAGTAGTATGTTTGGCTGAAATATGGAGGGTGGCACGGTAGTGGCTGATCGTCTGGTGGTGCGCGGCGCGCGGGAGCATAACTTGAAGGGCGTGGATATTGACCTGCCCCGCGACACGATGGTCGTGTTCACCGGTCTTTCCGGCTCGGGTAAGTCGTCCCTTGCGTTTGACACTATTTTTGCGGAAGGTCAGCGGCGATATGTGGAGTCGCTGTCGTCGTATGCTCGCCAATTTTTGGGGCAAATGGATAAGCCTGACGTGGACTTCATTGAGGGTTTGTCACCCGCCGTGTCTATTGATCAGAAATCCACGAACCGTAACCCGCGTTCCACAGTGGGCACGATCACGGAAGTGCATGATTACCTGCGCCTTTTGTATGCGCGTGCGGGTACGGCACACTGCCCGAAGTGCGATGCGGTGATTGAGCGTCAAACTCCGCAACAGATTGTGGATCAGATCCTGGACATGGAGGAGGGGCTGAAGTTCCAGGTACTGGCACCGGTGGTGCGTACCCGCAAGGGCGAGTTTGTGGATTTGTTTGCGGACCTGGCGGCGCAGGGCTACTCCAGGGTTCGAGTTGACGGTGAGGTTCATCAGCTCAGCAACCCGCCGAAACTAGAAAAGCAGATCAAACACGACATTGATGTAGTGGTGGATCGCCTGCAGGTTAAACCCACGCAGCGCCAGCGCCTCACTGACTCCGTGGAAACGGCGCTTCAGCTTGCCGACGGCGTGGTGGTCTTTGATTTCATCAGCCTTGAGGACTCAGACCCTCACCGTACGCGCAGGTTCTCGGAGAAAATGGCTTGTCCCAATGGTCATGCGCTGGCGGTGGATGAGCTAGAACCTCGTTCTTTTTCCTTCAACTCGCCGTATGGTGCGTGTCCGGCGTGTGATGGCTTGGGCACCGCCTTGGAAGTGGACCTTGATCTGGTGATCCCGGACAGGGATGCGCCGTTGCTGCGTGCCATTCAGCCGTGGACCACGGGCTTTAATGTGTCGTACTTTGAAAAGCTGCTCACCGGGCTTGCCGTGGCCATGGATTTTGATCCCAATACGCCATTTAGTGAACTCACATCGGCGCAGCAAAAAGCCGTTCTCCATGGCTCCGAGCATCACGTGTCAGTGCGATACAAGAACCGCTATGGCAGGGTACGAAATTGGACCGCACCGTTTGAGGGTGTGTTGGCGTACCTGAAACGTAAGTTGGAGAACACCGACTCTGAGTCACAAAAAGACCGATTCCTTGCTTACATGCGCGAGGTTCCGTGTTCTTCCTGTAAAGGCGCGCGTCTGAAGCCAGAGATCCTGTCAGTGCGGCTTGATTCGGGTGCGCATGGTGAGCTGTCCATCGCCGGCGTGTCTGCGCTGTCCGTGGAAGGTGCCGCTGAGTTTTTGTCCACGTTGCAGCTGGGTAAGCGCGAGGAAATGATTGCCGGTGCCGTGCTGAAGGAAATCCAGGCACGTCTGAAGTTTCTTCTCGACGTCGGTTTGAACTACCTCTCGCTGGACCGCGCCGCAGGTACCCTTTCCGGTGGGGAAGCGCAGCGTATTCGCCTTGCCACCCAAATCGGATCCGGTTTGGCGGGGGTGCTGTACGTGCTGGACGAGCCGTCTATTGGACTGCATCAACGGGACAACCAGCGGCTGATTGCCACCTTGGAACATCTGCGTGACATCGGCAACACTCTCATTGTGGTCGAGCACGACGAGGACACCATCAAAGCCGCCGACTGGCTTGTGGACATCGGCCCCCGTGCGGGCGAATACGGTGGGGAAGTGGTTTACCAAGGCCCACCCGCAGGGATTGTGGACAGTGAAGAATCCGTCACCGGTGCGTATCTGTCCGGCCGCAAGACGCTGGGCGTGCCGGATTCGCGACGCCCCATTGACCCTGATCGTCAGCTCACTGTGGTCGGTGCGAAGGAAAACAACCTCAAGAACGTGGATGTCTCCATCCCATTGGGTGTGCTCACCTGCATTACCGGGGTTTCTGGGTCCGGGAAATCCACGCTGATTAACCAAATCCTGGCGAAAGTCTTGGCAAACCGGCTGAATAAGGCCCGCCAGGTTCCGGGTAAAGCCACCCGTGTTGATGGACTCCAGCATTTGGACAAACTAGTGCAAGTGGATCAATCGCCCATCGGGCGTACCCCGCGTTCCAATCCCGCCACCTACACAGGTGTGTTTGACAAGATACGCACACTGTTTGCAGAAACCAGTGAGGCGAAGGTCCGTGGCTACAAGCCTGGTAGGTTCTCCTTCAACGTTAAGGGCGGGCGATGCGAAGCATGCCACGGCGATGGCACTCTCAAGATCGAAATGAACTTCCTGCCTGATGTGTACGTGCCCTGTGAAGTCTGCCAGGGCGCCCGCTACAACAGGGAGACCTTGGAAGTGAAATACAAAGGCAAGTCCATCTCTGAGGTTCTGGACATGCCGATTAGTGAAGCCGCAGAGTTCTTCGAACCCATTACCTCCATCAGTCGCTACCTGAACACGCTGGTTGAGGTGGGTTTGGGATACGTGCGGCTTGGTCAGGCGGCGACCACCCTATCCGGTGGTGAGGCGCAGCGCGTCAAACTGGCAGCCGAACTGCAAAAACGATCCAACGGCCGGACGATCTACATTCTGGATGAGCCCACAACCGGTCTGCACTTTGAGGATATTCGCAAGCTCATGCTGGTGATCCAGGGGTTGGTGGATAAGGGCAACAGCGTGCTGATTATCGAACACAATCTTGACGTCATCAAGGCTGCAGACTGGATTGTGGACATGGGGCCAGAAGGCGGTGCAGGCGGTGGTCAAGTAGTTGCCCAGGGAACCCCTGAGGATGTCGCCGCAGTTGAGGCATCGCATACAGGGAAATTCCTCAAGGAACTACTAGCGCCCTAGTTATTGGTCCTCATCAGGTTTTTGCACTGGTCCGACTTGGGGATTGTGCGGATCCTGTGGCTTCTCGCGGTCATTCATGCTTGGCAGCGGTGTTTCACTCAGTGGTGGAACTTGGCCTGGTGCTGCAGGCTGAACGGACGTGACGTCGCTGGCTGGCGGGGCATCGTTATATGTTGCGTCAGGCGTGGGCGATTTGGCCTGAGTGCTCACCCCCACGAGAGGCGCTGGATCCTCTGCAGCAGTGATGCTGGTTTTGTTGGAGCTCTGACGGTTTCGCAGCGCTGCGATGGCCAGCAGCACAACACCAGAAATGATGAATGCAGCGACGCGAGGCAGTCCATGGAGGTTGCCAAAGTCGAAGAACATGAGTTTGCCGATGGAGGCAAATGCTAGAACAAGCCCCACAATGAGGGATGCCTGCCTGCTGAGGAATCGTGCGCGGAGCAAGACGTAGCAGGCCAGGAGCATCCATAAGACGGATACCGTTGCGTGACCAACGAGGTAACCACCCTTCACGTTGCCTGATAGCCCGCCCAGGTAGGTGGCTATGGACACGATGGCCAGCATGGAAAGATGAAGGCTGACCAGCGCAAGCCCAGATTGAGTGGTGCCGGAAAGATGCGTTAGGCCGGAGCGGCGTCGTAAAGCAACCAGCAGCAGGATGATGATGGCGACGGCTTGGGCAGTAGCCCAGAAAGTGCCAAGCCACAGGAAGGTGCCGCTAAGTACGCCGTCTGCGACCATGTAGGTGAGAATAAGTGCTGTTGCTGCCCAGCAGTACCAAACACCGCCGCGGAACTTTATGCCGGAGGTCATCCACCAGGTGACACCTACGGCTGTGAGGAGGAAAATGCACACCACCATTGGTTTATTCAGCAGTACATCAGCGCCGAGTGGCGCGGCCATAACATACACAGGCAGGAAGTTGAAGGCCAGGAAGACCGAACCGAATTGGATCAGTGCTTTATTGTGATTGACTATTGCGATGGTGATGTAGCAGATTGATCCCGCAATGAGAACCCAGCTCAGGGGGCGTGTGGAGACGTGGGTAGACAACGATGGCATGGTTTCGAGTCCGAGGGCACCGAGGCCAAACAGCACGGCAGGTGCGATGATGGTCAGTAGAGGATTCCACGGCATACGCTCGGTGTTAGCGCCCATTGCGACGAATATAACGGCGGTGATAACCACAACGGGAGTTGTGGGAAGGATCATGGTAGATGAATCGCTGGACAATACGTAGAAGAAGGCCGTAATCAGCGTAAAGATGACAGCAATATCAATACCCTTAGACCACTTCCGAATGTAGGCAGCGATGGCGAGGGTTGTGGGTGCGAGTGTGCTAGGAAGAGTCGAGAATTCGGCGTAGTTAACGCATGAGGCAAAGTAGATGCTCCCTACTATCGACGCCCCGATACCCAAAGCAATTGCCACACCTTCCTCGTTCCACACAGTGGCTAGTGCTATGAAACCGATGGTAAGCGCGATGATTGTTGCTGTTCCAGCGGGTTCCGGCCACCATTCAAGTATGACCACAAGGCTAAATACCGTGGCCATCGCGCTGAGGAGAGATGTGGTGCAAAAGGCACCGACTGCCGCTTTATGTGCGTGACGCTTATGGGCTATGACACCGATTCCTCCCATCACGGCTGAGAAAACGCTGGCTAGGATGACTCGGCCAAGGGGGCCGAGCAGGCCATTCTGGATGGCAAGGATCACTAGGAAGAACACACCGGCAATGGTGATCAGCGTTCCCAGCGTGGCAATGACCCTCACAACGATCTGTTCCGATGTCCACCATCTGGAACGTGTGGGAAGAACCTGGTCCGCTTGCGAACCTGGTTGCCCGGGTGGCTGAATATTTGCTTGTGCACTGTACACAGGCGTTGGTTGAATTGGGGGTCTCGTGAGCGGCGCGGGTTGAACAGGTGGATTCGCGGCCCCAGGATTGATATGAGGTACGCCAGGATTGATGCGTGGCCCGGCTGGATTGACGATGCCGGACGGCTGTGGGACTGACGCAGAGGCGGCAGAAGGCATGGCAGCCTGTTGTTCTGCAGCTTGTTGTTCTGTGGTGGACTGACCGACAGATTCCCCCGACTGTTCTGGTGCTGAGAGCTGTTGCCGCTGGAGAAGCAGCGTGTGCATGTCCATGCGGGCTTCGCCCAGTGCCCTTTCGGCCTGACTCAGCTTTTCCAGTGTCCTTTCGAAGAGAAGTTTTTCTGAATGCGAAATCTCCATGGTTTTGATCCTAAGGAACCCACAGCGTACGCAGCTAAAAAGTTATCAACTTGCAACGTTATGGGGTTAGTGATAGATTGATATGCGCTACCGCCTAGAAACTGTGCTGTGCATGGATTTTAGGCCGCAAGTGGAGATCCCTCCCACCAGAAGCCGCCACATTGTGGCAGGATAATGGTTATTGTGAAGTTCACCTCACTGCTACGCGCAGTGTAGATGCTTCTTGGCACGATGGATCTCCCGCTTTCACAGAATAATGGAAGCGGGTTTTTGTGTGTCATGTAGGGAAAACTAGTTGCGGTACGGTGCGTACATTATCTCTATCACTGCAACTTAGGAGTACACATCAGCGCTGAAGCTCGCATTAATGAGCGTATTCGAGTTCCCGAGGTCCGTCTTGTGGGCCCCAGTGGCGAACAGGTGGGCATCGTCCGCATTGAGGATGCTCGCAAGTTGGCGTATGAGGCTGATCTTGATTTGGTTGAGGTTGCCCCGAACGCTAAACCTCCGGTCTGCAAAATCATGGACTACGGCAAGTTCAAGTATGAAGCTGCACAGAAGGCACGCGAGGCTCGTAAGAACCAGCAGCAGACTGTTGTCAAGGAGCAGAAGCTTCGTCCCAAGATTGATGATCACGATTATGAGACGAAGAAAGGTAATGTGATCCGGTTCTTGGAGAAGGGTTCCAAGGTGAAGGTGACAATCATGTTCCGTGGTCGTGAGCAATCACGTCCCGAGCTTGGTTACCGTCTCTTGGACCGTTTGGCAGCCGACGTCGCCGATTACGGCGTTGTTGAAACCAAGGCAAAGCAGGATGGCCGCAATATGACCATGGTCATCGGCCCGGTGCGCAAGGGCAAGAAGTAAAGACACATTCTAGGGTTTTAAGGACTAAATCTCATGAAGCAAAAGACCCACAAGGGCACCGCAAAGCGTGTAAAGGTAACCGGTTCCGGCAAGCTCCGTCGCGAGCAGGCGAACCGCCGCCACCTCCTCGAAGGCAAGCCGTCCACCCGTACTCGTCGCCTGAAGGGCACGACGGAAGTGGCTAAAGCTGACACCAAGCGTGTTAAGCGGCTGCTCGGCCAGGCTTAATCGCCGCCTGTTCACCCCTCCACCAACTCTCAAAGATTTAAGGAAGTATTACTGTGGCACGTGTCAAGCGGTCAGTAAACGCCAAGAAGAAGCGTCGTACAATTCTGAAGTCCGCGAAGGGCTACCGCGGCCAGCGTTCTCGCCTGTACCGCAAGGCTAAGGAACAGTGGCTGCACTCCATGACTTACGCCTACCGCGACCGCCGTGCGCGTAAGCGTGAGTTCCGTCGTCTGTGGATCCAGCGCATCAATGCTGCCGCCCGCATGAACGGCATCACCTACAACCGTCTCATCCAGGGCCTGCGCCTTGCCGAGATTGAGGTGGACCGTAAGATTCTTGCGGAGCTGGCTGTCAACGATTTCGCTGCGTTCTCTGCAATTTGCGAGGCCGCCAAGGCTGCCCTGCCGGAGGACGTTAACGCCCCTAAGGCTGCGTAAGTAATATTGTGCCTTTTATGGCAAGAAGGTCCTGGTGTCATATCATTGCCACCAGGGCCTTCCGCTTGTATTGAGGATTTTCGGTAGCATGGGTATGTTTACAGAATTCTTAGTGTTCTACAAGCGTCTAGGCGGGAGATAAGGCATGACTTTTGATTTCGGTGGTCGGCAGTACGATAAAGACGGGCTGCCTATTGAAAAGACACCGCCACCAGCAGCAACGCCCCAGGTCAATCCATCACCGTCCTACCAGCATCCGCAGCAGCAGGCGCCTGGGTTTGCTACGCCAACGCCTCAGTCTCAGCCAGCTCCTTTTGCACAACCGCTGATGCAACAACCTGGGTATGGTGTGGCGACCCCAGTTCCTGTGGGCTACCAGCAGAAGTCGTGGGTTGCATCCTTCCTGCTTGCCTTTTTCCTTGGGTCTTTTGGGGTCCACAACTTTTACCTCGGTTACTCCAGCCGTGCGAAGGTTCAACTGCTACTGGGGGTCGGTGGTATCGTGACCTCACCTTTCATCATTGGATTTCTTCCTTTGTTTGCTGTCGGTGTGTGGGCATTTATCGAGTTCATTATGATTCTGCTTTCGGTGGGCGAATTTGCGCACGATGCCCAGGGAGTACCGCTTCAAAAGTAGGGCGGGGCTGCTGCTAGCCTTAGTCACATGGCTGTCGATTTCACCTCTCCCTTTACCGAACGCACCCCCAGGATTGTGCAGGCTGGAAAGCTGCACCGCGCGGCGGGGCGTCGTAAAGCGGGGCGGTTTCTGGTGGAAGGGGAAAACGCGGTCGATGCAGCAGTATCCACGGGGGCGGCAACAGATGTGTTTGTGACGGAGCAGGCGTACCAACGGTTTGGCGATATCGTCCAGGTCGCCGGCCATCTGGACGTATATGTGCATGCCATTACCGATAAAGCGGCGAAGGCGCTGTCGGATACGGTGCACTCCACCGGGATTTTTGCGGTATGTACGTCGGTGTTGTGGTCGGTGGATAAGGCGCTGCGTGGCAGGCCACGGCTGGTGAGCGTGCCAGTGCAGACCTCTGAGCCGGGTAACGCCGGGACAATGATTCGCGTGAGTGATGCGGTGGGGGCGGATTCGGTCATTTTTGCTGGTGAAGCGGTTGATCCGTTGGGTGGCAAGGTGGTGCGCGCGTCGGCGGGATCTCTGTTCCACATTCCTGTGGCGCGTGATGCCTCGGTGACTGGAACAATCAAAAGGGTCAAGGCTAAGGGCTTAACTATTCTCGCCGCCACCGCCGACGGTGAGATCGACCTAGATGATGCGGGTGATCTGCTGCGGGAGCCCACTGCCTGGTTGTTTGGCAATGAGGCGCACGGTTTGGGGGAGGA
>ERZ772978.184-NODE-184-length-25377-cov-3.93239_pt1 | contig 25377 bp, 21 predicted proteins | sample MGYA00511675_ERZ772978 | MGnify/ENA primary metagenome ERZ772978 (study PRJEB29015, sample SAMEA2738092) | human oral metagenome | biome: human oral; feature: human-associated habitat; material: saliva | place: China | collected 2156 ... | reverse complement strand
GAACGTACATTCGTAGGGTTTGCGTCTTTCTCTTTGAATATATACATTTGTTCATGTGAATAAGATGGCTCTGGTGCCACAGCTTCTCAGCCCCGCTCCCTAGGCGGATCGACCACGAGAAGAGCACCGATGATATTGGGTCGATAACTACGGCCCCTCACCCATTAGCACTTCACCACATGAACGGAACTATTAAAGAGACGGATCAGCGTCCGGGGATCGTCACAGCTATCTCCCCCGGCGAAGTCACCGTCCAGATCCAGCAACAGAGCGCCTGTAGCCAGTGCCACGCCCGGGACTGGTGTGTCAGCACCGAATGCAAGGATCGCTATCTACAGCTGAAGACGCACGGACGGAGCTTCTCCATCGGCGAGCCCGTCCGAGTAGTAGCTCGGACAAGCGTAGGTCGCTTGGCTGTGCTCCTAGCCTTCGTCCTGCCCCTCCTGCTCCTCGTGGCAGCGGTTGCCCTAGGGCAATCCCTGCTCCAGCTCAGTGAAGGGGGCTCGGTGGCTCTAGCACTAGGTGTCCTTACCCTCTACTATCTCCTGCTCTACTCACAGCGTCAGCGCCTAGGGCGTCGCCTTACCCTTCGGGTCGAATCCCTAGCTCCTCACCACGAATAGCACTCTTTCCCTATGTATATCACGATCATCGTCTTGACGCTTATCGGAGCGATAGGAGCAGTCCTGCTCTACTTCGTCTCTCGGAAGTTTGAGGTCAAGGAAGACCCTCGCATCGCAGAGGTCGCAGAGGTCCTGCCCCAGGCGAACTGCGGGGGCTGTGGCTTCCCTGGCTGTGCCGCCTTCGCTGGCGCCTGTTGCAAGAGCGAGACCCTCGAGGGGCTCTTCTGCCCCGTAGGTGGGACGCCCGTCATGGACAAGGTCAGCGGGATCCTCGGTATCGCTGCTCAGAAGCAAGACCCGCTGGTAGCCGTCGTCCGATGCAACGGTACCTGCGAGGCTCGACCCCGCACCAACATCTACGACGGAGCTAGTAGCTGTGCCATCGCCTCCGCACTCTACAAGGGCGACACCGACTGTAGCTGGGGCTGTCTCGGCATGGCTGACTGCGTCCTCTCGTGTAACTTCGACGCCATGTACATGGACTCTGAGACCCGCCTGCCCGTCATCCTCGAGGACAAGTGCGTGGCGTGCGGGGCGTGTGTCAAGGCTTGCCCTAAGACCATCATCGAGCTACGTAAGAAAGGGCCTAAGAGCCGGCGTATCTTCGTCAGCTGTGTCAACAAGGATAAGGGCGGTGTCGCTAAGAAGGCTTGTAGCAATGCGTGTATCGGTTGCTCCCTCTGCTTCAAGGAGTGTAAGTTCGATGCCATCACCATCGCCGACAACCTCTCCTACATCGATCACACCAAGTGTCGCCTCTGCCGTAAGTGCGTCCCCGTCTGTCCTACCCACGCCATCCATGAGCTAGGCTTCCCTCCCCCCAAGCCTAAGGAACCTCAGGAAGAAGCCCCCAAGAAGGAGAAGGAGCCTACAGCCCCTTCCACTCCTACACCACCCTCCGAACCGCTTACTGCCTAACCTATAGACCTCTCACCTACGACACATGCTACGTACATTCCGTCTCGGTGGTATCCATCCCCCCGAAAACAAGCTTTCGGCAGAGCAGCCCATCAGAGAGCTCCCTCTACCACGTGAGGTCATCATCCCCATAGGACAGCACATCGGCGCTCCTGCCGTCCCTACCGTGCAGAAGGGCGACCTCGTGAAAGTCGGTACAGTCATCGCTAAGACTGGAGGCTTCATCTCCGCTAACATTCACTCCTCTGTCACCGGTAAGGTCACTAAGATCGACAGCTTCTTCGATGCCGGGGGCTACAAGCGCCCTGCCATCGTCATCAGCGTATCGGCCGAGGAGGAAGAATGGGAAGAAGGTATCGACCGCACCCCTGACCTCATCAAGGCATGTAGCCTAGAGCCTCGGGAGATCATCGAGCGCATCTCCGCCGCCGGTATCGTAGGGCTCGGAGGGGCGACCTTCCCCACCCACGTCAAGCTCTCCCCTCCCCCAGGAGCTAAGGCCGAGGTATTGATCGTCAACGCTGTAGAGTGCGAACCTTACCTCACCAGCGACCACGCCCTCATGCTCAGCAAGGGAGAAGAGATCCTCGTCGGCGTAGAGATCCTCAAGCGTGCCCTCGGGGTAAGCCGTGCCGTCATCGGGATCGAGAACAATAAGAAGGATGCTATCCTCTACCTGTCTCAGCTCGCTATGGACTACGAGGGCACAGAGGTCCTTCCCCTGAAGGTGCAGTACCCACAGGGCGGGGAGAAACAGCTCATCGACGCCGTCCTTCGCAAGCAGATCAAGAGCGGTGCTCTACCCATCTCTGCTGGAGCTGTCGTGCAGAATGTCGGGACGGTATTCGCTGTCTATGAAGCCGTACAGAAGAAGAAACCTCTAGTCGAGCGCATCACTACCGTCACGGGCAAGCACCTAGAGACCCCCTCGAACTTCCGAGCTCGCATCGGCACACCCATCGGGCATCTCATCACAGCCTCAGGCGGCCTACCCGAAGACACGGGTAAGATCATCGGCGGTGGTCCGATGATGGGTAAGGCGCTACTAAGCACCGAAGTCCCCGTGACCAAGGGCACCTCGGGTGTGCTCATCCTGCCCCGTGAAGAGTCCACACGTCGCCCCATGCGCAACTGCATCCGCTGCGCCAAGTGCGTCTCCGTCTGCCCTATGGGGCTTAACCCCGCCTTCCTCATGCGGGATGTCCAGTATGCCGACTGGGAAGCCACCGAGAAGGGCTACATCGTGGACTGCATCGAGTGTGGCTCCTGTAGCTATACCTGCCCTTCTAACCGCCCTCTCCTTGACTTCATCCGTACGGGCAAGCAGAAGGTCTCCGCCATCATCCGTGCCCGCAAAAGCTAATCCCCATGGATCGTCTCATCATATCCCCCTCCCCTCATATCCACAGCGGTGACAGCGTAGAGCGCAACATGTATGCGGTGCTCATCGCCCTAGCCCCAGCGTGCTTAGTCTCGCTCTTCACCTTCGGGCTAGGAGCCTTCGTCGTGCTCCTAGTGAGTGTCCTAGGCTGTGTCGTCACCGAATGGGCCATCACTAAGTATCTCTACAAGCGCCCCACGTCCATAGGCGATGGATCCGCCATTCTTACGGGGCTCCTCCTCGGGATGAATCTTCCCTCGAGCCTCCCCTGGTGGATCATCCTCATCGGCGCTGTGGTGGCGATCGGTGTAGGGAAGATGAGCTTCGGAGGGCTCGGAGGGAATATCTTCAACCCCGCACTTGTGGGGCGTGTCTTCCTCCTCATCGCCTATCCCGCTCAGATGACGCTCTGGCCACGGCCGGGGCAGTACATGAGCTATACTGACGCTGTCACAAGTGCTACCCCGCTAGGCATAGCCAAGGGGATACAGACAGGTGCTCCTGGCATGAGCTGGGACCAGATCCCTTCGTCCATGGACCTCTTCTTCGGCATCCATGGCGGTAGTCTGGGCGAAGTCAGCGCGCTAGCGCTACTCCTAGGGCTCGGGTACCTGCTCTATCGCCGAGTGATCACGTGGCACATCCCCGTAGCCGTACTAGGGACGGCCTTCGCCTTCTCTGGGCTCATGCACCTCATCGACCCAGCGCTCTATCCCTCGCCCCTCTTCCACCTGCTGACAGGCGGTATGATGCTCGGGGCGATCTTCATGGCGACAGACTATGTGACGAGCCCCATGAGCGCCCGAGGCCAACTCCTCTATGGTGCGCTGATCGGTCTACTGACGATACTCATCCGTCTCTTCGGTAGCTACCCCGAAGGGATGTCTTTCGCTATCCTCATCATGAATAGCTTCACTCCTCTGATCAACATGTATATCCGTCCGAAGCACTTCGGTGGACGTTAGCCGTATGAAGAAGCTCAGTTCGACACTCCCCAACATGCTCCTCTCCCTCGGAGGGATATGCGTCCTCGTCTCGGGGATCCTCGCTGTCGTCAATCACGTGACGACGGCTCCCATCGCCGAGGCAGAGATGAAGGCTAAGGTAGAGGCTATCCGTGCCGTGGCCCCCGCCTTCGATAATAATCCCTTTGCGGAAAAGATGCTCGTCCTCCCCGAGGGCGAGACAGACAGCCTCACCGTCTACCCGGCTAAGAAGGGCGGGGCTCTGGTAGGCTTTGCTATCGAGAGCTACACGCAGAAGGGCTTCAGCGGGCTTATCCGTGTGATGGTCGGCTTCGATGCTACGGGTCAGCTCGTAGACTTCTCCGTCCTCCAGCACTCCGAGAGCCCTGGTCTCGGGTCTCGCATACCCGAGTGGTACCACGAGAAGAGCGAAGGCTCTGGTATCCGCGATGTACGTGGGCTGGACATGAAGAAGGAAGCCCCCCTCACCGTCTCTAAGGATGGGGGGAAGGTAGACGCTATCACCGCAGCCACGATCAGTAGCCGTGCCTTCCTCGACGCAATCAATCGTGCTTGGCGCACCTTCTCCTCCCTCGAAGGCGGTGTAGGTAAAGCTCCCAGCCCAGCACCCGCAGTAGCACCCGCCGACTCCACGAGCTCGAAGTAACCCCCTACCCTCAGTCCTCGATCCTATGAAACCGCTAGATATCATCCGCAACGGCATCACGACGGAGAACCCTACCTTCGTGCTCCTCCTCGGTATGTGCCCTACGCTCGCCACGACGACCTCAGCGCTCAATGGCATGGCGATGGGCTTGGCGACGATGTTCGTCCTCATTTGCTCCAATACCGTCATCTCCCTGATCAAGAGCCTCGTCCCCGACGCTGTCCGCATCCCCAGCTTCATCGTCGTCATCGCAGGCTTTGTGACGATCGTGCAGATGCTCATGCAGGCCTTCGTCCCTAGCCTCTACGCTTCGCTGGGGCTCTTCATCCCCTTGATCGTCGTGAACTGTATCGTGCTCGGTCGTGCCGAAGCGGTAGCAGCCAAGCAGGGTATCCTCCACTCGTGCCTCGACGGCGTGGGTATTGGCCTGGGGTTCACCCTCTCCCTGACAGTGCTGGGCCTGCTACGTGAGCTCCTCGGCAGTGGCGCCGTCTTCACGCTACAGATCCTACCCAAGGAATACGGAGCACTCCTCTTCGTCCTCGCTCCTGGAGCCTTCCTCGTACTAGGCTACCTCATCGCCCTCAAGAATAAGCTCAGCAGCAAGAAGTAATCCACCCATGACACATTACCTCCTCCTCTTTGTCGCTGCGGTCTTCGTCAACAACGTTGTACTCTCGCAGTTCCTCGGTATCTGTCCCTTCCTCGGCGTATCCAAGAAGGTAGACACGGCGCTGGGCATGGGCGCAGCGGTGACCTTTGTCCTAGCTCTCTCGACGATGTGCACCTTCCTTCTCCAGAAGTTCGTACTAGAGCCGCTAGGGATGGAGTACATGCAGACCATCTCCTTCATCCTCGTCATCGCCGCCTTGGTGCAAATGGTAGAGATTATCCTCAAGAAGGTATCACCCGCTCTCTACCAAGCCCTCGGGGTCTTCCTTCCCCTGATCACTACGAACTGCTGTGTCCTCGGGGTAGCGATCCTAGTCATCCAAAAGGACTTCAATCTCCTCGAGAGCATTGTCTACGCCATCTCCATTGCCTTAGGCTTCACCCTGGCGCTGGTAGTCTTCGCTGGCATCCGTGAGCAACTCAGTCGCACCGAACTGCCCCCCGCTATGAAGGGCATACCCATTGCGCTGATCTCAGCGGGTCTCCTTGCCATGGCCTTCATGGGCTTCAGTGGTATGGTGAAGATGTAAGGCGCACAAGCCCTCTCCCCCATATAGTACCGGCCAGCCCGCATCTGCGAGCTGGCCGGTATTATTTTTCTCCAGCAAGGGGAAAGGAGGAAGCCTAGCCTCCCCCGCTGTAGCGCCATAGCCTTACCCCTCGGAGCAAGCTTGCTGACGCTCCTTCTTCTCTTGGGCTAAAATCGCCCAATATATGTAGTCGATGCTATCCAGATCCACCTCTTCATCAGGCAAGAGCTCAAAGCTCCTACAAGGCTCATCCTTGGGGATACTCCTCACATAGTCTAAGGCACATCTAGCTGGGGGATCTATTGTTCGTCCATTCATGCTTCATGTGCACCTCTCTACTCCTCCTACAGGACAAGCAAGCGCTGAGCAGTAGCGTGCCCAAGCTTGGCGATACTAGGACGGGGATCGTATCCCTAAATGCGATCATCCATACGCGCTCCGTTCGATACTTCTGGGGCAAGGGGGCAAGTTGCTCGGTAGCCACGGAGGATACTAGGCAGAGCTCTTACTCTTCCTCTTACAAATAAGGCTTAGGAGATCCTCTCGAATACCATTGCAGAGCTCCGACTGAGTTCATTAGCTCTTCTGATGATCGGACAGTAGCTTAGATAGTTCCTCTATACTATAGATACACCTCGTAGCAAATAGGCTTTCCTCCTGAGACAACCTATTGATGATAGAAGATACCCATTCAGGGTTCTCTTGAACTACAAAATTGAGCATTGGCTCCAACAAGAGCTTATATGCATCAAGATCTTGGATAACCCCAAGCTCTTTATATCTACTATACCTATCCCGTGACAGGAAATCCAAGAGGTCCGCCCGTAGTGTAGCAACCTTATCCTCTGGCAAGCCCTTTACTAAGGCCAGATATGCCATAGCCTTAATTGCTTCTGCTCGATCTTCTCCCCTTCGACAAGGAGAGTTCACTAGATAGAAGAAGGTCTCAACAACATGCCCTACCTCTTGATTCTTGAGCAGGTCATCAATATCATTAAGAAGGGTCCTCGTTCTCATTGAATGGATTATTTCCAATAAAACCGGCCCGTAAAGACGACCTTCCAGGAAGTTAAAGCCCCTAAAGTAAGTATCAAACCCCGACACATTGCGAAGAGAAAGCCTCCTCGGAACCGACTCTTCCCCTTCTGGGATCGGAGCGAACAACCTCTCTAGGATACTTTTACTTCCTCTCCATTGAGACACTTGCTTCAGCTCTTCCTCATAATTGGGGATAAGCACATAGGTCTGGGTAGGAACATCTAGTTGCAAGATTCGTCTTGAATGCAAAGCTAAGTAAAGACCAAAATCTTTGTAGCAAAGCAAATAGAGCAAGAAGTAATCTCTACAATCCACCTTGCCCAACATCCAATTATAGCGAGGAATCATCAGATTGAGGTAACGCTTGAGATCTCGCACCGAATTCAAGGATTCTACGACTGTACTACCGACGTCCTTCCACCCCCTTTGTATTTCTTCATATTTCATGGGATAACCACCCTTTACCCTCATCCGCAATTCTATCCTCATAAGTTGCTCCAGCGTTTCCTTATAAGGCTCTGGTAGGGGAATCTCCCAGGAGATATACTTATCAATAAAGGAATGAGCAAGCCCATGATCTAGGTGTTTCTTCAGCACATTGTTCACATAAGCCTTGTCATAGGCCGTGATGAAGACCGTATTCGAGAAGGAGGCATTGCGGTCCATAAGCTTTAGGACTTCTAGTATTTCTTCTCCTGAGAGACGGTCTAGATCATCGAGGAGGACATATACCCGCTTACCGAGCTCTCTAAGGGTACGATTGACGGCCTCCTGCTCTTTCCCGGGAAGGAGCAGGGTGAGAAGCGAGCCTAGAGGACGAGTCCACGTATATTGATTCAGCAGTCCTATATGTTTGGTATACCGAGCAAGCAAGAGGCCAAAACCTAAGTAATGCCGGGATAACTCCTTCGCAAAGGTATCAAAGAAATCCTCTGGGATCGAGGAGACCGACTTCGAGCCACGAGGGTTGAAAGGAATAATGATCCCACCATCCCTCTCTAATCGTTTTCTCAAGAGGTTAATAAACGAACTCTTCCCCCTCCCCCAAGGGGCAATGACTCCGACCGTCAAAGCCCCCTTACTCAGGTCTAACGCTTTCAGATTCTCGCAGACAACCCAAGTCATCATAGAGAAGCCCAACCAGTCATCCACCGCACTTGCTATGGCATCATCAGGGTAAATAGCTTGAGAACTCAGCTCCGGTGTCTTTTGAGCTTCCTGCCCAATCTCTAGCTGTGGCCTGTAGCTCCATCGGTATAGAATGAAGTAGGCAAGCAGGCAAGAACCCACAGCAACACAAAGGCTCAAGAGAGCCCACACTAAGGAAGGCTTCCCTTGTGCTTGAGGTACGAAATAAAGAACGACACAAAGGATTAGAAGAACTAAGCCCAGGAAGAAGCGATCTTCTTTCGACCTTGATCGAAGGGCAACAGCTACAGCCCCGCCCCAAGGAAGTAGTAAGAGATCCGACCAAGCCAGCTTCTCAAAGTAAGGGATTGGCCAAAACGAGAAAGTACCTTCCCAATGCCTATAGTAGAGATAGATCCCAAGCAAGAGGATGAGCCATAAGGAGACAGGGCGAGGGACATAGATCTTCCGATAATCCCGTTCCCGCTTAAGCAGGTAACAGGTAAGGAGGAGAACTAATGCACCGAAGCAATCTGGCGATAGATATGCTAAGCAAGTCGACTCGATGAAGCTGAGTAGTGCCAAGAGGGGCTTCTGGAGCATGCCGAAGGCCACGGCTACGACGACTACGGGAATGATATGCCTTGACCAAGCTTGGTGCATGTCTTTTACCCATGCTCTGAATGAAGTCCAGATGCGACTCATAGCTAGGAAGATGTATTAGGGCGGTAATGAATGAGGGACTATTCTCAGAGCAAAGGTAGCGGTTTAGGAACGTGCAGGCAAGAGCTTTCGTATGGGATTTTGCCTGAGCTAGCGTGAGGGGAAGAAGGCGGGAGAAGAGCCTTATTCACAGAGGGGTTCTTGCCTCGGGAGGAGTAGCAGTGGGAAAGCAAAAGAGGCTGTAGTAGCGACACCTTAGAAGCTCCAGTAGCAACACCCGAGAGGCACCAGTAGCGCCTCGACGGAGGCGCTATTGGTGCCTCGGGAGAGACGACAAAGGCAGGGCGAGGAGAGGGGAAGTGGAGGGAAGAAAGAAGCCCCCATAGCGAAAGGAGTCTTTCGCTACGGGGGCTATCGTTGTTGCACTGAGGGGACGGGGGCGCAAGAGCCCGCTGAGAGGGGAAAGGAGCGGGCGCTTTGGTGGGGGCGAGGCGCAGGGGCTAGTGGGCGGAGAGCCACGTGGGGCCGTGACCGATGCTGACCTCGAGGGGAACGAGGAGCGAAGGGTAGATCGACTCCATCGTCGTGCGTACCAGCTCGGTCATCTCTTCGAGTTCGGCGAAGGGGACGTTGAAGTTCAGTTCGTCGTGCACCTGCAGGATCATACGACTCTGGAGTCCCCGCTGACGGATCGCTTCATCTAGGCGGATCATGGCGATCTTGATGAGGTCGGCAGCGGAGCCTTGCAGAGGGGCGTTGATGGCATTGCGCTCGGCATAGCCTCGGACGACGGCATTGGCGCTATTGATGTCGGGCAGGAGGCGACGGCGGTCAAGGAGCGTCGTCACGTAGCCCTGTTTCTTAGCGGTCTCGACGACCTCCGTCATGTAGCGAGCCACCCCAGGATACGAGGCAAAGTAGCCGTCGATAAGCTCTTTGGCCTCCTTGCGGGGGATAGAGAGCCGTTCGCTGAGCCCAAAGGCAGAGATCCCGTAGATGATACCGAAGTTGGCGGTCTTGGCCCGACGGCGCATGTCTGGCGACACCTCTTCAAGCGGGATGCCGTAGATCTTGGCCGCTGTAGCCTGATGGACGTCTTGCCCCGAGCGGAACGCCTCGATAAGCGCAGGGTCTTGGCTGAAGTGCGCCATCAGACGCAGCTCTATCTGCGAATAGTCGGCACTGAGGAAGGTACAGCCTTCGTCCGGTACGAAGGCCTCACGGATAGCACGGCCTTCAGGGGTGCGGATGGGGATGTTCTGGATGTTCGGATTACTGCTGGAGAGACGACCCGTAGCAGCGATGGTCTGATTGAAGGTGGTGTGGATCTTGCCATCGGGATAGACCAGTTCGGGCAGGGACTCGACATAGGTGCTGAGGAGCTTCTTCACGCCTCGGTAGTCAAGGATCTTCCCGACGACGGGATGCTTATCCCGAAGCTTCTCCAGCACCTCTTCGCTTGTGGTGTAGCCTCCGGTCTTAGTTTTCTTGGGCTTGTCGACGATCTGGAGCTCATCGAAGAGCACTTCGCCTACCTGCTTGCTGCTGTTGATATTGATCGGATGACCGATGAGGGTGTTGATCTCTTCCTCTAGAAGGGCAAGAGCCTCCTGGAGCTCCTTGGCCTGCCGAGCAAGACACGCCTTATCTAGGCGCACACCCTCCCGCTCCATCCCGAGGAGGACAAGCATCAGAGGCATCTCGATCTCCTCGAAGAGCTTCGTGAGCCCTGCCTTCTCCATGCGAGCAGCGAAGTACTCATAGAGGAGGTAGGTGATGTGGGTATCTTCGGCAGCGTAGAACTGTAGGCGCTCTGGCTCGACGAGTCTTAGGTCGAAGGACTTAGTAGTCTGCGGGGCGATCATTTCCTCGAAGGGCATCATCCGATAGCCTAGGAACTTCTCCGCCAGTTCATCAAGCCCGTGACGCATATCGGGATAGAGGAGGTAGTGGGCAATCATCGTGTCGAAGAAAGGCCCAGCGACCTCGACTCCGTAGGAGCGGAGCACCTGGAGGTCGTACTTCAGATTCTGGCCTACCTTGAGGAGCCCTCCACGGGCAAAGAGGGGATGAAGCTCTTGCAGGAGGGTGCGAGCTTCCTCAGCGTCGGCAGGTACGTCGAGGTAGTAAGTCTTCTCGGCATCTAGGGCGAAGGTGATGGCGACGAGCCCTGCGGTCAGCGGGTCGATGCCCGTAGTCTCGGTGTCAAGCGCTAGGGTCTTCGCCTCTTCAGCACGAGCGAGGAAGGCGGGGAGGAAAGAGCGATCGAGCACTTCGATCGATAGTTTTGGAAGGGCTGAGACTTCAGGCATCTCAACTTCCTCCCGCTCCTCAAGCTGGGCGAAAAGATCCCCCATAGGTTCGGGCTGAGGCTTAGGGGTAGCGGGACGGGCTGGGCCTAGGACACGGGAGAGGAGCGTGCGGAACTCCAGATCCTCGAAGAGCCTACGCACAGCCTCTTCATCCTTGGGCTCTCGGGCAAATGCTCCTGGGGTATAGTCTAGAGGCACATCCCTACGGATCGTAGCCAGATAATAGGACAGACGGATGGCCTCCGCCCCTTCTTGGATCTTCTTGCCCGTAGCGCCCTTGATCTCGGAGGCGTGCTCTAGTAGGCTGTCGATCGTACCGTATTCGGCGAGGAGCTTCTGCGCTCCCTTCTCCCCGATACCCTTACAGCCGGGGATGTTGTCCACCTTGTCCCCGAGGAGGGCAAGGTAGTCAATGACTTGGTGGGGCGACTGGAGACCGAACTTCTCTTTAATCTCTTCCGGTCCCCAGACTTCGTAGCCTCCTCCCTGCATCGGGCGGTACATCCGCACCTGCTCGGTCACTAGCTGGCCATAGTCCTTATCCGGGGTGACCATGTAGACCTCACGGCCTGCCTCGGCAGCGAGGACACTGAGCGTACCGATGACGTCGTCCGCCTCGTAGTCCGGGACTTCAACGGCGGGGATGCGGTAGGCACGAAGGAGCTCCCGGATGAGCGGTACAGCTATGCGTATCCCCTCGGGCGTCTCTTCACGCTGGGCCTTGTACTCGGGATATTCCCGATGCCTAAATGTCCCCCCAGGAGGGTCGAAGACGACGGCGATCTCATCGGGATTCTCCTTCCCCAGCAGATCTTCAAGCATAAGCACGAAGCCGAAGACTGCGCTAGTATTACGCCCTTTGGTGTCGATCCGTGGGGACTTGATGAAGGCATAGTAGGCTCGGTAGATGAGGGCGTAAGCATCGAGGAGGAAGAGGCGCTGAGGCATGAGGATAGGGTATGTGGGAGGTGAAGAAGAGGAGATAAATAAAGAGGGGGAGAGGAGTAGGCTACTACAAGGGGATGATGGCATGACCCGACCCCAGATGGTAGTACTCGCAGTGAGCGAACTCATAGAGATCCAAGCCTCGACACCTGATCTTGATCGTCGGGAGCAAGTGCGCAGCTTCTGGACGAGGAGGCTTCGAGGCGGGGAGTATGACGAAGTAGACCCGTCCCGAGAGTAAGTGTATATCGCTCCCGACACTCGAAGAGCGCTGTTCATAGCGCCGAGCACGCCCAGCAGGAACGGCAACAAAGGGTACATCCCCTTTGACCTGCACATTCGCAGGGAAGAGCGTTCCTGGGTGGCGAGGCGGAGTACCTGAGAAGCCTCCGAGGAATAGGTCTTCCACAGGATAACCACCCCGTTTGGCGTTATAGCCAGAGCAAGTGACATCCTTGCTCATGTAGTACACCTGCCCGAGGTCGAAAGCCTCGGTCTTCCGCTGTAGCTCAGCTGTAGCCCGAGCGACGAACTGCAGATACTCAGGGGAGTCAGACGCTAAGGTATCCTCTCTAATCGTAGAGACTTGATTGAGATAGAGCTCCTTGGCTATCTCCCCAGGAGCAAGGAAGCCCGCTCGGAGGAGGGCAGGCACATAGAGGTCGGGGGTGAGCTCCTTGGCCTCGGGGAAGAGAGGCGTGTGCGTGGGATCGGAGACCAATACTTCGCCCGAGGAGACAGCCCAGCTAAGATCAAGGAAGAGCGAGTCCTCGGGGAAACGAGGATGCCGAAGGACGAGGAAGGTATCGAGCTTGGAAGTCGTCGTATCTCTAGTGAAGAGCTTACAGCCCTCTACCTTAGCTCGGCTGAAGGGGAGAGCATCCTTGATGCGGGAAGGTAGCTCCATTGCATCCTGAGAGAGACGATCGAAGACAGAGGTATAGTTCTCACCGGGAGCGGGAAGTCCGAACTGTAGGCTGTCTCCGACACGGACAGTGAAGCCACCAGGAGCTGAGAAGCTCTGCTGTGCAGAGGCCGTACCACCGCCAAGAGCGATGAGGAGCAGGAGATAGATGTAGCGATACATGGAGCAGAGGGGGATGAATCGTCGTCGATGAGGGAGATTTCCCGAGGCCTTCTCTGTGCACGGAGCAGGGAGAAATTGCCTCTATGAGCATGAGCAAAGATATTCATTTTGCCTAAGATCTTGGGTGGAATCTCTCCTTTGTCGAGCTCTCCCTCTTCCAGCGAAGGGGGAGCGGAGAAGTAGGCTCGAGACGAAGTGAAGGAGCGAACAAAAGGGACACTGTCTACCGAAGAAGCCACAAGGAGCGAAGGCGGGAAGTTCGCTCGTATGAAAGCGGGAAGCTCCGTGACGTCCGCACTAAAAAAAGCTACCTGCAGAGCCCGAAGGCCCGCAGGTAGCTGTAGTGAAGCGAGGGAAGAGCCTACAAGCTGGTAGAAGAGCCCTTGCCTTGAATTCGACGAGGGAGGCACAACTAGCGCTTGCCAGGAGGTAGCAGTAGCGCCTCCTTAGAGGCAACAGTAGCGACAGAAACCTCGAAAGCCTTCTCCCCTAAAGTCCCCAGCGGTAGAGCGTCCGCCGATAGAGGGCTAGGCAGAGGCGACGGAGGGTATCGTTAGCCGGCCAGAAGCGCTCGTAGCGTTTCCAGAGCTTACTCCCCAGGAGGATCTCCCGTTTGCCTCGGATAACCACGGTCACTTCCGCTAAGATCTGATCCCGTGTACACTGCTCCCGCTGGTAGGGATTGCCGTCTCCTCGGAGCGTGTAGACAGGGCCGTCGATACGAGTGATGCGGTGGATGAGGTAGCCTCGATCTAGGTGCACCAGGACGATACGACCCACTGCATAGGAAGCCTCTGTCAGCTGAGAGAGCACGATCTTATCCTTGTCCCCTCGGATGAAGGGACGCATACTCGAGCCACGAGGCAAGAGGCGAGGATGCTTCCCCGCCGCTATCCTATCTAGGACCTCGGCGAAGAAGAGTTCGCTCTGGATCTTCTTCTGCTTCTGCAGAGCTGTTAGGCCTATTCCTCCAGTCATCGACACGTCTTAGGGCAGTAGCGTGCGAGATAGCTGGACAGCCTCTTCGTCAGGACGGCAATCCAGGCGGTAGACGGGGATCTGCTCCAGCACATCCGCTACCGTGTCGAAGGTAGCCAGGTGGCGCTTCTTGTCCGAATGCAGGAAGGCCGTCGAGGAGTAGAGCGAGTCGAAGCTATCCCGTCCACGGAGCTTCGTCAGCTTATTCTCTGGGCTCTGTCGGAGGTGAACAAGAGCAGTGACATGAGCGGAGGCATTACGGTAGCAGGGAGTACTTCCGCTCCATGGGCATCCGAAGACACGCACTTCACCATCCTCCATGATACGCAGGATCGGCTCGTCGTCATTGAGGAGCGTTGCCCCGGGGACGAACTTGCGCCAGAGTCGGCTGTGCGTGCTCTTGCCCGTACCACTGGTACCAAGGAAGAGGAGGGCATTGCCTTCTAGCTCCGTCACAGAAGCGTGGATCTTCAGCATATGATGCGGGGCTATCGCCACTCCGTAGACGATCATGACCAGGCGGTTGATGAAGAAGAAGTCCGAAGGATCATCCATTAGGACGTCGGACTGGACTTCCTGCCAATCTCGGTCAATAACCATCGTGTGCGTGCGCTCCTGAGTCGATAGCTCCAGTAGGAGGCGAGACTCAGAGGTATGGTAGATAGAGGCTCGTACCCCGTCGAAGAGCTTATCCTCTAAGAGGGCCTTGCGAGGCAGGGCGGAGAGGTCGACTCCCCCCGTGAAGGTGAAGAGTAGCGACGCTCCTTCGGGGAGGGCGTCTACATGGAAAGGCTCATAGTTCGGCAGTATAGCTCGTGTAGCCTCTGCCGAAGGGGTAATCAATCGGATATACTCCTGAGCAATACAATAAGTCAGTTGCTGGTCCATACAGTATATGAGTCTCTTTAGTGGCGATGCCCTGTGCATCGCTTGATGGAGAGAAAGAGGCGAGGGAAGGAGAGAAAAAGCCTACGACGAAGGCAGTCAGCGTGAGAGCCCTTGGGGAAGCTAAGGCTACGCAAGCGCTTCGTGTAGGGGAGAAGGAGGGGTAGTAGCCCTGGAGCCGTCTGCGCATGACGCATAGTCCAGAGCGAGAAGATGAGTAGCCGACGGTAGAGGGTCTCATGGAGCAGAGGGAGGTAGCCCACCTGTAGCGCCTCGATCGTAGGCCGTAGATCTAGGAGGTTCTCAAAGAGGTAAACGATGCGCCCGTCATAGCTCTCCGTGATGCTCCCCGAGCGTGCTATCCGATAGTGGTAGCCGAGCCAAGAGAGGTAGCGGTAGCGGTGTGCTCGAGCTAAAGCTTCGAAGACAAAGGGCGTATCCTCATAAGGCCTTCCTACAGGGAAGCGAAGTCTGCCCATCGTCTCGGTGCGGTAGATCTTCCCCCAGGCCATGCCTGTGACCCCGGAGAGGTCAGCGAGGTGTCGGAGGGCTTCTTCTGAAGCAAATTCAGCCCCTTGAGCAAGGACGGGACGCTCCTCACCCGTCCGACAGTTCACCTCGATATAGCCTAGCTCGAGGACGTCGATGAGCGGGTTCGCCTCGAGATAGGACATAGGGGCAGAGAAGGCATCTTCCGTCAGCCAGTCATCCGAATCGACACAGGTGAAGAACTCCCCTTGCATCAGGTCCATCGCTGCATTGCGTGCTGCTGAGAGCCCAGCATTAGCCTGGTGGACGACACGGATGCGCTGGTCCCGCTCCGCATAGCGATCGCATAGGGCTCCGCTCCCATCAGTAGAGCCGTCGTCGATGACGAGCACCTCTAGACAGGAATAGGGCTGGCTCAGTATCGAGTCTAGACATTGCTCGAGATAGGGAGCGACGTTGTAGACGGGGACGAGTACCGAGAGCAGTGGTCGGGTGGAACTCATAGCATTTATAGCGGGCTAGACGCCTCACGCCTCCTTACCTTGAAGCAAGACGTGTTCACCCCTCCCCCAAGCACTATGCGGGGCAAGAGAGCGACGTCGGAGCTAAGAGCAGGGAAAGAGTAAAGCCGGTGAGCCATGGCGCTTCTAACTGTGATGAAGGATGCTTCGATCCTGGATGGACTGAACTTATAGCCCCGAGCAGGAAGGTACGTCGATCCTTAGTAGGCGGCACCTTCATCGCCAAGACAGACGAAGCTTCGATCCTGAAGGGACTACACTACTATCTCTGAGGCAGACTGGGCGTCGGCCCTTGGTAGACAGCACTCCTACCTTCGTGGCAGACGTTGCTTCTATCCCTGACAGACGGCACTTCTTCCTCTTTGGTAGATGGTGTACTCGTCCTTAGCAGACAACACTTCCGCCTCCATGACGGACAAAGCTTCTGTCTTTGGCAGGGCTATAAAGGAGAAAGAGATACACCCCTCCAGTCGATGGAGGAGTATATCTCTTCAGTAAACTTAACGGCGGATGCCTAGGCGCTGGAGCAAGGTCTTTTTCTTCTTCTTGTTCCCATAACCATAGCCGTAACCATAGCCATAGCCGTAGCCATAACCATAGCCATAGCCGTGTCCGCTCTCGGTAGCACCATTGAGGACGATGGCCATGTTCGTCAGGATATGATCATCGTACAAGCGCTGAAGCTCAGGGAGCGCACGGCGGTCGAGCTTGGCAGCACGAAGGATGAAGATCGTGAGGTCTGCTACACGATTGGCGATAGCAGCATCAGCGACACTACCGAAGGGCACGTTGTCAAAGACGACGAAGTCAAACTGTTCGCTGAGCTTATCTGCCAGCTCGTCGAGACGCTCGCCCAAGAGGAGCTCCGCAGGATTGGGAGGTACTGCTCCAGAAGCGATGACAGAGAGCTTAGGAGCGTTGGGATCCTTGCGAATGATCTGATCGACCTGCACCGTCGGATCGGAGAGATACTCGGTAACCCCCTTACCGATGATACCGGCACGATGGGAGAGTGTCCCCTTACGCAGGTCTAAGTCAACAAGTACTACACGATGACCAGAGAAAGTAAGCGTCTTAGCCAGGTTGTACGAGACGTAGGACTTACCTGCTGATTCTCCGAAGGAGGTGAAGATGATCTTCTTCGTCTTCCCTGCTGCTGATCCGATCATGAAGCGCATATTCTCACGCAGGACGCGGAAGGCTTCTGACGTCTCATCAGCGCCCTGCTCACGTACACCACGAGTATGACCAGACTTTGCTCGCTCTTCCTTCGGGATATCCCCGAGGAAAGGAATAGTGAGACGATCCAGGATGTCCTTACGGGTACGCACCTTATTATCCGTCAGGAGACGTACGATCAAGAAGATCGTAGGAAGGGCTAACCCAAGCAAGAAGGCGAGGACGATCGTTCGGAGTGTATTGGGGCTGACAGGGGGCGTGTTAGGCGCATCATTCATATCCAGGATGTAGGCACTATCCTGGGTCATAGACTGACGTAGAGCATACTCTTCACGCTTACTAAGGAGCTCTGTGTACAGGCCTTCCTGGATAGCCAGGCGACGATCAATGTCAGCCTTGGTACGGCCTTCCTCGGTCACTCCTGGGAGCTTAGAGAAGAGGGCAGACTGATCTCGCTCGACACTTTTGAGGCGAGCTCTTAGGGCGCTTGCCTGCTGGTTCAGGATCTCGGTTGCACTCTTACGAAGTTGATCCAGCGTAGCATCATACTCAGCGATGACAGGGTTCTGCGTACTACCACCAGAGCTTTCGACAAGCTTGTCCCGCTGGAACTTCAGCTGGTTGTACTGAGTGATGTAGCCATCTAGCTCGGGGTCGGGCATAGCGATATTCAGAGGCATGAGCTCGTTGCGCTTACTCGGGCTATTCAGCTGCGAGAGCATGTAGGAGACGAGCTTGAGCTGCTTCTCGATCTTGATGGAAGCATCTTCCTCCTCAAGGGAGCGAGCGTTGTAGCTCTCGACCTTGGAGGTGAAGTCAATAGTCTTATTACGAGCTGAGAAGCGAGTCATATCTTGCTCAACAACCCCCAGTTCTCGGCTAAGAGCCTCCAAGCGTTCGTTGACGAACTCAGCAGTATTCTTTGAGACTTGGTTACGCATCTCTACCTCCTCCTGATTGTAGGCCATCACCTGAGCTGAGAGGATATCAAGTGCTCTCTTCAAGGTCTTATCTCGGAGGGTCAGAGTGAGCGTAGATGTCTGCGCCTCAGGCTGAGTTATAGCGACAGAGTGCTGATAGAAGCGCACAGCATCCACAAAGGGGATGCGACTGACTTGGATCTCTGAATAAGCCCAAGGAGCATTAAAGGTTTCCCTTGCTTCTACGATGAAGCGAGTCTCTCCGATGCGGATAGGCTCTCCTACAGGGATCACCTGTGTCCGCCCGTCCTTACCGAGCTTAATCGAGACATGGCTAGCATCTTGATAAGACACACGGAAAGTATTAGCGACATCCAGCGTATCCAAGAAAGTCACCTTAAACGGAGCTTCATCATAGAGCTCCAGTGTGCGCAGTCCACTCTTGACATTGTAGAAGACATTGGCTCCCGAGAGTCTGACCGTACGCTGCATGACCCGACGAGAAGAAAGCTGGATACGTTCGTTGGAGACATTAAGTCGCGAGCTACGCATGTAGCGGAGCATATTGTCGTCTACCATCGTACGCTGCGAAGCATCACGGATGAAGATCTTAACCACCCCTTCGTAAGTGAAGGGCTGGCGAGCGTTGCGATAGAGGGCTAGAGCAACGACGATCCCCACACAGAGGATGTAGAGGAACTTGTACCGATAGAGGTACATGAAGATATCGACGAGATTCAGGTCTGCTCCCTTGTCACTCGGTCGATTAGTTATTTGCTGTTCAGGCATAATGAGACGTCTATCGCTTGAGGACCGAAATAATAGCTAGGGCAGAGAGGATAGCAGAAGCGGCTGTCGAAACATAGCCAAGAGCCATGCTGACCTTCTGATCAGTATCTCGAGTACGATACTTGTACTCAGCATAGATAATATCATTCTGCTGGAGGTAGAAGGCTGGAGAATCAAAGATACTCTTCGAGCGCATATCTAAGCGGTAGTAGACGTACTCACGACCGACACGTCGGATGACACTCAGCTTAGAGTAGTCAGCCTGATCAGATAAGCCTCCAGCTCGCGACAGTAGTTCTAGGATATTCGTCTGAGCATTATCTAGGTGGAAGGAGCCTCGGTCCACAAGCTGAGCCTGACTTCCAGAGAGCGTACGATTAACTTCGAAGGCACCAAGAAGGTAAACTCGCAGGTTATCGAAGCTCGTCACGACATGGGCATCCTTGAGGTAGTTGCCACCGACGAGGAGGGTTCTGATGTGCTCGCTCACTTGCTCTAGGCTCAGCCCTGTGACGGAGATATTACCGAGGATAGGGAACTGGATCTGGCCATCAGCATCAACGAGGTAAGAGTTGAGGGTATCGACAGGAGCCACCGTGGGTCCGTTCTTCAGGAGCGCTTCGGCACGTACACTCGTAGCGGTGCTCTGAGGAGCAGCAAGCCTAGAGTTGAAGGGCAGAGCTAGCTCGGGAGAAGCGAGGCTAGAGACTATGATACGAAGCTTATCGCCCTTCTGGACGACGATCCCTACATCATGCTTGACGCCGTAAGCCTTAGCCACCTCGATATCCTGGAGGTAGTTCGTACGCTTAGCCGAGTCACACGATGCGAGGGTTAGGAGTGCGAGGGTCGTCATAGCCACCCCCCATATCCGAAGTAATCTCTTGGTCATTATCGTGAAAAGTATTTATGCTTAGAATTTCTTACCAAATATAATGGAAATAGCCGTAAGGGTGATAATCTTGACGTCGGTAAAGAGCGAGTAGTTGTCAAGATACTCCAGATCCATACGGAGGCGCTCAAGCATCTTCTCGATCGTGTCTGTATAGCCATTGTACAGGGTGGCGTAGGAGAAGAGTCCTGGGCGTACGGCATAGAGGCGTACATAGTCGGGGTTGCGCTCCATGATCTGATCGATGAAGAACTGGCGCTCAGGGCGAGGGCCTACGAACGACATCTCTCCCTTGAGCACATTCCACAGCTGTGGGAACTCATCCAGGTGGTGAGCACGGATGAATGCCCCGACACGCGTCAGACGACTATCACCATCACTATAGAGCTGAGGACGATTGTCCTTCTCTGCATCCATTTGCATGGAGCGGAACTTATAGAGGGTGAAGGGCTTCCCCTTGTAGCCTATGCGGACTTGACGGAAGATGACATCTCCCGATGGATCTTCTCTCTTGATCAGGATAGCGATGATCACCATCACAGGCCAGAAGATAAGGAGAGCGATAAGAGCAAAGATGAAGTCACATGCTCTCTTAATTACGCGTTCGAATGCATTCATAGAACTTTAATTGTTATTGAGTAATTGGGTATAAGTCTCGATCAAGTTGTTGATCATCTCGTCCTTAGTGAAGATGTCATCATAGCGCTGTCGAGCCCCCTGGCTATAGCGCTTCCACAGCTCAGGATCTCCACAGATCTTATGAATAGCCTCGGCTAAGGCTTCGGGGTCACGCACCGGCACATTGAGTCCTGACACCTCATGGGCATTGACCCAAGAGACCCCAGACTCTGGGATCTTAGTAGCGATGACAGGACGTCCAAGCGACATCGCTTCGACGAGTACGATCGCATAGGCTTCGGTCTTCATGACTGAGCTGAGACAGAAGACATCACAAGCTCCGAAGTAAGCCTGCTTCTTCTCCTCCTTGAGCCCTCCGAGCAGGGTCACTCGATCCTTCAGTCCAGACTCTTCGATTTGCTGCTGCAGTTGCTCCTTGAGCGGTCCATCACTACCGATCAAGAGGACATACTCTTCGGGTAGATGAGTCACTGCGGAGATGAGATACTCATAGCCCTTGTAAGAGACGAGGCGCCCCATGCTGAAGATGATCTTCTTCCCAGGGTACTGAGCACGGATATCCTTGATCTCATCAGAGAGCCAGGGATAAGGATCCACACCAATGGGTAGGAAGGAAGTCTTGTGCTGCACATCCTTGAGGAAGGGTGACTCCTCGACATAGACAGGTGTAGTCCCAAGGATCAGGTCCGCACGCCGTATCAACCAGCTCTGAAGAGGCTTGAAGAAACGGAGGAGGAACTTCTGCTTGAGGATATCGCTATGCCAATGTAGGACCACCTTCCCCTTATAGCCTGAGAAGAACAGGGCCAAGGCTGCCATCGGGTCAGGATGGTGCACGTGGATGATGTCATACTTACGGCGGATACAACGCAGACGCCAGATGAGCTGAGGAGAGATCATCGTAGCAGCGATCTCAGCCAACTTCTGGGTACGCAGGACACGCGCATGCTCGGAGAGGATGACATTCTCTGTATTGCCATTCCGAGAGACACAGAGCATATCGGAGGGGAAGCCTCGTTCGGCTAAGCCCTCGGTGAAAATCTCCATGACCTTCTCTACCCCACCCTTGATGGGATAGAACTTACCAAGTTGTAATACCTTCATCATGTTGTGCCATATATACGAGCATGCAGGTGTGGGGCCGGAAGAAAGCCTTGCTAATCACTACACCTCGAAGAACGTGTAAGATACTCGCTCAAGTGATCCGCTCCATACTTCCCCACCTTAGCTCAAGAGCTTCGGGAAGGATGAGGGCGTGAAGCCTTTGTTATCATCAGAAAAAGAACCCATACATGGGTACCACGGGTGACCCATTCATGGGGTCCTGGAGCGGCCCATGAATGGGTCTGCGATCCACCCCATGCATGGGGGACTAAGACGAGGGATCTTGTCAGCTAGAGAAGCTGCTTCAATCCTCAGAGAGAAGGAGCTCGAAGAGCTCGACCCAAGAGCTTGCCTTGGGCTGCTGTAGGGGACGAGGATGGACAGGAGCCAGCCCCTTATGATCCCCCGAGAGGACACGCTCCATCGCCTGGGCAAGCGAATCGGCAGAGGTGGAATCAAAGAACCCAACTTCACGAGCACCCGCTGCTGTCTCGTGAGCAAAGGGAAGATCAGAGAGGAGCATCGGCCGGTCATAGGGCAGGAACTCTGAGATCGGCAAACCCCAAGTCTCGATGCGAGAAGGGAAGACGAGGCAGTCCGTGCTCGCATAGGTGGCCTGAAGGCGCTCCTTAGTCATGAAACCCGAGAAGTCTAGGCTCGAGACGTGCCCCCAAGTCTTACGAAGCCAAGAGGCATACTTATTCTCGGAGCCATCGATCGTCAGGATCACACGGAAGACATCCTTACCGACCTTCCCCTCTAGACGCTGAGTAGCTTCGCAGAGGAGCTCAAAGTTCTTGTGGACATCCGCTGTAGCTGCGTAGAGGAAGGTAAAGGGACGCCCTGCTCTTCCCTCTTCTGGTGCTTGGGGTGGAAGGGTCTCTCGCTGCGGAGGTGCTACGATGAACCGATCTTCGGGAAGCCCAAACATCTGGCTGAAGCCTTCTCTAAGCCACTGCTGCTGGACGACAAGATAGCGATTTTTGTGAATACCAATCCGATACGCAAAGCGAGTGAACATCGCAAACAGCGGGATCTTCTTGTCGAAGCGGAAGTCGCTCCATCGCCACCGGAGGAAGGGGAACGAAGTCTGGCAGTAGACAGCCTGACGTCTGGCCTTCACCCGTGGCGTCGTATCATGAAGGGAGAGCCAAAGGTCAATCGGCCCCAGCTCTCGAGCGATACGCCCCATCGTGACGTACTCACACCAGAGGCGCTTCCCCCAGCCTTCGATAGCCCAGGGGATCTCGATATAGCGAATATTCGGGTAGTCAGCGAGCTCACGCTGGTGCACTAGCGCGATCACTTCATAGCCCTTACCTGGGGCCCACTCGGAGAGGAAGGCTAGGCACTGGGGAAGGATCGTGAGTGTCCCCCCCTTGCGGAGATTGACTGCGGAGATGACGATCTGCTTCATAGTCCGGTGGTAGGCTTAGTAGGGACAAGCTCGGAGAAGAGCGTGAGCCACTTATTCATCACAGCATCGACTTCATAGCGGGCGGAAGCTTCTCGGGCACGCTGACCCATGCAGACACGCTTCTCTTCTGAAGCCATCAGAGTAGTCAAGGCCTTGAGGAAGATATCATCCTCGCCCATAGGGATGAGGAAGCCGTCTTCTCCATCATGGATCACGTCACGTGGCCCACAAGGACAGGCGAAGGAGACGATAGGGAGCCCCATCTGTTGCGCTTCGATCAAGACCATAGGAAGGCCTTCGTAGCGAGAGGTCATCGCATAGATCGAGGCACTGAGATAGACCTCCTTCATCTGATGGGTCGGCTGAGCAAGAGTCACCGAACTGGATATGCCCAGCTCCTTCACCTCCTGCTCTAGTTCGCCTCGCAGAGCACCATTACCATAGATCTCCAGCGTCCACTCGGGGAACTGTGGCACAATACAAGCCCACAGCTGAAGGAGCTTAGAGAAGTTCTTCTGGAAGTCATAGCGCCCTACAGCGACGACCTTAGTTGACTTGCAGGAAGAAGTCTCCTCAGAAGTAAAGGGAAGGGGATTAGGGATGACTCGAATATTGGGTAGTGCACCCCAGTAGCCCTGATCTTCAGCCGTCAGCACGACGAAGCGATCGAAGGGCTTCACAGTCCATTCATCCATCTTGGTGCGCAGGACATCTACGAGTCGCCAGAGTCCTGTACGACCATACTGCAGGCGCTTTAGCTTGGAGAAGTGGTACTCTAGGATCTTTTTGCTACCGTCCTTGATCTTGGGGAGGAACGAGGAATCATCCCCAAACATAGAGATCACGATATCGGCACGAAGCTTCTGGAGCAATGCTTGTAGACGCTGCTTATGCAAGCGCTTCTTACGAGGGTAGGCTAAGGCTTTGGCGAGGATGCCCTGACCATTGTTCTCATCATAGTTGATTCCAAGGTCATACTGCTTGACAGACTCGTCAAGCGGGAAGAAGGGCTTAGCACCACGCTGGTCCGTCGTGATGATGATGAGCTCATGACCAAGGTCGGCTAGGTAGTTTACCTTACGTGTCAGGACACGCTCCATTCCCCCAGAGTTGGAGGTAGCGGGGATACAGTAGACGATTCTCATGAGACAATCGATTCTTCAGGGATGATACCATTGATGCGGTCACTCTCCTCAGCGGTAAACCAGAAGAAGAAAGCATAGATCATCAGGATGTCCGTAGATACCTTCATCCAAACAATGAATGTCATCGCTAGATAGCCAACAAAGAGCCAAACATAACGGGGGTATTTCCGAGCAAAGAAGTAGGCATAGTAGACAAAGCTCAGTGCAAAGACCACAAAGCCCGTAAGCCCAGAGTAGAGAATCAAGCGGCAATAACCGATGTCAGTCCCGTAGGCAAACGCGTCATAAATACCACTTCCAATAATCCAAGTCTTGGTATCCGAAGGCCATTTCCACATGGCCTCCAAGACCTCCGTAGATCCCGTGGTAAACTCCCCACGCTCGAAAAAATTAAAGAATCCCTCAAAAGCAAAGCGCAACAGATCGTTATAGTACTCATCTGTATTATACAGATAAATACCAACAGCAGAGAATAGCAAGGCCCATGCAACAAATGCCCCAAAGAGGTAGCCTCCACCTTGCATTCGTTGTCCAAGATGGTTGATCTTCAACACAATCATCAGAAGTAGCCCCACGGCTGTTCCTGTAAAAGTCGTACGGGCTACCATACACCCAATACCAGTGATCACGAAGAAGGAGAAAAGCAAAAAGAGCACCTCTCCTTTATTTCTTCGAACAGAGTCCTCTACCCCAAGCGTAGCCATAATAAGGATAAGAACAAGGGCAAAGCGCACCCCAGCTAAGTCGAGCGATGTACTGAAGCAACGGATACGATTAATACGATCGAAGAAGTCTCTCTCCCAAACCACAATCTTTCCATTGAACTCATCAAATGCAGGGCTATTATCCATGATGAGCCCCGTGATACACTGGAAAAGAGTCACAGCGACTAGGTAATAGGTAATAAGAGGAAGGGTTACCTCTCCATGTGTAAGTCTAATTAAGGCAATGGCTGGGTAGACGCTAAAAATCCAGACAAGGAAGGTGGTGACATAGTTAGCATAGCTATAGTCATCCGTGGCATTAAACTCGATTGCAAAGATATTGATGATGGAATAGAGCCCCGCAAAGAGCAAACCGACTACCATCACCTGGGGCAACTGTACATTACGACGCAAGAGAGCATCATAGCCAAACCACAACAGGCCAATGACGGCCACAATCATCTTCGTATTAGGCCCGCCAGGCCAAGCTGCCAGGTCAAAGGAGTAGTACGAGCATGTGATCAGTACCCCTATAAGAATCATTAGGAGGAGTTTCCTCATAGACAATAGAAGTTAAGGGCTACCGGTATAAGATTTTATACAGCCATCGCATGATGACCTTATTGTAGAGTACGACAAACCAGAACTGCTTCTTGGCCGCCATATACTGTAGGAGTTTGGTGCGGAAAGAAAGTTCTTTATTCTTCATGATATACTCATTGCTTTCTGAGTACATTGCTCCCCAGCGATCGAAGTCTTCACGGCGGGTAGATATAAGAAGAGGGA
>ERZ772978.181-NODE-181-length-25773-cov-5.03542_pt1 | contig 25773 bp, 19 predicted proteins | sample MGYA00511675_ERZ772978 | MGnify/ENA primary metagenome ERZ772978 (study PRJEB29015, sample SAMEA2738092) | human oral metagenome | biome: human oral; feature: human-associated habitat; material: saliva | place: China | collected 2156 ... | reverse complement strand
AAAAAACTTCAAAACAAAATTCCAGGACGAACTTCCAGGACACACCCTTTCCCAACCTCTAGAAATTTTTTGATTGCGAGCGCTAACGAAACATCTAAAAACGGTTAAACAATCCACTAGGGAATTGTTGACATAACTGCTTTTACCTGCTTCACCCATCCTGTCGTTTAATTTCTTCGCCACACCACCATGTGGCCAGATGCTTTGAGAAACGTAGTGAGAAGACATCATGGAAACTACCCCTGTCCGCGTCCTGCTCTATAGCCATGATTCCCAAGGTCTTGGGCATGTTCGACGCAACTTGACCATCGCCCACCACATCGCTGCCGCGATCCCCGTAGCAACAGGACGTCCCGTCTCCGGCCTGCTCGTCTCAGGACTCGCCCCCGCCAGCGTGTTCCCGCTGCCACAAGGATTCGACTGGCTCACCATCCCTGGGATATCCAAAGGAAAAGACGGCTACCAGCCACGCAGCCTTGGCGAGCCAACCCACAACCTCATTCGGTTGCGTTCTGAACTGCTTAAATCCACACTGCTTTCCTTCGCCCCAGACCTGGTGATCATCGACAGGCACATCTACGGTGTGTGGAAGGAACTGTTCACCCCGCTCGAACAACTACGCACAGCACGCCCCCACACCTCTGTAGTGCTGGGCCTACGCGAGGTGTTGGACGAACCCGCCGTTGCAGCCGCTGAATGGGAGTCACTGGGCAACCCCGAACAACTTTGCGACATTGTTGATGAAGTCTGGGTCTACGGCGACCCTGCCGTGCATAACCCCCTCAAAACCGGCGAAATCCCCGACTTTTTCACCGACCGCCTCCGCTTCACCGGCTACCTCGCCAACGGTCGGCGCGTCGCAGATCACGACACGACCCTGGCACCCGAGCCCTTCATCCTCACCACTGCGGGCGGCGGATCTGACGGCTACCACCTCCTTAAATCGGCCACGCGTATCGACGTCCCCGCTGGCCACCGCCACATCATTGTCACCGGACCACAACTTGAGGAACGAGCATTTAAACACATCGCCTCGCTGGCCGGGCCGAACACCGAGGTACACCACTCCTGGCCTGGACTGAGTACCCAAATTGCGCGAGCGTCGGCAGTGATCGCCATGGGTGGCTACAACACTGTGTGCGAAATCCTGTGCACTGACACCCCAGGGCTGCTGATTCCCCGTGAACACCCCAGACGTGAACAACTCATTCGCGCCGAATCTTTGCATGAGGCTCGCGCTATTGATTACCTGCGCGTGGGCGCGGTGAGCACCAACGCTCTGAGCGCCTGGGTTACCGATGCCGTGCACCGCACTGTTGATCGGTCAAGTTTAGCCCGGGACGGATTGAATGTTGCAGCGCACTACGCCACAGAACTGATAAATCACACTGATCTTGTTTCCACGGAAGGCAGCACCCTCAAATGACCCGCATCGGCTATGTACTCAAAGTGTATCCCCGGTTTTCGGAAACATTTATTGTGACCGAAATACTGGCCAGAGAGGCACACGGCGACGACTTAAGCATTTACGCCCTTCGCCCCACGACTGATGCGCGCTTCCACCCGGAACTGGCCCGAGTACAGGCGGAAGTCACATGGATACCACGCCCTGCTCTTGCTATTGGATTGTGGGCGGAATTAGTGAACATCATTAAGCATCCCACCCTGCGCGACAATTTCCTGCGTATCCTCCCGGAACTGGTGGAACTACCCGCCGACGAGGTCGCCCAAGGCGTGGCGCTGGCACAATCCGTGCACAATGACGGCATCACCCATCTGCACGCGCATTTCGCCTCCCTGCCTGGCCGAATGGCCTGGATGGCCTCTAAAATCACTGGTATCCCCTACACCCTGACCACGCATGCCAAGGATATTTTCCACAAAAGCGTGGACTCCACCTGGCTGCGGCGTATCTGCCGCGACGCAGACCGGGTGATCGCCATCAGCCAGTTCAACAAAACCTACCTGGATGAAGCACTAGCCGGGACGGGTGCCACCATTTCCCTGCGCTACAACGCCCTGGAGCTGGCTCGCTTCCCCTTCCACGAGCCCCTGCCCGTTTCCGATCCGCTGAAAATTGTCGCCATAGGCCGACTTGTTCCGAAAAAAGGATTCTCCGATTTAATTAACGCCGTGGCAAAAATGCGCGACAAAGGCTATCAGATTGATTTATCCATTGGCGGCGCAGGTGAATTATATTCTGAACTTCAAGCACAAATTCTTGAGGAAAGACTTGAAGAATCCGCACGCCTTCTCGGGCCACTGAATCAACAGGAAGTTCGGAACCTGATTAAAAATTCCCACGTGTTTGTCGCCCCCTGTGTGCCTGCCGCCGACGGCAATATTGACGGACTCCCCACCGTGGTGCTGGAAGCAATGGCCTCCGGCATTCCCGTCATCGCCACCTCCGTGACCGGTTTGCCGGAGGTGATTCGCACAGGTGAAACGGGAATTTTGCTGGAGCCCAACGACGTCGATGGACTCGCCGCCGCCTTGGAAGACGTGATCAAAGGCAACGTGGACATCACGGCATTGACCCACAACGCCCGACAGCTCATTGAGGAGCACTTTGATAGCCGCCAGCAGGCTGCGCAGCTGTCCGAGTGGCAGCAATCCACTAAGGCGGAGGGGTAGGACTCAGCCATGCATATCGCCTATGTCTGCCTCGACCCCGGCATCCCCGTCTTTGGCACGAAAGGTGCCAGCGTACACATTCAGGAAGTGGTGCGCGAGTATCGACGCCGCGGGCACGACGTCACCGTCTATGCCACCCGTCGTGGGAGCGACGTCCCTGACGACCTCGCGGAACTGCGGGTCGTGGACGTTCCCATCACCACCCGCGACGAAGAGGAGCGGGAACGCGCCCAGCAGGCAGCATCTGCATCGGTATCCGACATGGTTCGCGCTGGGGGCTACGACCTTGTGTACGAGCGGTATTCCCTGTTCAGCACCGTCATCGCCGAGTGCGGAGTGCCGGGAATCCTGGAGGTCAACGCACCGTTGATTGATGAACAGCGGACACACCGCGTGCTCGTGGATGAGCAGGCCGCTGACGCGGCATTGCAGGAGCAGGTTCAGGCGGCGTTGGCCACAATCTGCGTCTCCGACCCCGTGCGCGACTGGGTGATCGCCCGCACGGAGGGGACGCGGGTGTTTACCGTGCCGAACGGCGTGAATGTGCACCGTATTACCCCACAGCCCGAATCACCCGGCGCGCCCGTAGTGACGTTCGTGGGCACACTCAAGCCGTGGCACGGGGTGGATGTTCTGCTGCGTGCGCGCGCTCAGGCGCACAAAGATTGGCAACTACGCATTATTGGCGATGGTCCCATGCGTGCCGAACTCGATGATCTAGCCCGCTCTCTGGGCATTGATGTGGATTTCCGGGGCGCCGTGGCCCCCGACGCGATTCCGCAGCACATGGCGGGGACCGCCATCGGCGTGGCTCCTTACCCCGCCATGGATACCGATTCCGATCAATATTTTTCCCCGTTGAAGGTGTATGAGTACATGGCGGCGGGCCTGCCGGTGGTGGCGTCCCGGGTGGGGCAGTTGCCTGAGATTATGGGCGAGTCGGCGTATTTGGTGCCGCCGTCTGACCCGGAAGCGCTGGCAGAAGCACTGGATGCCCTGGTAGCCAACCCCGTCGAGCGGGCACGGGTGGGGTCGGATAATCGCAGGCAGGCGGAGCGTGAGCACAGCTGGACCGGTACGGTGGACCACATTCTGGCCCACGCTGGTGTGAAGGAGGATGTTCCCCATGGCTAATGCTGCCCGGCATAGGGCTGTGCCGGATACCTCACGTGCTGAACACCCTGACAACACAAAACGCGCTGAGCAAACAACGTCAATGAGACGTACCCTCCGGCTGATTCGCCAGGATGTGGCACCGGAAAAGAAACTGATCGGTGCCGGCGTGGTGGCACTGTTGTGTGAGGTGTGCTTCCGGGTGTTGGAGCCTTGGCCGCTCAAGATCGTGGTGGATGCGCTGTCTGTGTCCCTGGGCGCCAAAGTAGATGAACTGTCTGCCACTCCTGCACTGCTGCTGACCTGTGGGGTCGCGCTGCTGGCCATTGTGGGTGCGCGCGCCCTGTCGAATTACCTGGCAACGGTGGCCTTTTCGCTGGTGGGTTCGCGTGCCGCGACGTCGTTACGCAGCCGAGTGTTTAGCCACGTGCAGCGCCTTTCCCAGCAATTCCATTCCCGCAACCGCAGTGCCGACACGGTGCAGCGCGTGGTCAGCGACGTGGCCAGGATGCAGGAAGTGGCGGTGACAGCGGGACTTCCACTGCTGGCCAACATGATTACCCTGCTGGTGATGCTGGTGGTGATGATCGTGCTGGATCCGCTGTTGTCGACGGTGGTGGTGATCGCCATGGTGCTGTTTTTTGTCACCTCCTCGGGGACGTCAAAGAAGATTGCGGATGCCTCACGTCGCACCCGCAAAGCCGAAGGCCGCCTGGCCAACACCGCGCAGGAATCCCTGTCCTCCATCAAGGTGGTGCAGTCCTACGGGCTGGAAGACCACATTGGGGAGCGTTTCGTGGACGCCAACCGCATCTCCCTCGACACCGGCGTGACGTCCCGACGGCTGGCGGCGCGGCTGGAACGCACCACCGATGTGATCGTGGGCCTGGCCTCTGCAGCCGTGATGATCGGCGGCGCCTTTCGCGTGTTGGATGGTGCCATGACCTTGGGTGATTTGGTGCTGTTTACCACCTACCTGCGCACCACCATGAAGCCCCTGCGCGACATGGCCAAATACACCGGCCGCATCGCCCGCGCTAGTGCGTCTGGGGAACGCGTGGCAGACCTCATGGACATCCAATCTGACATTGTGAGTCCGCGACGTCCCGCCCGCCTGCATAAAGTCTTAGGTGAAGTCCGATTCATTGACGTCAACACCGCGTACGACGGCCACCCGGTACTGCGTAACTTCAATCTGGACGTTGACCCGGGTGAGAACATCGCCATTGTGGGGCCGTCCGGTGCTGGTAAATCCACGCTGGTGTCCCTACTGGTGCGCGCCATTGACCCCACCTCCGGCACCGTCACCCTTGATGGACGGGCGCTGCCCACGCTGAATTTGGAGAAACTACGCTCCAACGTGTCCATCCTGCACCAGGAAGCCGTGTTGTTCGCGGGCACGATCCGGGAGAATATCCGCTTCGGGCGTTTCGACGCCACTGACGAGGAGATCGAGCAAGCAGCCCGAGCGGCGCACGCCCACAACTTCATCATGGAACTACCCGACGGGTACGACACCATCGTCGGCGAACGCGGCGGCACCGTCTCTGGCGGACAGCGCCAGCGCATCGCCATTGCTCGCGCACTCCTGCGTAACTCACCCGTTGTGGTGCTGGATGAGGCCACTACCGGCCTCGACCCCGAATCCGCCTCGCTGGTCATGGACGCCATCGAACAACTCGTTGCCGGCCGAACCACCCTTGCCGTCACCCACGACGCCGACGTGGCACTCCGCGCCGACCGCGTTGTGTGGGTGCAAGACGGCCAGGTGCTTCTCGACGGCTCGCCCGCCGAACTGCTTGCCACCAGCCAGGAATTCCGCGACTGGGTGGATGCCAGCAACCGCGCCACCATGGACATCAGGATTGAGGACTGACCATGCAGCAGTCCCCATCCCTCACCCGCGTCGCATTAGACACTGTGCTTGATCGCACCCGGCTGAGCGCTATGTGTGGCATGCCCGCTCGCGCCAGCCGCCTGCGTATCAAACCCGACACCTCCATTGTCATGGCATTGGTCAGTGTGGACGCAGGCACTCCCGTCGGGTGGGCGCGTCTCCTCTGGCCAGATAGCCGAGGCAAAGCCGACAAAGCAGAACACTGGGCTGGCCGACACGCACTGCGCCTTAGCTCAACGGAGACCGACAACGGGCTGATATTCCAACACGGAGAACTACTCACCGACGCCAAACTCGGGGCGTACCTCGTTGGCGACAGCGCCGCTATCACCAAGGCCCAACACGACGATGCCATCCTTCGCTACAATCCAGCCCGCAGGCTGGTCTACCGCAGCGACGAAGACACAACTGTGACCCGCATCGCTGCTCAGGCAGACCCGATGGACATGAGCATTCACAAAGCCATCGCTGATATTGTTGCCACCCCCACCCGACTGGACGACGGCCGCAACCTGCACCGCAGTGTCCACACCCTTGTTGGCGATGGGGACCTCACCGTGTTCGGTGACATCAGCTCCACCTACGACGCGGGTGAGATGCTGGCGGAGCTGCACCGGGGCGTCGATACGCTGCCGCCACTTGTAGCCGCAGAGCTGCAGCAGCGCGGGAATGTTTTTGCGCAGACCGAACCAGGTGCCACGCATGCACGTGTTCTCGACCACCTGTCACCCGATCTGGCTGCGGGCGTTCGGGACGTTGCGGGGAAAATCACGGACGATCGTGCCGCGCACTGCAGCACACCCCGACACACCGCACTTCTCCACGGCGACGCCTCGCCCGACCAGGTACTATTCCGACACAACGATGGTGCCCTCTGGCTCACCGACTTCGACCGGACGCACCTCGGCGACCCCGTAACCGACCTGGGCACCTACCTGTCTGTGGTAGACCAGCCCATCGGGGAAGCGTTTCTTGCAGGCTATGCGGCCGCAGGCGGCGCACTCCCCTCAGAGACCGACATCCGCCGCGCCACAGCACACGCCATGCTCATGCGCCTCGCCGAACCACTCCGCGCAGCCGAACCAGACTGGGAACAACGCATCAACGAGGAACTGGATCGCATAAAGGAGGTTCTACCATGACCGCACTCAGCGCACTTGCCACGGTGCCACGCATCCGCCGAGGCTGGCCGCACGTCGATGGCACGCTCACTTTTGAACAGCACGACGACAGTGGCCGCATCCGCGCCGGACGCATCAACCCCGATGGGAGCATCCACCACGCGGACTTTGCAGTCGACCCAGCACTGCCGTCCCTCGAACCGCCTGCCTCTGGGGATCTCGTTGTCCACCGCCTGGGCCGCCGCGCTGTGATCATCAACGACACATACGTGCGTAAATGCGTCCGCGATGGCAAGGCCACTGCACTGGCACGTGTCACCACCAAAGTCGGGCGACTCTGCGCTATCGCTGGGCTGGCATCGGCGCATGTACAGAACGTGGACAATGCCCATGTTGACTTCTCCCGCGTCAACGGATCGACCCTACACAGCCTAGGGGAGGCAGGCGCGTCCGGCTGGTTGCATTTTGCAACAACATGGCCTGAACTGGTCACCCAAGACGCAAACGACCTGCCCGAGCACGACGCCCATGCTGAAGCCGCCGTGCTCACCCGCTGGTTAGAACTCGCCGAGCTTTTCGACGCCTTGCCAGAACTGCCTCGTTTCCGCGCAGTGGCGGAAAAAACCGCGCATGACTTGGTCGCAGGGCCAGCAGATCGCCCGCTGGTGCTGCACCGCGACCTCCACGACAAGCAACTCCTGTGGGACGGCTCCACACTCGGCGTGCTCGACGTGGACACTGCAGCACGCGGCGAGGCAGCCCTAGACCTGGGAAACCTGCTCGCGCACGCCGATCTACGACTAGCCCAAAATATCTTCACCCCCAGCACCAGCGACACCATCGCAGGCCATGTGAATACTGTCGCCGCGGCGCTCAACGTCAACCCGGCGCGGCTTGAGACCTACCGCCGCGCCGCGCTCCTGCGGCTGGCCTGCGTATATGCTTTCCGCCCCACCTCGAAGGACTGGCTGCCCGGTTGGGTAGACACCTGCGTAACGTTGTGACCCTGAAAGGAACCATCATGAAAATTTCCGTCATTGGATGCGGCTATCTCGGAGCCGTCCACGCCGCGTGCATGGCCTCGCTGGGGCACGACGTTGTGGGTGTAGACACCGACGCTACGAAAATCGCTGCGCTGTCTGCGGGGCATTCACCGTTCTACGAACCCGGTTTTGAAGACGTATTGCGGGACTCCCTGGCCAGCGGACGGTTGCGTTTTGTCGCAGCACCAGCAACGGATGAACTTGCTGATGTGGATGTGCATTTCATTGCGGTGGGCACCCCACAATCCGCTGACAGCGGTGCCGCTGATTTGAGCTACGTGGATTCCGCCGTGGAGGCCGTCATCGCAGCCGCAGGCACTGCCGACCATAATCCCGTGGTGGTGGGCAAATCCACCGTTCCGGTGGGCACCGCGCAGAACCTTGCCGACCGGCTTGAAGCGCACGGCATCACCCTGGTGTGGAACCCCGAGTTCCTGCGGGAAGGCTTCGCCGTGGCTGACACTTTGCACCCTGACCGGATTGTCTACGGCTTGTCCAATGACCCCGACCGCGCCCAGCTGGGCGAGAATGCACTGGACCAGGTGTACGCCACGATCCTTGCGGAAGACGTGCCGAAAATAGCCACCAACTACCCCACCGCCGAACTAGTGAAAGTGGCCGCTAACTCCTTCCTGGCCACCAAGATCAGCTTTATCAACGCCATGGCTGAACTATGCGAAGCCACCGGCGGGAATGTGACCAAGCTGGCGGAAGCCTTGGGGTATGACGCACGCATTGGGCATCGTTTCCTGCGCGCTGGCGTCGGATTCGGTGGTGGCTGCCTGCCCAAAGACATTCGCGCTTTTGTCGCCCGCGCCGAAGAGCTGGGTGTGCAGGAAGCTGTGTCGTTTTTGAAGGAAGTCGACTCCATCAACCAGCGCCGCCGAGATCGCGTGGTCTCGGAAGTGCTGCGCAGCCTGAGCGGCAACCTGGACGGCGCACACATCACGGTGCTGGGCGCCGCGTTCAAACCCAACAGCGACGATATCCGCGATTCACCCGCCCTGGAGGTGGCCCAGCGCCTGCATGACCTGGGCGCGGTAGTCACGGTCACCGACCCGAAAGCCCTGGACGCGGTGGCGAAAGTTCGCCCCGACCTGCCCACTGAAGCCGACCCAATCCGCGCGCTCACCGGCGCCGATGTGGTGGTGCTAGTCACCGAATGGGAGGATTTTGTGCAGCTTGACCCCGCGGAAGTTGCTGCAGTGGTGAACCGCCCCGCCATCATCGATGGCCGCAACGCCCTCGACCCGCAGCGCTGGCGCGACGCTGGGTGGGACTACTCCGGGCTCGGACGATACAACCACCACTAGTTAGGTCTCGGCGGAGGTGGGTGCGGCCGCCACCGGACTCATGCGCTGGCTGATCACACGCGTCACACCATCGCCGCGCATGGTCACACCATAAAGCACATTGGCCACATCCATGGTGGGCTTCTGGTGCGTGATCACAATCAACTGGCTGGTCTCCCGCAGATTCTCAAACAACGCGATCAGCCGACGCAGATTCGTGTCATCTAAGGCGGCCTCCACCTCATCCATCACATAAAACGGGCTGGGCCGTGCCTTGAAAATAGCCACCAGCATGGCCAACGCCGTCAGCGACTTTTCCCCACCAGACAGCAATGACAGGCGCTTGACCTTCTTACCCGGCGGCCGCGCCTCCACTTCAATACCAGTGGTGAGCATGTCCTCCGGCTCGGTCAACACCAACCGTCCTTGCCCGCCCGGGAACAAAGTGGAAAACACCTCCGGGAACGCAGCCTCCACATCGTGCCAGGCATCGGTGAACAACTGCAGGATCTTCGCATCCACATCCTCAATCACATCGTTGAGGTCGCGCCGGGCCTGCTCCACGTCGTTGAGTTGGTTGGCCAAGAACTCGTAGCGTTCCTCCAGTGCCTTGTATTCTTCCAATGCCAAGGGATTGACTTTGCCCAGCGCTGCCAAGTCTTTTTCCGCCTGTTTCAGGCGTGCCCGCTCGGCGTCCCGATCGAAATCCTCACCAGGGGCATAGTCAGCCATCAGGTCTTCGGCGGGCATGCCCAGCTGCTGTACCACCCGTTCTTGGGCTTCCTCGATGCGCACCTGCGCCTGGCTGCGCGCAATATCGGAGGCATGAGCGCTGTCGGTAAGCTTATTCAGCTGCATCTGCGCCGCATGCACGGCGTCTTTGGCCTGCGCAAGGCGCGAGGCAATGTCGTTTTTCTGGGCGTTCACCTCGTCACGATGCCGCGCTGCCTGCTCCGTCGCCTGCTCCACCCGCGTTGCGACGTCCCGCGCTCCCAGCTCTACGGTTCGCGCCAGCTCTGCCTGCGCCCGACGCTTGGCCATGGCCTGCTCGTGCCGCGCTCTAGCCTGCCGCTCATACTCAGCCTGCCTGCGCAAACTATCACCGCGCCCGCGCCGCTGCCCGGCGCGCTCCTCGGCGGTGCGCAGTGCTAGGCGCGCCTCCACGTCCATGGCTTTCGCCTGTGCGAGTGCCGCAGCGGTGGTGTCGCGGGCTTCGGTGGAGGGTTCATCATCTTGAGCGTCGTCATCAACCCGGGCAAGGCGGTCAAGCGTGTCCTCAAGCTGGGTTGACGTCTCTTCCACGCGGGCTTCCGCAGTGGCGACGCGCCCCATCATCTTTTGTTGGTTCGTCTCTGCGTAGCGCACTTCCCGGTCGAGCCGTGACGCTTCGGCGTCAAGGGTGCGCGATAGTCCGTCGTGGTCGCGGAGGGCGGCGGTGGTGGCTGCGGCGTGGACGCGGGCATCGTCAGCCGCTTGACGTGCACCTTCGAGGGTGCCGGACAGTTCGGACAGTTTAGTTGTCAGCTCGTCAAGTTCGGTGCGAGAGGCTGCGATTTGTGCGGCGTTCTCCACGGGGCTGGGTGCACCGGTACCCAGGCTGATCCACCCGGCCCCCACGAGGATGCCGTCGAGTGTGACGGCTCGCAGTCGGGGGTCGGTGTCCACCAGGGCACGCGCGGTTGTGAGGTTGGGTGTGAGCGCGACGTCGACAAGCAGCCGGGTGAGCGGTGCCTGCACTGAGGCATCGAGTGTGAGGTGGTCGAGCAGCCAGGTGCAGCCGGTGGGGAGGGTGGCTTCGAGACGCCACGGGTCGGCGGTGGTGCCCTGGTGGATGAGTGTGGTGCGGCTGATGGTGTCCGCCGTCAGCGCTGCGGTGAGGTCGTCGGTGACGTGCCCGGCGAGTGCGGTGGCGGCCTCGCCCAACGCCGCCGTGACGGCTTGTTCCGTGCCAGATTCCACCTGCATGAGGTCGGCGATGCCGGTGAACGTGCCGAATTTTTCCACCATCTCAGCCGCATCGGCGACGGGTGCTGTGTTCTGCAGGGTGTCGATGCGGGATTCCACCCGGGAGATGGCACGCTCCAGGTCTCGCTCCTCAGCCCGCAGCTGCTCGAAACGCTGCTCAGCGGCCTGCGCTTCCTGGTCTGCGCGGTCCGATGCCTCGGCAAGCGGCTCGCGCTCATCCCTCAGTGACTGCTGCTTCGCCGCAACCTCCGCAGACTCCCCCTTCACGCGGGCCAGCGTTTCCGCCGTCTCCTCCAGTTGCTCCGATAGCTGCTCAACCTCCGTCTGCGCGGCGCTCAACTGTGCACGCAGGGATTCCTCGGCGGCCAGCAGGCGAACCACTCCCTCGCGGCGGTCCGCAATGGCCCGGACCTGGGCCAAATGCTCACGGTCGGCCTCACGGGCAGCGGCTTCCCGCTCCTCCACTTCCTCCCTGATGGCGTCGAGTCGTTCGCGAGCCACCTCAACGGCCTCATCCAATTCCCGCTGCTCCTCGTCGGCGGCATCGGCCTGGCGTTCCAGGTCATCCGGGTCAGGGCCCTGGTAGGCGGGCTCGGTCCCCTGACTCGACGCGCGATCAGCAGCAATACGAATGGTGGCGCTGACGCGCTCCGCCAACGCCGACAATTCAAACCACAGCTTCTGCGCCGCCTCTGACTCAGCAGTAATGGCGGTCAACGCAGCATCTAATTCCAGCTGTGTCTCCGTGGATTCTTCCAACACCTGCGTCACCGATGTGACCTGCTCGGCCAGCATCTCGGCTTTCGACGTCGCGGAGCTCAGCGATTCCGACAAGCGCACCAACTCATCTGCCGCCAGCTTCAGGCGCGCATCCCGCAGCTCGGCCTGCACTGTCTGTGCCCGGCGCGCCGCCTCAGCCTGGCGTGCCAGTGGCTTCAACTGGCGGCCAAGTTCCGTGGTGAGGTCCGTCAGACGATCCAGGTTCGCCTGCATGCCCACCAGTTTGCGCTGCGCCTTCTCCTTGCGACGGCGGTGTTTGAGCACGCCAGCCGCCTCTTCGATAAAAGCGCGGCGTTCCTCAGGGCGGGATTCCAGGATTTGCGACAGCCGCCCCTGCCCCACAATCACATGCATTTCGCGGCCAATACCGGAATCGCTCAGCAATTCCTGAATGTCCATCAGGCGGGCACGAGCACCATTAATTTCGTATTCGCTGGCTCCATCGCGGAACATGCGGCGCGTCACCGAGACTTCGGAATAATCAATGGGCAGAGCACCATCGGAGTTATCGATGGTCAGCGTCACTTCCGCTCGGCCCAGGGGTTTGCGATCCCCCGCACCGGCGAAAATAACATCCTCCATTTTGCCGCCGCGCAGTGTTTTCGCGCCCTGCTCCCCCATCACCCACGCCAGGGCATCCACCACATTGGATTTGCCCGACCCATTCGGCCCCACCACGGCGCAAATGCCCGGCTCGAATTTCAGAGTCGTTGACGACGCAAAAGACTTAAATCCCCGCAGCGTCAACGATTTCAAATGCACCGGTAAATACTAACATTGATGTGACTTGACACCGGGGAGGCGTGAAAAGGCTTTCACGGCTGATTGTGATCCGTCAACGAACCTCAAACCCTGACACACCGCGCGCCGTCGACCACTGGTCAATCACCGAGGTCACGTGCCCCGGCCGCCCGGTTGATGACGGGTTTTCCATCAATAATCCCAACATGGCCGCACATTGCGGGCGGTCTCCCTCCACCACCACGCATACCCGGCCATCTGGGTAATTTGTGGCCGAACCGGAAAGTCCGAGTTCCAGTGCCTCGCTGCGCACCCACCAGCGGAAACCCACATGTTGCACGGTGCCGTGCACCCAGGCTGTCATTCGAAGTGTCTCCATAGTCCCAGTGTAAGCAACCTCAGCGTAGGCAAGCACCACATGAGCAACTGCAAGCCTATGATCGAAAGTGAACCCCCACGTTCCTTTTGTTGGGCACACACCAGAAAGGCCCACCCCTCATGTCACGCACTCATCTCCTTGCCACCGGCCGCGCCTTCCTCTTTGATATGGACGGCACCATCCTCGATTCCAACGCCATTGTGGAAAAACTATGGCGGGTATTTGCCAAGCGCCACAACCTCGACGCCGACGACATTCTCAGTTTTTCCCACGGGCGCCCCTCCATCACCACCATCGCACATTTCCTGCCGGACCTATCGGCGGACGAGCACCAACACCTCAGTGACGAACGCACAGCTGAGGAAATCCGCATCACCAGCGGCATCGTGGCAATCCCTGGTGCCGTGGCGTTCTTTCAACAGCTAGACCAGCTGGGCGTGCCGTACGCGGTGGTCACCAGCGCCACCGCCGACCTGGCGCGAACCCGCATCGTGGCGGCGGGGCTTCCCATCCCCGACGTGTTGGTCACCCCCGAGACGATCACCCAAGGTAAACCCAACCCCGAGGGTTACCTCACCGCAGCATCGCAGCTAGGGGTTGCCCCTAGCCAGACTGTTGTTTTCGAAGACACCGACGCGGGCATTACCGCAGGTATTGCCGCCGGGGCTCAGGTGGTGGTTGTGGGGTCTGCCACGCGGCATGACGACCGCATGCAGGCGCATCCGCATATCCCCGACTTCCGTGGTGTTACTGTCGACGCCCTCGGCGACGGTACGTTCACCGTCGCTACCCCGTAGCTCATCTAGGCGCTGGTATCGGCCGATGTTTCCTTATCACGCCGGGTGATGGGGTCCGTGCCGTCCCAGCATTCCATGCCGTCCCAGCCCTTCAGCCCCGGAACATCATCACGATGGAATACCGGGTTGATACCCTGGGCGCGCTGCTTGGAGAAATTCCGCAGCACGGCAATGGCCACCCCGCCCAGCGGGATCAACGCGATCAAGTTCACCGTTGCCATGAACCCAGAGAAGGTATCCGCCAGCGACCACACCAAAGGCACTGACCCGATGGCACCACCGAACACGCACAGCGCCACAACTGCGCGGAAAATGTTTAGGTACATGCGGTTCCTGGTCAGGAACTCAATATTCGCCTCGCCGTAGTAGTAGTTGCCGATCACGGAGGAAAACGCCAGGAACAAAATCATCACCGTGAGGAAGTGCACGCCCCAGCCGCCGACGCTATCCGCCAGTGCGTTCTGGGTCAGTGCAATGCCGCCTTCAGAATCCGACCCGACCCGATCCGACAGCAGAATAATAAATGCTGTGACCGAGCACACCACGATCGTGTCAAAATACACGCCCAGCGTTTGGATCAGGCCCTGCTTCGCCGGGTGTGACACCGATGCCGTTGCAGCCGCATTGGGTACTGAACCCATACCGGCCTCGTTAGAGAACAGTCCGCGCTGCGCCCCCTTCAATACCACTTGGCCCAGCGCCGCGCCCGCGAATTGTTCAATGCCAAATGCATGCTCCACAATGGTCCCGATCATGCCAGGAACGTGTTGAATGTTCAGCACCACCACGATCAGCCCCACCGCAATATAACCCACGGCCATGATCGGCACGATCACCTGGGTCACGGTGGCGATGCGCTGTACACCACCGAAAATGATCAGCGCCGTGAACAGGGCCAACACCACGCCCACGATAATCTTGATGCGCATGGCGTTGGTGCCCTCGGGGTCGAAGGAATTAGCAATCGAACCCGCAATAGAGTTGGATTGCACCGCATTAAACACAAAGCCGTAGGTAACAGTGATCAGCACGGCAAACAGCACCGCCAACCAGCGCCATCCCAGCGCCTTGGTGATGTAGTAGGCTGGTCCACCCCGGTAGGAATCCTTATCCCGTACCTTGTACACCTGCGCCAAGGTGGATTCCACAAAGGAGGTAGCACCGCCAATGATCGCTAATGTCCACATCCAGAACACAGCACCTGGACCACCCGTCGCGATGGCCAACGCCACCCCGGCGACGTTGCCGGTGCCCACACGAGATGCAGCTGAAATAGTAAACGCCTTGAACGCGGAAATGCCCTTCTGGCCAGATTCCAGTTCAGACGGCGGTTCTGCGACCGCCTTGAACATGTCTGGAATGTAGCGCAGCTGTACCACCACGGTGCGGACACAGAAGTACAGGCCAGCCCCCACCAGCAAGAACAGGACAAAAACCCAGTATTTTTCGTTGAACAAATCAATCTTGTCTGTCAGCGCATCCATAAAGACATACCTTAGCTGCCCTCAGTGATGAATATGCAAGATATCAATATTCTTTTTGACATGTCGGGCAGAAATGGCTGCCCCTATTCATGAACTCCTCTCGCACAATTGCGTCGCCGCACCGCGGGCATGGCTTGCCCTGCTGCCCATACGCGTTCAACGACACGTCAAAATACCCCGACTCACCATTGACGTTGACATATAAGTCATCAAAGCTTGTACCGCCTTGCAGCAACGCATGCTCCATCACCGATTGCCCCGCCTCTAACAGCGACACCAACCGCGAAGTTGCTATTCTCGACGCCCGCTGCCTTCCATGCAGCCCCGCCTGCCACAGCATCTCATCAGCATAAATATTGCCAATCCCGCTAACCACGCGTTGATCCAACAACACGCGCTTAAGCTCTGTGTCCTTCTGCTTTACCGCGCGCGCCAGGTCGCTCAGGTCCAACGTCGGGTCCAGCAAATCCGGCGCAATGTGCGCAATCGACGCTGGAATGCGCTGATGAGCTGAGGGAACCGGGGCGTCGATAAGCGGCACTACCGACCAATAACCAAACGTACGCTGATCCACAAACCACAGTTGGTTGCCGTCATCAAGATGAACCCGCGCGCGCAGGTGACGGTGCGTTGCCTCCTCCGGCCCCTTCATCAGCATCTGCCCGCTCATACCCAGGTGCACCAGCAGCGCCTCATCCCCCAAGACCAGCCACAGGAACTTCCCACGACGCTCCACGGCCTGCACCACCGCGCCGTCGAGACGCTTCTCGACGTCCCTCGGGGTGGTGTTATGGCGCGCGGCACGGGGATGCAGAACCTCAGGCCCCACCAACGTCCTGCCCTGAACATGCTGTTCAAGGCCGCGACGGACAACTTCAACCTCGGGAAGCTCAGGCATCCGGCAGCGTTGTCACATTATCCCGCAGGGCATGAAACGCCACACGCGCCGCCTGCTGCTCCGCCTGCTTCTTACTGGGCCCCTTCCCCGTACCCAGCTCAGCTTCACCCACGCGGGCGATCGCCGTGAACACCAAATCATGGTCCGGCCCAACCGACGATGTCTCATATTCAGGCTGCGGCAGCCTCCGCTCCGACACCAAATTCTGCAACGCCGTCTTCCAGTCCGCGTGCAATCCCTGCGCAGAGGCATGATCAATCTTGTACTTGAACAAGCGCAAAATAACCTCGCGGGCCGTATCAAACCCATGCTCCAGGTACACCGCGCCGAAAATCGCCTCGGTGGTGTCCGCCAAAATGGAGTCTTTATCCTGACCATTCGTGGCGCGCTCCCCCTTACCCAGCAAAATATGCTGACCAAGGCCAATCTCTCGGGCAATATCCGCGAGGCCATAACGGCTGACCATGCTAGCGCGCATCTTGGAAATATCGCTCTCTGGGCGATCTGGATACTGGCGGTACAACTGGTCCGCCACCGACAAGCCCAAAATAGAATCGCCCAAAAACTCCAGGCGTTCATTGTGCGGCAGCATGCCATTCTCGTAGGCGAAAGAACGATGCGTCAGCGACAGCATGAACAAATCCTCGCGGATACGCACGCCTAGACGCTCAAAAAGTGGCTCATGGTCAACCGACTCAAATGCCTCGCGCAGCACCTGCTGGCCATCAACGCGCCTCTTGCTGCCCTTACTCCGGCTCACTTGAACTTCTCCAAACCAGCCCAGCGGGGATCTACACGATCCTGATCCTCCTCGCCCGAAATACCATCCGGCGACGGGACATCATTATCCTCGCACTCCTCGCCGAGAATATCCTCACACGTGGGGTTAAACGGCAACTCCAAGACCGCGGCATCAATGAAGGTTTGCAGAGTATCCAGGCGATCATTGACGATGGCGGGAACCTCGTCATCCTCAGGGTCAACAGCATCGCCCTGGATAAACGACTCCGATGCGGAAAACACCTCATTGAACGTGAAGGAACGCTCCGCACTCAAATCCCTCAAGCACCGCGAACATTGCCCCGTCAGCGGGGCGGTCACCGTCGCATCGACCATGACGCCCTCGCCCAACGGGGTTAACGTGGCATCCACCGTGACCTCGGCACCCTCATCCACGGCGATCATGGGCACGCCAACACGCACCGGCGACTGGCCCGTGTTGGACTCTTGAACAGGCAAACCAGGGCCGCGCAACAACTCGGCCACATCAAAAACAAAAGGTGAAGTCATGATTCTATGAATCGTACCCGTAATCCTCAGTCTCGTACTCATCGCGCTTGTAGTCGCTGGAGGAATACTCCTTAGACGAGTACTCGCCGGTGCCACTGTATTCACTGGAGCTGTACTCGCCCTCCTGCATACCCCGGCCCGACACGCCAGCGCCCCTGCGCAGTGCCGCGCGGTCCTTGGACACAGTGCGAAGCGCCGACGACAACAAATCCTCAAACTCGGAGAGCTTCTGGTCCACGAACGTATCGCACTCCCCGCGCAGGCGATTCGAGTCCGCATGGGCGGACGACACAATACGGTGAGCCTCCTCGTTTGCGCGACGCACCACTTCAGCCTCGCTGACCAGGCGATGCTGCTCCGCAAGGCCCTCATCCACGCTACGCTGATACGACTCATTACCACTGGACACCAGGCGCTCGGCCTCTGCGCTCGCGCGGTTAACCATATCCTGGGCGTCACGCTGAGCATTGTGCATCACGCGATCAGCCTCTTCCTTCGCCTTGGCCACCATCGCATGCGCACGATTTTCCGCGTCCCCCAACATCACGTCCGCATCGTGGCGGGCACGCTCTAGCAGCTCCTGCGCATCCCCCTCGGCGCGTTCAACCAGGCCGTTTGCGTGATCATGCGCTTCTTCGATGATCTGGTCCTTGTTATCCAAGACGTCCTGCGCATCGTCGATTTCGACGGGGAGGGCGTCGCGGAGGTCGTCGAGAAGCGCGAGGAATTCATTACGCGGCACCATACAGTTAGCCGTCATAGGCACGCCATACGCCTGCTGGACAGTTTGCTGAAGTTCATCGAGATTCTCAAAAACACGATACATGCTCACCAGGCTACCCCCGAAAAGGCACTCAACTGCGGAAGACACCCTGGTAGGCGTTTCGCGTCGAGCCCGATTGCGAGGATTATGTGCGAAGTGTGCTTATGCCCAAGCGTGAAAATGGGCATTTTTTGAACCTGGGCATAAGCAGATTTCACATAGGTCTATCCCGCAGTACGGAATCCTTTCCGCACTGCACTCTCTTGGGAGGTTGGTAACAACTTCTCTCACGACCCTGGTAACAAACTATCTTAACACCTTGGTAACATTTTTCCCTAGTGAAAGCTCTCTTTTTGGTGCTGATCAGTAGTGGTTTTTACTACTGTCATGGCACGATCACTGTCCCCCGCATTACGCCGTCGGATCATCGACTTCGATCCCGCAGCCCCCACCAGTGTCAGCATCACTGATTTCTGCGCGGCAAACAATATCAGCCGAAAAATGTGTTCTGTCAGGAGCTAATGAGGGTCAGGATGGTAACCCAATCTGTAGAACACTCCCGTCTATTCGGCTTCAATTTGAGCACCGACTTCGACGACTTCTGAGCCCAAGCCCTCTAATCCTGATCCGATCCAACGGCCGGGCAGAGTTGCCCTTCACCTGGTAATAGTTGGCCAGCTTTCCCATCTCTGTCGACTGGCTGTAAGCGTCATTCGTCACCACAAGGCCGCAGCATAACTGCGTTAACGGCGCGAAACGACATCGTAACTTCAGAGCTTGACACAGTCGTGAAAACTTCAAAGAACTGACTCTTGTCTACTGCAAGTCTAATCAGAAAAGATAAACTAAAAGGTTGTGCGGCATCACCGGCAAGGGTTACGCACTGCCAAGCGTCGATCTTCCTCGGTAAGGTTGACGTGTGATTTCCTCGAACCTACGACGACTTGACCGAGCTGAAGTTCGGCGCAATCTTAACGGATTCAAAATGCACTGGCGCAAGCGCCTCGACCATTGGCGAGAAACCCAGGAAGGCGCGATTGAGAAAAAGTACGCGCAAAGCTTCTGGGCAGACTTCCTCGCCTGCTTCGGAATCAGCGCGACACGGATGGATCTGTTCGAACAAGATGCTCGTCGCGGTTCGACCGGTAACACAGGCTACATAGACTTGTTCTGGCCATCCGTTATTATCGGAGAAGCTAAAAAGCCCGGTGCAGACCTCCAGCTTGCAATCGATCAAGCCCGCGATTACCTCCAAGGCGGATCAGTCTCCGAAGCCGAACAACCTCGCTACATTATCGCTAGCAACTTCGAGAACTTCCGCCTCGTCCGTCTGGGCTCACCTGAGCAGCGATTCGACACTACATTCGCGCTAAGCGAGGTCGTTGACCATCTCGATCAACTCCGGTTCCTAGCCGGCTACGACGACTCCGTCACCCGCGAAGAAGAGGAAGCGGCCTCACTAAAAGCCTCCAAGGTGATGGCAGCCCTGTTTACCGCTATGGCCGGTGAGGACGTAGACGAAGACGTCGCAGACGAAGCACCAATCAACCCCGAAGACGAAGACGAAGACGTCCAGCGAACCTCCGTGTTCCTCACTCGGTTGCTGTTCCTCCTGTACGGTGATGATGCGGGTCTATGGGAGCAAGACCTGTTCTACCGCTTCGTCCTAGACCACACCACGAGCGAAAACCTTGGCAGCCAGATCGACGCCCTGTTCGATGTCCTCAACACCCCAGAAAACAAGCGTCGACGTGTTCCCGAAGCGCTGGCATCGTTCCCCTACGTCAACGGGTCACTTTTCGATAGAGCGGGAGAGACCCGCACGACAACCTTCTTCAGCCCCGAGATGCGTAACGCACTTCTCGATGCCTGCAGGTTCCGCTGGACAGACATCTCTCCAGCCATCTTCGGTAGCCTCTTTCAACTCGTAAAGTCAAAGGAGGCACGCCGTAGTGATGGCGAGCACTACACATCCGAGAAAAACATCATTAAGACCCTCGGACCACTGTTCCTAGACGAACTGCGCGCCGAAGCAGATTGTTTGATCGTAACGAAAACGGGCAGCCTCAGGAAGCAACTTGAAAATCTGAAGAACTTCCGCGACAGCCTCTCCACACACGTGTTCATAGATCCGGCTTGCGGAAGCGGGAACTTCCTCATCGTTGCTTACCGCGAGCTACGCAAGATCGAAACAGACGTGATCGCCGCCATCCGCGCCCGCGAAGGTACCACCGACATGGCTCTAGACATCACCTGGGAGCAGAAGTTGTCCATCGGACAGTTCTATGGCATTGAGTTAAACTGGTGGCCTGCCAAGATCGCAGAAACTGCGATGTTCCTCGTCGATCACCAAGCTAACCGCGAACTAGCTGATCGCGTAGGCCTAGCACCGGAGCGCTTACCTATTACAATCACAGCCCACATTCACCACGGTAACGCTTTGTCCACCAATTGGTTCCAAATAATCCCGCAGGTTGATGGAAACACCTACGTGTTCGGCAATCCTCCATTTGCAGGCCACAAAGAACGAGACTCTGTGCAGACAAGCGACATGAAGCAGACCTGGGGGAAGCAGTACCATGGGTATCTTGATTATGTAACTAGCTGGTTCAAAAAAGCAGCTGACCTGCTAGAAAACCGCCGTGGAGAATTTGCTTTCGTGGCTACGAACTCGATTTCCCAAGGCGAACAGGTTCATCCGCTCATTTCCTACCTTCGAGAAAAAGGCTGGCGAATCAAATTCGCGCATAGATCATTCATATGGGACTCAGAAGCACCCGGGAAAGCAGCTGTCCATTGTGTGATTGAAGGTTTCACTAGGTCGGTAATTTCCGATCCGCTCCTTTTCTCCTATGAAGAGGGGAAAGGGGAACCAGTTCGGCTGGAAGTCACAAGGGCAATTAACGGATACCTAGTAGACGCTCCACCGATTGAAGTACAAGCCAAAAGCTCTCCTCCTTTGTCCCCTGCATTACCAGTCGTTAATGCAGGATCCAACGTCGTTGATTGGGGATTCCTAACGATTAAAAATGCGAAGGAATACGAGGAGGTTTCCTCTGACAAGATAGCCGCGAGGTATCTACGCCCTTACATCGGCGGAAAAGAACTAATCAACAGAATTGATCGATGGATTTTGTATCTGCGCGAAGTTAGGCCGAACGAGGTAAAACAGTCTCCACTTCTGCAGGAAAAACTGGCGAATGTGAAAGCCAAGCGGGCCAAGAGTCCCGACAAGCCTACACGAGCGTCCGCAGAATGGCCACATAGGTTCTTAGCAGACAGGCAGCCGACAACGGATTATGTCGGGATCCCACAGACCTTTTCTCAGGGGCGGAAGTACGCAACTGTCGAGCGTCTCCCAGCTTCTGTTGTCGCATCGATGAAGTTGTACACCTCGGAAGACAGTGACGGACTATTATTTGCTCTCATCTCTTCTTCAATGTTCATCACTTGGCAGAAGACTGTTGGAGGACGAATTAAATCTGATCCTAGCTTCTCAATTGTCTTGGTCTGGAACACTTTTCCAGTCCCAGAGTTAGATGAGCAGACTCGGCAGCGGATTATCAGTGCGGGCAAACAGGTTCTCGCCGCACGTGAGCTGCACCCTGAGCGATCGCTTGCCGAACACTATGCCCCGTTAACGATGGAACCAGCATTGATTAAAGCTCACAATGCGTTGGACAAGGAAGTTGATAAAGCTATGGGCGCGCCACGCAAGCTCACCACTGAGCGGCAGCGCCAAGAACTTTTATTTACGAACTATGCACGCATGACTCAAGGGTATTAGAATGAGAACTGCCTCGTGAATTAAGGTAGTCAGTGATGCAGGGTTCAACTCCTTGCCAATACTAAGTTTGTCTGCTGTTCTCCTGATTGCTCTGTGGATATTGGAAGGAGGAATCTCATTCCTCATGACGAAGTTTTCCCAGAAAGAGAACAAGAAAGAGGTTGGTATGGGAACAACCAGTAACTCACTGGCAAACCTGAGCTCACGAGGCAAAGCTTTTACAAGCCTGTCCCACTGAGTGGCGAGCGAGACTCGGGGCTCGCTCAACATCATACTGCCCTGCGTGTGAATGGCGTTGTGTGAGTTATCGGAAAAATCAAGTTCGCTGCCTTTTTGGCACTTTTTGCGTCGTTGGTCATGCCTCCAAGTGTGTGACTGGGATTCTCATAGAAGCATCTAGCTGTAGTTAGCCAGGTTTGCTGCTTTTCCTCAAACTTATTGGCTACGCCAATGAACACAGCAGCGAGTCCCGCCAAGATCAAGAGGCCAATGATGAGGAAGATGTTCAAAATGATGCCAGCGGTGATTCCGTGCAGCTTCATTCGGTTGATTACGATGCCAGCAGATCCGAGGAGAAAAGCAGATACACATGGTGTTTCCAACAGTCTCCATTGGTCGCTTCTATTTCTTCTCTAGCTCAAGGTAGATGGTACTGCGTCTGACCTCTAGCTCCCCGGCTAGCACAGTTTTCTTGCCCCAGCATCTGCACATTCTCGAACCAGTGCTGCTTACTGAGGGATGAGAATTCTCTTTACTTCCCTTGTACTTGCCAGCATTGCGTGCGAGTGCAATGCCTTCGGCTAGGAACTTGACAATTGCACTTTTGGCCAATGAGCTCTCGGAGATCACCCAGTGAGCGAGGCGGTCAATCGAAGACACTTTGAGCGTGTCACCCTCGCGCAAGTAGACAACGCAGCACACCTCGAACCTAGACGCGTGGCTCAACTGCGTGCAGAGTTCGTCGCTGAAATCTCGGTCGACGCTCCTGACTGCTTCCTACTGGCGGGCAAGATTCTGGTCAGTAGTCTAGACGCTCAAATATGAAACGGTTTTTCTTGGCATCTTCTAATCCTAGTTCATAACTCAGTGACTCTAATGAGAAATGTATAAAAACACAGATTAGGGCTTTGTGTAACAGTGCTTTCCAAGTTGTCGACCTTTTTCTTTGGGGTATATATGACCGTGGTAGTTTCCTGGAAAGAGCTATTTCTACCCATTGCATTGCTCCGTAATCGTGGTCATTAGATCAGAAGGAACTGGAAGCATTCGGTCTTTCCGACCTTTTCCGCGGACCGTGAGTGGTTTTCCCACCCAACCTTGACTGTTGCAGTAATCAAGGTTATATCCACGCTTCTCAGACCCAATTCTGCGACTAGGCGCAGAATAATGAGCGCTAGGCACTCGCTCTGCGTTGCTAGCGCTTCTCGGATCGCGGTGTCTGGTACTGGTCGCGGGGGGAGGCATGGGGCGCCTGACGGATTTCAGAAGTAAGGAAGGATCTTCGCCACATAGTACTGGGACCTCCATTGAAAGAACAATCGAATCAATGCATGGTAAGAGTTACGCGTTTCTGGTACCCAATTCTTGCTGCCGCTCCACCACACGAGATTGTCGCTTGTAACGCTTTCAAGATTTCCCACCCCATACTGCCGAGGAAGTGTGCGCAGATGGCAAATGCAAGTGTCAACGGTGGCGAGCGTGCGCTCCTCAACTTTAAGGAAAAGCTCGAAGCTGAGGAGGTCGGGTTCCCACTCTCGTGGGATCGGTCTGAGCTGAGGTCGCTGTGAAATAAGCATTTCTTCATACTCCAGGTACTTTTGCTCTCGCCGCTGGAAGTGTCCGATATTCTGCGGCCCGAGGGTAGCTCACCCCGTTGCTGGCTTGAACTTCAAAAAGTTGGTGCAGTAGGCGAATGAAGCGCCAGCAAGTGGCCAACAACCCAGAGGTCGTAGGTTCGGATTCTACCCCCCACTACAAGGACAACCCCTCAGTCTTCTTCGGAAGAATGAGGGGCTTTGTCGTGTGCGGGTATGTGTTACCAAGACGTTGAGACAGGTTGTTACCAACCTCCTGACAGAACACACAACCCTTTTTCGTACCTGGCGGTGGAGGACGTATCTCACACAAAGCCTGCCCCCGGGCGCATGGGAGCAGGTTACGTGAGTGTATGGAACCTAGAAGTTAGATGACACCCTGGGCAAGCATGGCGTCGGCAACCTTCTTGAAACCAGCGATGTTGGCACCGATCACGTAGTCACCATCATGGCCGTATTCCTTGGCGGTTGCGGCACAGGTTTTGAAGATGTTGCTCATAATGTCGTGGAGGCGCTTGTCGGTGTAGTCGAAGCTCCAGGAGTCACGGCAGGCGTTTTGCTGCATTTCCAACGCAGAGGTAGCCACGCCACCAGCGTTGGCTGCCTTGCCGGGGCCGAAGTGGATGCCACGTTCGCGGTACACCTCAATGGCATCGGCGGTGGAAGGCATGTTGGCACCCTCGGCGACGAACTTGCAGCCATTGTCAGCAAGGGTGCGAGCTGCGGCGCCATCGAGCTCGTTTTGGGTGGCGCAAGGCAGTGCGATATCGCAGGGAAGTTCCCAGATGGAGCCTTCGGGGTGGTATGTTGCGCTTTCCACCTCGTCAGCATAGGTGGAGACGCGCTCACGGCGAACTTCTTTAACGTCCTTGAGTTTTGCAACGTCAACACCGTTGGGGGTGTGCACCCAGCCGGAGGAGTCAGAGAAGGCGATAACGGTTGCGCCGAGTTCCTGGGCTTTTTCGATGGCGTAGATGGCCACGTTACCGGAGCCGGACACAATAACCTTTGAGCCTGTGAATTCAGCGCCGTGGGCCTTCAACATTTCGTTGGTGAAGTAGGCCAAGCCGTAACCGGTGGCTTCGGTGCGCACGAGGGAGCCACCCCAGGTCAGGCCCTTGCCGGTGAGCACGCCGGATTCATGCTTGTTGGCGAGGCGTCGGTACTGGCCAAACAGGTAGCCGATTTCGCGGCCACCAACGCCGATGTCACCGGCGGGCACGTCGCGGTATTCGCCGATGTGACGGTGCAGTTCGGTCATAAAGGACTGGCAGAAGCGCATGATTTCGGCATCGGACTTGCCCTTCGGGTCGAAGTCGGAGCCGCCCTTGCCGCCACCGATGGGCAGGCCGGTGAGGGAGTTTTTGAAGATCTGCTCGAAGCCCAGGAACTTGATGATGCCTAGATTGACGCTGGGGTGGAAGCGCAGGCCGCCCTTGTAGGGGCCGAGCGCGGAGTTGAACTGGACGCGGAAGCCGCGGTTGACCTGGACGTCGCCGTTGTCGTCAACCCACGGAACGCGGAAGATCAGCTGGCGTTCCGGTTCGCACAGACGCTGGATGAGACCGTAGTCGGCGTAGTGCGGGTCTTTGTTCAAGACAATTTTGAGGGAGTCGAGTACTTCTGCGACAGCCTGGTGAAATTCGGGTTCGCCAGCGTTGCGCTTCAGCAGCATGTCGTAGTAGCTGGACACCTGTTCATCAACGGACATGTTATTTTTCCAATCTCCTCGCACACCCACCGGGATGTTCCTGCGTGCGGCTAGGTTTAAAAAGCTTGGTTTAAAAAGCTCGGTTCAACAGTTTGGGGCCGATTTATATTTTTCGTTTCCTTCTTGCCTCATGCAAGTCAAGCGGGCCTGCAGGAACGCACGCACCGACACCGGTTTTCTGTCATTCACTAGTTTTTCGCTGGTGGGGCACGCGTCATGTCACCCCAGTAGCAACGCTGTTATATCTATCACATAGTAGAAATA
>ERZ772978.179-NODE-179-length-26000-cov-254.702_pt1 | contig 26000 bp, 19 predicted proteins | sample MGYA00511675_ERZ772978 | MGnify/ENA primary metagenome ERZ772978 (study PRJEB29015, sample SAMEA2738092) | human oral metagenome | biome: human oral; feature: human-associated habitat; material: saliva | place: China | collected 2156 ... | reverse complement strand
CCTCCGCCGAACAGATCACCGACGAGGAGATCGACGCGGGCCGCACCGCCGCCCTCAAGAAGATGCTCGAGGAGCGCGGCAGGCAGTAGCGGGCGGGGCGAGGCCCCGGCGCGCGCTCCTGGCCTCGGCCCCGGCCCGGCCCTGGCCCCGACCCCGACCCCGTGGTTCCTCAACAATGTCGCACGTAATTCCCCTGTGCGTATTTCAGACTTTGAAATTGCATCGTTGGAATTGCAACGTTTGTGGGCTATGTCCAAAAATGACCGTGTTAAATTACGTGCGACTTTTGGGAGACCCAGGAAAGGGGAGGTGCGCATACAACGCCGCCCCCCGCGCGGGGCGAGCGCGACCCGACCCGGCCCTGACCCGGCCCTGTGGTTCCTCAACAATGTCGCACGTAATTCCCCTGTGCGTATTTCAGACTTTGAAATTGCATCGTTGGAATTGCAACGTTTGTGGGCTATGTCCAAAAATGACCGTGTTAAATTACGTGCGACTTTTGGGGGAGCCAGAAAAGGGGAGGAGCGCATACAACGCCGCCCCCCGCGCGGGACGAGCGTGACCCGACCCGGCCTCGTCCCCTACCATGGACGCATGAACCTCAGCTTCCCCGCACGCCCCCGCGTCGACGCCATCATCCAAGCCGCCATGGACATGGAGGCCGCGCCCCTCCTGCACGCGCTCACCCCCATCGGCGACGACGAAACCCCCCAGGCCGTCCTGGCCGGCACCATGAAAACCCAACGATTCGCGCTCGGCCACCTCGACGGACACACCGTCCTGGTCGTCACCTCCGGCATCGGCCTGGCCAACGCCGCGTCCGCCACCGCGCGCGCCCTCACCCTCGTCGACGCGCCCATCGTCATCGCCGCCGGCACCACCGGCGGGCTCGCCGCCGACATCAACGTCGGCGACATCGCCGCCGGCACCAGTGCCATCTACGGGCAAGCCGACGCCACCGCCTTCGGCTACGCCATGGGCCAAGTCCCCCAGATGCCCGTCGACTACACCACCTCCGACGCCGCCGAAGAACGACTGCCCATCCTGCGCGGCCTCATCGAGCACCCCGTGCGCCGCGGCCGCATCGTCTCCTCCGACTCCTTCTGCACCGAGGCCAACGTCGGCCCCATGCGCACACGCTTCCCCGACGCCATCGGCGCCGACATGGAAACCTGCGCAATGGCCCAAGTCTGCTGGTCCTGCGACGTCGACTGGATCTCGTTGCGAGCCGTCTCCGACCTGTGCGGCGCAGGCGCCGACCAGGCCTTCCACATGGACGGCGCTCGCGCCGCCGCCCACAGTGCCCAGGCCGTGCGCGCCTACCTGACGCTCCTCTGAGGGCCCCGGCCTCGTACCCGCGGCCCCCCTGAACCCCGCCCCGGCCTCGTCGCCCCGAACGAACGGAAACGATCATGACCCGCCCCGCCCGCATCCTCATGGTGTGCACCGGCAACATCTGCCGCTCCACGATGGCCCACGCGATCCTCGAACAGGCCGCCGCGCGCGCCGGCGTGGACGTCGTCGTCGACAGCGCCGGCGTCTCCGACGAGGAAGCCGGCAACCCCATCGACCGGCGCGCCGCCCGCGTCCTGCGCGACGCCGGGTACACCGTGCCCGACCACCGCGCCCGCCAGATCCGCGCCGGCGAGCTGGGGGAGTGGGACCTGATCCTCGCCATGACCTCGCGCCACCTCGGTGTCCTCGAGCGCCTCGCCGATCGTGCGGGGGTTGAGTACGGGGGCGCGCCCGCCTGCGCCGCCGACCTGCGTCAGGGGCCGCGCGTCTGCCTGTACCGTGACCTCGACCCCGAGGGCAGCGGCGACGTGCCCGACCCGTGGTACGGCGGCCACCAGGACTTCCTGGACACCCTCGACGTCATCGAGCGAGTCACGCCGGTTATCGTCGACCTGGCCCACTGAGCGGGGGTTCCCCCCAATGTCGCACGTAATTCTCAAACGGTTAGTTTTGGGGTCCTCTGAAAACCGCGGAATTTCAACGATGTGGATTCAAAAGTTGAAATAGTGGTGGGGGAATTACGTGCGACATTTTTGGGTAAGCGTGGTGTGTGGCGTCAAGATGCCCGTCCGAGGCCGTGGTGCGGCAGGTATAGTCCGCGCAGGACGTGGAGGAAGTCGCTAGTCGCGACGCCCTCGCGAATCTCCCCCGCTTCCGCGTGCGACACGAGGCCTCGGATCGCCTTCACCGATTCGGGGACCTCCCGCGCGAAATCGCCGTTCATAACGTCGTCGTAGGTGAATCGAAGGACGACGTATCCGCGACGCAGGAGCTCGCGGTCGCGCTTCAGGTCCTTCTCGCGCTGCTCTTTCGAGGAATGGAAAGCCCAGCCGTCCACCTCGATGACGATGAAGTCAAGGATGATCATATCGACCTCGCCGACTCCCTCGATCCAGACTCCTACCTCCGGAGTCAACCCCATGTCGATGAGTTGCAATCGGGCGACCGTCTCGAGGATCGAGCGTGCGCGGTCAGTCGACAGGCCGATTGCCTCGCGAAGATGGGGAACTCTGCTGCCAGAAGTCGGCAGTGTGAGGGTCGATATGTCGAACAAGCCGCGGTTGCGCGCGGCATCAAGCATCGGCAGTGACACCTTGAGAGGCATGCAGACGAGCACACGCTCCAGCACCGTGCCGATACTGGCAACGTGTGTGCGCCTCTCTTCCTCGCTCATGATCTGTTCCCTATGAATGCATACGTCGTCGAAGCGGCGTAGTTTCGACGCGTGCATTCCTCGGTTATACGCAACCGACAGGTGGGTCTTCTGTGGGCGTTCCTCCAGCAGAAGGGGTAGCTCGTATATTTGGGCGGCACTCACGCACGAGAGGCTGGCGTTGTAGACGAAGGCTCGGACCTGGTCCAACGTGTAACGGTTGGGATCGTAGATCCAGCCCCTGTAGTGACTGATGCCTGTTGGCAGCATTGAGGGAGTGAGCTCTGCGTGGTGCAGATTCGATAGTTTCGTGATTCCGTGGCGTTTACGTAGCTCTTCGTTGAGGTCCATGGATTGATTGTGCTACTTTGTGGCGCTTCGTGTGATCTGTTTGAGAAATCTGTGGATAACTCAGAGATTTCGCACGTAATTCTAAAATGGTAAGTTTTGGAGTCCTCTGAAAACCGCGGAATTTCAACGGTGTGGATTCAAAAGTTGAAATAGTGGTGGGGGAATTACGTGCGACATTGTTGGGTAAGCGTGGCTCGGGGGTCGGGGGTCGGGGCTCGGGGATCGGGCTTCGGGGGTCGGGGAGTGGGGATGGTAGTTGAGGGTGAAGGGGGGCGAGGCCTGGGTCTGGAAACGACTCCATGGCGGAGCCGAGTGCGGGGCTGGTGAAGCCGTCGACAAACGCGTCTCGCCAATGGGATGAGGTTGTTTGTTGCTCGCGTCACGGACTAAGGTAGGATCGTTGACTTCTCGGTCAGCAGCTGCACGGCCTGCGGGTAGCGAGGATCCTGGTGGGACCTCGTCGAGCGTGTCATGCCGGGCGCTCACGCACGAGTATTGGTCGCGCACGACGACGCCGCTGAGCGGCCGCCACAGTCGATCACGCGCACACACGACACAAACTAAGGATGCTTATGAACGCACTGAAAAGAGTTGCACGTGGCGAGCGGATGACAATGATCGTCATTGCACTTGTCGCAGCCGTTGCCCTCGTCCTGGGCGTCGGTGGCTTCTTCATGGCGCGCACGTTCCTGACTAGCGTGGACTCGGGAACCACGGCCTCGAAGGCGAGCTCCGATTCCAACGGAGGGATGAGTGGCGACTCCTCGTCCAGCGAGACTTCACAGGCGCCCGACACCGCGCCGCAGTCTGAGGCGGCTGCTCCCACCCCGGAGGCCACGGCCTCGAGCATGCCCCCGTGTGAGGACGGCACCTCTGCGCCCGACGGAACCTGCCTGCACCCAGCATCGGTTCAGTGGCTCGACGACCTCCTGCCCGACCCGTCCACCGTTGATCGCAAGGATGCCGACGCAGTGTGCTCCGCCTACGTCATCACCAATCAAACGTGGGACGCGTCGCGCGACGTCACGGACGCGTTCGCGTCCATCCGCGCGAGCGTCTACGAAACGCCCGAGCTGCAGCGTAATCACACGCCGACCCCCGAGCTGGTGAAGGGGCAGGGTGAGTTCCTGCCGCTGGTGCCAAATCGCTCCCACACGACTGTCACGATTGAGAACATCGGCGTTGAAGGCAGGGAATCGACCCGCCGCGAAGGTAATGAGTGGGTGAGGCTCGTCAGCTTCACGCGCTCCTACGCGGACAACTCGCACGAGCCGGTCCGCGAGCTGGTGTTCCTGACCCTCGTCGAGCAGGAGGACGGCACCTGGGCTGTCGGTAACGCCGAGTGGCACTGATCGGCGCGAGGTCGCGTGGGACGTGGATCTGTGCGGCTGATATCCCGTCTGTCCGCCATGCTCGGCGGCCCTCGAAAGTCGCACGTAATTCTAAAATGGTAAGTTTTGGAGTCCTCTGAAAATCGCGGAATTTCAACGATGTGGATTCAAAAGTTGAAATAGTGGTGGGGGAATTACGTGCGACATTTTTGAGTAACTGGGCTCTGAGGGTGTGAAGAAAAGCCGTGGCCGGGGGACGAGGCCTGGGCTGGGGAGCGAGGGATCGGCGAACGGGGCCTGGGCTGGCAGGGTATGGTCGGCGCGAGAGGCGCGACAGCGTGCTCAGCTCGCCTGCTCGGCAGGACGGTACGGGTCCATGCGACGGGCGGCTACCCGAGAGGGTAGCCGCCCGTGTGGCTGTCGCTAAGTTGCTCACCGCAGTGAGCCGATAGGGCGCTCAGTCCGGGAGAGCTACCCCGGCCTCGGCGAGGAGAGTGCGAATCTGCTCCTCGACGCCCTTCGTGCCGCGTCCGACGGCGACGAGCTGCCCGTCCGCGCCTGCGATGTAGTGCGTGGGCCACGCGGAGGCGCCATACGTCTGGAAGTCAATCAGCTCCGGATCCAGCGCGACCGGATACGTGATGCCTAGGCGCGACACCGCGTCGGACACGACCGAGGGGTCGCGCTCGTAGGCCTGCTGGGGCGAGTGGACGCCGATCACGACCAGGCCGTAGTCCTTGTATTTCTCGTAGATGCGTTCAAGCTCGGGGATTTCGCGCTGGCAGTTCGTGCACGAGCTCGACCAGAAGTCAACGAGCGTCACGGTGCCGGTGGGCTGGCCGAGCGCGTTCATCCACTCGGTGGAGGTGAGGGCCGGCAGTGTCCCGCAGTCCTTCCCGGTGCCTCGGGCGCACTGGGCGAAGTCGCCGCGCGCCTCGACCTCCTGCTCGGGGTCGCACGCGCCGGTCTCGCAGGCCTCGTCGTCGCCCGCCTGAAGCGAGGCCGTGTAGTCCGGGATGATCCGCTGGAGGGCCGCAGGGGCGTCGGTCGCGATGCCGATCGCGAGGGCGATCATGGCGACGCCGGCGGCGATGCGCAGCGGGCGCTGCCGGGCCTTCAGGCTGGCGGCCACGCCAGACCCCGCGAGGGCGACGGCCAGCAGCGGGATCGACACGCCCACCGCGAAGGAGATGGCCAGGCCCACGATGCGCCACGTGAACTGGCCGTTGTTCGAGGCGACGATGACGGACGTGAGGACGGGCCCCGCGCAGGGCACGAAGGCTGCGCCGAGCACGAGCCCGAGGCCGAAGCCCGCGCCATCTCCCGCTGTGCGCGGCGCGATGCGCGCGAAGGGGCGCTCCAGGATTTCCATGACCTTTGGAACGATCATGCCGACGCCGACGGCCGCCAGTAGCACGATGCCGGCCCAGCGGATCGCCGTCTGTGGCAGGTGGAGCAGGCTCAGCAGCGCCGACCCGGCGACGGTGATCAGCATGAACGAGGTGACGAGGCCTGCGACGATCAGCAGGGGCCGGCGCGCGAGGCTCGGCGAGTCGTCGGCGGTCTTGCGCGCTGCGACGGCGGGGGTGCTGCCTCCCCCGAGGGAAACGCCCGGCGCGACGCGGAAAAGTCCGGGGTTCACGGTGTTGGTGTCGCCTGAGGACGAGGTCGTGGCGGCGTTCGCGGTCTCCTTTCCGCCGGCGGCGCCGAGGAATAGGACGGGCAGGACGGGCAGGATGCACGGGGAGATGCCCGTGACGAGGCCGCCGAGCAGGCCAAGCAAGAGGAACATAGGTTCACCTTACTTGGAAGTGGTTGAAAATGCGCGCGACATGGCGGCTGTGCGACAGGAAGCGCCGACGGTGATGCTTAGATACAAAAGTCGCACGTAATTCCCTCCCTGGCATGTCAAACGTTGATATCGGACCGTTGAAATCATGCGGTTTTCGGCCGTACTCTAAAACTGACCCGGGGGAATTACGTGCGACATTTTTGGGTAACCGGGCGCAGGGTCGCAGGCGCGGGGGCAGGGGCGCAGGCGCGGGGGCGCAGGCGCGGGGACGCGGCTCAAGGAAGCGGCGCGATGCCTCGGCGCGGGTCCGGGGGCGCGGGGCCTACAACGACAGGATTAGGTCCGCCCGGGCCTTCGTGCGCTCCACGAGGGCCATGTTCGCCGCGTCCACCGTGCGCACCCAGTGGGCCGCATCCGCGCGGTCGCGCCCGAAACTCACGTGCCGGTCGATGAGGCGCGACGCCAGCTCCTCAAACGGCGTGTCGATGTAGACGAGCAGGTCGATGAGGCCGCGCACGTCCGCCCATCCGGGCAGCTCCAGCCCCAGGTAGTTGCCCTCCGTGATGACGACGCCGTCGATCTTGATGGGGAGCGAGGCGGCGACGGGTTCGTGCAGGTCGCGCCGGTAGTCGGGGGCCAGCACCACCGCGTCCCCGCGGCGCACGCGCCCCAGCAGCGCCACGTACCCGCCCACGTCGAAGGTGTCGGGCGCGCCCTTGTGGTCGGCCAATCCGCGTGCCGCCAGCAGCACGTTCGACATGTGGAAGCCGTCCATGGGGGCCAGGCCCGCGACGGGGAGGCCGGCCTCGGGCAGGGCGTGAGCGAGCTCGTCGGCGATCGTCGTCTTTCCGGTCCCGGGTGGGCCGGTCAACCCGAGCACGCGCACGGGGTCACCGAGGCGTGCGCGCCCGGCCACGGCCTCGACGATGCGCCGGGTGATCGACGAGGCCTGGGCGCGTTCGGGGGAGACGGCCGCCTGCGGTCCTGGGTCCTCCCGTTTCGTGCTCACGGCTTGATGACGGGGAGCGTCGACCAGGGGAAGTTGATCCACTTATCGGTGTAGGCCCACACGTAGTCGGGTTCGATGATGGACACCGGCTTCTTGTAGATGACCGCGCTGCGCGCCTCGACGCGCACGGCGGCGGAGCCGTCCAGGGACAGGCCGTGCTCGTCGATGAGGTCCATGACCATCTTGAGGGTCTTGCCGGAGTCGGCGACGTCGTCGACGACGAGGACGCGCTTGCCGTCCATTGCGGAGACGTCCATGAGCGGGGGAAGCAGCATGGGCTCGTCGAGGGTTTCACCGATGCCGGAGTAGAACTCGACGTTCATGGTGCCGATCGCCTTGACGTCCATCGCGTAGGCGATGGCGCCGGCCGGGATGAGGCCGCCGCGCGCGATGGCGACGATCAGGTCCGGGATCCAGCCAGAGTCGACGATCTGCTGAGTGAGCTCACGGGACGCGTCGCCAAAGCCTTCCCAGGTGAGGACCTCGCGGTCGGGAGCGGTGGTGGCGTCGGGGCTGGCGGTGGTACCCATGGCTTCCTTCTCTCGGGGGTGTTGGGATCAAGGGTATCCCCGGGGGGTGTGTGTCTGCTCGCCTTTGGCTGTGTTCGGCCCTGTGACGTGGGCAGACGCACGCCGCGGGCGGCTTTCCGGCCCCGGCTGGCCCCTCCCCAAAACTCGCACGTAATTTAACTTGGTCAGTTTTTGAGTATGGCTTAAAACGTTGCAATTCCAATGGCTCGATTTCAAAGTTTGAAAGAGTGAGAGTGGAATTACGTGCGACATTTTTGGGTAACCGGCACCATGGTCGGACTCCGTTGGCGCCGGCCCTAGCGCCGGGCGGCGGTCAGCGGCGAGAGCAGCGGAGCGCGGCGAGCTCGCGCTCGTAGACGCGACCGGGCGAGGCCGCCTTCCCCCGGTGCTCCCACGTGAGGATCAGCGCGGGGTCGAAAGCACGCGAGCACATCCCGCACGAGGAGACGCGCCGCGGCGCCCGGTAGAGGTGACGCTTGGCCCCGCAGCGCGGGCACGTGCCCACCCAGGGCGCGTCCGGGGCGGGGAGGGAGGAGGACAGTCGCGCGGAGTCAGGCGCGCCGAGGGCTCGGGCTGCCCGCTTCCACGCGGCGTCGTGCCCGTGGGCGGGGCCGACGAGGGCGTGGGCGATCTCGTGCAGGATGACGCCCCGGATCGTGCCTTCGTCGTACAGGTCGGTGAGCGGTCCGGACAGGCTGATCGTGCGCGTGGAGTGCGTGCACGCCCCGGCCCGCCGCTTGGCGTGGTCGAAGCGGAAACGCCAGTCGGCCAACCCCGCCGCGTCCATGAGGGAGCGGGCGAGGGCGCGCGCCTCCTCCCGCTTCATCGCGCCCCCGCGAGCACGCCGAGCAGGCGCTTCATGGAGACCTTGTTCGGCGTGCCCAGGGTCTGGGCGAACATGGAGACGCGCAGCTCCTCGGCCATCCACCGCGCCTGCGTGAGCGCGGCGGCGCTGCGGGCCTCGTAGGGGCGTCGCTCCAGGGCCTGCCGCGCGGAGGCGATGTCGGCCTCGGCCTGGTGGATGCGGTCCATGTCCTCCAGGTCGCGCCCCAGCGCCCCCGGCGAGGAGGCGGCGCGCTCGATGCGCACGGCCCCGGCGCGCAGGTAGCGGGCCAGGTGTGGCAGCGCGGAGGCGGGAGTGGCGGACACGAAGCCCTCGTAGAGCAGGGTCCGCCCGTGCGCCGCGACGTCGCGCGTCGTCTCCTTGAGCGAGGCCTGGGGGTGGGAGCGCACCGCGGCGTCGGCCTCGGCGCTGGCCTCCAGGGCGCGCACGACGTGGGAGAGGATCTGGTAGACGCGGTCCTCGTGGGCATCGCGCGCGGCCGCGACGAGCGTCTCGAAAGCCTCGGGGTCGCGCACGTTTGCGGGGGTGCTGAGCTCGTCGACGAGGGAGCGGGCCGAGGCCAGCTGCGCGTCCGCGACCAGGGCGGCCGTGTCCGCGTAGGGGGAGGCCGCTAGCATGAGGGCCTCGCGGCCCGTCCACCGCGTGGTGACGCGGTTCGTCGCCAGGGCGACGCGGGTGAGCAGCAGGCGGGCGAGGCCGGCGCGATGCTCGCGGTCGGCCTCGGCGGCGCTGGCCATGACGCGCACGCCCGCAGCCGGGGCCGCGGCGCTGCCCTGGGGGACCAGCGCGGGGAAGGCCCGCAGGGTCATCGCGCCCGAGGTCTGCGTGATCGAGCGCGGCAGCGTCGGCATCTCGGCGATGGCGTCCGCGTGGAAGGTGGGGTCCGGCGCGGGGGCCGAGGCCTGGGCGTCCTTCGGCGCGCGGGTGCCCCCGGGTGCTGACTGCGCGCCCCCGTTGGAGGCGGAGGCGTGGGTGGAGGAATCCTCCCCACCGCGTGTGGAGGCCTTCTCCGAGGCCCCACGCCCGCGCTTGTTCCTGCGTGCCTGCTTCTCGCTGGCCTCCTCGAGGGCGGCGCGAACGGCCGTGCGCACAGCCTTGTTCGCGTCGCTGGCGAGGGAACGCTGCAGGTAGGCCAGGTCCTTGCCCGCGCCCAGCTCCTTGCCCGACGCGTCGGTGACGACGAAGGTCATGCGCAGGTGGTCGGGCAGGTGGGCGCGCGCGTGCGCCAGGTCCGCCTCGCTCAGGTCCACGCCGCGCAGGACGCGTACCGCGTGAGCGAGGGCATCCAGGACGGGGCCGTCGGTGAGCGTGCGGCGCGTGGGCTTCTCGGCGGTCGCTTCGGCGCCCTGGGTGGTCGGCGCCTGTTCAGGGGCCTCCTTTTGTGCCGCCTTCTTCGGTGCCTTTGCGGGAGAATTGCGTGTCGAGACTCGGCCCGAGGTCGCGCCCCACGCAGCCAGGCGTCCCATCGCGGCGTCCAAGCTCAGCGGGTCCGGCTCGTCGGCTTGGGCGGCTATCTGGTCGCCGCGCTTTCCAACGCTGCCGTCCGCCCGGGCACCCGTCCCGGCCTCGCCCGCGTGTGCATCCGCCGACGCCACCACGGCCTCGGCCGGCTGGTCGCCCGCCTGTTCGATCCACCGCGCCACCGACGCGGCCACGTCCGGCGCGGGGGCCAGGAGGCGACGCACACCCTTGGGCAGCGCGCGGATCGCCTCGGTCAGCAGGTCCTCGCGCATGCCGGGCACCAGCCAGTCCGTACCCGCATCGCTCACGCGCTCGAGCACCTCGATCGGGATGCGCATCGACACGCCGTCGCGCGGGCTGCCCGGCGCGAACTCGTAGCTGAGCGCCAGCGATAGGTCGCCGCACTGCCACCGGTCCGGGAAGCCCTCGCCCGACGTCGCCTCGCGGGGCATCAGCAGGGACGCCGGGTAAATCAGTAGGTCCGGGTGAGAGCGGCGCTCGTCCTTCCACCAGCGGTTGAACGCCGCCGCGCTGGTCACGTGCTCGGGGATCAGGTCGTCGAAGAAACGGAAGCGCGCCTGCTCGTCCGCGACGAGGCCGTGGGTGCGGCTGCGGCGCTCAACCTCGCGGGCCTGCTCCACCAGGGCCTCGTTTCGGCGCTGGAAACCGTGCCTCTCCCTCCACTGGCCATCCACCAGGGCGTTACGAATGAACATCTCACGGGCCAGCTCGCGGGCCGTCGTCCCCTCGCGCGCGGCCGCGAGCTCCTCGAAATGACGCGGCTCAAACGACCCAGACGACAGCGGATCCTTCGACGCCGACACCAAGCCGGCCGCCAGGGCCTCCAGCGACCCCGCGCGCGGAGCGTGAGAGCGCGAGGCGGCCACGGCCTCGTCGATGACGAGGCCACCCAAACGACCCAGCAACATCTCGCGGTCCGCCGCCAGCGTCAGCCCGTAGAGGGTCACGCGCTCGTGGACCATCGCCGCGCCCTTCGCGACCGACCAGAACGGCTCCGAATACGAGCGCTTGAGCAGGCCGCGCGCCGCCGGCTCCACCCACTCCGGGCGGATGCGGGCCACCGTGCGCGCAAACAGGCGCGAGGTCTCCACGAGCTCCGCCGTCATCACCCAGGCGGGGTGCCCGCTCACGCCCGAGCCCGGCCAGATCGTGAAGTGCGTGCCGCGCGCGCCCTCGTAGTCGCGCTTCGTCTCATCCCATGAGCCCAGGTAGGACAGCAGGCCGACCAGCAGCGAGCGGTGCACCTGGTCCGCGTCCACGCTTGCCGTGCCCTGCCCGTAGGCAAGGACCGCGCGAACGGCCGCGTCCTGCGCGCCGCCGAAGCGGGCAGCCTCCACGACGTCGCCCGTCGACGGCTCGCCCACCGGCCCCACGCCGATCCCCAGCGCCCGGGCCATCTGGCGCAGCTGGCCGACCACGTCGCGCCACTCGCGCCACCGCAGGTAGTGGAAGAACTCCGCGCGGCACATGCGCCGGAACGCCGAACCCGACAGGTCGCGCGCCTGCACCGCCAGGTAGCGCCACAGGTTCAGGTAGGTGATGAAGTCCGAATGCGGGTCCGCCAGGCGCGCGTGCGAGGCGTCCGCCGTGCCCTGATGCTCGGCCGGGCGCTCGCGCACGTCCTGGATCGACAGCGCCGCCACGATGACGAGGACCTCGGAGGCGCAGCCCAGGCGCTCGGCCTCCAGCAGCATGCGCCCCAGGCGCGGGTCGATCGGCAGGCGCGCCAGGTCCCGGCCGATGCCGGTGAGCCTGTACTGGGACGAGGCCGGGGCCGCGTCCGGCTGCTCAGCGTCCCGGGCGGTGGGCGCGGTGCCCGAGGCGTCCTGATCCGCGCGGGTATCCCGCGCGTTGCCTGCGTCGTGTGTGCCGCGTTCGTCGCGTGTGCGGGAACGGTCGCCACGGCCTCGGCGCTCCTGCGGCTCGCCGGACGCGAGCGCGCCGATCTCCACGAGGAGGGCCACGCCGTCGCGCACCGCGCGCCGATCCGGGGCGTCCAGGAACGGGAAGTCCTCGACCGCGCCCAGGCCCAGGGACGCCATCTGCAAGATGACGCTGGCCAGCGACGTGCGCAGGATTTCCGGCTCCGTGAAACGCGGGCGCGAGAGGTAGTCGGCCTGGGAGAACAGGCGGATCGCCACGCCTTCGGCGACTCGGCCGCATCGGCCCGCGCGCTGGTTCGCACTGGCCTGGCTGACCGGCTCGATCGGCAGGCGCTGCACCTTCGTCTTATTGGAATAGCGGGAAATACGCGCCAAACCCGGGTCGATCACGTAGCGGATGCCCGGCACCGTCAGCGACGTTTCCGCGACATTCGTCGCCAGGACCACGCGGCGCAGCCGGTGCGGCTCGAACACGCGATGCTGCTCAGCAGCCGTCAGCCGCGCGTACAGGGGCAGGATCTCGATGTCTCCCGGGTGGGCGCCCTTGTCGTCTCCCGCGCGCCGGCCTCGTCCCTTCAGGTGATCGAGGAGGGCCGCCTCCGTGTCGCGGATGTCGCGCTCGCCGGGCAGGAAGACCAGGATGTCGCCGTCACCCTCCGCGCTCAGCTCGTCCACCGCGTGGCAGATCGCGGTCTCCACGTCGATGTCCTCGCCCATGCCGTAGCCCAGCGTCGCCAGCTCGTCGTCCGGGTCCTCCAGGACCAGCTGCATGGGGCCGGACTCGGTGACGTCAGTGGTCTCGATGACCTCGATGGGCTTGCCCGCCTGCGCGGGCGAGGCCTCGGACGTGTACGACGAGGGGGTCGTCGGGCCGAGAGGACGGTAGCGGATCTCCACCGGGTACGTGCGGCCCGACACCTCGATGACCGGCGCGGGCTCGATGAGGCGGCCCGAGCCGGGGGTGCCCTCCCACGTGCCGAAATGGCGCGCAAAACGGTCCGAGTCGATCGTCGCCGACGTGATGATGACCTTCAGGTCCGGGCGCGCGGGCAGCAGGCGCGCGACGTAGCCGAGGATGAAGTCGATGTTGAGGCTGCGCTCGTGGGCCTCGTCGATGATGAGCGTGTCGTAGCGGCGCAGCATCGGATCCGACTGGATCTCCGCCAGCAGAATGCCGTCCGTCATGAGCTTGACCAGGGTCGTGGGGCCGACCTCGTCCGTGAAACGCACCTGGTAGCCGACCACCTGGCCGCTCTCGCGGCCCACGGTCTGGCCCAGCTCGTGGGCGATGCGGTCCGCGACCGAGCGTGCCGCGAGCCTGCGCGGCTGGGTGTGCCCGATCATGCCGGCCACGCCGCGGCCCAGCTGCATGCAGATCTTCGGCAGCTGCGTCGTCTTACCCGAGCCCGTCTCGCCCGACACGATGACCACCTGGTGGTCGCGGATGGCGCGCGCGATCTCGTCGCGGCGCTCGCTCACCGGCAGATCCGGGAAGTCGATGACCGGGATCGCGGTTGCGCGCTCGGCGAGCTGCTCCGGCGTGAAGGGCTTGAAGGGGCGCGCGTGCTGGCGGGGGCGGCGGCCCGCGCGCGGGCGCGTGCGCGCGGGCTGGGAGGAGCGGGAGTCAGGCATGATAGCGCCAGTCTAGTCGCTCGACATGCCGGTCGAGCGGCACGCGGCTGGTGGGGGTCGAGTAGGTCGGAAGGGGCTCAGACACCAAAAGTCGCATGCAATTCCCTTGGGTCAGTTTTTGAGTGCGGCTTAAATCCGCATGATTTCAACGGTCTGATTTCAAATGTTGAAGTAGGTGCGAGGGAATTGCATGCGACATTGTTGGGTATCTGTTGGGTGTGGGTTGACGAGGTGTGGGTGCAGCGGGCGGTGAAGCGACGACGCGGGGGCGTGCCGCAGGGTGCGGCGGGGGGCGCGGAGGGGCGCGGCGGGGCTTACAGGTCCTCGTCGAAGCGAGTCACGGGAGGCTTCAGGCGCAGGTCCACGAGGGCGCGGGCAAGAGCGTCGATCTCCTCGCCCTGATACAGTGTCGACCTCCACGAGGCCGGGATGGCCTCGACCCCGAAGTAAGCGCCGCCGAGCTGGCCGTAGATCGCGGCGTTCGTGTCCGAGTCGCCGCCCATGTTGGCGATCGCCAGGGTCGCATCCTTGAAGGACGGGAAATCCAGGAGGCCGTGAACAGCGAGGCGCAGGCCGTGCACGATGTAACCGCTGGTCTCTGACTCCCACGAGGCGCGCTCGGCGGGGTTCGTGCTGATGACGCGCGCGGCCATCTCGTCGAAGGCGGGGCCCGTTGAGGCCCAGCCGACGTTGATGATGTGCTCCGGCGCCCAGCCGAGAAGGGCACCCACGAGGAGGGCAGCGAAGACCTCGGTGGCGGCCTCGGCCTCGACCGAATAGTGGGTCTCCCGCGCGCTCAGCCCGGCGGTGACGACGATCTCGCGGATTTCGCGGTGCTCGAAGCCCGCGATGACGACGGGCGCCAGGCGCATGATCGCGCCGTTACCGGCACGGTTCGAGCGCTCGGCGGTCACCGGCACACGCTGTTCGTGCTCAAAATCGAACAGCGCGGCACGCACCTGGCCACCGATATCGAAACACACGTTCGTCGACGAACGGTACCCGTCCTTGAACCAGCGCATGTATCGGTCCATCACGTCGAAAGAGTCGTAACGACCCATCGCCAGCAGCGAATCCGCCAGGCACAGCGCCATCGACGTGTCGTCCGTCCACTGGCCGGGCTCGAGCTGGAAGGCGCCCCCTCCGACCATGCCCGTGGACGGCGTGAAGGTGCCTGCCACCTTGAACTCGTTCGTCGTGCCCAGCGCGTCGCCAACCGCCAGGCCCACCAGCGCGCCGCGCGCCCGAGAAAGAAAATCCGTCATCCCCACAGTGTGCCACAGGATGCACTTCAACGGATTTCTGGCCTCGTCCCCCAGGAGCGCTCTGGCTTACCGACAAATGTCGCACGTAATTCCCTTTGGTCAGTTTTTGAGTGCGGTCGAAAACCGCATGATTTCAACGGTCCGATTTCAAAGTTTGAAAGAGAGGTGGGGGAATTACGTGCGACATTGTTGGGTATCTGTTGGGTGTGAGCACATGGAACGTCAGGATCCGTTACTCACGTTCCCAGTCTTCCAGTTCGTCGCGGGCTTCCCTTTCTTTGAAGTCGAAATAGAGGTTTGCGAGTCTGGGCGACTTGAGGAAGAGAGTGATACTGCGTCGTCCGGCCGAAAGGACATACATGGAGCCGTCTACAGTTGCGAATCGCCATATTCCGTCAGGCTCTATTTTGCTCCAAACTAGGGATTTGCCCAGGCGTTGTCGAATAGTTGTAAGGTAGGGCTGACATTCTGGGAGAAGCAGCTTATATTCATTGTTGCCTGGTTGGAAGTCCGGACGATTAGCGATGATAAAGTCAAGACCAACTATGTCGTCAGGCCTGAGAGCAGAGAAGGATGAAGAAGTTTCCTCCGGGACGACATCAGAGGTGAACAACAATCCATCTAAGGGGTCGGAAGTCCACCCGAAACGATCACGGAAGGCCGCGGCGTCCGCCCGGCTGGCGGGCCACGTGAGAGACTCCCACGCGTCGAGGATCTCGCTTAGGCGCGACAGCGTCATCATGCGCACCCCCTCGGGCGTGACACGCACGTGCTCGGGATTCAACCGTGTCTGGTCCATGGGGTGTCCCCTCTTCCGGCCGCGTTGGTCGCTGGCGCCAAAACTCTGAGCGACCGCCCTGCTAGGAAACCGACGTGCCGAACAGCAAGCCCAGCAGGTAGGTGACGCCCGCAGCGCCGTAGCCCACGACAAGCTGGCGCAGCGCGCGAGGCATCGGAGGCTGGCCCGACAAGATGCCGACCACGCCGCCCGTGAACAGCAGGGCCACGCCCACAATCGCAGCCGCGACGGCGATAGCCGTCAGGCCCGTCAATCCCAGAATGTAGGGAACCAGCGGGAAGAACGCGCCCGTCGCGAAGAAACAGAACGACGACAACGCGGCCTTCATGGGCGTGCCCACCTGGGCGCCCGCGCCATCCGACTCGGTGCTGCCACCCAGGGCGGCGCGCACTGCGATCGCACCCGACTCGCCGGTCGCCGGCTTGGCAAGACGCGCGAAGACCTGCTTCGCGTGAGCCTCCGCCTCCTCCTCGCTCTCCCCGCGCGCACGAAACACGAGGGCCAGCTCGTTCGCGTCCACATCCAAATCCGGGACCGCCTGATGCGCGTCCGGATCCGGGATCGAGGCGTCAAGCAGCTCACGCTGACTGCGCACGCTCACCCACTCGCCGGCACCCATCGACAAAGCACCCGCGAGCAGGCCCGACACGCCCGTCAGCAACACGACGTGCGGCTCCATGCCCGACGCCGCCACACCCAGCACAAGCGCCAAGTTCGACACCAGGCCGTCATTCGCCCCAAACACCGCCGCGCGGAACGTTCCCGCCAGCGTCTCGCGGGACTTGGCCGCCAGGGACCGGATGACCTCGGCGTGAATGTGCTCGTCCGCCTGCATGTGCGCCGGCACGTCATCATCCACGTCGCGGGAGGAACGCTGCTCCGCGCGCTGAGCCATCGCCAGAATAAAAATCGTGCCGAACAGGTGCGCCAGAACGGACGCGGCGCGCGTCCTGAGCGGAGGCTTCGGCGCAGGCAGCGCCCGCTCACCCAGGCGCGCCAGCCAATACTCCTCGTGGCGGCGCTCCGCCTCCTCCAACTGCAGCAGGACCGCGCGCTCCTCGCCCGTGCGACGCTCCGACAGGTCACGGTAGGTGCGCGCCTCCATCCGCTCCTCAGCCAGGTGCTTGCGCCAGCGCTTAATCTGCTCGCGCGTCGGCTCCCGGTCCGCGGCCGCGTGATCCGCGTTCACTGCCGAGGCCTCGTTCCCCTGCGCGCTCACCGCTGAGGCGAGGCGGGGGCGGGCTGCGCGTCAACCGTCGTCGGCGAGGCGGGGGCGCCAAAAAGGCGTTCCTTCACCGCATCGGCAACCTTATCCGTCACCTGCTCGCCGCCCGCGCGCACGAAATCCGACACCTTCTGGCCCGCAGCGTCCAGGGGGCGGGCCACGACCGGGAAACGACGCACCTTCGAGGCGCCAGCGCGGATCTGCTCGTAGCGCTCACGCCCGGCGCGGGCCCCCAGCACGTATCCGATGCCAACTCCGATGAGGATCCCGGTCTTGGTTCCCATATCTGTCCTTCTCTCGCTGCGTGGGGCGGCGCCCGTGGTCCGCCGGGCGTTCTCGCGCAGGCGTTCCCACCGGCGCACAATCACCCTCATCTTAGTGCCGGGCCATGCTCGCTCGCACGCCCCTGACGCGGGGTGGAGATTTCTCTTGGAAACCCAGCCCAGGCCTCGTCCCCTTGTCACATATGTGCACACCGTGGTCTCCCCTTCACGGCGGGTGATGGAAAGCGCTATGTTTAATGCGTGAGCCAGATAACGATTCAGACGCCCCGGGGAGTATCCATCACCGGGACATTCACGCGTCCTGTGGACTGCCGCGACGCCGCGGTGATCTTTTCTCACAGTTTTTTGTCGGACCGTCACGCATCGGGCATGTTCGATGCGCTCGGTCGCGCGATGCGTCGCGCCGGCTACGCCACCCTCGCCTTCGACTATTCCGGGCACGGCGAATCCGGCGACGAGATCATCACCTTCGACCCGCTCATCGAGGACTTCCGCTCCGCCTCCGGCTGGCTGGCCGACCAGGGGTTCACACGCCAAATCTGCGTCGGCCACGAGTTCGGCGCCACCGTCGCGCTGCGCGCCCGCCCGTCCGCCGTGCAGACCTACGTGCTCGTTTCGCCGGTCCTCGGCCCGCTGTCCTACGACTGGAACCTCGTGTTCTCCGACGTGCAGCTCTCCGACCTGGAACGCCACGGCACCACCACCATCCCCAACGACTCCGAGTCCGTGCGCCGCCACTTCACGATCAACAAGGCCACCCTCGCCGACATGTCCATGGTGTCCGGCGAGAAGGCCTTGCACGGCATCGACGTGCCCGTCCTCATCACACACGACGCCTTCGACGAGGAAACCGGCCTGCTCGACCGCACGCGCGAGGCCTTCCACCTGCTGCCCGACGGATCCGTCGTCGACATGACCGCGCCGCCCGTTGGTGTCGTCGGCGAGTACACGCCCATCGACGGCGTTCCCGTCGCCGACGAGGCCGTGGATCGAGCCCTGGCCGCCTCAGGTTCCGCGCACCTTCCCGCGCTGCCCGACGTCGCCGTGCGGTGGGTCAGCCGCTGGGTGCCAGCAGGCCGGTAGCTGCCCGGTGGGCTGCGCTGACTGCCTCTGCTCCTGGGGCTGCCCCCTGGCGCGCTCTGGTGGCTCGCTGCGCGGATAAGCTGTTGCTATCTGGATAGGTTGCGCGGATGTGGATAGGTTGTGTGCATCCGGATAGGTTATTAAGCTATCCGGATGTTGATTTCCTATCCGGATGTTCGTTTCCTATCCGGATGTTGATTGCCCGTCCGCGCGGATTCGCAGGGACGTGGCTTGCCCGCTCGGCGAGTGCGCCGGGGAGCCTAGTGCGTGCTTTTGGGCGGGTAGCCTGGACCGTGGGGCTGTCCGACTGGCTTCAGGCCTCTGTTTTGCTGCGCGACGGGCTCGGGTGCTCAACGGTCCGCGTCAGGCGGGCTCGCGCGTGTGCCGACAATCCACGCCATCATGTATGGTTCCCTAACAATGTCGCACGTAATTCCCTCGTGAATATTTCAGACTTTGAAAATGCGTCGTTGGAATTGCAATGTTTGTGGGGTGTCTCGAAAACTGACCGATATAAATTATGTGCGACTTTTTTTGGGGAAGGGGAGGGGGAGGGGAAGGGGAGCGATCAGTGCGAGCCTCGCCCGCGACAGGCGTCAGCCCGCGACAGGCGCCGCGCGCGCCCGCAGAAGCGCTCGCAACCGTCGCCGACCACGTGCGCACCAGCTACCCGCGCACCAACTCCGCCAGCCGTTGAGGTTGTCCATGCGGGCCTCGGCGTGCGCACCAGCTACCCGCGCACCAACTCCGCCAGGGCAGGAGAGGCCAGCCACTGCCTCGTCCCGAAGGAGGATACCGACACGCCCGCCACCGCCGATGCGAAACGAATGAGGCGCTCCGGATCCGAGGCTCCCGCGCGCTCAAGCGCCCACGCGAACGCCCCGTGGAACGCGTCCCCCGCACCCATCGTCGAGGCGTCGGGAACCTCGCGCACGGGAACCTCGCCGCTGGTGCCGTCCCACCAGTACTGCACGGGCCGCTCGCCGCGCGTGCGCACCACCCGCGTGATGCCGAAACCGCGCAGGAAGCCGGCGACCTGCTCGCCGTCCGCTCGCGCGAGGAGCGGGGGCGCGAAATCCTCCGACACGACGGCGACGTCCACGAGGCCCAGCAGGGGAGTGAGCCAGTCCTTCCACGAGCCGCCATCGAGCACCCGCAGGTGCGGCGGTCGCGCCTCAAGGAGAGCGAAGGGATCCTCGCCGTCCACCTCGGGCACGCCCAGCGTCAGCGCCGCCTGCGCCAGCGCCGGGTTGTGCCCGTCGATGAGGACGACGCCGACGCGCTCGGGCAGCTCCGCCGCGACGCGCCCCGGGTCGGCGTCCAGCCGCGCGTTCGTGGAGGCGACCATGCGCCCGCTCGGGTGCTCGATGATCGAGGAGACGGCCGGCTCGCGCAGGGACGAGGCCGGGGCCGCGCCGCGCTCTCCAAGCGCGGACGGGTGATCGAGAGGGGTGGGGGCCGTCGCATCCAGGACTCGCACGCCCGCGGACGCCAAGTCCGCGGCCAGGAAAGCAGACACCGGGCCCTCGCCGAGGGCCGTCAGCAGCGTCGGCGCCTCCCCAGAGGGGAAGGGGGCCGGGGAGTTGGCCTCGGCCTCGTCGGCGGAAGGAGCGCGGGTGGCCGCGTCGGCGGAAGAAGCGCGGGTGGCCGCGACGAGCGCCGCGTAGGTGACTGCCGCGTTCGTCGCGGGGCCGCCGGCGGCCATCGTGAAGTCCGTGGAGGTCACCTTCAGGCCCGGGTCGGGTACGTGGTCGAGTCGGTGCAGCACGTCCAGGGTCGTCAGCCCGGCAAAGAGAGCAGTCATGGGCATATTGTCGCACCCGGCGGGCGCTGGGGGACGAGGCGGGCGCTGGGGGACGAGGCGGGCGCTGGGGCTGTACCATGATGGCGAACCAACATTCACCGACTCTTTCGGACCGCCATGCACCTGCTCGACGCGCTGAACAATTCACTCCCCGAGGCCTTCCGAGCCATCGACCTCATGGGCGTGCTCCTCAACGGTATCCTCGGCGGAAAGGTTGCGCGAGAACGCAACTTCGACGCCGTCGGCTTCTGTATCCTCGCGATCATGACGGCGCTCGCGGGCGGCATGATCCGTGACCTGCTGCTGACGACGCGCACCGGCGCACCCGTGGCCATCACAGACCCCTACTACCTGTGGTTCGCGATCATTGGTGCCCTGGTCGCGATGGCCTTCCGCATGGACTCGCGTGCGTGGTCGGTGCTCCTCGTCATCGCGGACGGCATGGTGCTGGGCTGTTGGAGCGCGACCGGCGCGATCAAGACCCTCGACGCGGGGTTTGCGATCATGCCGGCGATCCTGCTCGGCATCATGACTGCCATCGGCGGTGGCATGGTCCGAGATATCTCCGCGGGCTTGGTCCCGCGCGTCTTTGGCGGCAACAACCTCTACGCCACACCGGCGTTCGCGTGCTCGCTGGTCACGGTTGCGTTCTGGTACATGGGCCAGCCGGTCCTGGGTATGGGCGCATCCATCGTCGTTGGCCTCATCTTCACCGCCATGGCGCACTGGCGTCGATGGAGGCTCCCGCAGACCCGCGAGTGGACGATCACTCTCACATATTCGCAGTTAAAAGCTCTGCGCAGGGGTAGGCGTTAGTATGGCCGTGTGAATTCCAAAACAACACACGCTTCTTCGTCTCCCGCAACGGCGCGTAAGCCGTTCAAAACGTGGCACCTGTCCATGATGGCCCTGGGCCTGGCGATCGGTGCCGGCTTCTTCCTGGGCACGGGCTCCGCCATTCACCAGGCGGGCCCCGCCGTCCTCGTGTCCTATCTGCTGGCCGCCATCATCGTCGTGTCCGTGATGCTGGCCCTCGCGGAGCTGGCCTCGTCCCTGCCGTCGACCGGTTCCTTTTCCTCCTACGCCGAGGCCGGGATCGGCCGGTGGGCCGGGTTCACTATCGGGTGGCTGTATTGGGTCATGCTCATCATGGTGTCGGGCCTGGAGGTGACGGGCGCGGCCACGTTCTTCGTCGTCTGGTTCCCGGGCGTGCCCCAGTGGGTCGTCGCCCTGGTCATCGTCGTCGTCATTGGCGGCATTAACCTGCTGGCCGCCGGCCAGTACGGCGAGATCGAGGCCTGGCTGTCGATGGTGAAGATCATCGCGATCGTCGGCTTCCTGTGCGTGGGTGTCTTCCTGGTCGCGCGCACCGCGCTCGTTGGGCCGCTGCCCGGACACGAGGGCGTCCTGCAGAACGTCCTGGGTCACAACGGTTTTGCGCCCAACGGCCTGTCGGGTATCGCCGTGGCTCTCCTGGCCGTCATCACGTCGTTCGGTGGCCTCGAAATCGTCACGATCGCCGCCGCCGAGGCCGAGGACCCCCGCGCCGCGATGGCCAGCGCGATCCGTTCGGTCATTACCCGCATCCTCGTGTTCTACGTGGGTTCCGTCCTCCTACTGACCGCCCTGCTGCCCTGGGACAGTGAGGCGATGGAGAAGAATGCCTTTGCCGTCGTCCTCGAGATGGCGGGCATCCCGGCCGTCAGAACCATCATGGAGGTCATTATCTTCATGGCGCTGGTTTCCGCGTTCTCCGCGAACATCTACGCCTCCTCGCGCATGGTCTACTCCCTGTCCGCGCGCGACATGGGGCCGCGCTGGCTGCTGGGCGCTCCCGCCGCCGAGAAGGCGCACGTGCACACCGTCGTCGAGGCGGCCCTCGAGGACGACGAGGCCGTCCTGGCTGCCGAGAGGGAGGGAGACATCGCGGCCGGGCGTACCCCGAAGCGAGCGGTCGGCCTGGTCGTCGCGCTGGCGCTCCTGGCGGTCCTGGGCAACTGGTACCTGCCCGACACTATCTTGACGATGCTCATCAACGCGATTGGCATGGTCCTCCTCATCGTGTGGACTTTCATCATCATTTCGCTCATGCGCCTGCACCCCACTCTGGAGCGCAGCGGCTCCCTCGTGATCCGCATGCCCGGTTGGCCGTGGCTGCCGTGGGTTGTCCTGGTGGGCCTGGCTGGCATCGCCGCGCTCATGCTCACGAGCGACGAGGGGCGCTCTCAGCTGGTCTCGATGGGCGCGCTCACGCTCATCATCGTCGCGATTTACTTCGTGCGTCAGCTGGTGAGTTCGCGCGCCACCAAGTAGTTATCCACAGGGGCGCGCCGCCGAGTACGCAGATGCCGGCGGTCGGGTCCATCATGGGGGCACCCCGACGACATGTCGGGGTGCCCCCATGGCGTGGGCTCGCGCGAGTGGACAGGAGGCGTGATGGCACGCAAGCGCCGCAGGAGCATCGGGGATATGATCGGCGTCCTGCTGATCGTCGCCGCCCTGGTGTGGGCGTTCGCGCCCGGCGTCGGCTGGGACCTGCTGGGCCTGCGCTCGCGCCTGGGATGGCCTCCGATGCGCAGCGGGGAGGCGCTGTCCTCCTTGCCTGACACCGAGGCGGCCCGCCAGCTGCGCGAACTCGCCGTTCGGTCCGCGGATGAGGCGTCTGTCGTCCCGGATTACGACCGTCAGGCCTTCGGCCAGCGATGGGCGGACACCGACCACAACGGCTGCGATACCCGTAATGACATCCTCGCCCGGGACCTCGCGCGACCCACCTTCAAGCCGGGCACGCGGGACTGCGTGGTGCTCACCGGGACGCTCGCCGAACCCTACACGGGCACCACGATCCAATTCCAGAGGGGGGACAAGAGCTCTGCCCTGGTCCAGATCGACCACGTCGTCGCCCTGGCTGACGCGTGGCGCTCGGGGGCCTGGCAGTGGGACGCGCAGCGGCGCCAGGAGTTCGCCAACGACCCCGAGAACCTCTTGGCGGTCGACGGGGCGGCAAATGAGGACAAGTCGGCGTCCTCCGCTGACCAGTGGCTGCCGCCCAATGCCGCCTTCCGCTGCGACTACGTCAAGCGGCAGATCGCCGTCAAATACGCCTACGGCCTCAGCGTCACTCAGGCCGAACAGGATGCGATGGCGACCCAGCTGACTACCTGCTCGGACGATCCCTAGTCCGAATCTGTCAGACTGTTCGGAGTGTGAGTCTGTGCGTGTGACGCTCACACGAATGCAGTGCGTCTGTGCGCCAGTGACTAGCGGAGGCAAGAAGAATCGCAGCCTTTTTCTCAACATGTGTCCATCCGGTGTGGAACTGTACCCAGCGCGGGGACGTTGCCGAACAACGCCGGTAAGGTTCCCCTCAAGGGAGAGGGGTGACATGTACACGGCAATCAACTGGGCGATGGACGCGGGCTTGTACGCGGCCGTCACCGCGCTCACCTGCGCCCTGTGGTGGCTCCTCGGCATGCGTGCCGACCGCGCGCGCCTGCGCGGGCGTCCCCCGCGCGCCACCTCACACGACGAGGCCCCCGGCCACGCCAGCTGCGACCACCTCACCGTCTCCAAGGCCCTGCCCCTCATCTACCGTCGATCCAAGCGGACCGGCGCCCTCCTGCCGCGAGAAGACAACCCGAACACCCCCACGACCGCGGAGATTCCCGTGGTCGCGGCCCAGGCCTCGTCGATGTGGAGGCTGCCGAGGGCACTGCCCCTCGCGTGGGTCCTCTACCTGGCGGGCCTCCTGATCTTCACGCTCTTGCCGATCCCCTCCGACCCGGTGGCAGCCTGCGCCGCGATCATCCACTGGGACAACTACGTGCCCTTCGGGTCCCTGGCCGCCGTCGCCGACCAATTCCGCGACGGTGAACAGCTGCGCGGCACCCTCTACGGCCTATCGATCCTCCTCAATATCGCCCTGTTCGTACCCCTCGGCGCGCTCGCGGAGACGGCGTGGAGGATTCGGCGCGCCCGCCAAGCCCGCGAGGACCTGCCCACCGACGGCGGGCGCCTGGCCCGTTCCATTCCCACCCGTCGCGTGCTCGTATGGATTGCGATCGGCGCCCTCGTCTCCTGCCTGATCGAATTCACCCAGTACACGGGCCTGTTCGGCGTCGTGCCCTGCACCTACCGCGTCGTCGACATCGACGACGTCATCACCAACACGATCGGCACCTACCTGGGCGTGCGGCTCCTGCCCCTCATCGCGCGCAACGCGCGCTTCATGGGTTCGTAAGGGCGATGCCCGCGCCCTACAGCCAATCCGCGCCCTACAGCCAGCCGGCCGCGCGGGCCAGGGACGCGGCCTCGGCGCGCGTGCGCGCGTTCATCTTCAGCATCGCCGAGGACACGTGGTTGCGCACCGTCCCCTGGCTGAGATGGAGGGAATGGGCGATGTCGGCGATCGTGCCTCCGCCTTCGACCTCGCGCAACACGTCGGCCTCGCGATCCGTCAGGGGAGAAGACCCCGCCGCCAGCGCCTCCAACGCCAGATTCTGGTCGATCGCCCGCCCGCCCGCGGCCACCGTCCGCACGCCCTCGGCGAGAGTCTCGACCGGCGCGTCCTTCACCATGAAGCCCGTCGCCCCCGCGTCGAGGGCGCGCTGCAAGTAACCTGGGCGCCCAAAGGTCGTCACGATGAGCACGCGCACCCCCGGGAATCGGGAACGGATCGCCTGCGTGGCCGTGATGCCGTCCATGCGGGGCATCTCGACGTCGATGATGGCGACGTCGATGGGGGCACTCGCGTGGGCAGGGGCGTCCGCTGATGCCAGGCGCGCCAGCTCATCGAGTGCCTGCGCGCCGTCCGCGGCCTGCGCGACGACCTCAATGTCGCGCTCCAGGTCCAGCAACCCAGCCAACGCCCCGCGAATCATCGCCTGGTCATCGGCCACGAGTACCCGAATCGTCACGTCACCCTCCTGTCTGCCTGCGCTTGGGGTACTAGGCTAGCGCAGGTGAGAGGATCGTTCCTTGGGTTCGCCACCCATCAGGACGAGGCCGACCCGCCCTCCCGGGACCGCGCGGGGCTCTGGGAGGGGGTCACGGCCTCGTCGAGGTGACCGAGGCCTCGGACAATCAGGACGAGTGGGCGGCGGCTTCGGCGTCGAAGGACAGCGCGAGCGTCCACGTAGAGCCCGACGCGCCCCACGTGAGCGTGCCCTCGTCGCCGACCAGCTCGGACAGGCCCGCCAGGCCCGACCCCGATCCCGCGCTCGACGCCGCGTAGGCGGCCGAGTATCCGTCGTTCGTGACCGTCACGCCATCAGGGGAAAGACGTACCCGCACCCACGAGGGGCGCGCGTGCAGGATCGCGTTCGTGACCCCCTCGCGGATCACGTGGGCGGCGGCGGCCGAACGAGGCCCCGACGGCGGCTCGCCCTCGTTCGTGATCTCGGCGTCGATGCGCGCGACCTCCAGAAGCGACCGCGCCTCCTCGAGCTCCTCTCCCGGGGACAAGGCCCGCGTGGCCGCCACGATGCGGCGCACGTCAGCCAAGGCCTCGTTCGCCTGCGCGGTCACCGCGCGAATCTGCTCGCGCGCCTCCTGGACGCGCCCAGCCTCCAGGAGGCGACCCGCCAGCTCGGACACCATCGTGATCCCCGTCAGCGAGTGCCCGAGAATGTCATGCAGATCCGTGCTCAGGCGCGCACGCTCCGCGGCCTTCGCGCGCTGGATCGCATCCTGGCGGCGCAGATGCTCGCGGGCCGAACGCTCCATGCGCCAACGCGCCACCCCCACGAAGACACACAGCAGCACCAGGTACCAGACCATCCACAGGGGCTCGCCCTGCGCGTAAGCGGCCACACCCGCGATAGCGGTCACCGGCACGAGGCCCGCGACGATGAACCTGCCCGGCGCCTGAAACACCCACGCGACCAGCAGATACGACGTCAGCATGAACGCGTGAGGCGTGTCGAGGGAGACCGCATACACGAGGTAGGCAACCGTCGCCGCCACCAGCGCCGCGTGGGAGAGGATGAACGGCCTCGTGAAGGAGTTGCGCGCGGGCAG
>ERZ772978.175-NODE-175-length-26378-cov-66.8077_pt1 | contig 26378 bp, 19 predicted proteins | sample MGYA00511675_ERZ772978 | MGnify/ENA primary metagenome ERZ772978 (study PRJEB29015, sample SAMEA2738092) | human oral metagenome | biome: human oral; feature: human-associated habitat; material: saliva | place: China | collected 2156 ... | reverse complement strand
ACTTGCATGGGGTGCAAGGGGTCGAAGGTTCGAATCCTTTCACTCCGACCAAAAAATTTAGGGACTTAACCTGTTTTTCCGGTTAAGTCCTTTTTGTTTTTACTCTGTGGGGTAAACAATAGGGCAAATATAAGTGTAGACGGTACGATTTATTTTTTATTAAAAAAGCGTTTCAAATTCCTTTGTAGACTGTTTACTTATTAAGCTAAAAACAATCTTGCAACCTTGTAGGGTAGTATTATGGTAAAGGCCGTCTGAAAAATAACGATAAAACAAAACCTGCTTAAAAAAGCAGGTTTTGTTGTTTCTAAAGCAGGTCTATTCGGCACTATCTTTCAGCGTGTCTTTATAAGTATAAAGATACGATGCGCCGACAAAGGATGCGCCACCGACGACATTGCCCAGGAATACGGGAATCATGTTGAAGAAAAATTGCCCCCAAGTAATGTTTGCGCCTGCCAAAATGCCGGCCGGGATAACGAACATATTGGCGACAAGGTGTTGGAAGCCGTTTAATACGAAAATCATGACGGGGAACCAAATGGCCAGCATTCGTCCGGTTGTGTTTTTAGCGGCAAAGTACAGCCACGCGCCCATGCAGACCATCCAGTTACATGCGACTGCCGATACGAAAGCACGACCGAAATCCATATGGACTTTTGCTTCTGCCACGGCAATAGTTTTTTCTGCCACGCTGCCTTCGGTCATGCCGACATAGTGTCCGAGAAAAAACGCCATCGCCAGCGTGCCTACCAAATTGCCCATGCAGACGATAACCCAGTTTCGCAGCAGCATTTTAGAGGAAATCCGTCCGGCCAACCTGCCTAAAGACATAATCATCATGTTGCTGGTTACCAGCTCGCCGCCGCCAAGCAGGATACAAATCAAGGCGATTGGGAATACGGCGGCACCGAGTAAAGTCGCAACGCCGCCCCATTCGTGCGGAATGCCGCTGACTACTTTTAAATAGGCAAGATAACCGAAGCCGATGTATCCGCCGGCCAAAATGCTCAAGATTGCCAGTGTGGGGATGCTGGATTGTGCTTTGGCGCAGCTTTTGTCGAGAACAACCTGTAAAATTTCCTGTGGGTATAAATCGCGCGAAGCCATGATGTTCCTTAAAGTGGGTTGAGGAGGAAACGTTGTTTTAAAGGTGGTACAAACTGTCGCGGTAGAGTGGTGTTATAGGGAGCCGGTGTACGGTCTTTGTCTTATCAATCAGCCTGAATTAAACCTAAAAAACAGATACTTCGCCTTGCTTTAGCTCAAAAGAAATATTATTACATTTTGTCTCCATATTCAAAAAGGCCGCCTGAACATTGAAATTTCAGACGGCCTGGTTTTGATTTCTTAAACTGACAAATGAGCCAGCTTTGCATTGCCTTCGCGTGGAATAGGGCGCGGATTGCCTTGTGCATCGATGGCGACGTAAGTGAATACGGCTTCGGTAACCAGTTGGCGGTCTTCCGTTACCATATCGTTCATCAAAGTCTTCACCCACACTTCGATTTTCAGTTGCAAAGAAGTATTGCCTACTCGGACGCAATGACCGTAGCAGCATACAACGTTGCCGACCTTTACCGGTCTGATGAAATTCATTTCTTGAACGGCCACGGTGACAATTCGTCCCTGTGCGATTTCTGCCGCCAAAATACCGCCGCCCAAATCCATTTGCGACATAATCCAGCCGCCGAAGATGTCCTGATTAGGGTTGGTATCGCGCGGCATGGCTACCGTACGCAATAAAAGTTGTCCTTCGGGAGCGGCATGGGTTTGTTTGTTGTCAGCCATAAAAAATCCTGTCAAAAAGTGGTATTTTACGCCATTTGTGGCGCTAAACCTATGTAGGCCGTCTGAAAAATCAGCAGGTAAAGTGTTACAATTAAATACATTCATCAGACAAAGGAGAAAGCTCATGCATCCGATTCAAGAACCACGAAATAGCGGCCTTTTACGCGTATCCGACATTCACGAAATCTATTGGGAAGAGTCAGGCAATCCTGATGGACACCCCGTGATTTTCCTGCATGGCGGCCCCGGAGCAGGCGCATCACCGGCTTGCCGAGGCTTTTTCAATCCAGAACATTTCCGCATCGTCATCATCGACCAACGCGGTTGCGGACGTTCCAAACCCTATGCCTGTATCGAAGACAACACCACATGGGATTTGGTTGCCGATATCGAAAAAGTACGCGAAATGCTTGGCATTCAAAAATGGCTGGTTTTCGGCGGCTCATGGGGTAGCACCTTGTCGCTTACTTATGCCGAAACCCATCCCGATCGCGTCAGTGGCTTAGTTTTGCGCGGTATTTTCCTGTGCAGGCCGTCTGAAATGGCATGGCTGAACGAAGCAGGCGGCGTCAGCCAAATTTATCCGGCTCAATGGCAAAAATTCATTGCCCCCGTGGCCGAAAACAAACGCCAAGCCCTAATCAAAGCCTACCATGAAATGCTGTTCAGCGAAGATGAAGCCACGCGCCTCAAAGCGGCCAAATCATGGGCAGACTGGGAAAGCTACCTTATTCAGTTTGAACCTAAAGACGTGGATGAAGACCCGCAAGCCTCCCTTGCCATCGCAAGAATGGAAAACCATTATTTCGTGAACGAAGGCTGGTTGCAGGGCGATAAAGCCATCTTGGCAAACATCGACAAAATCCGCCATATTCCAACCATCATTGTCCAAGGCCGCTATGACCTATGCACCCCGATGCAAAGCGCATGGGAACTCTCGCAAGCCTTCCCAGAAGCAGAATTGAGAATTGTCCAAGCAGGCCACTCTTCTTTTGATCCTTCGCTTTCTGAAGCTTTGGTAAAAGCAGTAGAGGATATTAGAAGTAAGTTATAAAGATTAATCAATAACAATGCCGTCTGAAAAAGTTTCAGACGGCATTTTTTATATTTACATATTAAATTTGATAGCATATTATCATTGCATTTTTATCAATTTGAATTTTTTAGAATTTCAATATGAAACCTCTCATTTACTATGCCCATTCTGCCCAAGACAAACTTGGCAATCTCTTGCCTTACGAACATTGGCAAACCTTGCAAAGCCATTCGGTCAATGTTGGGGAAATGGCGGCGGAGTTTGCTCAGGTGTTTGGTGCGCAGGAAATTGCCTGTCAGACGGGACAGCTTCACGATTTAGGGAAATATTCGGAACCCTTTAATCAGCGATTGCATGGCGGCCCTTCAGTTGATCATGCTACCGCCGGAGCCAAAATTGCTGTCGAGCGTTGGGGAAATGTTATTGGCAAGCTGATGGCATTTTGCATTGCGGGGCATCATGCAGGGCTAGCCAACGGGAGCGGTGAAGGTGATAACCGCCGCACATTGAAACAGCGTTTAGCATTGCAATTCGGCGCAGATATTCCCGCCCTCGATAACTTGTGGCAACAAGAAATCAAGCTCCCGAAAACCCTGTCTGCACCGCCACTCAAAGCCGACGCGCATCATCCTTTTTTCTCCTACGCCTTTTTCACCCGAATGCTCTATTCCTGCTTGGTGGATGCCGATTATCTCGACACCGAAGCCTTTTATTCAAACTTAGAAAACAAAGCCGTCGAGCGCGGCAGCTATCCCAAGTTAAACGCCTTACAACGCAATTTCAATCAATTTATCAACGCTTTCAGACGACGTGTCGCCCAAGCTCCAGAGCAAACCGAAGCCGAAAAACGCAATGCCGCCTTAAACCGCCTGCGCAGCGAAATTCTCGATTACGCCGTAGAACAAGCGGCACAACCGCAAGGGCTATTTACGCTCACCGTGCCGACCGGCGGCGGTAAAACTTTCACTTCCATGGCATTCGCGCTGGAACACGCCAAACGGTACAGAATGCGGCGCGTAATTTACGTCATCCCGTTTACCAGCATCATCGAACAAAATGCCGCCGAATTTCGCAAAGCCTTTGGCGAATTGGGCGAACAAGCCGTATTGGAACACCACAGCACCTTCGACGATGGCAAACTGCAAAATGAGGCCACCAAAGACAAATTGCGCCTTGCCTCGGAAAACTGGGACGCGCCGATTGTCGTGACCACCGCCGTGCAATTCTTCGAATCCCTCTTTGCCGACCGCTCCTCGCGCTGCCGCAAGCTGCACAACATCGCAGGCTCCGTCATCATCCTCGACGAAGCGCAAATGCTGCCGCTCAATCTTTTGCTGCCCATCATGCAAGCCATCAAAGAATTGGTGCAAAACTACCGTTGCAGCATCGTCATGTGCACCGCCACCCAGCCAGCCGTGCAAGCCGAAAACGGCTTCTATCGCGGCTTTGAAAACGTGCGCGAAATCGCCCCAAAACCGACCGCACTTTTCGACAAACTGCGCCGCACCACCGTGCAACACATCGGCACACAAACCGACACCGACCTGCTCGCCAAACTTGGTGAACACCTGCAAATGCTCGTCATCGTCAATAACCGCCGCCACGCCCGCAGCCTGTATGACAAAGCCAAACACCTTGACGGAATGTTCCACCTGACCACCTTAATGTGCGCCAAACACCGTAGCCAAAAACTCGATGAAATCCGAGGCCGTCTGAAAAAGGGCGAACCCTGCCGCGTCATTGCCACCTCTTTAATTGAAGCCGGCGTTGATGTGGATTTTCCGCTGATAATGCGCGCTGAAGCAGGTTTAGACAGTATTGCGCAAGCCGCCGGACGCTGCAACCGCGAAGGCAAAAGGCCGTCTGAAAACAGCTTTGTCTGGATATTCGCGCCCGAAGAACAATGGAAAGCCCCGCCCGAACTTGCCGCACAAGCCGCCATCATGCGCCTGACCGCCGACAGCTTTTCAGACGACCTTTTATCCATCCAAGCTGTCGCTGCCTACTTCGCCGAGCTTTATCAATTAAAAGGCAGCGAACTGGACAATAAAAAAATCCTGAAAAAGCACAATGATACAGGGCAAAGCCTCGATTTCCCATTCCAAACCATCGCCGACAAATTCCGCATGATCGAAAGCCATATGCAGCCGCTGATTATTCCCTTCGATGTTGAGGCCGAAATCCTCATTAGCAGCCTGCACCACGCCGACCACATTGGTGGACTGCTGCGCAAACTGCAACCCTACATCGTCCAAATCCCCGAAAAAGCCCTCGCCGCTTTATATAAAGCAGGGCGTATTGAACCGATTAACGAGAAAAACTTCGGCAAACAGTTTTATACGCTGATTGGGCTGGATTTGTATGATGAAGTGGCGGGTTTGAGTTGGGAGGATATGGAGTTTTTGAAAGGGGAGAGTTTGGTTTTTTGAAGAAAATTTACCAGAGAATAAACCAGTTGTAGTTAATATCTAACATTAAGGAAATAAAGAAAATGGCTAACATTAAGGAAATAAAGAAAATAGCTAACATTATTAAAGTTCGTGATGACTATGAACCAATACAATTTGAATCAATAAGTGGATTGAATAAATTCAAAGTCTGTGAGGGTTCAAGTGCTTCATGGACAGATCAGGAATTTACAGTAAAAGATTTACGAAGTCGGGTTGAGCCTTGGCTAACTTCACTTTTTCAATCTGAACATCTTTCCTTGTTAGTTGGTGCTGGATTAACCCATGCAGTTCATTATTTGGCAGCAAATAAAGCTGCCGCCGGAATGTCAGCCTTGGATTTAATTAACTATAAGGATGAAATAGATAATATAGCTAAAGAATCTGCTAAAAAAGCAGGCAGAGAAGGAGGAAACCTAGAAGATCAACTTCGAGTTGCAAATGAATTATTGCGAGGATTAGAAATTCTTGGAGAATCGAAGGCAGATAATTTACGGAATGAGTTAAATGAAGGCATGAAAGATTTTGCTCAATCTATCTTAAGTAGTGAAAACGGTATTGTAACGGCTGATGAAGATAAACGAGAGCAAGCATTTAACACGCTAGTTACTTTTTTAATGAGTTTTGCTAGCCGTATTGGTGTACGTGAACGACTAAATATTTTTACCACAAATTATGATCGTTTGATTGAAGCCGGAGCGGAAATTGCAGGCTTGCATCTATTAGACCGCTTTCTTGGCAATCTTATGCCGATTTTTCGTTCCTCACGTTTGGATTTAGATATGCACTATAACCCACCGGGAATAAGGGGAGAACCAAGATATTTAGAAGGTGTTGCTCGATATACAAAATTGCATGGTTCTGTAGATTGGGTACAAACAGACCGAGATATACGTCGTATAGGTTTACCGTTTGGTGCTACTGACATTACTCCATTTTTTCAGACACCAAGTCTTTATGGGGCAACTGCACACGAATTAATGATTTATCCAAATGCAGCCAAAGACAGAGAAACAGCAGGCTATCCTTATGTGGAATTATTCCGAGATTTTGCATCTGCTGTTTGTCGTCCTAATAGTGTATTAGTAACTTATGGATATAGCTTTGGCGATGAACATATTAATCGGACTATTCGCGATATGTTGACTATTCCTTCAACTCATTTAGTTGTAATTTCTTACGATGATCCACTTGATCGTATTATGCAAATTTATAATGAAATGGGGAGACCTTCCCAAATCAGCTTAATGATTGGTGCTGAATTAGCTGATTTGACAAAGCTGACGCAAAATTATCTTCCTAAAGCTGCGATTGATAAAACTACATTTCGGATGAGTGAACTGCTTAAACAGCGTATGGACCCCATGCAATCCGATAAGGAGCATAAGAAGCAAGAAACAACAGTCAGCGATACTAACTTGGAGGAATTGTAATGAGTTTATCACCTTTAGCTTATGCCGATTCTTTGCGTATTGGTACAATCGATTTTGTGTCGCCGGATGAAATTAAGGTTTTGCTGGATATTGAAGCACCTGATGGTGTTGCACTTAATGCAGGTACACCACGCCCATTTCCACGAATTAATGGTTATGTGTTGATACCAAGCGATGAGGGTTATTTAGTTGCACAAGTGGAATGGATTACGATTGAGCGCTCACAATATCCCAAACGCAAAGGAATGCAAGATTTTGGTTTGATTGACCTACCTTATCCCTTACGAAAAATGAGCTTAAATCCTTTAGGTTGTTTGTTTTACGGAGATAGAAGCTTAGACGGAAAAGAAAGTTACCGTTTCCAACGAGGGGTTGAAGGTTATCCAACTGTTGGCGCACCTGTATTATTACCAACTCAAATCCAGCTTAGAGCTATTGTTGAATCAGGTGATAACCGTTCTGTTTTGATCGGTAATAGCCCATTGGCAGCTAACGCCAAAGTAATGATAGATCCAGATAGGGTTTTCGGTCGCCATTTAGCCGTTTTAGGGAATACAGGTAGCGGAAAATCCTGTTCTGTCGCGGGACTTATTCGTTGGTCTTTAGAGGCTGCAAAACAACAGCAAGAGACTACCCCTAATGCACGCTTTATTATCCTTGATCCAAATGGTGAATATGCAAATACGTTTAAAGATATGAGCGAAGTACGTGTATATGCAGTTGAACCGAGTGATGAAATAAAACAGTTACAGATTCCTTTATGGTTTTGGAATAGCGCGGAATGGAGTGCTTTTACTCAGGCAAGCAGTAAGACACAACGTCCACTGCTTAAACAAGCATTACGTGATGTTAGAGCTGGCCGTACAATTTCTAATGATTCTTCAGAAAATAAAATGCTGTCTCTGCGACGTTACCTTTCATCTAGATTGATTTCATTTCGACGAGATCTACGTTCTGGTGAGATCCAAACGGATGAATCTAAATTTGGTTTTCGTCTAAAGGCTATTGCAGCTGATTTACAAGAAAAAAGTAGCATTTATAAAGAAAATAAATTGGATATAGCTCTAGAGGCTATTAATTCCGCCTTGATAGCCACACATAATAGTTTTGTTAAAGATAGAAAAACTATTGAATATTATAGAGCTTTCACTGAAGAACAGGTTAACCGGATTATTACAGCTTTGGAAGATTCGCTCACAACGGTTGGAGGGATTCTCCCACAAAATGGATCTAATGAAGATATTCCGTTAATGTTCGAAGGAGTTCAGCTACCAGATCATTTAGAAATATTGGCTGAGCAGGAGAATGCCAGTCAATTTGTTGATTTTTTAGTATCTCGAATTCGTACGCTTATCTCAGATGTGAGAGTGAAGTCTGTCATTTCTGATACCAGCATGGCTCTGGATGATTGGTTGAATGCATATATTGGAGGAAATCAAGCCGAGAATGGTTCTGTTACCGTTATAGATCTTTCATTAGTGCCTACTGAAGTGATCCATCTGGTTACGGCGGTCGTTGCACGTATGACATTAGAGGCTTTGCAACGTTATCGGAAACTGAATCAAGGAAAAACATTGCCTACAGTTTTGGTAATGGAGGAAGCACATACTTTTATAAAGAGATATAAGGATGATGCTGAAAATCAAAGTTCAGCAACAATCTGTTGTCAAGTTTTTGAAAAAATTGCGCGAGAGGGGCGAAAATTCGGATTAGGCTTGGTCTTATCCTCCCAGCGTCCTAGCGAGCTCTCACCAACAGTTCTTTCACAATGCAATAGTTTTCTTTTGCACCGTATCAGCAATGATCGCGATCAAGAGTTAGTACATAAACTTGTACCTGATAATTTACACGGACTATTACGTGATTTACCTTCATTACCTTCACGTCATGCGATTCTATTGGGCTGGGCATCTGAGTTACCGGTCTTAGTTAAGATGAAGGATTTACCGGAGAATCATAGACCAAAATCAGATGATCCTGATTTTTGGGCTGTTTGGTCTGGTCAAGTTGAACGGAAAGTAAATTGGAAAACTATTGCAGATGATTGGCAGCAGATTAGTCCAGCAAATGGAGATGATTAAAGTTGATATACATTTTTTATAGTCAATTTTAAGACAGTTATTGTAGAGGTGCGGTCAATTCTCCTAACGTTTTCAAAACGTCGTCTAAAACCGCACTTACCAACCACAAGGAGAACAAAATGAACCAAATCCGCCTACATATTTGGGGCGATTATGCCTGTTTTACCCGTCCGGAGATGAAGGTGGAGCGGGTGTCTTATGATGTCATCACGCCGTCGGCGGCGCGCGGGATTTTGGCGGCGGTGCATTGGAAGCCGGCGATTCGGTGGGTGATTGACCGGATTTATGTGCTAAAGCCGATTCGGTTTGAGTCGGTGCGGCGCAATGAGTTGGGCGGCAAGATTTCGGCGGGTAAGGTCAGCGGTGCGATGAAGCGTAAGAGCGTTGCCGATTTATATACGCTGATTGAAGACGAACGCCAGCAGCGCGCGGCGACGGTGCTTAAAGACGTGGCTTATGTGATTGAAGCCCATGCGGTGCTGACGGCAAAAGCGGGGTCAGATGAGACCGTTACCAAGCATATTGAGATGTTCAAACGCCGTGCGAAAAAGGGGCAATGTTTCCAGCAGCCTTGTTTGGGCGTGCGTGAATTTTCTGCCGATTTTGCGTTGATTGACGAAGGCGAGCCGCTGCCGCTGTCGACATTATTGGAAAGCGAGGCAAACCGTGATTTAGGCTGGATGCTGCACGATATTGATTTTGACCACGGCAACACGCCGCATTTTTTCCGCGCACAAATGAAAGAGGGCGTGATTGATGTACCGCCGTTTTACGCCGAGGAGGTGAAAGCATGATTCTTGCATCCCTTGCCCGCTATTACCGCCGTTTGGCAGCGGAAACCGATGAAATGGGCAACCCGAAAGTGCCGCCTTATGGCTTTAGCGAGGAGAAAATCGGCTGGATTTTGGTGTTGGATAAAGAAGGCCGTCTGAAAACCGTTGTGCCGAATCTGACTGCCGATAAAAAGCCGCAGCCGAAGCTGATGAGCGTGCCGCGCCCTGAAAAACGCACGTCGGGTATCAAACCGAATTTTTTGTGGGATAAAACCGCCTACGCGCTTGGCGTGGAAGCCAATAAAAACAAAGCCGAAGCCAAAGAAAAACCGTTTACGCCGTCTGAAAAAACCTTTGAAGCCTTCAAGCAATACCATCTCGGTTTACTGCAAAACAGCGACGATGAAGGCTTACAAGCCTTGTGCCATTTTCTGCAAAACTGGCAGCCTGCACATTTCGCTGCCGAAAATCTGCCTGCCGAAATGCTCGATGCCAACATCGCATTTTCTCTTGAAAAAACGACCGCACTTATCCATAAACGCGAAGCTGCACAAACCTTGTGGGCAGGCTGCTTGAAAGGCGATGAAGCACTCGAGGGTTTGTGCCTGATTAGCGGCGATACCGCCCCGATTGCACGGCTGCATCCAGCGATTAAAGGCGTGTTTGGCGGACAAAGCTCCGGCGGCTCGATTATTTCGTTCAACAAAGAAGCCTTTGCCTCTTTTGGCAAAGAGCAAGGCGCAAATGCCCCTGTTTCCGAACAATCCGCCTTTGCCTACACCACCGCGCTGAACTATCTCTTGCGCCGCGAAAATAATCACTGCCTGACCATAGGCGATGCCAGCACGGTCTTTTGGGCGGAAGCGGATGATAACGCTGCGGCGCAGGCTGCCGAAGGCTTCTTCGCGCAAGTGTTCACGCCGCCAGATGACGAACAAGAAAGCGCCAAAGTTTTCAACGTATTGGAACAAATCGGCAAAGGTCGCCCGCTGCAAGAAATTGCGCCCGAACTCTCTCCCAATACCCGTTTTTATATCTTAGGGCTTGCCCCCAATGCTGCGCGGATTTCTGTTCGGTTTTGGCTGGACACCACGTTTGGGCAGTTGGCGGAAAATTTGGCGCAGCATTGGCAAGATTTAGCCCTTGAGCCTTGCGCGTGGAAAACGCCGCCGTCTATTTGGCGACTTTTATTGCAAACTGCCGTGCTGGGCAAAAGCGAAAATATCTCGCCCGTATTGGCAGGTGAGATGACCCGCGCCGTGATTTGCGGCACGCCGTATCCCTTAAGTTTGCTGTCACAACTGATTACCCGAATCCGCGCCGACGGCGATGTAAACGGCCTGCGCGTGGCGATGATGAAAGCCGTATTAGAGCGGCGTTTTAGAAAAGGTTTTATCGAAGAAGGAGTTCCTATGAGTTTGAACAATGAAAGCCCGAATCGCGCCTATCTTTTAGGGCGGCTGTTTGCCGTGTTGGAGCGCATTCAATATCAGGCGTTGGGCGAATTAAACGCCGGCATTGCCGACCGCTATTACGGCTCTGCATCCGCCGTGCCGTTTTCGGTTTTTCCGCGCCTTTTGTCGGGTGCAAAACACCATTTGTCGCGTTTGCGTAAAGACAAGGCCGGAATGGCGGTGAATTTGGATAAAGATTTGGGCGAAATCATTGCCAAACTGCCCGAAACCTTTCCACGCCATTTGAGCATTGACGAACAAGGCCGCTTCGCCATCGGCTATTACCATCAAAAACAAAGCTATTTTGCTAAAAAAGAAACCGCTGAAACCATTGAAAACTAAGGAGCCAGAAAATGTCTGCCATTCAAAACCGCTATGAATTTGTTTACTTTTTTGATGTCACTAACGGCAACCCCAACGGCGATCCCGATGCGGGCAATATGCCGCGCCTCGACCCCGAATCCAGTAAAGGTTTGGTAACCGATGTCTGCCTGAAACGCAAAATCCGTAATTTTGTAGAAATCAGCAGCGAAAACGAAGCCGGTTACGAAATCTACGTCAAAGAAAAAAGCGTGTTAAACCTGCAAAACAAACGCGCTTATGAAGCACTTGGTATTGAATCTGAAGCCAAAAAACTGCCCAAAGACGAAGCCAAAGCCCGCGATATTACCGCTTGGATGTGCAAAAACTTCTTCGATATCCGCACCTTTGGTGCCGTGATGACCACCGAAGTCAACAGCGGACAAGTACGCGGTCCGGTGCAACTGGCATTTGCTCAATCCATCGACCCGATTGTGCCGCTGGAAGTTTCCATCACCCGTATGGCGGTAACCAATGAAAAAGACTTGGAAAAAGAACGCACTATGGGACGCAAGTACATCGTCCCTTACGCGCTCTACCGCGTGCATGGCTTTATCTCCGCCAACCTTGCCGCCAAAACCGGCTTTTCAGACGACGACTTAGCCAAACTCTGGCAAGCCCTGACGCTGATGTTTGAACACGACCGCTCCGCCGCCCGTGGCGAAATGGCAGCACGCAAATTGATTGTTTTTAAACACGACAGCGCGCTCGGCAGCCAGCCTGCACATAAATTGTTTGACGCCGTGAAAGTCGAACGCGTAAACGGCGAATCAGGTACGCCGGCAAGCGGTTTTGGCGATTACAAAATCAGCGTGGTTTCAGACGGCCTGAATGGCGTGAGTGTGGAAGAGTTACTGTAAAAAACACTTAAAAAGATGACCGCACTTTTAACCGAAACCCAAGGGGAAAATCAGGACACGCGCCTGATTCCCCTTTCCGCCCTGCAACACTACGCCTTCTGCCCGCGTCAATGCGCGTTGATTCACAACGAGCAGGCGTGGGCGGAGAACTATTTAACCGCGCAGGGTAAGGCGCTGCATGAGCGGGTGGATTCGGGCGAGCCAGAAACGCGCAAGGGCGTGCGCTTTGAGCGGACGGTGCATGTGTCTGCGGAAAAACTTGGCATCAGCGGCGTGTTGGATTTGGTAGAAGTGGAAACAAAGACAGGTCGTCTGAAACCCGTGGAATACAAACGCGGCAAGCCCAAACCCGACCCAATGGACGAAATCCAGCTTTGCGCCCAAGGCTTGTGCCTAGAAGAAATGACGGGGCAAACCGTCTCTGAGGGCGCGCTGTGGTATATGCAAACCCGCCACCGCATTCCCATCGTGTTTTCAGACGACCTGCGCACCCAAACACTCGCCACCATCGCCGCCGTACGCGAACTCCTAAACAGCGGCCAAACCCCGCCGCCCGACTACGGCAAACGCTGCAAAGCCTGCTCGCTAGTGGAGATTTGCCAGCCGGAGTTGCTGGGGAAACGGGATAGGAGCGAGGGATATGTGGAGGGGTTGTTTGGGGAATAACAAATTGTATTTTATATTTTTATTGGATAAGAAAACATGTCGAGAAAATCACACACTATAAAAGAATTGAAAGCTCTTAAATTTTTATTAGATGGACAACTTCGTCGAGCAAAAAAAGTAGATAAAAATGTTTGTATGATTCCAGATCAAGTAGATAAACCAGATTTTGGTTTTGTAATGAAGGGGGTAAGAATTGGAATTGAGGTGTGTTCAATTGATAACAGTAAATTACTTGAAAGTAGAAATGTACATAATTCATCTAAACCAAATAATGCCAAAAGAAAAAAAATTAACGCTATTCTAAATGGTAAGCCATATACAAGCGTGAATCAAACAACAAGTATCAAGAGGGATGCTTGGGAAGGAATTTTATTGAAAAAATTTAATTTGCATGCAGGGTATGAAAATTTTAAAGAGGTATTTCTATTGCTACATACAGAAAGTTATTCAGATGTTTCTTTGTCCGAAGCGACTAGATTTCATCTAAATCATTTTTGTATTGATAAAGAATGTCCATTTGATAAAGTATATTTAGTTGATTTAAAGAATAAAAAATATATTGGGAAAGTTTTTGATAAGAAATCAAATAAGCGACTAACTATTCCTAAAAAATTAGAAAATTTAGAAAGTGAAACTGAGGTAAGTCAATTTTTCCCGGTTGGACAACCTTTTAATATTTGGAATACATATAAATAGAAATACCAAGCCGTAGCCTGTATCTCCACCAACCGAGTGCGTGGCTGCACCACACACCCTACTGTGAACTAATATTTAGTTATATAAATCAAAATTATGAAAGGTATCTTTTGGTTAGTTTTTTGAGATCGCCTAAATGGCGAGCATTCCAGCCGTTAGCTATAGCCCAATTTGCTACTGCTTGTTCATCAGCTTTGCATCCTTTTTCTTGCAACTCTTTGAAAATACGTTGAGCATGCTGTTGATCTGAAGGATGAGCTAAGCCAGTAGATAGATTTACGGTAGAGGTTAACCGTTTTAATGCAGATGTGATTTCTTCTGGTAAAATTTCAATTTGCTGAGAGGGTTCCCCATGAACAATATTAAGCCCGTTATTATACCAAGTGCTCTCCCAAATATCGGCTTCCTCTAATAACCATGATACATATATGATTGAATTTGCATAGGAATTTGAGTCAATTTTATTCATATCAGTAGGTGTGCAATAAATTGCTAAAATCGTTCCAGAAGAATTATTAGAGCTAATTTTTGATGGTAATATAAAATCTAAATTTCTTATACTTTCGCCTTTACACAATTTCTTGGCTGAGCCGACGCCAAATATTTGGTCAATTATTTTACCAAGATTAGTTGATTCAAAATTAGATTTTTGAGGGAATACGAGATGAATATTTTTATCGTTACTTTGAGAAGAAACCTCAACAGCATAACAAAGAGCCTTAACTAGCACTTCATCATTTGGACCTTGGTTTTTAAATAAAAATCTTTTTTTCATACAATTTCCTTGGATTAAGGTTGTTAATTTAAATTAAAAACAATAATATTTTAACATACAGATGGCAAATTTATATACAAATAATGTCTGAAGGAGTTTTCCATGCGCAAACTACAAAACACGCTCTACATCACCACCCAAGGCAGCTATCTGCATAAGGAGCGGGAGACGTTGGTGGTGGAGCAGGAGCGTAAGAAGGTGGCGCAGTTGCCGGTACATTCCATCGGGCATATTTTCTGTTTTGGGAATGTGCTAGTGTCGCCTTTTCTGCTGGGGTTTTGCGGCGAAAATAATGTGAATTTGGCGTTTTTTACCGAAAACGGACGTTTCTTGGGGCGGCTTCAAGGACGGCAGAGCGGTAATGTGCTGTTGCGTCGGGCGCAGTATCGGGTGTCGGAGCAAAATCCCGTGCCGATTGCGCGCAATATCATTGCGGCGAAGATTCAGGCGAGTAAGCGGGTGCTTCAGCGGCAGATTCGCAATTATGGCGAGAATGCGGCGATTCAAAGTGCGGTCGATGCTTTGAACATTTCGCTGCGGCAGTTGAAGGGCGCGGCGGAGCTGGACGTGGTGCGCGGTATTGAAGGCGATGCAGCGGCGCGTTATTTCGGCGTGTTCGGGCAGCTTTTGAACGAAAAAAGCGGCTTTACTTTTGACGGACGCAACCGCCGTCCGCCCAGAGACGGGGTGAATGCGCTGTTGTCGTTTGTATACAGTATCTTGGGCAAGGACATCAGCGGCGCGCTGCAAGGCGTAGGGCTGGATCCGCAGGTGGGCTTTCTGCACGCCGACCGCCCGGGGCGCGACAGTTTGGCGCAGGATATTTTGGAAGAATTTCGCGCATGGTGGGCGGACAGGCTGGTGCTGTCGCTGATTAACCGCGGGCAAATCAAACCGCAGGATTTTGTTACCGAGGCAAGCGGGGCGGTAAGCTTAAAAGCTGATGCGCGTAAGCTCTTGTTCCAAGCTTTGCAGGCGAAAAAGCAGGAGAAAATCGTCCATCCGTTTTTAGGCGAGGAAGTGGAAATTGGACTGCTGCCGTATATTCAGGCAATGCTGTTGGCGCGGCACTTACGCGGAGATTTAGCCGAATATCCGCCGTTTTTGATGAGATAGGTTTGCAGGTCGTCTGAAAACGGGCGGGACATTTTCAGACGACCTCTAAAGCAGCCTGCACATGGGAATACAAAATGCTGATGCTGATTACTTACGATATTTCGCTGGAAGACGCAGAAGGACAGGCAAGGCTGCGGCGCGTGGCAAAATTGTGTTTGGACTACGGCGTGCGCGTGCAGTATTCGGTGTTCGAATGCGACATCGCGCCCGACCAGTGGGTTGTTTTAAAAGACAAACTCTTGAAAACCTACAACCCCGAAACCGACAGCCTGCGCTTTTACCATCTGGGCAGCAAATGGCGGCGCAAAGTGGAACACCACGGCGCGAAACCGTCGGTGGATGTGTTTAAGGATACATTGATTGTGTGAATCGCCAACCTGCGGTTCTCATGAAAATGCGGCAGGGTTGGCGAATGGGGATTGTTCTTTAACAATCAGGATATTGCGAATGCGGGTGTAACGGAAAAGGCTGTGTTATACTCGCGTTTGCGCTTTTCTTAGGAGCTTAGCGAAATCGGGGCTGCGAAACCTGATGGAGCAAGGCTTTTGAGAGAGGCTCCAGCCGCCTTCGGGCGGCTGGCTAATTCATACAACCGAATGATCCAAGGAGGTAAAAGTTTGGCGCCCAGCCGCCTTCGGGCGGCTGGCTAATTCATACGTCTAGTATCTCTTTTGTATTTTGCTGATCTATTCCAGCCGCCTTCGGGCGGCTGGCTAATTCATAAGCTTCAGTCGGTACGCGTGGGCTGTGGATGTCCCAGCCGCCTTCGGGCGGCTGGCTAATTCATAACCCAAATTTCTAAAAAAACGGGATCCAGCCGCCTTCGGGCGGCTGTGTGTTGAAACTGAACCCATCAACCAGCAACGCTCATAAAAACGACCCAGCCGCCTTCGGGCGGCTGTGTGTTGAAACAAACTGACGCTGAAATCAAGCGCGAGCTTGCAGCCAGCCGCCTTCGGGCGGCTGTGTGTTGAAACTTATGATTTTATTAAGCCTTATGTCGAGCGTGACGGCCCAGCCGCCTTCGGGCGGCTGTGTGTTGAAACTGCTAACTTTACTTCGGCTACCCATTCCTAATCCCAGCCGCCTTCGGGCGGCTGTGTGTTGAAACTGACTTCCAAAACACGTTGCGGCTTTTTCAAGATTTCCAGCCGCCTTCGGGCGGCTGTGTGTTGAAACTGGCACCATGCAAACGGCAGGTCTTCCTTATGCCCGCCAGCCGCCTTCGGGCGGCTGTGTGTTGAAACAATACGATAGCTTAGAAGTCAAACCCGGACAAAACCAGCCGCCTTCGGGCGGCTGTGTGTTGAAACGGGCGTGTTGGCGGTGAAATACCGCGTCACCACCAGCCGCCTTCGGGCGGCTGTGTGTTGAAACAGGAAATGGCCGCAAGAATTGAAACATTAGAAACCCAGCCGCCTTCGGGCGGCTGTGTGTTGAAACGCTGGCGAACGGGTATTTCTGCTGATATGCGCGTCCCAGCCGCCTTCGGGCGGCTGTGTGTTGAAACTGCGCTAAAGAGGCCGGTGAAAGCTATACGGTTGACCAGCCGCCTTCGGGCGGCTGTGTGTTGAAACCAGCGCGTGCCGTCGGTAGAAACAATAACGGTACCCAGCCGCCTTCGGGCGGCTGTGTGTTGAAACAAATCGAGCCTGGAAGCCGTGCATGGGATGCCTTCCAGCCGCCTTCGGGCGGCTGTGTGTTGAAACGTTCGGGCATTTCACGTTCATTTGATTACTCCGCCAGCCGCCTTCGGGCGGCTGTGTGTTGAAACCCTGAACATTTCGATATCCTGCTGAATCGCCAATACCAGCCGCCTTCGGGCGGCTGTGTGTTGAAACGGCGCGCTGGGCGGCGGTGTGATTACGGTCGGCCCAGCCGCCTTCGGGCGGCTGTGTGTTGAAACGAAAGACGTGGATTTCGGCGTTTTTTTGTATCCGGCCAGCCGCCTTCGGGCGGCTGTGTGTTGAAACAATCTTGCTTTGCAGTGCTTGGCGCTGGCCTGCCCAGCCGCCTTCGGGCGGCTGTGTGTTGAAACTGCCGTATCTCCTACGGTGTCGTAGCTGACAGGCCCAGCCGCCTTCGGGCGGCTGTGTGTTGAAACTCTTAAGCTGAGCCGGCCTTTAATCGTGACAGAGCCAGCCGCCTTCGGGCGGCTGTGTGTTGAAACAGCTCAGCTGCGCCGGTGGCGGTCAGCTCTTTAGACCAGCCGCCTTCGGGCGGCTGTGTGTTGAAACTCTATCTTCAAGAACCATGCCGAAATCATCAATCCCAGCCGCCTTCGGGCGGCTGTGTGTTGAAACAAAATCCAAACAGTTTTGACATCAACAAAAACAACCAGCCGCCTTCGGGCGGCTGTGTGTTGAAACCGGTAAAGCAGAGAAGCCAGTAGCGCCGGAAACAATCCAGCCGCCTTCGGGCGGCTGTGTGTTGAAACCAAGCGTACCGATAACGGCAGATTCGGCGGCTAAACCAGCCGCCTTCGGGCGGCTGTGTGTTGAAACTGTTGCTTTTGGATTTTGGGGATTAGTTACAGGGACCAGCCGCCTTCGGGCGGCTGTGTGTTGAAACATATCCGTCATACATCAAATTCTGCGGACTCTTTCCAGCCGCCTTCGGGCGGCTGTGTGTTGAAACAGGGTTAGCGCATCTTTGCCATTCTACCTGACGTCCCAGCCGCCTTCGGGCGGCTGTGTGTTGAAACCATGCATTGAAAGATGCAAAAGGTGCTTCTCAAACCAGCCGCCTTCGGGCGGCTGTGTGTTGAAACAACTAAGTTCAACCAATTAATTACCCGAATTAGACCAGCCGCCTTCGGGCGGCTGTGTGTTGAAACAAGATGTTGCCCTGAATTTCAAAGCACCGAGCGACCAGCCGCCTTCGGGCGGCTGTGTGTTGAAACACCATTGCCGCCATCGAGTAACCACCCTGCCAAGTCCAGCCGCCTTCGGGCGGCTGTGTGTTGAAACCTGTATCAGTTTGGCTTTGGCAACGTGGTTGAACAGCCAGCCGCCTTCGGGCGGCTGTGTGTTGAAACTGAAGCCAGTGCTTCGCCTGACCGAGTATCAGGACCAGCCGCCTTCGGGCGGCTGTGTGTTGAAACCAGCTTGTCGTTCAGCGTGATAATGTCTATCGGCCAGCCGCCTTCGGGCGGCTGTGTGTTGAAACAATCCAGCAAATCGGCAAGCTCCCCGACATCAGGCCAGCCGCCTTCGGGCGGCTGTGTGTTGAAACAATCCAGCAAATCGGCAAGCTCCCCGACATCAGGCCAGCCGCCTTCGGGCGGCTGTGTGTTGAAACAATCCAGCAAATCGGCAAGCTCCCCGACATCAGGCCAGCCGCCTTCGGGCGGCTGTGTGTTGAAACAATCCAGCAAATCGGCAAGCTCCCCGACATCAGGCCAGCCGCCTTCGGGCGGCTGTGTGTTGAAACATGTTACAGATTTCCCCAGCACGCATGGCCGTCTCCAGCCGCCTTCGGGCGGCTGTGTGTTGAAACATTGTCACGCAAAGAGAAATTAACCCAATCACCGCCAGCCGCCTTCGGGCGGCTGTGTGTTGAAACTGTCACAAATGATTGCGCCTGATGTGCTGAATTTCCAGCCGCCTTCGGGCGGCTGTGTGTTGAAACTGACAAAGGTGCATCTTTGGAAATTGTGATGAACCCAGCCGCCTTCGGGCGGCTGTGTGTTGAAACACAGATTGCAACGCCCTTTGTCTTGGTTTTTGTGATCCAGCCGCCTTCGGGCGGCTGTGTGTTGAAACTCGGTAAATTTCGCCAATGCGACATCTCCCATTCCAGCCGCCTTCGGGCGGCTGTGTGTTGAAACAAAATCCGATAGCGGCGCATTAATTGGTAGTCGCCAGCCGCCTTCGGGCGGCTGTGTGTTGAAACCCGGCCTTTCGGGCGGGCATCAGGATTAATCTTGCCAGCCGCCTTCGGGCGGCTGTGTGTTGAAACCAGTTTTTAAGCAGGCTGTTCATAGGTTTTCAACCCAGCCGCCTTCGGGCGGCTGTGTGTTGAAACTTTTAATAGTTTTGAATAGTAAATAGCCGTTTTTCCAGCCGCCTTCGGGCGGCTGTGTGTTGAAACTCGGTTATAAAACGCCCATTTCGGGCTAATTAAGCCCAGCCGCCTTCGGGCGGCTGTGTGTTGAAACTCAGGAAATTGGTGCGTAAGCTGTGGAAACGGCGTCCCCAGCCGCCTTCGGGCGGCTGTGTGTTGAAACCGATTCGCTGCTGTTCGGAGGCGGAACAATATTCCCCAGCCGCCTTCGGGCGGCTGTGTGTTGAAACAAAATCGGCGTGATTTTGGGGAACAGTCTATACAACCAGCCGCCTTCGGGCGGCTGTGTGTTGAAACATAAAAATTTTGACTGCAAGATTAATCATAAAGGCCCAGCCGCCTTCGGGCGGCTGTGTGTTGAAACTTGGCACGGAAATCACTAGATGACAGATACACGGCCAGCCGCCTTCGGGCGGCTGTGTGTTGAAACTGAGGGTTATTTGATAGCACCTCGTAAGCAAGGAAAGCCAGCCGCCTTCGGGCGGCTGTGTGTTGAAACAAGGCTTAAGCGTTTGGGCAATAAGTTATGATCGGCCAGCCGCCTTCGGGCGGCTGTGTGTTGAAACCCAATCCGTACCGACTGATTCGCCATCGGGCATCCAGCCGCCTTCGGGCGGCTGTGTGTTGAAACCGAGAAGGGTTATCAGATTTGGAAGAAATGGTCACCAGCCGCCTTCGGGCGGCTGTGTGTTGAAACCGAGAAGGGTTATCAGATTTGGAAGAAATGGTCACCAGCCGCCTTCGGGCGGCTGTGTGTTGAAACCGAGAAGGGTTATCAGATTTGGAAGAAATGGTCACCAGCCGCCTTCGGGCGGCTGTGTGTTGAAACAGGGACGCGGCGGTTCAGCTTAGTGCCTGCGCTGTCCAGCCGCCTTCGGGCGGCTGTGTGTTGAAACCAAATGAAAATGCACCAAAATGCATTATTGTTGATACCAGCCGCCTTCGGGCGGCTGTGTGTTGAAACAATTGATGGTCAACAAAGTTTTCAGAAATATGACAGCCAGCCGCCTTCGGGCGGCTGTGTGTTGAAACCAAATGAAAATGCACCAAAATGCATTATTGTTGATACCAGCCGCCTTCGGGCGGCTGTGTGTTGAAACAATTGATGGTCAACAAAGTTTTCAGAAATATGACAGCCAGCCGCCTTCGGGCGGCTGTGTGTTGAAACTATTATCAAGATTCAAATATTGAAGTAATTGGTACCAGCCGCCTTCGGGCGGCTGTGTGTTGAAACTGAAGAAGTTGGCAATGCTTTGGCCAACACAAAAACCCAGCCGCCTTCGGGCGGCTGTGTGTTGAAACTCAATTATTATAACGACTATACAGGTCAGAAAATCCAGCCGCCTTCGGGCGGCTGTGTGTTGAAACAACAACCGTGTCAAGTTCTTCTTTATATACATCAGCCAGCCGCCTTCGGGCGGCTGTGTGTTGAAACCGTCAGGATTAGGCGCAGGGTCTGGATCAGGCTCCCAGCCGCCTTCGGGCGGCTGTGTGTTGAAACTGCCCAATGGCGCGACAATCGGAAAAAAGAAGTCCCAGCCGCCTTCGGGCGGCTGTGTGTTGAAACGTCGTTATTGACGGTCGGACGAGTGTTTATGAGCCAGCCGCCTTCGGGCGGCTGTGTGTTGAAACAAGAAGGGGTACGAAATCAGTGGGTAAAAATTCGCCAGCCGCCTTCGGGCGGCTGTGTGTTGAAACCCTAAGTTAGTTCAAAACTTATCTCAAAAGCCTACCAGCCGCCTTCGGGCGGCTGTGTGTTGAAACAAAGTAAGGCATTTAGTGGCACAAGGTCGTCTAAACCAGCCGGCTGAGTGTTGAAACTCTGCCACCGTATCTCATGTCTGAGTAGGGAAGAGGGCTGTATGTTCAAATATCGTCCAAGCAGACCGCTCTTCTTTTGATCCTTCGCTTTCTGAAGCTTTAGTGAAAGCAGTAGAGGATATTAGAAGCAAGTTATAAAGGTTAATCAATGAAAATGTCGTCTGAAAAAGTTTCAGACGGCATTTTTTATATTTACATATTAAATTTAATATCATATTATCATTGCATCTGTATCAATTTGAATTTTTTAGAATTTCAATATGAAACCCCTCGTTTACTACGCCCATTCAGCCCAAGACAAACTCTGTAATCTCTTGCCTTACAAACATTGGCAAACCTTGCAAAGCTATTCGGTCAATGTTGGGGAAATGGCGGCGGAGTTTGCTTGGGTATTTGGTGCGCAGGAAATTGCCTGCCAGACGGGACAGCTTCATGATTTAGGGAAATATTCAGTAGCCTTTAATCATCGATTGCCTGCAAGCCCTTCAGCCGATCATTCTACCGCCGGAGCCAAAATTGCAAAAACGCTTGCTTCAGGGTGGGTTCCAAAGTATAAACTGTGGTTATCTTTCGTAGGCTAGATAACTTTATTAATGAATTAAAAGGCAAAAATAATGGAAACGAAACAAACCAATTCAACCATCAAATCACGTGCGGCGGTGGCATTCGCCCCAAATCAACCCTTACAAATTGTGGAAATCGACGTAGAAATGCCACGCAAAGGCGAGGTATTAATTCGTAATACTCACACGGGCGTGTGCCATACTGATGCATTTACGTTATCAGGAAGCGATCCTGAAGGCGTATTCCCTGTGGTGCTTGGGCATGAAGGTGCGGGTGTGGTCGTTGCTGTGGGCGAAGGTGTGTCAAGCGTAAAACCGGGTGATCACGTTATTCCTCTTTATACCGCTGAATGTGGCGAATGTGAGTTTTGCCGTTCGGGTAAAACCAACTTATGCGTTTCAGTGCGTGATACGCAAGGTAAAGGTTTAATGCCGGACGGCACGACGCGTTTTTCTTATCAAGGTCAGCCAATCTATCACTATATGGGCTGTTCGACTTTCAGCGAATATTCTGTTGTTGCCGAAGTTTCACTGGCGAAAATCAACCCAGAAGCCAACCACGAACATGTATGTTTACTCGGTTGCGGCGTTACTACGGGTATTGGTGCGGTACATAACACGGCAAAAGTGCAAGAAGGCGACTCTGTGGCCGTGTTTGGCTTGGGAGCGATTGGTTTAGCTGTGGTGCAAGGTGCGCGTCAAGCCAAAGCCGGCCGCATTATCGCCATTGATACCAATCCTGCAAAATTCGAGTTGGCAAAACAGTTTGGTGCAACGGATTGTTTGAATCCGAACGATTACGATAAGCCGATCAAAGATGTGTTGTTAGATATCAACAAATGGGGCATTGACCATACCTTTGAATGTATCGGCAATGTAAATGTAATGCGTCAGGCATTAGAAAGCGCACACCGTGGCTGGGGACAATCCATTATTATCGGCGTAGCGGGTGCAGGACAAGAAATTTCAACGCGTCCGTTCCAGTTGGTAACGGGTCGTGTTTGGAAAGGCACGGCATTTGGCGGCGTGAAAGGCCGCTCTGAACTGCCGAAAATGGTGGAAGATTCAATGAAAGGCGACATCGAGTTAGAACCGTTTGTGACCCACACAATGACACTTGATCAAATCAATGAAGCCTTTGAGTTAATGCACGAAGGTAAATCGATCCGCGCTGTTATTCATTACTAAGGTACGCGATGAAACTGATTGAACAACATCAAATTTTTGACGGTTCGCAACAAGTTTGGGCACACCATGCCCAAACGCTGCAATGCGAAATGAAATTTGCCGTCTATTTGCCAAATAATCCGGAGAATCGACCGCTTGGTGTGATTTATTGGCTTTCCGGCTTGACTTGTACTGAACAAAATTTCATTACCAAATCAGGCTTTCAGCGCTATGCGGCAGAACATCAAGTGATTGTGGTTGCCCCCGATACCAGCCCTCGCGGAGAGCAAGTGCCGAACGATGCTGCTTATGATTTAGGGCAAGGTGCGGGCTTTTATTTGAATGCGACCGAGCAGCCTTGGGCGACGAATTATCAAATGTATGATTATATTTTGAACGAGTTGCCTGGTCTGATTGAGGAGCATTTTCCTACCAACGGCAAACGTTCCATTATGGGGCATTCAATGGGCGGACATGGCGCATTGGTATTGGCATTGCGAAACCGGGAACGTTATCAAAGTGTCTCTGCCTTTTCGCCTATTTTGTCACCAAGCCTTGTGCCTTGGGGAGAAAAAGCTTTTTCTGCCTATTTAGGAAAAGATCGTGAAAAATGGCAGCAATATGATGCTAACTCGCTCATTCAACAAGGCTATAAAGTACAAAGTATGCGTATTGATCAGGGCTTGGAAGATGAGTTTTTGCCAACACAATTGCGTACCGAAGATTTTATCGAAACCTGCCGTGCGGCAAACCAACCGGTCGATGTGCGCTTCCATAAAGGCTACGATCATAGCTATTACTTCATCGCCAGTTTTATTGGTGAGCATATTGCCTATCATGCGGCATTTTTGAAGTAAACCAAAGAAGTAATTTGTGTTAATAAATTAAAAAGGCATCGGATTGATGCCTTTTATTTTTTATAAATGATGAAAAATAATGCGATTAAAATGAGCTAGCTTGCACACTCTATTCAAATATCCCCCCATTCCAGTCCAAACCGTTGCAAATACTTTCTCAATCGGTCGCTATCATTGACTTTTGCCCTTTCTGTTCGGGAGACGTTGAACAATGCACGGCCGGCAGCGGCCATATTGGGGTGTTTGCGGCATTCGTCGATGACGTGTTGCAGTTGTAGTTTGTCGAACAAATCCAATGTGTCCCAATCGACTTTATCGGGGTAGTCTTGTGCTTTTTCAGACGGCCTGTTATGTAGGAGGCCGTCTGAAAAGGGTTCTTCCGACCATAACCATTTGAGGCGTTCGATTTCGGCTTGGACTTGTTCCACCTGTATCCTGCCTTGCGGCGCGAGTGTTGCCAGGCGCATGATGCTGGCGGCGAGGTCGCGGAAGTTACCGCGCCATGGGGCTTGGTTGGAGTGGGCGAAGTCGAGATAGGCGGCCAGGGCTTCTTTGTTAAAGCGGGTGGTTCGGCCGAGTTCTTGCGAAGCTAGGGCGAGCTGGTGTTCGACGTTGGGCTCGATGTCTTCGCGGCGGTCGGCGAGTGCAGGCAGCGGATAGTTCCAAATATTGATGCGGGCGAACAGGTCTTCGCGGAAGCGTCCGGCGCGGATTTCGTAGCGTAGGTCGCGGTTGGTACCGGCGATGAGTTGGAAGTCGCTTTTGACTTCGCTGTCGCTGCCGACGGGATAAAAATGTTTTTCTTCAATGGCTTTGAGCAACATGGCCTGTTCGTCCAAGCCCAATTCGCCGATTTCATCTAAAAACAATACGCCTCCGTCGGCAGTTTTTAGGTAGCCTTCACGTTTTTCCGCCGCGCCGGTAAAGGCGCCTTTTTTGTGGCCGAACAGGGCAGATGCTGCGCCGTCGCCGCGAAGGGTGGCACAGTTTACATCGACAAATGTGCCTTTAATCAGGTGGCGCGCTTTTTTCAATTCAAAAATCCTGCGTGCCAGCATAGATTTGCCTGCACCTGTTGGGCCGGAAAGCAGAATGGGGGAAGGAGAGTTGAGCGCGACTTGTTCGATTTCGGCAATCATGCGGTTGAAGGCGGTGTTTTGGGTGGAAATGCCGCTTTTCAGGTAGCGCACTGCGTCATCGCGTACGGCGGCAAGGCGTTCGGCCAGTACGTCGTAACGGGCCAAGTCCAAATCGATGATTTCATAACTGCCGACATTGCCGTCCTCCATACTGCGTCTTTGGTTTTTGGGCGGAGCGGTTTGTAACAGAACGCCGGGGATTTGACGAGATTCCACCAATAAAAACAGGCAGATTTGGGCAACGTGCGTACCCGTGGTGATGTGGGTGAGATAGGTTTCTTCTTCTGTATCAAATGGATAGCTCGCCGCCCAATCATGCAATTTGGTATAAACTTCAGAAAAATCCCACGGGTTTACCAGCTCCATAGGCACAAGATTGACGACTGTGTGCGGCGACACCTGCTGAATATCGGCTTTTACATGATCCGCCAACTCGCGGTATTTCTCCGCATAAAACAGTTCCATGCGGTCGAGATGAAAATCTTGACGCTGATTCATGGCGACATTCGGCCGCCATTTCAACCAACGCCCTTGACCGAAACCGCTGTCCAATACCGTACCGAGAAAGCTGACGGCGACTTGTTTTTTAGGATGGGTATTCATGTTTCAGACGGCCTTTAAATTATTTTTTCCAAGACAAATTTGCCGTTTACTTAGCCGCAGGCGTTTGTCTAAATCATCGAATCGCATCATATATCCTTTTATATTTTATTTTCTATATAACTATCTATAAATATATTTTTTACTATTCTACGCTTCTTGCCGATAAAAGCTACTTTAAAATATATTTTATTTATATTCAATCAATTAAAAATTATTTTTATAAAAATTCCATTCTTGGCACGCTCTTGGCTATGTTGTGAATGTAACGATACAGCAGATGCTTCGGGAAATACAGTTACCGGAGAAAAATTTTCCGTAAATTTAGTTGCAGTGGAGTTACAGGGCGGATGCCAACAAGACTACATTTGGATTAACAGGTTCGAATCCTGTCTCGTCTGATAGACGTTGAACGTCTTGTTTATTTAGTCGCCCACCCTTTTCCAATATGGCAGGCAAATGCCTAGGGAAACTACAACATGGATATCCTTATGTCGCAGGTTCAAGTCCTGTCTCTGTTGTTCCAAATAGCAGAGTAGCTCAGTTGGTAGAGCCAAGGCATGTTTCCCTGAAAAACTTGTTGCGTGCCATATTATTTTTACGGCAGCAGGCGGATGCCCGGAAGAGAGTACATTAGCTTTCAGTTAAAACCGTTTCTCTTCATCTTTAGCCGCTATG
>ERZ772978.170-NODE-170-length-27034-cov-238.679_pt1 | contig 27034 bp, 22 predicted proteins | sample MGYA00511675_ERZ772978 | MGnify/ENA primary metagenome ERZ772978 (study PRJEB29015, sample SAMEA2738092) | human oral metagenome | biome: human oral; feature: human-associated habitat; material: saliva | place: China | collected 2156 ... | reverse complement strand
TGCGTGTGCGCGCGGATGTGATATCGGCGTGTTTGCGCGCAACGAGCGCTGAAGATGCGTCGCGGTGGTGAGACGGGGCCTGCTAGCTCCTCGGGCGCGTACATCGACGTGAGGAGGCTTCTTGGCTGTGGTTAGTGTCTGCGGCGCAGGGCTACCACCAGGGCACCGGTGCCGACCAGGAGGAGGGCGGCGATGGCGGCGCCGATGCCGATGAGCAGGCCCGTGGAGTTACTCTGCCCGTCAGCAGAATCCCCTGCGGCCGAGGAGTCTTCGGCCGGCGGCGTCGTGGGCTCAGGAGTGGGCAGGGTGAAGGGGTTGACTGGTGCGACCAGGTCCGTGAACGCCCCCACCGTGCCTTGCTTATACGTGGTGAAGAATTCGTCGGCGTCGCCTTCGAGGAGCGGCTCATCCGTGATAGGAATGACGGCCCCGTGGTCGCTTTGCCAGACACAGCTGCTTCTGTGTGAGCTGGCCACGATCGGATCGTCAATGACTGAGTAGGTCGGCTCAAAATTGCACTGACCGTTAACCATCGAAGGCGAATTATAGTCAAGCTCCGTGATGGTCCCCTTTTCGAAGCTGTCGGCCATCTGCTGGAAGTATTCCATCGGGGCGCGCAGCTGGAGATGACCGGACTCATCCATGGAATAGAAGGCGTGACGCGCCTCCCGATAATACGTCGCTTCTAGGACGCAGCTAACTGGGGAGAGGAAAGCTTTCGACTTGAAATCGGGGTGAGAACCCGACCAGAACGTGTCAGCGATAGCCTGGCAATCCTCCACCTGAAAATCATTATCCAGCCCCCTGGGGGTCAGCCTGATCGTCACCTCAACGGTGTTGAGCATGTCGGTGTCGGACCCGTCCAGCCCGTACCTGATTCTGATGTCCATCGTGATTTCGTTGCCGGGCATGAGGGTGCCCGGCTCGGGCGCGGTCGGCGTCGCGCTGGCGATCCGCACCGGCGTATCATCCGCCCGCGCGGGGACACTCCCCACGCACAGACACGCCACCGCCACCAGTGCGCACGCCACCCACCGGGCCACCCGGCGTCGGGTTGCTGTCTGCGTTGTCATGAGGTGCCTCTCGGTTCGCGTACTTGATCGCCGGCGGCGGCCTGGTGTCCGGCGTGTGGTTAGTGTCTGCGGCGCAGGGCTATGACCAGGGCGGCGGTGCCGATCAGGAGGAGGGTGGCGATGGCGGCGCCGATGCCGATGAGCAGGCCTGTGGAGTTGCTCTGCCCGTCAGTGGAGTCCCCTGCGGTCGAGGAGCCTGCGGCTGGTGGGGTCGTGGGTTCTGGAGTGGGCAGGGTGAAGGGGTTGACCGGTGCGACCAGGTCCGTGAACTCCCCCACTGTGCCCTGCTCATATGTGGTGAAGAATTCTTCGGCGTCGCCTTCGAGGAGAGGCTCATCCGTGATGGGAATGACGGTCCCCTGGTCGCTTTGCCAGACACAGCCGGTGTTGTGCGTGTTGGCAACGAGCGGAGTATCAATGACTGAGTAGCTCGTCTCAAAATTGCACTGACCGTTCACCATATGCGGCGAGTAATAGCTGAGATCCGTGATGGTCCCTTTTTCGAAGCTGTCGGCCATCTGCTGGAAGTATTCCATCGGGGCGCGCAGCTGGAGATGACCGGACTCATCCATGGAATAGAAGGCGTGACGCGCCTCCCGATAATACGACGCTTCCAGGACGCAGCTAAGTGGGGAGAAGGAAGCTTTCGACTTGAAATCGGGGTGAGAACCCGACCAGAACGTGTCAGCAATAGCCTGACAATCCTCCACCTGAAAATCATTATCCAGCCCCCGGAGGGACAGCATGATCGTGACGTCAACGGTGTGGAGCGTGTCGGTGCCGGACCCGTCCAGCCCGGTCCTAATTCTGATGCCCATCTTGATTTCGTTGCCGGGCATGAGGGTGCCCGGCTCGGGCGCGGTCGGCGTCGCGCTGGCGATCCGCACCGGCGTATCATCCGCCCGCGCGGGGACACTCCCCACGCACAGGCACGCCACCGCCACCAGTGCGCACGCCACCCACGCGCCCAGGCGCCTCGTCACCACTGCCATTACTGTCCTCCCGTCCATGGAATGATTGACCGGCCCCGGCACCCTAGTAGAACAGGTCCGGGGGGATGGGCAGGGCCCCAAATTCCGAATCCAACAGGCGCCGCTTCTCCTCCGACATGTACATCGACGGGATCCCGGCCACCTTCTGGTTCAGTTTCGTGGCCGCGTCCTCATCCCCCGCCTCAAGATTGTTCAACGCCTCTTTGACCGCATCTGCGAACTTGCCGACGTTCTGGATCATTCCTTCCAGGGCGGTCTTCTCCTGCTGCCAGTAGCTGGCATAGACCCTCTGGAACGCGACCGGACCCTCCTCTCTGCCCCACTTCGCCTCCGTCTGCATATCCCTGAGAGTCGCACAATTATCTGCCGCCTTCTGAAGCTTGTTGATGACGCACTCATCGCCCTCGGTCAGCTCCCTAATCCAGCGCTGCCACTTCTCTTTGGTCACCTCAAGGTCTTCAGCCACGATGCTCTCCCTCATCCACGAATACAGTAGGAACACGACAAGCCTACCAGACGGCAAAAGGGCGGCGCATCAACCTCAGAAAAGAAGGGGAAGGACTCGCTCGCCGCCGCTCCCGCGCGCGCCGCGCGCGAGAGGATGCGCCCGGGCTGGGCGGCGGCATTTAGCCGATGATCGGCTGCTCCTCGGGCATGCGAATGACACGGGAACGCTCGCGCAGGGCCAGGGCGGCGGCCACCGTCATCGAGCCCGTGCGCCCGGCGAACATCAGGGCGATGAGCACGTACTTCGCTCCCACGGGCAGAGTAGGTGTGACGCCCGTGGACAGGCCCACCGTGGCGAACGCGGACACCGTCTCGAACAGAATGACGTCCAGCGAATGATCCGTCATCGACAGCAGGAGGACGACGGAGATCGCGACCATGGCCAGACCCAGGAGGGAGACGGCGACCGCCAGGCGCACGGTCGAGGTGGGGATGCGCCGGCCGAAGGTCTCGATGTCGCGGTCGCCTCGGGCCTCGGCGATGACGGCCAGGACCAGCACCGCGAAGGTCGTCACCTTCACGCCACCCGCCGTGGACGCAGAGCCGCCGCCGATCATCATGAGGATGTCCTGCACGAAGTGGGTCTGCGACTGCATCGCCCCCACGTCCAAGGCAGACAGGCCCGAGGACCGCGAATTCACGCCCGCCAGCATGGCGTTGAGGATCTTCGACGGGGTGTCAATGGAACCCAGCGTCGCCGGGTTATGCCACTCGGTGAGCGCCAGGGCGAGGGCGCCGACGAACGCCAAGATCAGGTAGGTGGCCAGCGTCAGCTTCGTGTGCAGGCGCCAGCGGCGCGGGCTGCGCAGATTCTTCGCGACGTCCATGATGACGGGGAAGCCGATCGCGCCCACGGTCGTACCCAAGATGATGGGGATCAACATCCACCAGTCCGTGACGTGCGGGGCGAGGCCCTCGGGCAAGATCACGAAGCCAGCGTTGTTGAACACGGAGATAGCCATGAAAACGGCGTCCCACACCGCGCCCGCGGGATCGATGCCCATCGCGAGGAAGCGGGGCAGGAACATCATGGCCAGGAGCGCCTGCATCGTCAGGGAGGTCGCGATGACGGCCTTGAGGAGGGTGGAGATCTGCCCCATGGCGCCGGTCCCGGTTTCCTGCGTGGCGAGCATGCGCTGGGTCAGGCCCAGGTGGCGGGACACGGCGAAGGCGAGGATCGAGGCGAGCGTCATGACGCCCAGGCCGCCGACGACGATGCCCGCCGCGATGACGGCCTGCCCGAAAGGTGACCAGTAGGTGGCAGTATCGACGGTGGTGAGACCTGTCACACAAACGGCGGATACGGCCGTGAAGAGCACGTCGACGAAAGGCGCGGACGTGTCGGTCGCGGACGCGATGGGCAGCATGAGCAGGAGGGTGATGACCCCGATGATGAGCGCGAAGGTGCTCAGAGCCAGGCGCGCCGGCGAATAACGGGCTTGGCGCGACAGCCACGCGCGCACGCGCTGGGCGCGCGAGCTGGGGACCTGGGGGTGAGGCCCCCTCGGACCACCCGGGACCTGCCGCACGACGGGGGAGGGCTGAGGGGTCAGGGCCTCCTCTGAAATCGCGTGGGACGAGGCCGTGGCGCGCCCGCGGATCAAAGACCTCGTCGCGCCGGACTCAGTGCGCAGGCGAGGCTTTCCTGCTCGCGGCGTGCGCCCCTTGCGTGCCCGTCCCATCGATGCTCCTTAACGACTCTGCAACAAAACTGAATAAAGTTGCAGTTTCCATGCGGTTGGGCAGTAGTATATTTCGTGAGGCTACGTAAGCGGTGAACGAACGGGTTTAGCGCGCCTCGCGAGCATACTGGGAGTCATTAATGGAACAGCAGTCGGCGCCGCGCTTTATGACTGTCACGGAAGTGGCGGACATCATGCGCGTCTCTAAAATGACTGTGTACCGGTTGATTCACAGTGGCGAAATGCCCGCGATCCGCGTCGGAAAGAGCTTCCGAGTCCCCGAGGCCGCGGTCGCCCAGATGATCCAGGCTGGTATGGCGGATCACTCCGGTGGCCAGGCTCGCGTCATTGGCGGGTAGTATAGGCACGATGTGCCCGCTCCGGGCACCCATCATCAACCAGCGGTAGTACCTCTGCCGCCCACACTACGAGGGAGGAACCCCATGGGCTCCGTCATCAAGAAGCGCCGTAAGCGCATGGCGAAGAAGAAGCACCGCAAGCTCCTGCGTAAGACGCGTCACCAGCGTCGTAACAAGAAGTGAGCGAGTGGAGGCCCGGCCATCTGGTCGGGCCTCTCGTGTGCCTCGGCCCCTATACTTGTGGCTTATGGACCGCACCATCATTCACGTCATGCGCCACGGCGAAGTGGACAACCCCGACGGCGTCTTGTACGGCAGGCTTCCCGGTTTTGGGCTGACGGAGCTCGGGCATCAGATGGCCGCGCGCGCCGCACAGTACCTGGTGGAATCGGGTGCGGATATCGCTCGCGTCATCTCCTCGCCGCTGCTGCGCGCACAGCTGACGGCGGCGCCGACCGCAGCCGCCTACGGGCTGAGCATCGCCTCGGATCCCCGCCTCATCGAATCCGACAACGTGTTCGAGGGGCTCCCGGTCAACTCTCATCGCGCGATGCTGGCCAACCCCAAGTACTACAAGTACTACTGCAACCCGCTGCGTCCCTCGTGGGGCGAACCCTACCGCGACGTCGCATCCCGTATGAGCGCGGCCCTGTCCTCGGCGCTGCGCGAGGCTCGGGGGCGCGAGGCGCTGGTCGTGTCCCATCAGAACCCGATCGTGACGCTGACGCGCTTCGTGAACGGCCAGCCGCTGGCGCACTCGCCCAAGTCGCGGCACTGCTCGCTGGCCTCCATCACGTCCTTCATTTTCTCGGGCGCCACGCTCGTGGGGACCTCCTACGCGGAGCCCGCCGCGGATCTGGTCGCCCTGGCTAAGGACATGACGCCGGGTGACTCTGCCGCCGACCTGCGCCGTTAGCTGTCGGACCCGGTCGCGTCCCCGTCTGAGGCGTCCTCGCCCCGCTCGCGCTTGCGTCGTTCCTCCTCGCGGCGCTTGCGCTGAATGTCGCGCTCGAGGCGGAAGAGGAACTCGGGGTCGTCGTCCGGCGCCGAGGGACGGGAGGGGGCGTGAGGGCGCGCCTGCTGCGTCTTTTCCGCGCGCGACACCCAGCGCAGCACGAGCCATACGATCGGGCCGATCGCCGCGATCGTCGCCGTGAAGAGGATGATGAGCAGCCAGATCGGCTTGGGGAGCTTGCCGGGCATCTCATCTTCGGGCGTGCGGTGCCAGTCCGCGGCGGCGTAGATGGTGAGCGCGAGCATTGCGACAAAGAAGAGGATCCTGGCCATGCCCCTAGTCTACGGGCGTGGGGTGCCTCACGCGCTCGCGTTCACTCCCGGGGCAATCCCCGATCAGTTGCGCGTGATCCTGGGCAGGTTCGCGTAGGAGGCGGCCGCCCCCGGCGTGAGGACCGCCGCGGCCCCCGCCCGCATGCCGTCCGCCACGGCCTCGTCGAAGGGCTTGCCGAGCGCCAGCGCCGCAGCCAGCGCCCCCACGCACGCGTCTCCTGCCCCCGTGGTGTCCACGGCCTCGCCGAGCGTGATCGCGGGGCTGTGGCGGGCCTCGGCCCCCGACGCCCACGCTGCGCCCTGCGCGCCCTGCGTCACGACGACGTGGCGCGGACCCATGCCTCGTAGCGCCCGTGCCACGCCGATCGCCTCCGTCGGCGTCGCCGGCGCCGGCATGCCCAGCGTCAGCCCGGCCTCCGTCTCGTTGACCACCAGGATGTCGACGCGCGACAGCGTTGCCGGGTCGGTTGCGCGCGCGGGCGCCAGGTTGAGCAGGACCCGCGCGCCAAAGGAATGAGCCCACTCGATGGCCGCCGCGTTGGCCGCAGGGGGAATCTCGGCCTGGAGGACGACGATGTCGGAGGGGGCGGGGAACAACGAGGCCTTGGCGTGGGTGATCGATGACGCGCGGTTCGCGCCCGCGTCCAGGATGATCGTGTTCTCCCCGCTGGCGGCAACCGTGATGAGCGCGGTTCCCGACGGGGAGTCGACCTCGCGCAGGTGGGAGACGTCCACGCCGTGGGCCGCGAGATGCGTGCGCAGGCTGTGGCCCGCCAGGTCGGTGCCCACCGCCCCGACGAAGAGGGTGGGGATGCCGGAGCGGGCGGCCGCGGCCGCCTGGTTGGCTCCCTTTCCGCCGAGGCCGTAGGTCAGGGACGAGCCGGAGAGGGTCTCTCCGGGGGCGGGGAAACGGTCGACGGTGACCGTCACGTCCTGATTGATGGAACCGACAACGATGACGCGTGCCATGGACTCTCCTATGTGATGGATGCTTCATTGTGCCATGTCACAGGCTTCATTGACAACTATCGGGGCGCGAAGTTCGGCGAGTTTTCAAGGATTAAGTGTAACTTAATTCGTTAGCCAGTTTCCTGCAATACTACTAAAGTGACGCTTTATGGTGAACTATCGGCCGTGCGCACACTCCGATTCCTCGTCTCCACACGCCCGGCAGCCCCCTCCTGCCGCGTCGACACCATCCCCTCCCAGGTCATCCAGGCGGGGGCCGCGGCCTCGGCCGCCACGCGCACGGCCGCACCCAACAAGGAAGGCGCGGCCAGCCCCGCGAGCGTCCTCCTGTCCCTCCTGGGCATCTACGCGCTCGGCACCGTCTCCCTCCAGGGCTTCAACCTCGTCTACCTGCGCGTCGCCGCCGACATCGGCGCCGGCGACGCCTCCGGCCTCATCACCGCCATCCCCGGCATCGTCCTCGGCGTCGCATGCTTCCTGTACGGCACCCTCGGCGACTTCATCCCCCTGCGCCGCATCGTCGACGTCGGCGTCGCCCTCATCGTCGCGGGCTCCCTCCTCGGATTCGCCTTCTCCTCCTCCCTGACCGGCATCATCATCGCCCGGGCGCTCCAAACCCTCGGTTACCAGGCCGCCGCCTCCGCCTACATGATCCTCGCCACCGGTATCGCTGACCCCAAGCGCCGCAGCCTCTACGTCGGCCTCATGTGCGCCGCCTTCCAAGGAGGAACCGCCATCGGTATGCTCTCCGGGGGCCTCCTCGCCGACGCCAACTGGGCGCTCCTCCTCCTCATCCCCCTCGGCGGCCTCGCCTTCGTGCCCATTATGGGACGGCGCGTTCCCGCCCGCGCCCACACCGGGCGCGTTGACGTCGTCGGCCTCGCGATCTTCTCCGCCCTGGCACTCCTGCTCACACTGGCCGCCTCCAACCCCTGCTGGTGGCTCATCGGCGGCCTCATCCTCGGCGCCGCCGCCTTCTGGCGCTACATCGGCCGCGCCCGCGCGCCCTTCATCACCCGCTCCTTCTTCACCAACGTCCCCTGGGCGCGCTCCGTCAGCCTCATCGTCATCGTCTACTGCATGAACTTCACCGTCGCGCCCCTCATGAACGGCATCGGCGCCGCCTACTACGCGATCACCCCCGCGCAGGTCTCCGTGCGACTCCTGCCCGCCTACTGCGTCGCCCTGACCACCGCCATGAGCTCTGGCGCCGTCATGGCCCGCATCGGCCGCGGCGCCACCGTGCGCGGCTGCGTCGGACTGATCCTCGCAGGCACCGCGCTCCTCGCCCTGTGCATGAGCGTCGGCCCCTGGGTTATCACCGCCTCCATGTGCCTCATCTACGCCGGCTTCGGAGCCCTCTTCACCCCCATCTACGACACCGTCTTCGCCACCGTCGCCCCCGGGCAAAACGGCCGCGCCGTCGCCATGAACGACCTGGCCATGCAGGGCAGCGCCGCCATCGGCATCGGCGTCTTCACCCCCTGGCTCGCCACCGGCTCCTTCCGTGGAATCGCCCTCGTGTGCGTCGCCGCGGCCGCCACCGGCATCGCCGGGGACTGGGCGCACGAATACCTCTACCGCCACGGCCGCTGAGCGGCTCCCCGGCGCGAGGCCGCCGGACGCAGGCTGTGAGCGCGAGGCCGCCGGACGCAGGCTGTGAGCGGGAGGCCGCCGGACGCAGGCTGTGAGCGCGAGGCCGCCGCGCGTCGTTCGGGCCTCACGCAGCCCTGCCTGGGCGCGTGCCGCGCTCAGTGCGCCCCGCCCAGGCCTCGTCCCTACGACAGGACCAGAGCCAGCGCCGCGAGAAGCGCCCACGCCAGCGTCGAGAAACCCGTATTCCGCAGCACCGCGATCAGCGCGCGCCCCGAGGCCCCCGTCAACACTGGCAGACTCACGCCCGCCGCCCATCCGGCCGCGCCCACGCCCAGCGCGCACGTCGCCAGCGGGTGCAACCCAATCGCCACGCCCATAACCGCGATCAGCGCGACCGGAACCCACACGCACGCCGCAAACACCCAGCGCGACGCCCGATCCCCGAGACGCACCGCAGCCGTCATCTTGCCGGACGCACGATCCGTCGGAATATCGCGAATATTATTCGCCATCAGCAGGGCCACCGACAGCAGCCCCAGCGCCGACGCGCTCACCCACAGCCACCACGGCGCCGACTGCACCTGCGTCCACGACGTGCCCACGCACGCCAGCAAGCCGAAAAACACGAAGACCATCAGCTCGGACAGGCCGATGCCCATGTACGCATACGGGTGCTTCCCGCCCGTGTAGAACCATGCCGCCACCACGGCTGCGGCGCCCGCAGCGATCAGCCACCACGTGCCCGAGATCGCGACCAGCGTCACGCCAGCGACGCCCGCCAACGCAAAACAACCCAGCGCGGCACCCAGAACGGTCTTCGGCTCGGCGAGGCCACCTCCCGTCAGACGCGCCGGCCCCTGACGGTTATCGTCCGTACCGCGAATCCCATCCGAATAGTCGTTCGCGTAATTGACCCCCACCTGCAGGGCCAGCGCCACCACGAGCGCCAAGCACGCCCGCCCCGCGTCAAACCCGCCCATGTAATGCGCGGCCGCCGACCCGACAATCACGGGTGCGGCGGCAGCGGGCAGGGTGCGCAGGCGAGCGCCTTCAATCCAATCCGTCACGGTAGCCATGGCCACCAGTGTAGTTGCAGGAAGGCCCCCGCCGGGAAACGGGCTAGCGCACCCACTCCCGTTCGGTGCCCGAGGCCTCGCTCGTGGCCTGTGCAGCGGCGGCGCGGTCGATCTTGTCGAAGCCCAGGTACGGCAGCTCCTCCACCGCGACGACGCGGCGCGGCGCCTGCGCGCGCCCAATGCGAGCGGCCGCGTGCTCGCGGACCGCCGAGCCGAGCTCCGCCATCTCCAGCGAATCCGACGGCAGCTGCTTCGGGACGACCAACGCCGTCACGATCTGACCCCACTTCTCATCGGGAGTGCCCAGGATCCACGCGTCCGAAATGCCCTCGTAGGAGCGCACCGCGCGGCGCAGGGGCCCCGGCGCAATCGACAGGCCGCCCGAGGTGATGACGTCGTCCGCGCGGCCGCTCACTTCCACCTTGCCCGAGGCCCGGATGATGCCCATGTCTCCCGAAACCAGCCAGCGGTGTCCGCCCTCCTCGAAGAAGGGGCTCTCCGCTTCCAGGTAGCGCGTCATCAGGGTCGGGCCGCTGAACGCCAGGCGCGTGCGCCCGTCCCAGTCGACTGCACGGATTGTCACGCCGGGCATCGGCTCGCCGTCGTACACGCAGCCGCCCGACGTCTCCGTCATGCCGTAGGTGGTGCGCACCTTCAGGCCCGCGTCCAGGGCGCGTTGGAGCAGGTTCTGGCTGATCGCCGCGCCGCCCACGAGGATCGCCGACAGGGAACGCAGGGCGTCTATGACCTGGTCGCCCGCATCGAGGCACTGCACGAGCTGCGTGGGCACGAGTGAGAGGTAGCCCGGCATCTGGTCTTGTGTGACGCCCGCGATCGCGGGCAGGAGCGCCGCCGGGTCGAAGCCCTGCGTCGTGTCCACGACCTGCGGGTTCGTCTCTGCGACCGCGGCGCGCAGGAGGACCATTGCGCCGGCGATGTGGTGCGTGGGCAGCGCCAGGATCCAGCGGCCCGGGCCGTCCAGTGCCAGCTCCGTGGCCTTCGCGGAGGCGATGAGGGCGTCGGTTGAGAGGCCGACCAGTCGAGGCTTGCCGACGCTGGAACCCGATGTCGCGATGACGAGGTCGACGCCGTCGAGGAAGTGCGGATCGTTGGTGATTCGATCGGCGAGGCCGGGGTAGTCCTCCTCGGGGAATGCCTGCTCGGGCGTCGCCGCGGACCCGCGCAGCGTGGCCGGGGGGACCAGGGCGGGGTCGCGCAGGAAGACGACGGTGTGCGGCGCCGGGTGATTCGGGTCGGCCTGTCGCTCCTCGTAGAGCTCAACGAGCTTGTGGATCGAGGCGTTCGCCAGGGCGACGGCGTTGATCGCCGTGCCGCCGGGGACAACTAGAATTCGCGGCACAGCCATGGTGAGCCTCCCAAGTTCGACAGCAAACGCGGATATAACAAGCATAAGGGCTTGCGTTCGTGCTGGTTGGGAGCCGCTTCGCGGCAATGATCACGTTTGGTACGTGAATCCTTGATGGTGCGGTCATTTTTTATGTGGCACACTGCGCAGCTGAAATTTCAACCGTCTACTTTCGTGAGCCTGCTCGAGGTTATAGGATGGCGACGATGTTCAAGAAACTTTCCGCTAAAACCAGGTGGGCGATCGGCGCGGCGTGCGCCCTCGTCCTCGTTGTCGTCTGCGCCGTCATCGTCTACGCGGCGAACTACTCCGGCCGCGTGCTGCCCGGCACCACCGTCGCCGGGACCGCCGTCGACGGCATGACCCGTGACCAGGTCATCGCTGCCGTCACCTCGCGCGCCGACGCAACGAACGTGACCCTCACCGTCGAAGGCAAGGCCACCACGGCCTCGCTCAATGAGGCCGGTATCACGGTCGACGCCGAGGCTACCGCCGACGAGGCCATGAAGGGGTCCACCTCTCTGCCTGCCTTCGTCGGTGCCCTCTTCTCCGAGCGCACCGTGGAGCCCGTGACCACCGTCTCCGACGACTCCATCAAGAAGCTCGCGGCGACCGTCAACTCGACCCTGACCTCGGAGATGAAGGACGCGCAGGTCATCGTTGCGCCCGACGGGGAATCCTTCACCGTCACGCCCGCGCAGAACGGCAACGGCATCGCGCCCGACGAGGTCGCCGCCGCCGTCAAGCAGGCCGGCGCCACCCTGACCTCCGTCAGCCAGGACGTCTCCGTCTCCCAGATGGAGCCCTCCATCACCACCGAGGATGCCCAGGCAGCCGCAGACAAGGCCAACGCCCTGCTCGATACCGAGATCGAGATCTCCGACGGCATCGACACCTTCTACGCCGAGCGCTCCGACAAGGTCCAGTGGTTCGAATTCCTCACCAAGGACGACGGGAGCCTCGACGAGCCCAGCATCAGCACCGTCAAGGTCGCCGACTGGGTCAACGCCCTGGCGGCCACCACCGACGTCAAGCCCGAAAACCGCGTCGAAAACGTGGACTCCTCCGGCAACGTGCTGACCACCGCCCGCGAAGGCAAGAAGGGCCTGAAGACTAACAACACCGAAGAGATCACGAAGGGCGTCGTTGCCGCGATGAGCGACGGCACCCCCTATGAGGGCCTCTTCCACTACGACGACGTCGAGCCCGGCTCGGAAACCAAGCAGGTCGCCGAAGGCACCGAAAACCTGGTCTACCAGGCTGCCGAAGGCGAGAAGTGGGTCGACATCAACCTTTCTGACGCCACCGTCACCGCCTATGTCGGCGGCAAGGTCGCCGGCGGCCCCTTCTACATGGTTCCCGGCGCCCCCGACACGCCCACCGTCACTGGCACGTTCCACGTCTATCTCAAGTACGACGTGCAGACCATGCGCGGCGAGAACGCCGACGGTAGCAAGTACGAGACCGAAGGTGTCCCGTGGGTCACCTACTTCACCGGCTCCTACGCGATGCACGGCGCCCCCTGGCGTTCCTCCTTCGGGTGGAGCGGCTATGGCGGCTCCCACGGCTGCGTGAACATGCCCGTTGACGCCGCGAAGTTCATCTACGACTGGACCGACATGGGCGACACGGTGGTCGTTCACTACTGATAGCCCATGCTCGAGCATCGGGGGCGGGCCGGAACCGAGAGGTTCCGGCCCGCTTGCTGTTTGGTGGTGGGGTGTCTCGGTTCTCGTGGTGGGTGTGTCTAGGTTCTCGTGGTGGGTGCAACGGATCGTGGTGAAGGAGTTCGTTGTGGTGGCCTGGTGTGGTTTCCCAACAATGTCGCACGTAATTTCCATGTAAACCTTTTGAATCTTGAAATCACATCGTTGGAATTGCAACGTTTGTGGGGTGTGTTAAAAACTGACCGCCGGGAATTACGTGCGAGATTTATGGGGTGCAGCCATAGGGCGCTTGTGTCGGCGTGTCGTTGCAATTGCCCGGCTGGTGGCTGCGCGGCCTGCGAACTTGGCGCGGGCCCTGAGACGCGGTAGTCTGCGGCTGATGGCTGACAGTAAGCCGCTAGTGACATGCGGCTAACGGCTGCATACGTAGGTTCCCCGACTCTCGGCAGGTGCTCCATGTTCTTCTCTCGCGATGCTCTGAACCCCGCAGGCAACGGCCTCGGCCCCGACGAGTGGTGGAAGGGCGCCGTCGTCTACCAGATCTACCCGCGCTCCTTCAAGGATTCCAACGGGGACGGCTTCGGGGACCTCGAAGGCATCCGACAGAAACTGGACTACCTGAAGAACCTGGGCGTGGACGTCCTGTGGCTCTCGCCGATCTACGCCTCCCCGCAGGCCGACAACGGCTACGACATCGCCGACTACTACGACATCGACCCCATGTTCGGGACGCTCGCGGACTTCGATGCCCTGCTGGAGGGCGTCCACGAGAGGGGCATGCGCCTCGTCATGGACCTGGTCGTCAACCACTCCTCAGACGAGCATCCCTGGTTCGTCGAGTCGCGTTCCTCCCGGGATAACCCGAAGCGCGACTGGTACATCTGGCGTGACCCTCGCCCCGGGTGCGTGGGAGGCGAGGCCGGGGCACAGCCCAACAACTGGGGGTCCTTCTTCTCCGGCTCGGCCTGGGCGTGGGACGAGGCCACGGGGCAGTACTACCTGCACCTGTTCCACAAGAAGCAGCCCGACTTGAACTGGGAGAACCCCGACGTGCGCGCCGCCGTCTATCGCATGATGAACTGGTGGCTCGACCGCGGCGTTGACGGATTCCGTATGGACGTCATCAACCTGATCTCGAAGGATCCGGGCCTGCCTGACGGCGTCGTCTATCCGGGGCGCGCGTGGGGCGAGGGTTACCCGCATTTCTCGCAAGGCCCTCACCTGCACGACTACCTGGCCGAGATGCGCCGCGAGGTGTTCGACGGTCGCGCCGGCACGATGACGGTCGGGGAGTGCCCGGGCGTGCGCCGCGATAACGTCCTGTTGTTCACGGACCCGGCGCGGCGCGAACTCGACATGGTGTTCCAGTTCGATCACGTCGACCTCGGCCTCGAGGCGGGGAAGTTTCACCCGCGCCCGCTGCGCCCCGGCGAACTCGCCGACTGCCTGAGCGCCTGGCAGGAGGCCCAGGGCGAGGTCGGGTGGAATAGTCTCTACCTGGATAATCATGACCAGCCGCGCGCCGTCAGCCGTTTCGGCGACGAGGCGCACCGCTACGAGTCGGCGACCGCCTTGGCCACCGCCCTGCACATGCTGCGTGGCACCCCCTACGTGTACCAGGGCGAGGAGCTCGGCATGACCAACGGTGTCTTCCACGGCCTCGACGATTTCCGTGATGTGGAGGCGCTGCGCTACTACCGCGAGGCCGTGGCGGCGGGGGAGGATCCCGAGTCGGTCCTGGCCGGGATGCGCGCGATCGGGCGCGACAACGGGCGTACCCCCGTCCAGTGGGACGCGAGTGAGAATGCCGGCTTTACGGAGGGGGACCCGTGGATCGGAGTCACCCCGAACTATCGGGAGATCAACGCCGCCTCCCAGGTCGGTGATCCCTCTTCCGTGTACGCCTACTATCGCGCGCTCGCGGACGTCCGCCACGGCCTGCCCGTCATCGCCTCCGGAAGGTTCGAGAGAATTGCGACCCCCTCGCCTGCGGTCTTCGCCTACCGGCGCACCCTCGGCGAGGCCGTGGCAACGGTCCTCGTCAACCTGTCTTCACAGCCCGCGTCCCTCGGCGAGGCGGCGCGTGGGGTGGTCGGCGAGCTGCTTCTTTCCAACCGCGACCTGCCTGAGGCAGAACGGGGAGTCCCGGCAGTCCTGGAGCCGTGGGAGGCGCGCGTTTACCTCGCGTGAGGGGCGCGTGGCCCCTGGGTGCTGGCGTATGTTCGTGTACACGTCATGAATCATTTATCCAGGGTGCACTCCAGCGTTGGCGTTGCACCGTCGTAAGCGAAGTCGATGCGGCATTCGTAGGAGGCCGCTTGGGGGAGGCGCTTGCCGGCGTTGGGGTCGGTGGGGCCTGTCCCTACTATGAGGGTGAAGCTCCATACCGTCGAGAACACCGGTGACATTGATGGGCCTGTCCCTACTATGCGGCCGAAGCGCTTATTCTCTAGTGGACCAATGAAGGGTGGATCGTTTACCAGGTCCAGTGGTTCAGTGGAGAATGCGAGGGCTCCGCAGGTGCGTTGTCGCGCGGGGTTTGGCGTGCCGGTGCGGCAAGATGCCGCGAAGGCTTCGCTTTCGGTTTGGATCCATTGGGTGAGCTTCTCGCTCGGCTCAATTGTGAAGGGGGTGGTCCTCCACATGTTGGTGCGGATTTCCCCTGCCCCATCGGCCAGGGGGTGCTCGTAGTTGAGCGTCCAGTACTCGGGGTTCTTGGGGGTGGCCTCCATGCGGTAGCTGCCGGGAAGGAGGAGGTAGGAACCCTGCGGGTTGCTGACCAGGATGTCGCCGATGCGAATGCTACGTAGGCCGTCCGTGTCGATCACCGTGGTCATCCATCCATACGAAGAGACGTTGATCTTCCACATGCCGAGCTGACCGTTCCTCCTCGTGGTCTCATCGAAATGCATGTTGAAGTGGTGGGCGTCACTTCTGCTGGCGTTGAATCGAACCGTGCCCTCGATCTCCGACGGGTTGTTGGGAACTGCGCGCCCCTCAAAAGTGACTTTCGAGGGGGCGTGCGCGTGTGCGGCATCCGTTAGGAAGTCGCGCGAGTCTTCGCCGTCGAAGAGGGGCGCTTGTTCTGGAAAGTATCTCTGGGCCTCGTCGTATTTCCCGTCTTTGACGAGGTCCATGTAGCGGTTCCATGCATCCAAGGCGGTCAGATCGGACAGGTACACGTAGTTCGACCAGTATCCCCCTCCTGCGATGGTGGCCACGAGGCCCACGCACGAGGCGGCGGCTACCCAGCGTTTGCGCCGCGACGGGCGCGTCGGCGAGGCTACCTGAGCGTCATACCTTGCTGTTTCAATGCGTGTCATGGATCCTCCCAGGGTGTGCAACATCGAAAGGTAGCAAGTGGACGATCGGTGACGCAAGCACCTGAACATTCCGGGGCATCAGTTGTCGGGAGAATCCTCCAAGCGCGGTGTGGTGGTTGGGGCGGGCGTCGTGCTCCTCCTGGGCCTTGGCGGTGTGGTGGGTTACTGGGGGTACGATCGTTCGATAGTATGTGGACCGGTCAGGTTTTTCGTTCCTGCGTGAGAGAGGCGCTATGACGGCGAAGAAGCTTTATCACCGCCTGTACGCGCGTGTGGTGCGCGCGCGGCTGCGTTGGTCTGCGTCGCCGCCGGTGTTTTTTGCGCGTAAGCGGTACTGGCTCTCAACGATGGTGGCTGTTGCTATTGTGATCGGCGCGGTCGCCTCGGTGTTCGCGTGGCGCTCGCACGTGGAGCGGGCGAACCGGGAACTGGACGCGCAGGCTCTGGCCGGTGCGACCAGCGTGGTGAACGCCTACTGCGATGCGATCCTAAAGGGAAACGTTGACGAGGCAGCCGCGATGGATGGCCTCGCCAATTCCACCGACCCGCAGTGGAAGCTCACCGATGCGGGGGAGGATTTCAGGGTTTCGGCGGGTATTCATATGTCTCTGACAGTGTCTGAGGGGACGCTCTCGGCCGACAGGCTCACAGCGACCTTCGAGGTCACGAGTACTGATAACTACGGGAGGGGCACGCCTGAGCATATCGAGATGGTGGCGCGCCGTGAGAGCCTGGATGCACCGTGGATGATCGCTACGAGCATGGCGCAGACTGTGACGGTCGAGTTGCCCGCCGCCACGACCGAGGTTCTCTTCAACGGCGCTACCATCGCTTCCTTTAACCCCGTAGCGGAGTGGCCGGTCAAAGGACGGGCCCTCACGTTGACCCTCTACCCGGGGAAGTATGAGATCGGCGCGCGCTCATTCAGTAGCGAAGCGCGCCTGAGCTCGTTGCCTGGCAAGCTTCAGCAGCTCTATCGATATGACGATTACCGCGCAGTCCGGTCTCAGTTCGACGTTGAGCTGTCGAGTACCGGTGCCGTGATGGTAACTCCCTTCACCTTCGACGCTACTGTCTTGCGAGCGGAAACAGAGATCGAGCTCGTGGAGATTGTCATGAAGTGTATCGACACGCAGGGAAGCTCATCGCACCTCTGCCCCGACGCGACCACAAACGCCCCACCGAGAGTCAAGCAGGTTGACCTCCGTCACGAACTCGACTACTACGACATCCGTGTGACCATGGACTCTCCGACGACCTTCACGATTGAGAGGCTGCGTGTCCCGGACCCGGCGCCCGGCATGGCCGAGTCATACACGGGCAGCGGCACCCTGTCCTACGACGAGAACGGCAACGAAACGATCACCGGCCTGACGCTCACTTCCCTCGGCTAGGGGTGCATAGAGGAAATCTCGGGGGTCGCGTTTGCGATCCCCGAGATTTCGTAGCGCAGTCGCCCGGCGGGCCAGGCCTCAGTAGTAGTAGGGATAATCCTCCCAGCGGGGCGCGCGGTGCTCGAGGAAGGCGTCGCGCCCCTCCTGGGCCTCGGCCGTCATGTAGGCCATGCGCGTGGCCTCGCCCGCGAAGACCTGCTGGCCGGCCAGACCGTCATCCGCCAAGTTGAAGGCGAACTTGAGCATGCGGATCGCCTGCGGGGACTTCGTCGCGATGGTCGCCGCCCACTCCAGCGCGGTCTCCTCCAGCTGCGCGTGCGGCACCGCGCGGTTGATGACGCCCCAACGCTCGGCAGTCTCAGCGTCGTAGCGCTCGGCCAGGAAGAAGATCTCGCGCGCCCGCTTATCCCCGGCCTGGCGGGCCAGGAGCGCCGATCCGTAGCCGGCGTCGAAGGACCCCACGTTGGCGTCCGTCTGCATGAAGGCCGCGTGCTCGATGGAGGCCACCGACAGGTCCGCGACCACGTTCAGCGAATGCCCGCCGCCCGCCGCCCACCCGGGAACCGCCGCGATGACGACCTTCGGCATCGTGCGGATCAGGCGCTGGACCTCCAGGATGTGCAGGCGCCCGGCGCGCGCCGGGTCGATCTGCTCGCGACGCTTCGCGGTGGCAGCCTCGGGGTCCGCGCCCTCGATCTCGTAGCGGTACCCGTCCCGGCCTCGGACCCTCTGGTCGCCGCCCGAGCAGAACGAGTATCCGCCGTCGCGCGCCGACGGCCCGTTGCCCGTCAGAATGACGGCCGCGACGGAGGAAGTCTGGCGCGCGTGGTCGAGCGCACGGTACAGCTCGTCGACCGTGCCCGGGCGGAAGGCGTTGCGAATGTCGGGGCGATCGAAGGCGATGCGCACCACCGGCATGTCCGCGCCCTCGGGGCGTCCATCCGCCTCGGGTCCGCGCGAAATGCCGCGGTGATACGTGATGTCGGAAAAGTCGAAGCCCTCGACCTCGCGCCAGCGGGTCGGGTCGAAGGTGTCGGAGACGAAGGGCAGAGCACTCATGCCTCGGATTCTAATCGACGAGGCCGGGGCGGGGAAGAAGCGAGGAAGCCCGGGTCCGCGCGTCGAGCGGGCGTCGTATCTGCCGTGACCTCGCGGCGTATCGGGCGGAGGAACCCGCAAGCTAACCGCACGGAATGAGGCGTGTCGGAAGGGGGAAAGGGTATACGTTGACTAGTCACATTTGATGTGACGTATCATATAGCGCTATTTGCCAGGTGTTTGGTAAGGGAGAAGAGTCTGTCACTTCTCGATGGTTAGCGCAAAAGGGCCGTACAAGTGTCAGCGAGAACGAGTTGAGGATAAGCGCAGGTTGCGCGACAATGTTACCGACATGTAAGGAGGGGTCAATGAACGCATCGCAGCAGGCGGCGCTCATGCGCATCCCCATGCGCACGCTGAGCCGTCAAACGCGGTACGCCCTCGAAGGCGTTGACGACATCTTGGTGTACAAGGTAGCGATGACCACGCGCTTCCGTGGCGTGACTCGCCGCGAGGGACTCCTTCTGCACGGCCACGCCGGATGGGGCGAAGCGGCCCCCTTCTGGAACTACAACGACGCCGAGTCCTCGCGCTGGCTGGCCGCCGCCCTCGAGTCGGCGCGCCGCTTCCCGCCGGTGCCCCGGCGTAAGTACGTGCCCGTCAACGTCACGATTCCCGTGATCGCCCCCGAGGATGCCTACGAGCGTGTCAAAGCCTCGGGCGGGTGCGCGACCGCGAAAATCAAGGTCGCCGAACCCGGCGTGAGCATCTCGCGCGACTGTGCGCGCATCGCCGCCGTCGCCGACGCGCTGCGTCAAACCGTCGGCGGGCAGGCCACGATCCGCCTGGACGCCAACGGCGCCTGGGAAGTGGACGAGGCACGCGCCGCGATCCCCGCCCTCGTCGAGGCGGCCGGAGTGGTCCCCATCGAATACGTCGAACAACCCTGCCTGACGGTGGACGAACTGGCCCAGGTGCGCCGCAGCGTCGACGTGCCCATCGCCGCCGACGAGTCCATCCGCCGCGCCGAAGACCCCTTGGAGGTGGCCCGCAAGGAGGCCGCCGACGTCGTCATCATCAAGGTTGCTCCCCTGGGCGGCGTCCGCTCCGCCCTGCGGGTCGCCCGCAAGAGCGGCCTCGGCGTCGTCGTCTCCTCCGCGCTCGAAACCTCCGTGGGCCTGTCCGTGGGCGTCGCCGCCGCCGCGGCGGTCCCCGGCATTCCGCGCGCCGCAGGGCTGGCCACGGCCTCGTTGCTCGTCGCGGACGTTACCACCCCGCTCGTGCCCGAACGCGGCCGGCTTCCCGTGGGGCGCCTCGAGCCTGACCTGGAGCTCATCGACCGGAACCCCGGCGACTCCGACCTCGCGTCCCGGTGGGGGATGCGCCTCGAAGGCATGGCTGAGCACCTGGGGGCGGGCGCCCGGTAGGCTGGGCGCATGCCCTCCGTCGATACCGCACGCGCGATCCTGTCCACCCTGGACGCCCTGGGCGTCACCCACGTCCTGTACTGCCCCGGCTCGCGCAGCGCACCCTTCGCCTACGCCCTCGAATCCGGGGCCTTCGGAGGGCACGCGCGCGCCGCCCTCGACGAGCGCGGCGCCGGCTTCGCCGCCGTCGGCCTGGCCCGCACCGGCGCGCTGCCCGCCGTCATCGTCACCTCCGGAACCGCCGTCGCCGAACTGGCACCCGCCGTCCTGGAGGCCTCCCACGCCCGCCTGCCCCTCCTCGTCGTGAGCGCCGACCGGCCCGGCGAACTGCGCGGCGTCGGCGCCTCCCAGGCGACCGACCAGGCCCGCCTCTTCAACACCCACGCCCGAGCCTGCGTCGACCTGGAGCCGCAGGAACCCTCGCCTCGCCTGGTCGGCCAGCTCTCGCGCGCGCTCGCCGCCGCCACCGGCGCCCCCACGGGCACGCCCGGCCCGGTCCAACTCAACGTCGCCTTCCGCGACCCCCTCACGCCCCAGGCGCCCGCCCCCAGCGAAGGCGGCCTCACCGGCGACGAGGCCCCGGCCTCGTTCGTCCCACGCCCGACCCGGGTGCTCCCCGCCCGCCCCGCCCCCTCGCACTGGGAGGACGTCGTCGGCCAAGCGAGCGCCGGCCTCATCGTCGCGGGCGAGGGCGCCTCGCCGCGGGCCGCACACTGGTCGCAGGCCTCGGGCTTCCCCCTCCTGGCCGAACCCGCCTCCGGGGCGTGGGCGGGCGGCGGAGTCACCCCCTTCGAGCAGGCCATCGTCTCCTCCGACCTCGCGCGCCAGGTCGACACCGTTGTCGTCACCGGGCGCCCGACCCTGTCGCGCCCCATCCACGCGCTCCTCGCACGCCCCGACGTGCGCGTCGTCGTCGCGGACCCCTGCGCGCCCTGGGTGGACATCTCAGGCAACGCGACCACGGTCGTCGCCGACCTTCAAGCCCCCGAGGGCCCGGTGTCGGGCCGCCTGGCCGACTGGTCGAGGCGCGTCCAGGCCCTCTCCACAGGCGCCGGGGCGCGCATCGACCAGCTCCTCGCCCGCGAGTCCGGGCGCACGATGATCGATCTGGCGCGCGCCGTCGCCTCCGCCACGTCCGGCCCGCTCGTGCTCGGCGCTTCCAACCCCGTGCGCGCCTTCGACCTGGGCGTCGCATCCCTGTCCGGGCGCCTCGTGTACTCCAACCGAGGCCAGGCCGGCATCGACGGGACCGTCGCCACCGCGGTCGGCGTGGCCCTCGGGCTCGACGCCGTCACCCACCCTGACGAGGCCTCGGCCCCCGGATCCCCTCGGGGCGGGAAAGCAGCGGAGCCGGCCCGCGCCCCGCGCGTCACCGCCGTCATGGGTGACCTGACGCTGTGCCACGACGCATCCTCCCTCGCGCTCGCCGCAGCCACGGGAGCCCAGCTCGACATCGTCCTCGCCGACGACTCCGGCGGCGGCATCTTCGCCACCCTCGAACACGGCCGCGCCACCACCCCCGAGGCCTACGACCGCTGGTTCGGCGTCGCCCAAAACGTCAACTACGAGGCCCTCGCCGCCGCCTACGGCATCGGTTTCGCGCGCGCCCCCCACCCGCGCGAACTCGCCGCAATCCTCGCTGCCCCCGCGGCAGGACCCCGCCTCATCCACGCGCCCGTCGAACGGGCCGCGCACCTGTACGCGGCCCTGCGCGGCGCGGCGTGTTGACGGGTGCGGCGAACTGACGGTGCGGCGTGCCGGTGGGTGCGGCGTGTTGACGGGTGCGGCGAACTGACGGTGCGGCGTGCCGGTGGACGCGCTCACGGTTTTCAGGGAACTTACAGGGAGCTTTCAGTGCGCCTTGGAGGAAACGACGCATACTGGTGAACAACTTATGAACTGACACCAGAGGACACCATGAACGAGTCTCAGATTCCCGCCTCCGGCGCCGCGGCGGCGCCCGACATCCTGCCCGCAACCCCGGCGACGGAGAACCCCGCCCCCTCCGCACAGGACACCCCAGCGGCCGGCGGCACCTACTCCGCTCCCACGGGCGAACCCTACGGCGGATACGCGGCCCCGGCCTCGTCCGAGGCATTCGCTCCCACGGTCATCGTCACCAAGAAGGGCCCGGGCTGGGGAGCGCTCCTGGGCGCGATGCTCCTGACGGTCGGCCTGACCCTGGGTGCGCTCTTCTACGTGCGCCCCGCGATGCTGCGAGCCTCCACGCCGACGAACCTCAACGGCGGCACCGTCGCAACCGTCCCCGCCTCCTCCGACGCCACCGACTGGACCGCCGTCGCCTCCGCCGTCTCCCCGGCCGTCGTCACCATCCAGGCGCAAGGCGCCTCGTCCGGCAGTACCGGCTCCGGCGTCATCTACGACGCCCAGGGCGACATCGTCACCAACTACCACGTCATCTCCTCCGTGCTCACCGGCGGGCAAATCCAAGTCACCCTGGCGGACGGGCGACTCTACACCGCGCGCGTCGTCGGCCACGACAAGACGACGGACCTGGCGGTCATCCGCCTCGACAACCCGCCCGAGGACCTGACCGTCGCCCGCTTCACGACCTCCTCAACCCTCCAGGTCGGCGCACCCGTCATGGCGATCGGCGCGCCACTGGGCCTGTCCAACACGGTCACGACCGGCATCGTCTCCGCACTGAACCGCCCCGTCGAGGTATCCATGGACGAGGACTCCACCTCCCAGGACCAGACGCAGGCGTCCTCCGACCTGGTCATCACCAACGCCATCCAGATCGACGCCTCCATCAACCCCGGCAATTCCGGCGGCCCGCTCTTCGACGCGACCGGCGCCGTCATCGGCATCAACTCCTCGATCAAGTCCCTGGCGACCTCCTCCGACGGGCAGGCTGGCTCCATCGGCCTGGGCTTCGCGATCCCCTCCGACCTGGTCGTCTCTGTTGCCGACCAGCTGATCGCGACCGGTTCTGCCTCCCACGGCATGCTCGGCGTCACCGTCAAAGCCGCCACCGCCACCGTCGGCTCCGACACCTACGTTGGCGCCGAAATCCAGGAGGTCACCTCCGGGTCGGGGGCCGCCATCGCCGGACTGCGAGTCGGGGACGTGATCCTCACAGTCGAAGGGCAGGAAGTCACCAGCCCGAAACAGCTCGTCGGCTACGTGCGCCGCTACCGCGCGGGCGACACCGTCACCATGACGATCGAGCGCAACGGGCAGACACAGGACGTGTCGGTCACGATCCAGTAAAGGGGGTGCGCCCGTGGCGGCGAGTGTGCCCGTTGAGGCGTGACGTGAGTGCCTGTGGCGGCGAGTGTGCCCGTTGAGGCGTGACGTGAGTGCCCGTGGCTGCGAGTGTGCCCGTTGAAGCGTGACGTGAGCGCCCGTGGCTGCGAGTGTGCCCGTGGCGGCGTGACGTGAGTGCCGCGCGCTGACCAGGCCCGCCGCCCCTGCGAGGGGCGGCGGGCCTTTGCGCGTGAAGAAAGAGGGCAATGCTGAGGAGTGGTTGGATGGGGAGGCCGCGAAGATTCCAGCGGTGTACATCTCGAAGGCCAAACAGGCCGGGCCTCTGCATCCTCTATGAGGGGAGGAATGGTGGCTCTTCATAGTCGGGTGTGGGTGGAGGCGTGTTGTGCCGCCTGATCCGTGAGTTCTCGACCCGGGGACCATCGATCAGCTCCGCCGCAACGCGGCCGTGGCCTTGTGCGATCACCCCGCATCCACACCAGCCTCGGCGGCAAATCCCCCATCGAATACGAACTACACCAAGCGGCCTGGACAGCAGTCGCATAAACAAACCGTCAACAACTTGCGCACAGCCCCATGTGTTGTTGGCACTTCGTTAAGCGGGTGCCAGTGCCTGCGGAAGGTGGGGTGCCTGTGACGGGCGCTCGTCGTCGTTTGACACCAGAGCGTCGTCATGCGGTGGGGCTGGTGTTGGATACAGGCGCTACAGATCGCATATGTGGCCGGGGATTGAGGGCCCCGGAATGAGGGCCGCGCGAATCGGCGGTGAGCCGGTAGATCGCACTCGAACGCGACAGACCCCCAGCCGACGACCGAGCATCCCGCCGGCCTCACACCCCGAGGGCGTCCAGGAGCGGACGCATCTTCGCCTCCGTCTCGGTCAACTCCAAGTTGGGGTCCGAATCCGGCATGATGCCGGCCCCGGCAAACAGGCGCAGGCGCGTGCCGGAGGCCAGCCCGCAGCGCAGGGCGATCGCGAACTCGCCGTCGCCCGCCGTGTCCACCCAGCCCACCGGCCCGGAGTAGCGGCCGCGCTCGGTGTCCTCCAGCTCCTCAATGAGGCGCATCGCAGCGTCGCGGGGCGTCCCGCACACGGCCGCCGTCGGATGCAGGGCGGCGACCAGGTCCAGCAGGTGCGCCGCCCCCAAACGCGCGTGAATGTCCGTCGCCAGGTGCACGACGTTGGGGAGCGACAGCAGGAACGGGCCCTGCGCGCGCACGTGCGAACACAGCTCAGTCACAATCGAGGACACCGACTCCGACGCCAACTCGTGCTCGCGCAGGTCCTTCGCACTCGACGCCAAGGCCTGCCCCTCGCCCGGCTTACACGTGCCAGCCAGGACGCGCGACGACGCGGTCCCGCAGGCGGCGGCGATCAGCATCTCCGGGGAGGCTCCCACCAGCGAATCCACGCAAAACCGCCACGTCGACGGATACAGGTCGCTCAGGCGCTCGAGCAGGAAGCGCTCGTCGAAGCCGTGCGAGCACCGAATCGTCATGTCGCGCGCCATCACGGCCTTGTCGGCGGCGCCCTCGCGCAGGCGAGCCGCCATCGAGCGCACCGAATCGCGCCACTGGGTCCGCGACATCGACCCCTGCCCGAACGTCAGAGACTCCGGCACGCGGGGAGCAGGCCTCGCCTCGGTCAGGGCAGCATCAACCGCCGCCAACGGATCCGGGGCCTGCCCGATGCCCGCCGTGATCGCCCAACGCGCCCCGGCCTCGTCGATGAGAGTCAGCGCCGACACGAAGGCCACCGAGCGGGCGGGGGACCGGAACGCGAAGGACGCGAACAGGACGGGGGAGGGGGCGTCGCCGGCGGCGGCTTCTCCGGGGCGATGTGCCTCAGCGGTGAGGGACGAGGCCGGGGTGGCCTCCCCGGTGCGTGCTGCGCCAGCGTACGGGACGGGGGAGGGAGCGTCGCCGGTGGCGGCTTCTCCGGGGCGATGTGCCTCAGCGGTGAGGGACGAGGCCGGGGCGGCTTCTCCGGGGCGATGCGCCTCAGCGGCGGGAGACGAGGCCGGGGTGGCCTCGCCGGTGCGTGCTGCGCCAGCGGTCGGGGCGGAAGATGAGACAGGGGCAGCCTCCCACGCGCGGCGCACCTGCGCGATCACGTCCGGGGCTGCGGATTCGAGCGTCAGCGCCCGCCCGAGGCCCACCATCTGGCGGCGCTCACCCAACCACGCCGCGCCACCCGACGGCGGAAGCAGGGACGTCAGTGAGCAAGTAGACCCCGGGTGCTCGGGGGGTAGGACCAACGCCCGAAAAACAAGGCGCGAGCAGCCAAAGTCTTCATGCATGGGTCCAATGGTAGGAGCAGGGGCGGCGGCGCGCTAAAAGACGTGGGAGGATTAACGCATGACAGAAGCCCCACGCGCCGACCTCACCAAGGTCCCCGAAGAGATTGCAACGATGTTCGACTCCGTCGCCACGCGTTACGACATGATGGACACGCTGATGACGGGCGGTTTGAACCATGTCTGGATGACCGCGCTGCGCAAGGCAGTCGCCCCCCACCCCGGCGAACGCATCCTCGACCTGGCCGCCGGCACCGGCGCGTCGGCCGCCTCCCTGGCCAAGGGCGGCGCCGAAGTCGTCGCCTGCGACCTGTCGGAGGGCATGATCGAGGTCGGACGCGAACGCCACCCCGAGCTCGAATTCGTCCACGGTAACGCCATGGACCTCGACTTCGAAGACGGCTCCTTCGACGCGGTCACCATCTCCTGGGGTCTGCGCAACATTCCCGATCCCGCGCTCGCGCTGCGCGAAATGGCGCGCGTCGTGCGTCCCCGCGGGCGCCTCGTGATCCTGGAGTTCTCTACCCCGCCCTCGCGCGCGTTCCGCAGCCTGTACAACGTCTACCAGAAGACGGTCATGCCGACGATGGCGCGCCTGGCCTCCACGAACGACGGGGCCTACGACTACCTCGTCGAGTCGATCCGCCAGTGGCCCGCGCAGGAGGACATCGCGCGCATGGTGGCCGCCAACGGCTGGAGCGAGGTCGAATACCGCAACCTGACCGGCGGCATCGCCTGCATGCACCGCGCCGTCAAGCCGCTCCCGTAGTGTGACCAACGACGAGGCCGGGGCCCCTCCCGTGGGGTCCCGGCCTTTGTCGTGTGCAGGTAAGGCGGGTTCTGCGAGTGCGCTCGCGAGAACGAACCCCGGCGGACATTTACGGCAGGGAAACGTTGCGCAAATGGGGGTGGAGGGCGTGGCCCGCCCCGGCCTCGTTGCCCCAAAAAACGCCAAAAAGTGCGCTCGGTCGCCGGGGTGAGGGTGACCTAGCTAGGCTGGCATGCGGAATGAGGTGATGTGCACACCTCATCCGCCTTGCACACTTGCGCGGATGCACCCGCGCGCCCACACAACGGAGGAATGCCGTGGCATCCACCATGCCTAGCGACATGAGCGCTGACGTCGTCGTCGTCGGCGCAGGCCCGGGCGGGTCCTCCACCGCCTACCACCTGGCCAGAGCCGGCCTCGACGTCATCCTCCTCGAGAAAAGCCCCTTCCCGCGCGACAAAATCTGCGGCGACGGGCTCACCCCGGCCGCCGTCCACGAACTCATCGCGATGGGCGTGGACACCACCGGCTGGATGCGAAACCGCGGCCTGACCGTCATCGGCGGCGGCCACACCGTCCACATGCACTGGCCCGACCAGAAGTCCCTGCCCGGCTACGGCATGACCCGAGCCCGCGTCGACCTCGACCACGCGCTCGCCCAGCGCGCCGTCGAAGCGGGCGCACGCCTCTACGAGGGCGTCACCGTCACGGGCGCCATCCAGGACGGCTCCGGACGCGTCGTCGGCGTGAGCGCGAAGAGCGGTCGCGGAAAAGACGCCACCACCACCACGGTGCGCGCCACCATCACCGTCGACGCCGGGGGAGTGGCCGCCCGACTGGCCACCAGCCTCGGCCTCGAAAAGAAGATGAACCGCCCCATGGGCGTGGCCGCACGCGCCTACTTCCACAGCCCCCGCGGCGACGAGGAATGGATGGAATCCCACCTCGAACTGTGGAGCGGCACCCCCGGCGCCTCCGACC